>Ga0115564_10000330_pt1 | contig 47367 bp, 50 predicted proteins | sample COGITO_mtgs_1105_7_FD_88680 | JGI IMG/M metagenome (GOLD analysis project Ga0115564, IMG submission 88680) | Pelagic marine microbial communities from North Sea - COGITO_mtgs_110523 | ecosystem: Environmental > Aquatic > Marine > Epipelagic | place: Germany:Helgoland, sampling site Kabeltonne...
AGGGCTAGGTCTTTAAATGTCATCTGTTTGAATAATGCTGCTAAAGTACGCTTATATTTTGAGCTGGGGAGAAATAAAGCGCTTGTCTAAAGAATTGTAAAAACTGTCATTCTCAATTCGTTTCAGCATCTCATATGACTATTTTCACCTTATTTTAGGATCTGAAACGAGTTCGGATTGACTATATTAACTTTTTAGACGGTTTCGATAAATGCTAAGCTAATTTTCAGGCCAAGGCTTTTGCTATTCGACCAATGGCTTCTTTGATGTTGTCTTGAGAAGCCGCATAGGATATTCGAATACAATCTCCGTTCCCAAAGGCATCACCAGTTACCGTTGCAACGTGGGCTTCTTCCAGAAGATACAATGCAAAATCACTAGCATCTTTGATAGTTTTTCCACGAAGGGTTTTTCCAAAATAGTGGGATACATCTGGGAAAACATAGAAGGCTCCAGCGGGTTGATTTAATCGAATTCCAGGAATTCCGGATAATAGTTTAATGATGAGTTCACGTCGAATTTGAAATTCATCGATCATATATTGTATTTTGCTTACAGGGGCTTCCAAGGCAGTAATGGTCGCGCGTTGAGCAATACAGTTCGCACCTGAGGTGATTTGACCTTGCATTTTGTTACAAGCTTTAGCAATCCATGCGGGTGCTCCAATATAACCAATTCGCCATCCAGTCATAGCGAAAGCTTTGGCTACTCCGTTTACTGTAATGGTTCGGTCATATAATTCTGGGATAGCTGCAATACTAAAATGCTTGGTTCCATAGTTGATGTGTTCATAAATTTCATCAGAAAGGATATAAATATCTGGATATTTTTCAAGGACTTTACCTAATGCGCGATATTCAGCTTCAGTGTAAATAATACCACTTGGATTATTGGGCGAGTTGAACATGATGAGCTTGGTCTTGGGCGAAATAGCCGCTTCCAGTTGCTCGGGGGTGATTTTAAAATCAGTATCTATACTTGACGGAATTATTGTTGAAGTTGCCTCAGCCAAGGTAGCGATGGCAGAATAACTTACCCAATAGGGCGCAGGAAGCAAAACTTCGTCTCCCGGATCGAGCAACACCATGCAAACATTGGCAATGGATTGCTTGGCTCCAGTTGAAACAACTATTTGATCGAGTCCATATTCAATACCGTTGTCACGTTTAAATTTTGTGCAAATGGCTTGCTTAAGCTCAACATATCCGTCTACAGGGCTATAAGAATTATAATTGTCGTTTACAGCTTGAATTGCAGCGTCTTTGATGAATTCAGGGGTGTTAAAGTCAGGTTCTCCCAAACTTAAACCAATTACATCAATTCCTTCGTTCTTTAATTCTCTGGCTTTTGCAGCCATTGCCAAAGTTGCGGATACAGGTAAGCTGTTAATCCGTGCTGATAGTGCGTCCATATAAACTAGTAGTTGTTATGCGGGCTGTACCCCCATGTTTTTTAAATGTTTAAAGTGCGAAAATAATGCACTTCGGGTAGTTTTATACTCGTTATAGGGTAAATTAAATTCTTTTGCTGTTTTTTTCACAATTTTAGCAATATCTGTGTAATGTATATGGCTAATGTTTGGGAAAATATGGTGTTCAATTTGATGGTTTAATCCTCCAGTAAACCAATTCACAAATTTATTTTTTGTAGAAAAGTTAACCGTCGTTAGTAATTGATGAATTGCCCAGGTATTCTTCATTGTTCCTGTTTTTTTGTCTGGTAAAGGCATTTGTGCATCTTCAATTACATGTGCCAATTGAAAGGTGAGGCTTAATATTAAACCTGCTGTGTAGTGCATCACAAAAAAACCAATCAAGATTTGCCACCAAGGCATTTGCATAAAAAGCATTGGAACAACAATCCAAATACCAGAATACAAAATTTTTGTTCCAATTAGAATCAACCATTGGCGTTTTGGGTGAAGTTCTTTTCGATAGGTTAATTTTTTCTTGAGGTAGCGTTTTATTTGCCTAAAGTCAGAACTAATGACCCAGTTAATCGTAAGTAAGCCATAAACGAATACGGAATAATAATGTTGAAAACGATGGTACCATTGCCAGTCACTGTGCTGAGAAAACCGAATGACACGACCTGCGTCTAAGTCTTCATCATGTCCATGAATATTGGTAAAGGTGTGATGTAAAATATTGTGCTGTACTTTCCAGTTGTGAACATTTCCTGCTAAGAGATAAATACTTGATCCCATCAATTTGTTGATCCAAGGGTATCGGGAAAATGAATTGTGGTTTCCATCATGCATTACGTTCATTCCAACGCCAGCCATTCCAACACCCATTATAATGGCGAGTAAAAGTTTTACCCAAGGGTTGAATTCGGTCAAGACAATAAGGAAGTAGGGGGTAACCAATAGGCTAAACATAATGACAGTTTTGACATACAATTGCCAGTTACCGGTTTTTAAGGCTTTTCGTTTTTGAAAATGTTCATTAACCCTTTTGTTTAAGATTTGAAAAAACTTTTTTGGATCATTACGCGAAAAACGCAAGGGTTTGTGTGCAGAATTATTTTCCATAGCAAGGAAGGTGTATCTTTGTTTAGATTTTTAATAAAATTACAACTTTTGGATCGTTTAAACCACTATTTTCCTACACTTTCTGCTCATCAAAAAAAGCAATTTTCACAACTTGAAGATCTTTACAAAGAATGGAATGCACAAATCAATGTTATTTCACGAAAAGACATTGATGCTTTATACGAAAAACACATTCTACATTCATTGGGAATCGCTAAAATTCAACCTTTTAAGTCTGGTTCTAGGGTTTTAGACGTAGGTACTGGCGGAGGATTTCCTGGGGTTCCTTTGGCTATTCTATTTCCCAAAGTGAACTTTTTTTTAATCGATTCAATAGGAAAAAAAATCAAAGTTGTTCAAGCTGTTGTCGAAGCATTGGGATTAAAAAACATTGAAGCTCGTCACCAAAGAGCCCAAGAATTCAAGCAACCCGTAGACTTTATTGTTAGTAGAGCGGTAACAAAAATGGAGGATTTTGTCCCTTGGGTTACCAAAAATGTTAAAAATAAAGGGACACATAGGTTAAACAACGGTATTCTATACTTGAAAGGTGGCGACCTTTCTGAGGAGTTAGCCAATTTCTCAAAGGCAAAAGAGTTTAATCTTTCCGATCATTTTACTGAAACTTTTTTTGAAACGAAGAAAGTAGTTTACCTTCCTTTGAAGGACTGATCCTATTAAAATGATTTGTTGGCATAGCTATTGTTAATTCTATTTTTTTAGTGTGCAAGAGCGAACCTGACCAGAAAATCAACCGATAGAGTTGGGTGAAATTGCATGGTATCGTGATTTTGACCAAGCAAAAAAAATGGTAGAAAATGAATTTAAAAGCTATACCTGAACGATTAAATGCGCTAGCCCGAGGTATAGCTTATTGATGTTTTTCTTGAAGTTTATTCACCTAAGAAAGGATAGCGGTAGTTTTTTGGTGTCAATAAAGGTTCTTTGATTAAACGAGGAGATACCCAGCGCAAGAGGTTGAGTTTTGATCCTGCTTTATCATTTGTTCCAGAAGCTCTAGCCCCACCAAAAGGTTGTTGTCCAACAACTGCACCGGTTGGTTTATCATTGATATAAAAATTCCCGGCACTGTTCTCAAGGGCAATAAGCGCTTCTTCTGCTGCATAACGGTCTTTTGAGAAAATGGCACCTGTCAGCGCATAGGCAGAGGTTTGATCAACCAATTCTAGGGTTGTTGTGTAGTCGGCATCTTCATAAATATAAACCGTTACCACAGGACCGAAAAGTTCACGTTCCATGGTATCGTAGTGAGGATTTGTTGTCACTAAAACGGTTGGTTCAACAAAATATCCTTTGCTGTTGTCGCATTTACCACCATGAAGAATGGTTACTTCCGAAGATTTTTTAGCCTCTTCTATGGCTTCTTTTAAACGATCAAATGATCCTTGGTGAATGACTGCTGTTACAAAATTCCCAAAATCTTCTGGAGATCCCATGGTGATTTCTTCAAGACTTTTCACTACTTCATCTAAAATAGCTTTTGCGCTCGATTTAGGTAAGTAAACACGAGAGGCAGCAGAACATTTCTGTCCTTGGAATTCAAATGCCCCGCGCACAATTCCTGTTGCAACTTCAGATACATTGGCACTTGGATGTGCTACAATAAAATCTTTCCCACCTGTTTCTCCAACAATTCTTGGATAGGTTTTGTAGTTGTGGATATTCTCCCCAATTTTTTGCCAAATATTTTTAAAGATAAAGGTGGATCCTGTAAAGTGGATTCCTGCAAAATCTGGAGAAGCCAAAACTGTTTCAGTAATCATTGCAGGATCTCCCATAACCATATTGATTACTCCAGCAGGTAAACCAGCTTCTTCAAAAACTTCCATGATTACTTGTGCAGAATAGACCTGATGATCACTTGGTTTCCAAACAATGGTATTCCCCATTAGTGCAGGAGCGGCAGACAGGTTTCCTGCTATGGCTGTGAAATTAAAAGGACTTACTGCATAGACAAATCCCTCGAGTGGACGATAGCTCAAACGATTCCAAATTCCGTCGCCAGAGTTGGGTTGTTCTGCATAGATTTCTTCGGCAAATTGAACGTTGAAACGTAAAAAATCTATGAATTCACATGCAGCGTCAATTTCGGCTTGATGAATGGTTTTGGATTGGGCCAACATGGTCGTAGCATTTATTTTGGCACGATAGGGTCCTGCTAGTAAATCGGCGGCTTTTAAAAATATTGTTGCCCGTTGTTCAAATGAGAGTTGACTCCACGCTTTTCGCGCATTTAGTGCACTTTCAATTGCTTGGTTGATGTGTTTTTTCTCAGCCAAACTGTAGGTCCCTAATAGGTGTTGATGATCGTGTGGAGGATGCATTTCTGCCGTATTGCCACTTTCAACTTTTTCGCCATTTATGGTCAAGGGGACATGGACTGTTTGCTTGTAAAGATTTTTGTAGGTAGTGAGAACTTCAGCGCGCTCTGGACTTCCAGGAGCGAAACTTTTAATGGGTTCGTTCACTGCTTTGGGACTTTTTGGAAAACTATTTAACATGGTTTAATTTTTCTCAAATAAAGAAAAAATAGTTCAATTAAGCGCAAAGGTTGCGGCCAAATTAAAGGAGGGAATTTCAACTTCAAATTCTTGTGCAGAAGAAAAATTCACCATCGTATAATATCCACTCATTGCGCCAATGGGTGATGTAAGCAGGCAATTGGATTGATAGGTATGCGCTTCTCCTGATTTAAGAATGGGCTTTTTACCAATAACTCCTGCCCCTTCAACATAGTGCGGGCGACGATTGGATTCCATGATTTTCCAATGGCGATTGGTCAATTGCACAACATCTTTACCTTGATTTTCAATGCGAACGGTATACCTAAAAGCGTAGTTGGGAACATTGTTTTTCATGAAAGTCCCTTCAAATTTTGTGCGTACGGAAATTTTAATTCCTCTGGTAACCTGTTGAAACATTTTTAGTTGCTTAACTAATAGCAAGTTAATACAAAAATAAACACTACCGACAAACTAAGTTGAAATTGAATTTTATTTTTTTCACTAATTTTTCAACTCAAAAGACTCAACATTTCCCCAACCAACCAAGGCATCATAAAGTGAACCAATGGCACGGTGATACACAAGAATAAGGTAATTGTTCTCAGTCGAAGAATGGCTGCCGGATAGTTTGTCTTTGTCTAGTTTTCCGTTTATTCTAGTCACATATTTATAGTTGTAGAACCCTTGCTTTAAATATAAAATACCTTCATAAACTTCTAAGCTGGGGTTATAAATCATTTTATTTTCATCGTTGAGAGCGTAGTTATTGAATTTCCCATAAATGAAAATTTCCTCATCGTTCAAGCCATATTGTTTAGCAAGACTGAAGTAAACAATGCTGTAGTCAGCTTCTATGTCTGGGTTGGTGCCTTGAAAAGTTCTGATGGAAAAATCTCCATTGATATCGGGAAAATAGGTATAGGGTTCTCTCTCTCTAGGTACATCCAGGTATAGATAATGTTGATAGACTTCTTCACGATTAACATAACTGATGTTTGGGGTTGCTACTCGAATGTCTTTGGTGTCAAAATAAAGGAATTCATTTCCCCCTTTAAATTGTGTAAGGCTGTCGTATCGGTAAACATAGCTATTGCCGACATTAAATTGTGGTGGTGGTGTAAAAAAAGCAGTGTCCCATTGGTCGTTTTGAAGCAATAGCACATTGAGGTCTGTTTGTGGATTACGTACATTAAATCCTATGGGGGTGACTGTAAACTGTATGTTTTGATGACTATTGAAATTAGCGATATCTCTTGCTGGATATGCTCCCGCCTTAACTTGGACTTCCTCCTCGTATATGAGGAACTTTCGCGAAAATACAAGTTCATCATCTGCATTGTATACTTCTAACATATAATTTCCAGAAATCTTAAATTGGGTTCTTTCGTTCGGAAGAGTTAGAGTATAATGTGTATAGCGTTGAAGTGTACCCAATGAACTTTGAAAGTTGTCAATGCGTAAATTATCGTATCCACCAAGAAATTGATTGGTGAAAAGCTCGCTGGGCGTCCAGTCTCGATTGTAATATTTTATACGGTAATAGTAGTCATTGTCTTGCGCAAGAAGATCGTCAAAGCTAAGGGTGAAGGTTTCGTTTAACTTTACTAAGGGAAATTGGCCAGCATATTCTTGCCCTTTAAAGTAGATTGATTTGATGAAATCGACCTCATTTTGTTCCACAGCAACCTGTCCTTGAAGCCATAAAATAGTGAGTAACATCAAGTAGGTTAAATATTGAAATTTCATTCCCCAAAGATACGCAAAACTTTCTTCTTCGATTTAAGCTCATGCCCAAGCTCACCAAAGCTTAAACAGATTATCAAGAATGTTTATAAATAAGCAAAATTCATTTTAATAGGGCTTTCTATAGCAAGGATTAATTGCTAAATTTGCATGAATTTTAGAATTTAACTTATATAAAGATGTCCAAAGACATACGAATACGGAAAGGTTTTAATTTAAACCTTGAAGGTGAAGCCAACAAAATCTTGGTTGACACACACCCTTCCAAGACATATGCACTCAAACCAGATGATTTTTTCTTTTCTACACCTAAGCTTCTTGTAAAAGAAGGGGAAAAGGTGCAAAAAGGGAGTCCTTTGTTTTTTTCAAAACAAAATCCACGTATCCATTTTGTGTCACCAGTTGGCGGTGAGGTAACAGCTATTGTTCGGGGTGCAAAAAGAAAAATTTTAGAAGTTGTTATTACACAAGATGATGCTCAGGGTTCTGTACATCACGATATTCCTTCACTTGAATCAATAAATCAAGAGCAGGTAAAAGAAGTGTTGCTTAAAGCAGGAGCTTGGCCTTTTATTACTCAACGTCCCTATGGAACAATTGCACAGCCTGAAGATACGCCAAAAGCTATTTTCGTGTCTGCTTTTTCCACAGCTCCTCTAGATGTGGATTATGATTTTTTGTTAAAAAACAACAAGGCTGAATTCCAAAAAGGGATAGATGTATTGGCTAAAATTGCTGAGGTCACACTTACTGCCGATGCTAATTTTAAAGGCTTCTTTGAAAAAGTAGCAAATGCAAATATTGTTGGCATTAAAGGAGAACATCCTGCTGGGAATGTTGGTGTTCAAATACATCATATAAATCCAATCAATGCTGGTGACCGCGTTTGGGTTGTCAATCCTGAAGATGTAGCCAACATTGGTATGTTGTTCAGCACTGGCGAATTTTCGGCTCAGCGTACCGTTGCCGTTGTGGGATCATCCGTGAAAAATCCACAGTACTACAAAACAACTATTGGAGCATCTATTCATTCTTTGCTTCAAGGTGCAGAGATTAACGATGCCAAACCTAACCGATATATTAACGGTGATGTGCTCACAGGAGTGGCAACAGCTGTAGACAGTTATTTGGGATATTACAATAATTTGTTTTCTGTTATTCCTGAGGGAAATCATTTTCGCATGTTTGGATGGTTGCCTTTTGTGGATAATAAAATTCCAAGTATGTCCAAGACTTCACTCTCTTGGATTTTTGGAAAAAGAAAGGCTATTGTTGATACCAACTTGAACGGTGAAGAACGCGCTTTGGTAGTAACGGGAGAAATGGAAAAAGTATTTCCCATGGATATTTATCCCATGCAATTGATTAAAGCCTGTATGATAGAAGATGTTGAACGTATGGAAGTATTGGGGATCTATGAGGTAGTCCCGCAAGACTTTGCAATGATTGACTATTCGAGTACTTCCAAATTGGAAGCACAAGAGATAATTAGAAAAGGAGTTGAATTAATGATAAAAGAAGAAGGATAAATAACTAGCGTATGAATTTTTTAAGAAAATCACTCGACAACATCAAAAAGCCTTTTGGGAAAGGAGAAAAATACGAACGCTTTGCTCCGGCAATTAATGCATTCGATACTTTTTTATTTGTACCTAATCACACCACGCATAAAGGAGCGCACATCCGCGATGCTGTAGATTTAAAACGTACAATGGTAACTGTAATCATTGCATTACTTCCAGCATTGATCTACGGAATTTACAACACAGGCTATCAATACTTTATTCAAACTGGAGAAGCTTTTACCTTTTTGGACGCCTTTATCCATGGTTCATGGAAAATTCTTCCTATGATTGCCGTTTCCTACATTGTAGGGTTAACCATAGAATTTATTTTCGCGATTTATCGCGGCCACGAAGTAAATGAAGGTTATTTGGTAACTGGACTTTTAATTCCAATGATCATGCCGGTAGATATTCCTTTATGGATGGTCGCTATTTCTGTTGCCTTTGCCGTATTGATAGCCAAAGAAGCCTTTGGCGGAACAGGAATGAATATTCTTAATCCTGCTTTAACGGCTCGTGCCTTTGCCTTCTTTGCGTATCCAACCTATATGTCTGGAAACAAGGTGTGGGTTTCTGAAGCATCTAATATTGATGCGATTTCAGGAGAAACCATTCTTGGAAGTTTGGCTGCTGGAAATAATGTTAGCTACAGCTTTTTTGAAATGTTTCAAGGGGCAATTCCTGGTTCTATTGCCGAGACATCTACCCTATGGGTTGCTGTGGGTGCATTCATCCTTATTTTCACAGGAGTTGGAAGTTGGCGAATTATTGTAGGTGGAATTGGAGGAGCTGCTATCATGGGTTTCTTGTTCAACCTTTGGGGGGCCAATGCCCTAATGAGTTTTGACTGGATGAATCACTTGGTAGTTGGAGGCTTTGCTTTTGGAATTGTCTTTATGGCAACGGACCCAGTTTCTGCCGCACAAACCAATCAGGGGAAATGGATTTATGGAATCTTGGTGGGAATATTTTGTATTCTTATTCGAGTCTTTAATCCAGCCTACCCAGAAGGGGTGATGTTAGCCATTCTCCTTATGAATGTTTTTGCACCAACCATTGACCACTATGTGGTTGAAGGAAACATTAAACGAAGAAAAAAACGTTGGGCTGCGGCACAACTTAAAACTGCCTAATCATGAATAGAGATAGCAATGGGTACACCTTTCTTTTTGCAACCTTAATGGTAATTGTAGTAGCTTCATCTTTAGCTTTCACTGCAACATCCTTAAAAAGCAAGCAAGACGAAAATGTGCGTAAAGAACAAATGCAGAATATTTTATCAACCATCGGAATCAAAACCGATAGGGATAAAGCAGAAGGTCTTTACAATACATACATCAAAGAACAATTGTCCTTGGTAAAAGATGGAAGCATTGATGCATCAGTAAACGCATTTAAAATTAAACTAGCTACAGAAACGAAAAAGCCAATAGAGCAACAGCGTTTTCCCCTTTATATTGCTGAAGTAGATGAAGCAAAATACTACATTGTACCACTTCGGGGTGCTGGACTTTGGGATGCCATTTGGGGGTATATCGCTCTAGAAGACGATATGACTACCATCAAAGGAGCCGTATTTGATCACAAAGGTGAAACCGCTGGTTTGGGTGCAGAAATTACCCAGCAATGGTTTCAAGATCGCTTTTCTGGAGAAAAAATTTATGATGCTGAAGGTGTACTTGTAGGAATCAATGTTTCTAAAACCAATAATGATCCACAAGGCTTAGACAAAGAAGATCATGAAGTTGATGCCATATCTGGAGCGACCATTACTGGAGACGGAGTAACCGATATGATTAGTGAGCGCTTAGCACATTATACACCTTATTTCAAGCAGCATGCTACTACGGTTGTAAATCCAACGATTGATGCTACTGAAGCAGAACAAGCAATAGAAGAGGCTACAGAAGAAACTACTATCGCATACCAAAATTAAACTCATGGCGAAGGAAAATCAAACCAATCAAAAACCCACTTTATTCTTTGTGAATAAAGAAAAAGAAGCACTTTTCTCAAAAAAGAATCGCGCCTTATTGTCCGATCCAATGGATGATAACAACCCAATTACCGTTCAAGTTCTTGGAATTTGTTCTGCATTGGCAATTACAGTTCAGCTTAAACCCGCTATTGTAATGAGTATCTCGGTGATGGCTGTAATGGCTGCATCGAATGTCATCATTTCATTGTTGCGGAATTTAATCCCGAACAGAATTCGAATTATTGTACAATTGGTTGTCGTTGCTGCAATGGTTGTTTTGGTGGATCAAATATTAAAAGCGTTTGCATACGATGTGTATAAGGAGCTATCCATTTTTATTGGATTAATCATTACCAACTGTATTGTGATGGGGCGTCTAGAGGCATTTGCCCTTGGAAATGGAGTGTGGAAATCTTTTCTTGATGGAATAGGGAATGCTGCAGGATATGGATTCATCCTTATCATTGTTGCCTTTTTTAGAGAACTCTTAGGTTCAGGAAAATTATTGGGCTACCAAGTTATTCCAGACGCTGCATATGCAATGGGCTATGAGAATAATGGACTAATGTTATTGTCGCCCATGGCATTGATCACAGTTGGGATCTTTATATGGATCCAACGTTCACGCAACCGTAAACTCATCGAAAAAAACTAAGGAATGGAAACATATGTAAATTTATTCGTCAAGAGCATTTTCATTGAAAATATGATTATCGCTTACTTTTTAGGAATGTGTTCCTATCTAGCGGTTTCCAAAACAGTGAAAACAGCTGTTGGTCTAGGAGCTGCAGTAATTTTCGTTTTATCAATTACGGTGCCGATTAACTTTTTACTAGATACTTATTTATTGAAACCTGGTGCTTTGGCATGGTTAGGAGGTGAATATGCTGATTTAGATTTAAGCTTTTTAAGTTTCATCATGTTCATCGCTGTAATTGCGTCAATGGTTCAGTTGGTTGAAATGATAGTGGAGAAATTTGCTCCAGCCCTCTATGGCGCGTTAGGAATTTTCTTGCCTTTGATTGCTGTTAACTGTGCAATCTTAGGTGGATCATTATTCATGCAGCAAAAAGATTTTGGAGGAGTAGGGGAGTCTGCCGTATATGGTTTTGGATCAGGAATTGGATGGTTTTTAGCCATTATTGCTATTGCAGCCATTCGTGAAAAAATCACCTATTCCAATGTGCCTGCTCCACTTCGTGGTTTAGGTATTACCTTTATCATTACAGGTTTAATGGCGATTGGTTTTATGAGTTTTATGGGAATTAAATTATAACGAAAGAAATGGATTATACAATTATTTTAGCGAGTGTGATTGTCTTTTTAGGCATCATCTTTTTGTTGGTAGGAATGTTGTTGGGAGCTAAAGCCAAATTGATGCCTTCTGGGCCAGTTTCTTTATTCATTAACGGCGGAACCAATGTTGAGGTTTCATCGGGAAGCACACTTTTAAATACTCTAGGAAACAACAAAATATTTTTGCCTTCTGCTTGTGGTGGAGGGGGTACTTGTATCCAGTGTAAATGTCAAGTGTTGGAAGGTGGAGGAGAAATCCTTCCTACTGAAAAACCACATTTTTCACGTAAAGAAATTGCCGAAGGCTGGCGTCTAGGGTGCCAAGTAAAGGTGAAAGAAAATATGGTTATCCAAGTTCCAGAAGAAGTTTTTGGAATTAAAAAATGGGAAGCTACAGTTTTGCGTAACTGGAATGTTGCCTCTTTTATCAAAGAATTTGTGGTAGAGCTTCCTGAAGAAATGGATTACAAAGCGGGTGGATACATTCAAATTGAAATTCCTGAATGTGAGGTCAGCTACAAAGACATGGATATCAGTGCGCATCCAGAAGAGCACCCCGGAGAACCAGACAAGTTTAAATTAGAATGGGATAAATTTGGCCTTTGGTCATTGAACATGAAAAATCCAGAATCGGTAGAGCGTGCCTATTCCATGGCTTCCTATCCTGCTGAAGGAAGGGAAGTAATGTTGAATGTGCGTATTGCTACTCCACCATGGGACCGTGCCAAGAACGGATGGATGGATGTGAATCCTGGTATTGCTTCCTCTTATATTTTCTCCAAGAAGCCAGGAGACAAAGTAACGATCTCTGGACCTTTTGGTGAATTTTTCATCAACGAATCCGATTCAGAAATGTTATACGTAGGTGGAGGTGCTGGAATGGCCCCCATGCGTTCCCATTTGTATGAATTGTTTAGAACCATCAAAACAGGTCGAAAAGTTACCTTCTGGTATGGTGGTCGTTCCAAAAGGGAATTATTTTACTTAGAACACTTTAGAGCTTTAGAGAAAGATTATCCTAATTTCAAATTCTATGTAGCCCTTTCAGAACCATCTGAAGAGGACAATTGGAAAGTAAAAGAAGGACTTGATGGTGAAGGTGACGGATTCAAAGGATTTGTTCACCAAGTGGTAATTGACAACTATTTGTCATCACACGAATCTCCAGAAGATATTGAAGTATATTTCTGTGGACCACCTCTAATGAATCAGGCTGTTGAGAAAATGGCAGATGACTTTGGAATTCCACCAGAAAATATTCGTTTCGACGACTTTGGTGGATAAACTGTTTTAAAATGGGGCTTCGTATGTAGCCCCATTTTTTTTAAAACGATATAATGTTAAGCGAACAAGAATTACATAACCGCGCTATGGAAGTAGTCGGAAAGCAACTGGAGGAAGATGGCTACGAATTCTTGACGGTTAATTCTGAATTAAAGAAAGATCCTCAGTTTGTTTGTTTAAAGGAAAAGAAACTGCATTTCGTTATTGTTCGTGCTGTTGGGTATCCAAATAACCCTGTTGAATACGACGGAGTTTTTATGGAAAAAATACGTTCCCACGCAGAAAAATTTGAGGCGCATGCCTACTATGCTGGTGTTGGTCTAGCCCATGCAGATGATTATGAATTACCTTTGTCATTAGACGCACCCTGTGCTATAAATTATCAAGGATTACAAGAAATAACACTTCATGGATAAGCGAATTTTCATTGGTATTGTATTGTGCTGGATGGCTTGCGAAAAACAAGCCGAAACAATCGTTCATCAGGGTTATGCTCTTGGCACATCTTATGGGGTGCAATATGCTCCAATCGATCATACCTATGCGCATGTACAAAAGGGAATTGATTCTCTTTTCTATATTATCAATGCATCTCTATCCACCTATCTTCCTGAATCAGCGATCTCAAAAATTAACAGAGGAGATTCTCTCATTAGTGTAGACGAACATTTTCAAAAGGTATATGCTCAAGCCAATCTAGTTTGGACAGCAACCAAAGGTTATTTTGATCCCACCATTGGTGCCTGGGCAAACGCCTATGGTTTTGGACCAGACAAAGCCTTGGTCAACATAAACGAGCAGCAGCGTGACAGTTTGATGCAGATTACAGGTTGGAAAAGAATTCAACTGACCTCCGACCTGCGTGTACGAAAAGAAAAAGCTGAAATCTATATTGATTTCAATGCGATTGCAAAAGGCTACACCGTAGATTTAATTGCCCATTATTTGTCTCAATTAGGGAGTCAACACCATTTGGTTGAAATTGGTGGTGAAATCGTTGCCAAAGGGGAAAGTCCTAAAACGGGAGAAGCATGGAAAATCGGGATAGACAGTCCAAACGAAATGGCTGAACGTTCCATCCAATCCATTCTTTCCTTAAGCAATGAAGCCCTAGCCACCTCTGGTAATTATCGGAAGTTTCGAATCGATGAAATAACTGGTGAAAAGTATGTGCATTCCATCAATCCCTTGACAGGAAAGCCTGTTCGTTCCAAGGTCTTAAGTGTTTCCGTAAAAGCCCCAAATTGTATGATTGCTGATGCCTATGCAACTGCTTTAATGGTGATGCCTTTTGCAGAAAGCAAGAAGCTGATTGAATCTAACAACTCCTTGTCTGCCTATTGGATTTTGAGTTCCGACGAGGGTATGAAAGAGGTTTTCTCTTCAAACTGGTAAGCACATTTTTTTGTTTTATCTGATTTTTTATATTTTTATATAGGTAAAGTCTTGATTTTATGTTCCCCAAAACCTAAAATCTTAACCTATGAAAAAAGCTATTTTTTTTAGTTTTGTTTTAACCTTGATTATTCATGCTGTACAAGGACATATTAAGATAGGCGACAATGTAGAATCTATTTCGCCCTATGCTATTCTTGAGTTAGAAAGTGTACAAAAAGGTTTACTCATTCCACGTTTAACAACCCAAGAGCGAAACACTTATTTTGGCGAAGATGTTCCACCTGGTTTATTGATCTACAATACGGATACTCAAAAAATACAATATGTACGTTCACGTATTTCTGCTACAACCAAGAATGTAGAAACCTACTGGGATAACATATCCAATGAGCAAGTTTTATCGCAGAGTATGGGAGGGACGTCAACCGTTGAAAATCCCTTTAATGGAATGGTTTTTTATCATGAAAATGAACATGACTTATATGTCTATAATACTGCTTTGAAAGAATGGGTCTTGATTGCAGGAACAAATTTTTTATCTGAAGAAAGCCCTGTTTTTAATCAATTCATCCGTTATAGGAGATTAAATGGAGAAGAAGCACTTCTTGACTTGAGTTCACTATCCAACACGGATAGTCAAACAATACAGGTCTCTGCATTGAGTGGAAACAATACCTTAACGATTGCCATTAGTAACGGGAATACACAAACCATTGATTTATCTCCTTTGTCAGTAGTTCCCACGAATACCGATAGTCAAACAATACGAGTTTCAGCATTAAGTGGAAACAATACCTTAACCATTGCCATTAGTAACGGGAATACACAAACCATTGATTTATCTTCTTTGTCAGTTGTTCCCACGAATACCGATAGTCAAACAATACGAGTTTCAGCATTGAGTGGAAACAATACTTTGACCATTGCCATTAGTAATGGGAATACACAAACCATTGATTTATCTTCATTAGCGGCGGTTAATTTATTTGAAGTTAGTGGGAATGTAGTTCGGTCTTCTGTTGGCACCTCTTCTCATGATTTTGTTTTTGGATCAGATACTTTGGATAATCAAACGGGTGCTCAAGACGATGCTCGTTTCTTTTTTGATAAAAGCAAAGCTGCCTTTCGTGCGGGCTATGCGTCCGGCAGTTCTTGGAATGAAGCTAATATAGGAGAACGCTCTTTTGGAATGGGGTATAGAACCCAAGCATCGGGTGATCGAAGTATTGCAATGGGAAATGCCACAGAAGCACAGAGTTATGCGGCCACTGCTTTTGGTAGCTATAACACCATTGTTACTCCACTGAGCACAAATTCATGGAATGAAAATGATCGTTTATTTGTGATTGGAAATGGTTCAAGTTTTTCGAAAAAATCTGATGCAATGGTAGTTTTAAAAAACGGCAATATTGGAATTGGAGATAGTACACCAACGGAAGGAACATTAGTTGTTTCGGGGACCATTGTAGCCTTAGGGAGTATTACTGCTTCAGCAAGTTTGACACCAGATTATGTTTTTGAATATTATTATACCGGGAAAAGTGATGAAAATCCTTCCTATCGCTTTCCAACGCTAATGCAAATTGAACACTATCTAAAGGCAAATCATCATTTACCAAATCTTCCAAACGCTGAGGAGGTTAAAACACAAGGTGGAATTGTATTGAATCGGGCATTAGAACTTCAATTAGAGAAAATCGAGGAACTATATTTATATACCATCGAACAAGAAAAAAGAATTATTCATTTGGAAAAACGTTTAAATCAACTAATGTTACAGCTAAAGAATAAGAAGTGAGTACTCATTTTATTGCAATTGGTATTTTCTCACTTTTCGGCAATGCAAAACGCTTGCGTTCTTCGGTACTTAGGTGAGGTAAAAAATCAATTCCTTTAGCAGAAAAGCCAATATTATCTAGGCGACTGTAAAAATCTGTTCCATAAACCCGAACATGGTCGTATTGCCCAAACACTTTTGTTCTTTCCTTGCGATCTATAATGCTGTCGTCTTCAAAAGTTGCTGTTCGGTTTTCATCTAAAGGGACTTGAGCGACGAGCGTACCTCCTTTTTTAAGCACTCGGTACAATTCAGACATAGCTTTGCGGTCGTTAGGTATATGTTCTAAAACATGATTGCATAAAATCAAGTCATAGGAATTGTCCTTAAAAGGAAGGGCACAAATATCAGCTTTCACGTCGGCTAGAGGGGAATGGAGGTCGGTTGTGGTGTATTTCCAATGCGAAAAAGACTTGAATTTTTGATAAAAAACTTGTTCCGGGGCTACATGTAATACTTTTATAGAGTCACTTAAAAAAGAGGTTTCTCTCTCCAAATAAAGCCACAACAAACGGTGTCTTTCTAAGGAAAGTGTACCTGGACAAAGTGCATTTTCCCTTAAATTATCATATCCATAGGATAGAAATTTTCGGTAGGAACTACCGTCTATAGGATCGCTAAAACGACTTCCGCTGTAATAAAGTTTTATCAATGGACGAAACCAGATACTTAGGCGAATTAACCAAGGTCTAGGAAAGAGGTTTAACAACCATTTCATGCCGTTAGGGGGTGTTTACGAAAGGCGTTTTCTTCTTCGCTGGTAATACCAAGTGCCTCGTAGATGTAGTGGAAAGTAGATAATAATTCTGGGTTCCCATCAACCAAGGCAACGTTGTGTTCAAAATGAGCGGAGGGTAGGCCGTCAGCAGTTAAGATTGTCCATCCGTCTTTGAGTTGCTTTATGCGATGCGTTCCTCTATTAATCATAGGCTCTATAGCCAACACCATTCCATCAACAAATTTTTTGCCACGTCCTCGTTTTCCGTAATTGGGAACTTCAGGACCTTCATGCATGGTTTTTCCCAAGCCATGACCAACCAGTTCACGAACAACCCCATAGCCTTCTTTTTCACAATGCTGTTGAATAGCAAAACCCATATCTCCAATTCTGTTTCCCGCACGAAAGGCATCAATTCCTCGATAAAGGGATTCTTTGGTAATCTGCAATAATTTCTCGGTCAAAGGGTCAATTTCCCCTACGGCAAAGGTATAAGCATGGTCACCATAAAATCCATTTTTCAATGCCCCGCAGTCGATGGAAATGATATCTCCTTCTTGTAATGGATCACTATTAGGGATTCCATGAACTACCTGTGCATTTGGACTCATGCAAAGTGTATTAGGGAAATCATATAAACCCAGAAAACCAGGTTCAGCTCCGTGATCACGAATAAACCTTTCGGCCATTGCATCTAGTTCTAGTGTTGAAATTCCTGGCTTTATTTCACTGGCCAACATGCCCAATGTTTTGGAAACAATTAATGCGCTTTCGCGCATTAATTCAATTTCTTCTGCATTTTTTAGGATAATTGCACTCATTCTGCATATGCGTTTTTATAATCTTCTCCGCTTAAGATAGCCAAGATATCTTGCTCTAAACCATTGATTGGAAACTCAACAATTCGATTTATTTCAGTACCATTTTCAGAAAAAATAAGCGTAGGAACATTAAAGAGTTCAAAAGCTTTCTCTAATTTCCCTGGCGTTGTTTTATCTTCATCAACGGCAATAATGTCCATGCTTGAAGTAGGGTATCCAGCCTCGGTTAAAATCTTAATCATTCCCGGAACCTCTCGTTGACTATCCTCGCACCAAGTTCCCATGATTAAGGTAACTTTCTTGTTGTTTAGCAGGGGCTTGATTTTTGTCAATAGCGATTGATTCGTTTTATATAAGTCATATTCATTGCTATACCAATCCGAGGTATATGTGCTCAATTGTGCTAAACTCACTTTCCCAACTAAGATTTCGTTTCCTTCCCAGTCTTTTCCTAAAAGACTATCGGGAATTTGAATAATTTCATTTTCAGTGGGAAATGACTTCTTTTTATTTTGACTGTTGTTACAAGCCAAAATTAAGAAGAAACAAAATACAAGGTATAGGATTCGCATATGCTAAAGTAATGATTTTTGTGTCATGGCGTCGGGTTGTGGAATGTCCATTAAATCCAAAATAGTTGGAGCGATTGCCCCAAGAACACCTGATTTAATGGTCCTTTTTTCGTTTTCCACTAAGATAACAGGCACAGGGTTAGTGGTATGGGCAGTATTTGGGCTTCCGTCTTCGTTAAGCATGGTCTCACAGTTACCATGATCTGCGATAACAAGGATGGAATAATCTTTAGCCAGAGCAGCTTCAACAATTGCTTCTGTGCATTCGTCAACCGTTTCGCAGGCTTTAATCGCTGCATTTAAATCTCCAGTGTGTCCAACCATATCTGGATTGGCAAAGTTTAAGCAAATAAAATCAGCCGTTTCTTTTTGGATTTCAGGGATAATGGCATCACGAATCTCATAGGCACTCATCTCAGGTTGCAAGTCATAAGTTGCTACCTTAGGCGAAGGACATAAAATACGTTCTTCTCCTTTAAAAGGTTTTTCTCTCCCACCATTAAAAAAGAAGGTTACGTGTGGATATTTTTCAGTTTCAGCAATCCGAATTTGAATTTTACCAGCATTGGCAAGTGTCTCTCCAAGGGTGTCAGTAATATTTTCCTTGTTAAAAATAACATTTACATTCTTGAAATTACTGTCGTAATTGGTCAGCGTAACATAATGTAAATCTAGGGGAGTTGTTCCCTGTTCTGGAAAGGCTTTTTGGGAAAGCATCTGAGTTAATTCGCGCCCTCGATCAGTTCTAAAGTTAAAAAACAAAACGACATCACCTTCTTGAATAGAGGTATTTTCAGTTCGATCAACAAGCGGCTCAATAAATTCATCGGTCACCCCATTTTGATAGGAGGCTTTGAGGGCAGCGACAAAATCTGTTGTGGTTTTTCCTTCACCATTTACCAAAAGAGCATAGGCTTTTTGTACACGATCCCAACGTTGATCTCGATCCATTGCAAAATAGCGCCCAATAAGACTCCCTATTTTACCAGTAGTCTTTGCCATATGGGCTACTAAATCCGCAACAAAACCAGCTCCTGACTGAGGGTCTACATCTCGTCCGTCTGTAAACCCATGAAGAATAACTTTAGCACATTCATTTTCACTTAAAATACTCAATAGACTTTTGACATGGTTAATGTGCGAGTGTACTCCACCATTCGATAAAAGTCCGAGTAAGTGAATGGTTTTGTCATTTGCTTTGGCGTAGGCCATTGCATCTTTTAAAACAATTTCATCTTTTAACGTATTGTCGGTAATGGCTAAATTAATTTTAGCCAAATCTTGGTAAACAATTCTTCCAGCCCCCAAGTTCATATGTCCAACTTCGCTATTCCCCATTTGTCCATCGGGGAGGCCAACATGCATTCCATCGGTAAACAAGTCGTTATGAGAAAAGTTTTGATATAAACTATCAATAAAAGGAGTTTTTGCTTGGTCTACGGCAGATACCTCAGGATTGGGTGCTTTCCCCCAACCATCTAAGATCATTAAAATTGTTTTTTTGGACATTCAATATGTTTTGTGCAAAGATAGTAAATGAGGAAAGAATCTTACCTTTTTTGGCAAATCTAACTTATCTTTAACCAAGCTAAAACGTTTGCATTGCTCAAAGGAATTGTTTATCGTTCTACTGGAAGTTGGTACTTGGTAAAAAGTACTGAAGGTGTTTTTTATGACTGTCGTATTAAAGGTAAATTTCGTCTCAAAGGAATTAAGCATACCAATCCTGTAGCCGTAGGAGATCGCGTTGAATTTAGTCTCTTTACTGAGGGAGAGGAGACCAAGGGGATCATTGAAGAAATAATGCCGAGACTCAATTATATTGTCAGAAGATCAGTCAATTTATCAAAGCAAACACAGATAATTGCAGCAAATATTGATCAAGCCTTTTTATTGATTACCTTGAACAATCCACCAACTTTTTTTGCCTTTATCGATCGTTTTTTGATAACCGCTCAAGCCTATCAAATCCCAGTTGTTTTATTGTTCAATAAAATGGATACGTATAAGCAAGAAGAGATTGCTGAAATTGAATTCATGAAAAGTATATACACTGCTTTGGATTTCCCTTGCTATTCCATTTCTTGTTTCAATCCAGATGATGTAACCTTGATTGCTGAATTGATGCGCCAAAAGTCCTCCATGTTTTCGGGGCACAGTGGGGTAGGGAAATCTACTTTACTCAATGTCTTGTCTCCCGAGTTGCGTTTGCGAACGGCCGAAATTTCTGAACAACACCAACAGGGCCAGCATACCACTACCTATGCCGAGATGTTTGATTTGCCTAACGATGCACGCATCATTGACACACCTGGGATTAAAGGTTTTGGTGTGGTTGATATGCAACCAGACGAATTGGCCAATTACTTCACTGAATTCCATGCGGTAAAATCCAATTGTAAATTCAACAATTGTCTTCACGTAGATGAACCGCATTGTGCAGTGAAAGATGGAGTAGAAAATGAAACCATTGCCGCTTCTCGCTATGCAAGCTATTTGCAATTATTAGAACAGGACACCCCTTATCGAAATTAATATGCGAGTCGTAATTCAACGCGTTAGCGAAGCTTCTGTTACTGTAAACAAAAATGTAGTTGGACAGATTGATGAAGGTTTATTAGTGTTTCTAGGGGTTGAAGAAGCCGATACGCAAGAAGATATCGATTGGCTGGTCAACAAAACCCTGAATCTCCGTATTTTTAATGATACTGATGGTGTAATGAATTCTTCTCTAGTGGATACCAATGGACAGATGTTGGTCATAAGCCAATTTACGCTCATGGCTTCTACAAAAAAAGGGAATCGCCCTTCTTATGTTAAAGCGGCGAAGCACACCCATGCAATCCCTATGTACGAGGCTTTTTGTCAAAAGGTTGAAGAAGCTTTGGGTAAAAAAATCCAACGTGGTGTGTTTGGTGCTGATATGAAAGTTGCTTTAGTCAATGATGGACCTGTGACCATTCAAATCGATTCTAAAAACAGAACCTAAGACTAGATAATGTTGACCTCTGCTTCGAGCCAGATGTCAAATTCTTCTTTTACCTTTTGCTGAATTTTTTGCGCAAGGCTCAAAATTTGATTTCCGCTTGCTGAACCATAATTGACCAAAACCAACGCTTGATTTTTGTGCACCCCAGCATCTCCCTCTCGATAACCTTTAAAATTTAGGCAGTCAATTAACCAGCCGGCTGGAATTTTAACTTGGGTTTTATTTACGGGATAGGAGGGTATCGTCGGATATTTTTTTTGAAGTTGACTAAAATGTGATAGGGAAACCACAGGGTTTTTAAAAAAGCTTCCACTGTTTCCAATTTCTTTTGGGTCGGGTAGTTTACTTTGACGAATCGAAATCACAGCCGCTGCAATATTTTTAGGATTTGGTTCTAAATCGCCTAAAGCCTCTTTAATGGCTCCGTAGTCAGTATTTAGTTTGTGGTTTTCTTTGGTGAGGCAAACCCGTAAACGAGTAATGACATATTTTCCTTTAGCTGATGTTTTAAAAGCTGAGCTGCGATAATCAAAGTCAGCTTCTTCAAGCGAAAATTCTATTTCCTGTAAATCGCTTAAAGCTATAGCACTACAACTATCAAAAATATCCTTTAGCTCAACTCCATAAGCACCAATGTTCTGAATGGCTGCTGTACCTACATTCCCAGGAATAAGCGATAGATTTTCCATACCACCGTAACCTTGTGAGATACTCCAATTGACAAAGTCATGCCAGTTTTCTCCAGCCATTGCTTCAACAATGACCGCATTTTTCGTTTCTTTAATGAGGCGAATCCCTTTGGTGTTGATATGAATACACAAGCCTTTAATTGGTCGAGTGAGTAATAAGTTACTCCCACCACCCAAAATGAATTTAGTTGGAAATTCTTTTAAGGCTAGTGCTTCTTTAAGCGCTTCTTCTGTTTGGACAGAAACAAAAGCTTCAACGGTTTGGTCAATTCCAAAAGTGTTGAATTTTTTTAAAGAAAAGGAAGATTGAATCTGCATTGATATTTACTTGAAAGCAAGTTAACCAATCCTTAGTAATTCGGATAAACTTCCAAAGCTTTTTCTAGGATATGAGCTGTGCGCATTAATTTTTCTTCATTGAGAACAAAACCAATCCGGACTTCTTTTAGGCCATAACCTGGTGTAGAATAAAAGCCTGCTGCAGGTGCAAACATAATTGTTTCATTTTCATATGAAAAATCGGTTAGCAGCCATTTAGAAAATTTTTCAGCATCTTTAACCGGGAGCTCAACCATACAATAAAAAGCCCCCGTAGGATTGGATACCCGCACCCCTTTTATTTTGCTTAGGGCAGCCATCAAAGTATTTTTTCTGGCGGTATATTCTTTCACTACTTCTTTAAGGTACGATGAGGGTGCGCTCAGGGCAGCCTCACTCGCCATTAGTGCATAGGTTGCTGGAGAAAGACGTAGGTGAGCAAATTTTAATGCTGTAGCCAGTAGTTTTTTGTTACGACTTATCATAGCGCCTACTCTTGCCCCACAAAGGCTGTAGCGTTTAGAGACAGAATCGATCATGATAGCATTTTCTTCTAGTCCAGGGATTTGCAAAACAGAAAAATGAGAGAGGTTTTCATCGTGGATAAATTCCCTGTACACCTCATCAACAATGAAAAATAAATCATATTTCAAAGCAAGTCCTCCCAATGCAGTTATCTCCTCTTCTGTATACAGATAACCAGTAGGATTACTCGGATTACATAAAAGGATTGCGCGCGTTTTTGGGGTTATCTTTTCCTCAATCTCCTTTAGAGAGGGTAGTTTAAATTGATCATCAAAGACAGAAACAACGGGGATTACTTTCACACTTGCCGCTGCGGCAAAGCCATTGTAATTGGCATAAAATGGTTCAGGAATAATGATTTCATCATCAGCATCACAAATACTATTTAGTGTAAAAGCCAAGGCTTCACTTGCCCCTGTTGTGACAATTATTTCTTCTGGGCGAATGGATATGTCGTGAGCTAAATAATAGTTGGTTAAGGCTTTTCTATAGTTTAAGGATCCTTCCGAAGATCCGTAGGGAAGAAGTTGAAGTGAACTATTTGTTACCACATTCATCGCTTCAATTGGCGCATGAATATCGGGTTGTCCAATATTTAGGTGGTGCACATGAATGCCTTTTACTTTGGCAGCATCAGCAAAAGATACTAATTTGCGAATGGGTGATTCAGGCAGGTGTTTTCCTTTTTTAGAAATTTCTGGCATGTTTGTACAAATAAGTTGCAAATATCATAAAAAAAGCTCCTACTTGTTTTTATGGAATGAAATTTGTTTAGATTTAACAAAATACCTGTCTTTTGTTCTTATTGATTAGATGTTCAAAATTGACCTCATGTCTCAAAAATTAATTTACCTAGCGATTTTATTTATTATTAGTTTTCAACTAAAAGCACAGTCAAAATTCAGTTTCTCTGCTGGGAAGAATGAAGCAAAAATATCATTTGATTTAAAGTCAAATTTGATCATTGTTCCTGTTCTCATCAATAATGTTAAGCTGAATTTCTTGGTGGATACTGGTGTGAATTTCACCTTGATTTTCGACAACCATAAAGCAAAGCAATTGGGCCTATCTACAGATCAACCCTATATGCTTAGGGGATTGGGTAATCAACCTGCCCTTGAAGCATTTAAAGTAAACTTAGCAAACATGCAGATTGGTGATTTGACCTTTCTCAACCAGACGGCCCTTGTACTACCCGAGAATGAATTTGAATTGAGCAGGCGAATGGGAACTCAGATTGATGGAATTATTGGTTATGACTTGTTTTCTGACTATCCTGTCTTAATCGATTATCAGCGAAAATTTATTCGGATTAATCCCTCTTCCATTTCTAGAAAGTGGAGTTCATCTAAAGTCTTGAACTTTCCTTTGAGTTTTTACCGTAATAAGCCTCACATTCAATTATCCTTTTCCCAATCAAACGAAGAGAATGTTTTAGGTGAGTTTATACTAGACAGTGGACTAAGCGATGCGATTTGGCTTTTCCCTAACAAAAAAGGGGTAAGCGAAATCCCTCCTGTTTTTGCTGACTTTTTAGGTACGGGTATTAATGGAGATGTTTATGGCCAACGCGGAAAACTCCCTCAATTTCATCTTGGATCCAAGGTGTTAAAAGATGTAAAAGTTGCCTATCCTAAAGTGGACTCCATTCAGGCTATCCCACTTGCCGATAATCGTATAGGTAGTATTGGAGCTGAATTACTTTCTCGCTTTAAGGTTCTTATAGACTATCCCAAGGCAAAAATTAGCCTTATGCCGACACGTAAAACCAATAAACCTTTTTATTATAATTTGTCTGGCTTAGAAATTGAATATGACGGAATGCGTATGGTCAAGCAAAAGCTCCCGAACGTTAAGCGAGGTGAAGACATAAATAGCAAAGGAATAGAAATTTTATTACGTGATCGATTTCAGCTCATTCTGTATCCTTCGATGAGCATTTCCTATGTTCGTCCAAATTCACCGGCACATCTAGCTGGACTTCGTGTAGGAGATGTTCTACTTCAAATAAATGGAAAGAAGGTTTACAATATGCCTCTCGAGCGAGTTTTGGGAATCCTTCAAAAAGAACCCGGAGATCGCATCAAATTGACCATAGAGCGCAAGGAAAAAAAGATGAAGTTTAATTTTACACTTCGATCAGTTTTCGACACTATAGCACCGTCCCCTTGATTTTTAGGGAAACAATGGGAGTATCTATCGCGTTGGAGTTGACGGTGATTGTTTTTCGAATGGGACCAACACGATTGGTGTCATATTTGACCTGAATCTCTCCTTTTTCTCCTGGAGCAATGGGGGTCTCAGGTTTTTTTGGGATTGTACAGCCGCAAGAAGAATACACTTTGGCAATAATCAATGGTTCAGTTCCCGTATTGGTAAATTCAAATGTACGGATACCGTCACTTCCTTTGTCAATCTCTCCATAATCAATTATTAAGGAAGAAAAGCTAATACTAGGGCCACTTTCTTGGGCATGTGTACTAAGGTTAAGAGCCAAAAATAAAGCAAAAAAAGTAACAATTGTTTTCATGTCTGCTGTTTTATTTAGAGTTTAAATATACACTTTTTGTGAAGTTAACACTTCTTGAATAGAAAGTCTTCTGTTTTCTTTCGTTTTCACGGAAGTAGGATTATTTTTGTTATTCACAACAAAAATTAGACCATAAATGGCCATCCCTTCAAAATTTGATGCTTCTCAAGTAGAAGAAAAATGGTATGCATATTGGATGGAGCAAAACTATTTTGCCTCCACTCCAGATACACGTGAATCGTATTCCATTGTTATTCCGCCGCCAAATGTAACGGGAGTACTCCATATGGGGCATATGTTAAACAATTCCTTGCAAGATATACTCATCCGTAGAGCGAGAATGAAAGGATTAAATGCCTGTTGGGTCCCAGGGACAGACCATGCATCTATTGCAACGGAGGCCAAAGTTGTTGCACGACTTAAAGAACAAGGGATCGATAAAAACGACCTTACACGTGAAGAATTTTTAAAACACGCTTGGGAATGGACAGATGAATTTGGTGGTGTGATTTTACAGCAATTAAAAAAACTTGGCTGTTCATGCGATTGGGATAGAACAAAATTTACGCTTGATCCCGATATGTACGAATCTGTCATTAAAGTTTTTGTTGATTTATACAACAAAGGGCTCATTTATCGCGGTTACCGCATGGTGAATTGGGATCCAGAAGCACAAACAACCTTGTCAGACGAGGAGGTTATTTTTGTCGAAAAACCAGGCTTTTTATACCATATTGCCTACCAAGTGGAAGGGAGCGACGAGCAAGTAATTATTGCTACTACACGACCAGAAACTCTGTTGGGAGACACTGCGGTTTGTATTCATCCAGAAGACGAACGCTATAAGCATTTAAAAGGAAAACGTATTATTGTTCCTATAGTGAATCGCTCTATTCCAATTATTGAAGACGAATATGTTGACATTGAATTTGGTACAGGTTGTTTGAAAGTAACCCCAGCACACGATATTAACGATAAGGCTTTGGGTGAAAAGCATAAACTTGAACTCATTGACATCTTTAATGCAGACGCCAGTTTAAATAGCTATGGCTTACATTATGAAGGGAAAGATCGTTTTGTTGTTCGAAAGGAAATAGCCAAAGAGCTTGAAACTTTAAATCTTTTAATCAAAAAAGAGCCTTACAATCACAATGTAGGGACGTCAGAAAGAACAAAAGCGGTGATTGAACCACGTCTTTCTGACCAATGGTTCTTGAAAATGGAGGATTTAGCCAAGCCGGCAATCAATGCAGTACTGCATTCGAACGAGGTAAATCTTGTACCTTCAAAATTCAATAACACCTACCGTCACTGGATGGAAAACATTCGTGATTGGAATATATCGAGACAGCTATGGTGGGGACAACAAATTCCGGCCTATTTCTATGGGGAGGGTAAAGAAGATTTTGTGGTTGCCGAAACTGCCGAAGAAGCGGTTGTTTTGGCACAAGCCAAAACGGCTAATCCTAAGTTAAGTCTAAAAGATTTACGTCAAGACTCGGACGTATTGGACACCTGGTTTTCGTCTTGGTTATGGCCCATCTCTGTTTTTGATGGTATTCGGAACCCAGACAATGAGGAAATAAATTACTATTACCCCACACAAGACTTGGTCACTGGGCCAGATATTTTGTTTTTCTGGGTAGCTCGAATGATTATTTCAGGCTATGAATACAGAAAACAACAACCCTTTACCAATGTCTATTTGACTGGACTTGTTCGGGATCCCCAAGGGCGTAAAATGTCAAAACAATTAGGAAATTCTCCCGATGCACTTAAATTGATCGAAGATTATGGTGCCGATGCCGTTCGGGTTGGATTGATGTTGAGCGCTGCGGCTGGAAATGACCTTTTGTTTGATGAGAACTTATGTCAGCAAGGGAAAAATTTTTCCAACAAGATTTGGAATGCTTATCGTCTCATTGATGGTTGGGAAGTTGATGAGAACTGTGCCGCTGACCCTCATAATGCAGAAGCGCTCGATTGGTACGAGCATAAGTTCTATGCAACCTTGTCAAGTATTGAAGATCATTTTGAAAAATACAGAATCTCAGATGCCCTTATGGCTACCTATAAACTTTTGTGGGATGATTTCTGTTCATGGTTATTGGAAGCAATTAAACCCGCCTATGGAGCACCAATCGATGCTCCTTCTTTGGTTCGCATCAAAAACTTATTTGAACTGAACCTAAAGTTATTGCATCCCTTTATGCCTTTTTTAACGGAAGAATTATGGCAGCACATGGAGGAACGTTCTGCAGATGAGGCCTTAATTATTGCGCCATGGCCAACACCTCAAAGGGTTGATGAAAATTGTTTGAATGCTTTTGAATTAGCCACTAAAATTATTAGTGGTGTGCGTAACTTCAGAAAAGAGCGATCTATTTCTTATAAAGATAGTTTGAAGTTATATGTTGTTGCTGAAGCTTCCCAGATTAGTTATCATGCTCTTATTCAAAAAATGGCAGCTGTTGAGGAGATTTTTTGGGTAAAGGAAACCCCCTCAGAATCTGGAGCAGCATTTAGAGTAGACACCTTTGAGTGTTTTATTCCGTTGGAAGGTGCTGTAGATGCCGAAGCCGAAAAAGCAAAGCTAGAAGAAGAGTTGAAATATGCTAATGGGTTTTTACAGTCTGTACGAAAAAAATTGAGCAACGACCGTTTTGTCAATAATGCTCCAGAAAAAGTACTAGAAATGGAGCGGAAGAAGGAAGCCGATGCCTTAGAGAAAATAAGTGTTATTGAAAAAAGCTTGGCAGCACTCTAGGATTATTTTTCAGCAATAATGGTTTCTCCCCCACGAACAACTTGATCCATTATAAGATTGACGGATGTGCCTAGGGGTAGGAATAAGTCCACACGCGATCCAAATTTAATGAAACCGGCGTCTTCTCCTTGTACTGCGGCATCCCCAACCTTTGCATAATTAACAATTCGTCTAGCGACAGCACCTGCAATTTGACGGTATAGGATTTCTCCAAACTGTTCATTCTCTAGAACAATTGTTGTGCGTTCATTCAATTCAGAAGATTTTGGGTGCCAAGCAACCAAATATTTCCCTGGGTGGTATTTACTAAAAATAACTTTCCCACTCATTGGGTATCGGGTAACATGAACATTTATAGGAGACATAAAAATTGAGACCTGAATGCGCTGATCTTTAAAGTATTCTTTTTCGTACACTTCTTCAATAATAACAACCTTTCCATCGACAGGTGCCAAAAGGTGTTTTTCGTTCAGGACAGTATTACGGTGGGGATTTCTAAAAAATTGCAGCACTAAAACCAAGGCCACTAAGGCACCTATTTGCAAAATTATTTTAGCAATTTTGTGACCGATAAAGTACTCGGCACACAAGACAATTGAGGCACAAATTAGAAATGTTGTGATGATGATGAAATAACCCTCTTTATGAAACATATTAGATGAATTTAATGAGTAAATAATAAAATGGAGCAGTATAAATAACACTGTCCATACGGTCATAAAAGCCTCCATGACCTGGGAATAAAGTACCGCTATCTTTGACGTTTGCTCTTCGTTTAAAATAAGATTGAATAAAATCTCCCAAAGTGGCAAATAAAGGAATGAGCAATCCAATCACCCACCAAATAGTTCCAAACAAAAGAAAATTATTTTCGACAAAATAAACTAAAACAAGGGTGGCAATTGTTCCTCCCCAGTAACCTTCCCACGATTTTTTTGGAGAGATGGTGGGAAAGAGTTTTGTTTTGCCAAAACGTGATCCCACCAAATAGGCAAAAGAGTTATTGACCCAAATAGAAAGGTAAAAGAGTAATAAATAAAAGGGCGCTTTAGGGGAAGATAAGTTCATCAACAATGGGATGAACACACTTGAGCATATGAGATAAAAAAGAGTGAAACTACTTTTGAGTACAAAAGAATAACTTGGTTTTTTTTGGCTTAGGCATAGATAGGTGAGGAAGCAATTTAGTGCAACAGCCCATCCAGCCATAAATGCAATCATCCCCTCGGAAAGTAAACCCATATAGGCCAAGGAAAAAAGACTGATCAAAATAATGGGTCCTAAAATCGAGCTAAAATTGATGAGGCGTTGAAACTCCCATAAGGATAAAACCGAAAAGACACCAATCACTATATAAAATGAAAGAGGAGAAAAAAACATTGCCGTTGTAAGCAAAGCAACATAGAGTAACCCAGATACTGCACGTGTGGCGATTTCGTTCATTAGTTTACTTCCTGTACCAGCAAATATAAATGTTTTGCATTTCCCCCATAGGAAAGAAAATCGTTTTCTTTTGTTGGGTCAAATGCATTCAATGTGGTGATATTGGACGGAAGGTTGTTTTTGTACTTTTTGTTAATGGAAGTCATTGCCTCGCTCACATCATTTTTAAAGTCATTGGTTTTGGCGATAATGATGAGATTCTCAGGTAATTCACTTAATTTTTTCTCCTGAATTTGACGATTACAAATCAATACAGCTCCTTTGTTTGCGACAAGATACTCACAATGTAATACAAGTGCTTTAGGTTTTTTTTCTGAGGGTATGAGGTTGAAAAAAGAAGACAATACAGGGCTGTTGCTTTCGATTTCTTCGGCTGTCCAGCCATTCTCTTCAATGATCTGATTGAAATAGGAAAATGTAGCTGTTGCGTCTTCACAATAAATGAATTTTCCGCCTCTTTCGATAAATTTTTTAGCAAACAAAACTTCTTTGGATTCAGCTTCTTTGGGGAGATATTTGCTTTTTTCCGCGGATTGTTTTGGTTTTTTTGAGCCAAAAAATTGATCGAAAAACCTCACTTCGTTTTATGCTTTTTTTATGGTTGTTTTTTCTTCAATAGCAGTTTCTTCCTTCTTTGTTTTATCAAATGGTCGTTCTCCTAGAATTTTAACCAGGTCGTCTTTAAAGATAACTTCTTTTTCCAATAAACGATTGGCAAGTGCTGTCAATTTTTCTTGATTGTCCTTGACCAATTTACAAGCGCGTTTGTACTGTATTTCAATGATCTTAGAAATTTCTTTATCAATGACCTGCGCCGTTTCTTCTGAATAAGGTTTGGAGAAGTTATAGTCGTTTTGACCACTAGAATCGTAATAGGTCACGTTTCCAATTTCTTCATTCAATCCATATACAGTAACCATGGCTTTAGCCTGACGGGTTACTTTTTCAAGATCACTTAAAGCACCGGTAGAGATTTTATCAAAGATGACTTTTTCAGCGGCACGTCCACCAAGGGTAGCACACATTTCGTCTAGCATTTGCTCGGTTCGAACAATCATGCGTTCTTCTGGTAAATACCATGCTGCTCCCAGCGATTGACCACGGGGTACAATGGTTACCTTAACCAATGGTGCAGCAAATTCTAGCAACCAGCTCACCATGGCGTGACCAGCTTCGTGGAAGGCAATGGTTTTCTTTTCCTCTTGGGTAATGATTTTATTTTTCTTTTCAAGACCTCCAATAATTCGGTCAACAGCATCGAGAAAATCTTGTTTTCCAACCGATTTTTTGTTCTTTCTAGCAGCGATCAATGCAGCTTCATTACAAACATTGGCGATATCTGCACCTGAGAAACCTGGCGTTTGTTTTGAAAGGAATTCAATATCCAGTGTTTTGGTAGTTTTTAAAGGTTTTAAGTGTACTTTAAAAATTTCTTTTCGTTCTCTTACATCGGGCAGGTCAACATAAATTTGACGGTCAAATCGGCCGGCACGCATCAAGGCTTTGTCCAAAACATCTGCTCGGTTTGTTGCGGCAAGAACGATAACATTGGTATTTGTACCAAAACCATCCATTTCGGTTAGTAACTGGTTGAGTGTATTTTCTCGCTCATCATTTGATCCGGTCATATTACTTTTACCACGAGCACGACCAATGGCGTCGATTTCATCAATAAAGATGATGGCGGGCGATTTATCTTTAGCTTGTTTAAACAGGTCACGCACACGAGATGCACCAACCCCAACAAACATTTCAACGAAATCGGAGCCTGACAATGAAAAGAAAGGTACATTGGCCTCTCCGGCAACTGCTTTTGCCAACAAGGTTTTTCCTGTTCCAGGTTGTCCAACAAGCAGGGCACCTTTTGGAATCTTTCCACCAAGAACTGTGTATTTTTGTGGATGCTTTAAAAAGTCTACAATTTCTTGCACTTCTTCTTTGGCCCCTTCGAGTCCTGCAACGTCTTTGAACGTTACAGTTATATCTGTTTTTTCGTCAAAAAGTTTGGCCTTTGATTTTCCTATATTGAAAATTTGACCCCCGGCACCGGCACCGCCATTTCCTGACATACGACGCATGATAAATATCCAAACCAAGACGATTACAATGATGGGGAGGAAGCTCAAAATAACATCGAAGAACTTATTTTCGATGGTCACAAATTCATAACTAAACTCAACTTTATTTGCCTTGGCGCGCTCCAGTTTCTCCTGGAATAATTTTAAGTCCCCAAATTCAAAAGCATAGTGTGGCCCCTGGATATTTGATTGTCCCAAAATATTTTTTTCTTTGAGCGCTTGGTGTTCAGACTTTTCTAGGGCTTCACGTTTTAAAAAGATACGTGCTATTTTTTCATTCTGAATCACTACTTTGTCAATGTCTCCATTGTTGAGGTAGCGTTCAAATTCTGAAGTATTTGTTTTTCCACTAGACTGGATATTTCCTTCGCCAAAAAAACTAATGCTCAAAAGGAGTACGATAACCATTCCATAAAGCCAATAGGGATTGATACGAGGTTTGTTTGGTTTTTTCTTTTCTGTCATTTTTTAGTAATTTGAAGCAACAAGGGTGGTTTCTGCATCCCCCCATAATTCTTCGATGTTATAAAACTCGCGTATTGGTTTTTGAAAAACATGAACGACAACATTTATATAGTCCATCAATACCCATTCGGCATTGTCTAATCCTTCTGTGTGATAGGGCTTTTCTTTCAAGGCTTTACTTACGACCTTTTGTATTGATTGCACAAGGGCAGATACATGTGTGTTTGACGTACCCGAGCAAACAACAAAATAGTCGCAAACTGTATTATCAAGCGGGCGTAAATCCAATAATTTAATATCTAATCCTTTTACTTCCTCAATGCCCAAAATGATTTGTGCGATTAGGTTGTCTGCGGCATTTGAAGGTTTTGTCATTAATCTTGTTTGTTTCTGCAAATTTATTACTTTATTGGCGACAATACAGCAACTTATGTCATATTTCCAAATAAACAAAATTGATGCCATTGGTTCAACGAATAGTGCGCTCAAGGACAGCTACCAGCAAGGGGTACTAAAACATGGGGATGTTTTGTGGGCACTCGATCAAACCCAAGGGAAAGGACAACGTGCGGCAAAATGGATGTCTGAACCGAATAAAAACCTAACCTTTTCTCTTTTTGTGCGTCACGATGAGTTGTCCATTCTGTCTCCATTTCAGCTAAATTGTTTGGTTGCTTTGTCCCTAATAAATACCTTAAAACATTTTACAATTCCTGCTGTCACCATTAAATGGCCAAACGACATTTTGTCAGAGAATAAAAAATTATGTGGTGTTTTAATTGAAAACCTTTACCGCGGTGCTCAACTACAAGCTTCGATTGTTGGGATTGGTTTAAATGTGAATCAAGAGAATTTTGGTGAATTATCTCGTGCGAGTTCCATGCGTTTGTGTTCTGGGGTTCAGTTTGACCTGAAAGAGGTGCTCGATCGTCTATTGGCAGAAATTGAAAAATACATTAAGCAGGCTGCCTCATATTCTATTTTACTCGAGCAATATAACCAGGCGCTTTTTGGTAGGAATGAATCCCGCCTCTTTAGAAAAGAAAACCAAGACTTCAATGCAACTATTGTAGGAGTAAACCAAGAAGGGTATTTGGAATTGAAGGATACAAAAGGAGTGTCATCTCTCCACCGCCTAAAAGAAATAGAATGGGTGTATTAAGGGGTCCAGTTTGCCGGATCTTTCCGCCAACTCGATAAGGTCGTTAATTGTTCTGCTGTGATGGCATTTTCCGCTTTAGCGTGCAACAGCAAATGATCGTAATCGCTCAGGGTGTGGAGTACAACTTCATTTAATTTAAAATTTTCTTCAGCTACATCAAACCCATAGGAAAACAAGGCAAGCATTCCCAAAACCTCTAGTCCTTCTTCTTTGAGGGCTTTTACTGCATTTAAACTACTCTTACCCGTACTGATCAAATCTTCGATAACAACAATGGGTTTCCCTGCAGGTGCATGGCCCTCCAGTTGATTCTTGCGACCGTGCTTTTTTGGTTCGGGACGAACGTAGACAAAGGGTAGGTCGAGTTTTTGTGCAACCAACATGCCAATGCCAATAGCCCCTGTTGCAACACCTGCGATGGTTAGCTCTTTGCCGTATAATTTTTCTACTTGTTCTGCTAAATTTGTTGCTAAAAATTCCCGTACTTCAGGATATGAAAGTGCCAAACGGTTATCACAATAGATCGGAGATTTCCAGCCACTAGCCCATATAAAGGGATTTTCTGGATTCAATTTTATTGCATTAATTTGTAAAAGAAATTTTGCCGTTGTCGCTGCCGTTTGTTTACTATAAATCATATACAAATGTATAAAGTATTTTTCAATCAGAAACCAATTATATTAACCACATCTTTTGTGGTACAAACAGATGAAAGCCCGGTCTTTTTCATGAAATTCACCTCAAAGAAAAATATTATTGCTGCTTTAAAATCAAAAAAAGTAAGCACATTATACCTTTACCATCCCAGAGAAAAAAAGTTGATGGAGATGTTTTTGGGCCTGTTTAAAATAATTGAAGCTGCAGGAGGAATTGTCGAACACAGTGATTCTGGAAAGTATTTGTTCATTTTTAGAAATAAAAAATGGGATTTGCCAAAAGGGCGAATAGAAAAAGATGAAGCCGTTCGTGATGCTGCCATTCGTGAAGTAGAGGAAGAAACAGGGGTAGAGGGTGTTGAGATCATCAAACCTTTGCCAACGACTTTTCATATTTTCAATCGGAACGGGAAGTACCGTTTAAAGAAAACCTATTGGTATATGATGAAAACTCATTTTACGGACACTTTGATCCCACAAGAGAAAGAAGGGATACAAAAGGCAGAATGGAAAACAAAGGAAGAGGTACCACTATTGTTTAAAAATGCCTATGAAAACATTAAATTATTGTGGGAAAAAGCGAATTTATAAACGCACAGCTTTGGGCACCATGGAGCTGTAATCTCCTTCAAATTGAATAACCTCTCGAACAATACTGCTACTGATAAAAGAGGTTTCAGACGAGGTCAAAAGAAAAATAGTTTCAATATTGTTGGATAGGCGCCTATTTACTTGGGTGATGGTTTTTTCAAACTCAAAGTCGGCCGGGTTGCGCAAGCCTCTCAGTATGAATTTTGCATCAATCGATTCACAATAATCAACCGTCAAGCCCGAGTAGGTATCTACCTTTATTTTAGGTTCATCGGCAAAGGTAGCTTCGATAAAGGCCTTTCGTTGTTCAAGCGAAAACATGTACTTTTTTGTTGAATTCACGCCAATGGCAATGATTAATTCATCTAACAAAGGCAATGATCGTTTGATGATATCGACATGACCCATGGTAATGGGATCAAAGGAACCGGGAAAAATTGCGCGTTTCATGGAATAAAATTACGCTTTTTTTGATAAGCTAGCTTCGATCACTCCCACAAGGAGTTTTAACAAGGGAATTCCAGCGGCTTTTGCCTGCTGCGGAATAATGCTTTGAAGGGTCATTCCCGGAATGGTATTGATTTCTAGTAAATGAGGAACACCATCTTGGAAGATGAACTCTGAACGACTAATGCCGCTTAGCCCCATTTTAGTATAAAGTTGTTTTGCCATATGTTTGGTACTTTCTTCCCAGTCTAGGGGGAGTTGAGCTGGCGTAATTTCTTTTGACTTGCCCTCATATTTTGCCTGGTAATCAAAAAAATCATTTTCACTGATAATTTCTGTAATGGGCAAGACATGTACTTCGTTTTCCCATTCCAATACACCAACGGTAATTTCTCTTCCTTCCAATGCACTTTCAATCAATAGTTGATGATCTTCTTCAAAGGCTTTTTCAATGGCAGGGAGTAATTCTTCCTTCTCAAACACCTTGTAAACACCAAAACTACTTCCAGCCCGATTGGCTTTGACAAAGCAAGGTAAACCAACCTTGTTCACAATGATATCCGGGGAAATGACTTCGCCTTGATTTAGTGTAAAGCGTTTTGCGGTAGGAATTCCCATGGCAGAAGCAACTGCTAGGCAATCGCGTTTATTGTAGGTAAGTGCCGCAACAGCTGAAGGACAACTTGTGTGTGGAATATTGAGCATTTCTAGGTATCCCGCAAACTGACCATTTTCGCCAGGAGCACCATGAATCATATTGACGATACAGTCAAACTGCTTTTCTTTTCCCTCGAGAGTAAAACCAAAATTTCCCTTCTCCAGGGGGTAATTGTTTCCAGCGACATCCTTAACTGTCCATTGCTTTGAAGCGATGTCGATTTGATAACATTCATAAGGACTCTCCAAGAGGGTATCGAAGACCACTTGTCCACTCATTTTGGAAATTTCTCGCTCCGAGCTAAAACCGCCACTTGCTACACCAATGATTTTTCTCATAGCGTAAAAATAATAATCGTTTTGGAATGGACAAGAGTTTCCTCCCATCATTCGCCAAGGGTTTCTTATCTTTGCCCAAGAATTAAACGCAATGAATTTCTTTCGATTTCTTTTTAGTATGGCTTTTGTCAAACAATTGTTCTACGCTTTTATCATAACGTGTATAGTACTTACGCTTGTCTATTATGGATTGAATCTAGCGACGCAGAACAATAAACACGTAACTGTACCTGATGTTGAAACATTGTCTTTAGAGGAAATTCCTTCCATTTTTGAGCGCTATGAATTGCGTTATGAAGTCTTGGATTCTGCCAAATTCAATCCCAATTATCCTCCTTTAGCTGTTATTGAGCAGATCCCCAAAGCGGGTTCTGAAGTAAAACGCGGAAGAAAGATTTATTTTACACTAAACCCATCTGGTTTTCGGAAATTAAAAGTTCCAGATGTGATTCAAATCACCAAACGGAATGCCGAAACACGCTTGACTGCAGTTGGTTTTACTCTGGGAGAAATTACCTACCGCGACAATATTGGTAAAGACATGGTCTTGGAAATACGCTATGAGGGACAAAAAATAGAACCAGGGGTGATCTTGCCCAAAACATCTAAAATAGACTTAGTCTTAGGAAATGGAAAACGATAGTTCACTAGAAGAAGAATTTCAAGAAACAGTCGTTTTACACGAACACTTTTCTTTTACAGCAGACAAAGGGCAAGAACCTTTGCGTGTCGATAAATATTTGATGAACCGCATTGAGAATGCGACAAGAACAAAAATTCAGCAGGCTGCAAAAGAAGGAAATATTTTTGTAGACGATGTTGCTGTAAAGTCCAACTATAAAGTCAAGGGTGGAAATGTGGTTCGGGTGATGTTTGGCCACCCACCTCATGAAAACTTGCTAGTTCCCGAAGATTTGCCCCTAGAGGTGGTCTATGAGGATGATACAGTTGTCGTAGTAAACAAAGCCGCTGGAATGGTGGTGCATCCTGGACATGGAAATTATTCTGGAACATTAATCAATGCTTTGTTGTTTCATTTTGACAACCTTCCGAATAATGCCGATGAGCGACCCGGTTTGGTTCATCGTATTGATAAAGACACAAGTGGTCTTTTAGTAATTGCTAAGACCGAACAAGCCTTGACCCATTTATCCAAGCAATTTTTTGACAAGACTTCCGAACGAAAATACCTGGCCTTGGTCTGGGGGAATCCCAAAGAGGAAGAAGGAACCATTCAAGGCCATATTGGGCGTCATCCCAAAAACCGTTTGCAAATGATGGTTTTTCCTGAAGGAGAGGCAGGGAAACCCGCCATCACCCATTATAAAGTGCTGGAACGTTTGGGCTATGTTTGCTTGGTGGAATGTCAGCTGGAAACAGGGCGTACCCACCAAATTCGTGCTCACATGAAACACATTGGACACACCTTGTTCAATGATGAGCGTTATGGTGGAGATTCGATTTTAAAAGGGATATCCTTTAGTAAGTACAAGCAGTTTGTCGATAATTGTTTCAAGATCATTCCGCGACAAGCCTTGCATGCCAAAACGCTGGGCTTTGAACATCCCAAAACAGGGAAGTGGATGCAGTTTGATTCTGAGATTCCTCAAGACCTGCAAGATGTCTTGACCAAATGGCGGAATTACGCCCAGCATAAGCAGTTGTAATACACGCATCAGCGATTGCTATCTATTTGGTTTGGGGAATTGAGAAAAGCCACTTATTTTTGGGTAAAATGCTGAGCCATGAAAATGATTATTTCTCCCGCCAAGTCGCTTAATTTTGAGAGCGTACTGCCTACCCAAGACTACACCAATGCCCGTTTTTTAACAGAGGCAGAGCGTATCAATAGATTATTGAAGAAAAAATCCGTGAAGGCCATAGGGAAACTTATGGGTATTTCGGAAAACCTCTCCACCCTAAACTGGCAACGCAACCAAGATTTTCGGCTGCCCTTCACACAAGACAATGCATGCCCAGCCGTCTTCGCCTTTGATGGCGATGTGTATACTGGACTAGATGCCTATAGCTTACCTCAAGACAAAATTCCACAGTTGCAAGAACAGTTGCGTATTCTCTCAGGTTTGTATGGAATTTTAAAACCACTGGATTTAATTCAGCCCTATCGCTTAGAAATGGGAACTAAATTCCCTGTGGGGGTAAAGAAAAATTTACCCGACTTTTGGAAGGACAAAGTCACCCAAAGCTTGAATGAAGAATTGGCCGATGGAGAAACCTTTCTCAACCTTGCCAGCAATGAATATTTCGCTGCTGTTGACACCAAAGCCCTTAAGGTTGAGGTGGTCACCCCCCACTTTAAAGATTTTAAAAATGGAAAGCTGAAGATGATTTCTTTCTTTGCCAAGAAAGCCCGTGGTATGATGGTGCGCTATGTGGTGGATCACAACTGCACAAACCTTGACGATATCAAAGGCTTTTCAACCGATGGTTACCAGTACAGCGAAACCCATACAGAACACGAAAATCAGCCAGTCTTTATTCGCTAGGTCTTCTTTACTGCTTCTTTTCGTTTATTGCGTTTTGTCTTCCGACGTACGCCATAACTTCCCTTGATAATTTTTCCGCGACGTGTTTTTTTGTCTCCTTTTCCCATAAGTAGTAGATTTGGTGGAATTAAAACTAACTGTTTTTCATCAAATTGCCAAATGTTTCACCATACCCATCCTTACCCACCCTTTATCCTAGAAAATACAACTCGCTTGATTGTTGGAACCTTACCACCACCACGTTTTACTACAGGAGATTTAAACGAGGAAGATGTAGACTTTTGTTATGGTAGCAGTAACGGCTTGTTGTGGAAGGTGTGGGATCGCATCTACAATTTAGGGTTAGTTTATGAAAACACTCACTTTGCCATTGAACAACGAAAGGCATTTTTAAAACATCAAAAAATTGGTGTCTGTTATATAGTAGGAGCAGCCTACCGCCATAAAATCGATGCTTCTGATTTAGGTATGCTAGAGCCCGAATTACGTAATCTTTTGGGAATACTAGAGAAACATTCTAGTGTCCATACCCTTGTTTTTACAGGAGGGAACAGTAAGAATGGTCCAGAGTATTTCTTTCGAAAACTGCTCAAAGAAGCCCAAGTTCCCTTGTACTGTCTCGATGAACAAGTGCCTCGCAAACACCAATTCCACTGGGCGGGTAGAAGCATTATGACCCACAGCCTAACCGCACCCTCCGGAACCGCCAACCGTGCCATTGGGAGTATGCCCGCCTATAAAGAAGCCAAAAGCCTGGACCCCCGCTATACCACCTTTGACTTTAGGGTGGAACAGTATAGAAAGGTGTTTCAGGAGAGTGAATAGGGTATTGTTGTTTTCTAATCGTTGAGGTTGTAGGGATCTGAGCAAATAAAGTAGTGGCAATTTGCCTCTATTTTCATTTTTCAAATATTTTACAAACCCTAAACAAACACCACTATTGCCCACAGCCCTCCCAAAAGCGCTGTTTAAACACATTGCGTTTATTTCCAATATATCCCCAAAAAATTCTAAAAGTGAAAAACGTAGGTTTACGGAAGTAGAACAGACTTGGGATGTGTTCAATACTAAGGTAGTAAAAAATTATAACGGACTAAAGTTGAAAGTTATCGTGTTATGCAGTTCGTTTCAACAGTCCTTTTGGATAATTTTTACAGTTAATCGTTTTGGATTGTTTCTTTTTATTGCTGTTATTAGATCCAACCCTTACATATTTACTCCAAAGAGATAACCCACCAATGCGGAAAGTCCCATAGCAATTGTTCCCCAAACGGTAATTCTAACAATGGCTTTCATAACATTTGAACCTCCGGTTTTGGCGGCTACTACCCCTAAAATCATCAGAAAAAGGATAGTGGAGCCATACAGCCAATATTCCATTTCTTTTATAGGGGCAAAAAGAATCATTAAAAGTGGAAAAACGCCCCCCGCCAAAAAGGCAGCACCCGAAGCTAATGCAGCTTGAATAGGATTCGCCCTACTAATTTCATTGATTCCCAATTCATCTCGAATATGGGCTCCTAATGCATCTACTTCTGTTAGTTCTTTGGCCACTTGAAATGCGGTTTCTCTTTTTAGTCCTCTTTTCTCATAGATTTGAGCTAACATATTTAGCTCTTCTTCTGGCATTTCTTCCAGTTCTTTTTTTTCTCTTTCGATATCAGCTTTTTCAGTGTCGGTTTGCGAGCTTACAGACACGTATTCTCCAGCTGCCATAGATAATGCCCCCGCTACAAGCCCAGCAACAGTTGCTAAAACAATGGACTCTCTGCTAGAACTTGCTGCAGCAACACCAATTGCAAGACTTGAAATGGAAATAATTCCATCATTTGCTCCCAAAACAGCTGCCCTTAACCAATTGCTTCGGTGAATGTAGTGGCTATCCAGGTAATTATCTATTGTTATTTTACTCATTTCTTTTTGTTCTGTTGGATAACGGTCTAGTGTATGAGTAGTAGCGGATTTTCACGCACAAACTTTCGGTTAAACACAGACATTTTTTTTAATTTACTTAACTTTTTTTAGCGATTAAACCGCTATTATTTTTATACATTATTGTAAGCTGGCTTTTTCCGTTCAGCTTGGTTTTCAGCATTGGCTAAGACGTGTACTCTTTTGCAATTCTTGGCTCGTGTGTTGGCTGATGCGAATTGCAAATGTGTATGGCTTTATGCGCTGGCTTATCCATTCACAAATATGTGATTCGTAAATAAAGTGTGCGGTGCACTCACTAAATTTATGTCAAATTTCAATGATGGTTCAACTCCACCATTTGGCATTAGCCGATAAAATATTATGTGCTTTCCAGATTTGAGTCCGAGTAAGTTTTTACTTATTTCGGTATATTCTTTTCCGATATCTGGATGATCCCCAATTCCATGACAAGTCATTTTTACTGCGGCATAATATTTATCAGCTTGCTTTTCAGACCATTTTTCGAAAGTGTACTCCCAGATACGATTTAAGTCATCGATGGCTTCTTGTCTGAGTGCAACCTTAGCCATTCTTTCTTTTTTCTTCTTTCAGTCTTTTTAAATTTTCATCAAAGTCAAAATCTTCCACCAAAGGACTGTTCAATCCTTCTTGTACAGCATTTCGTAACTCAATTACTTTGCTTTCTTCATCTTCCAACATTCTCAGTCCAGCTCTTATGACTTCGCTAACGTTCTTGTATCTTCCAGCAGAAACTTGATTTTGTACAAATTCGTCAAAATAATTCCCGAGTGATATAGATGTATTTTTCATCTGTTACTATTTTATTTATTGTTTTTCAATCGTCAGATGGAACATCCACATTAGCGTATTAGTCTGTGATTTAAACTTAATCACGGAGGTTTCATCATTTCAATTATATCAAATTTACCAAAAATTGGTAATTATCCAAATTCAGCTTGATTTTCAATAGTTTGTGGTCTGTCAAAATCGGGTATGAGCCCTAGGTTTTTCATGGGTAGAAAACAGATTTGGGTGCTGTCTAATATAAATGTACAAAAAAACGCGAAAACTTGCTTTAAGTTCGAATGGAGCGCACAAATTCATCAATATGCGCTACGCCTTTTTCTTCTAAAAACTTGATAAAGGCTGACCCAATAATGGCTCCACGGGAGTGCAAACTAGCAGCTTCATAGGTAGCGGCATTGCTAATCCCAAAACCGACCACCGTGGGGGTATTGAGATTCATCTTGGCGATTCGTTGGAAATAATCGGTTTGGGTATTTCCAAAAGTACTTTGTGCCCCTGTAACTGCTGCACTAGATACCATATAGATGAAGCCGTTGGACACTTTGTCGATATAGCGAATACGCTCGTCTGGCGTTTGCGGAGTAATGAGGAACATATTGTACAATCCGTGTTGATCGAAGAGTGTTTTGTACTGCTCGTTGTAGACATCTACCGGTAAGTCAGGGATAATCAATCCGTCTATTCCAATGGCTTCACAACGCTGGCAAAATTTCTCAATGCCATATTGCATCATGGGGTTAAAGTAACCCATAAGCACTAATGGAATTGTGATATGTTCACGTATGCCTTCCAATTGGGTGAATAACTTTTCTGTCGTCATACCATTGCGTAGGGCTTGGGTAGAACTTTCTTGTATGGTTGGACCATCGGCGAGGGGATCAGAAAAAGGCAGGCCAATTTCCACCATGTCCACCCCCGCGGCTTCCAGTTTTTTTAAAATGGGTACTGTGTCCTCTAGGTTGGGAAAACCAGCAGAAAAATAGATGGACAAAAGCTTTTTGTCCTCTTGGAATTTTAGGTCAATTCGATTCATTATAATTTAAAATAATCAATATAGGTGTCTAGGTCTTTGTCGCCACGCCCAGAACAGTTAAACACAACAATTTCCTCAGGGCCAAATTTACGTACGTCTAGTACTGCAAAAGCATGGGCCGTTTCTATGGCTGGGATAATCCCTTCCATTTGGGAGAGGGTGAGTCCCCAGTCCATGGCTTCCTGGTCGGGAATTGAAATAAATTCGGCTCGCTTGCTTCTAAATAAATGCGCGTGCATGGGTCCCACACCGGGGTAATCCAATCCAGCAGAAATAGAATAGGGCTCCGTAATTTGTCCGTCGGGAGTTTGCATCAACAAGGTTTTGCTTCCGTGAATGATTCCTTCTTTCCCAAGGGCAGAAGTCGCAGCACTTTCACCAGAATCGATGCCTTTTCCGGCGGCTTCTACTGCGATAATATTGACACGTTCATCGTTGAGGTAATGGTAGTAGAGTCCAGCAGCATTGCTTCCTCCACCTACACAGGCAATGACATGGTCCGGATAGTCGCGGCCTTCTTGCTCTTGCAACTGCCATTTTGTTTCCTCGCTGATGATCGATTGAAAACGGGCGACCATATCGGGATAGGGATGAGGGCCTACCACAGAGCCAATGATATAATGGGTATCTATCGGATTATTGATCCAATCGCGAATGGCTTCGTTGGTGGCATCTTTCAAGGTTTTACTTCCCGATTGTGCCGCACGCACAGTAGCTCCTAGCATTTTCATTCGGGCTACATTGGGCGCTTGTCGTTTGATGTCTAATGCACCCATATACACGATACACTCAATCCCCATTAGGGCGCAAACTGTAGCCGTTGCAACCCCGTGTTGGCCTGCACCTGTTTCGGCGATAATTCGATTTTTACCTAAGCGTTTTGCCAAAAGAATTTGCCCTATGGTGTTGTTCACTTTGTGCGCTCCCGTATGACATAGATCTTCTCGTTTTAAATAGATTTTTGTATTGTAACGCTCCGACAAGCGTTTGGCAAAATACAGCGGAGTGGGTCGTCCTACATAATCTTTCAACAAGGCATCAAACTCTTTTTTAAAGCCTGGATCTGAAGAAATTTTTAAATAGTTTTCGCGCAATTCTACTACATTAGGGTACAACATTTCAGGGATAAAGGCACCGCCAAAATCTCCGTAATATCCCTTTTCATCTACATTATAGTTCATACAATTCGTTTTTAAATTGTGTTAGTGTATCAATATTTTTACGTGCTGGGGCGAGTTCAAATTTACTATTTACATCAATAGCATAGAGGGGTAAATTCGTATTTAGTAGCGCCTTTATTTCTGCAGCATGTTCAGGACCAATTCCTCCGCTAAGGAAGAAAGGCTTTTTGGAGGGATAGTTGGCAAGAATATTCCAGTCAAAACCGTAGCCATTTCCCCCCGGTAATTCTCCTTTGGTATCAAATAAAAAGAAATCACAGCAAGTTTCAAAGTCCTTTAAAAAACCAAAGTCAACGTCTTCCATGATGGAAAATGCCTTGATGACCTCTACCCCAAAACCTTGGACTAAGGCACAATAATGGGCTGTTTCGTTACCATGCAATTGAACCGCTTGAAGGCTGTGTTCCTTAATCATGGATTGGATATAGTCAACAGAGGCGTCGACAAAAACCCCCGTTTTCTTGATCGAAGAAGGGAGTGATGGGGTAGTTTTTTCAACATAGCGACTTGAGGGCGCCCAAAAAATAAAGCCCATATAGTCCGGTTGCAATTCACTTAGTGCTGCAATATTATCAGCTTCCCGCATCCCACACACCTTTAGTTTCATGCTTCGAGTTGTTTGATGAAATCTCCTGCAGCTTGTCCAGGATCATTCGTTTTCATAAAATTTTCTCCTACTAGAAAGCCTTGGTAGCCAAAGGTCATCAAGTCTTTAATGGCAGCAACATCACTAATCCCACTTTCAGAGACTTTGACAAAGTCTGTCGGTATTTTATCGGCTAAAGAACGGCTGGTATCCAAGGAGACCTCAAAGGTTTTTAGGTTGCGGTTGTTTACACCGAGCATGTCTAAACCGGGCATGATGGATTTCTGTAGTTCTTCTAGGTTGTGAACTTCCAACAATACATCGAGTCCTAAGCTTTTGGCAAGTGCAGAGAATTGCCGAATTTCTTCTCGTGACAGTACTGCTGCAATCAATAAAACAACGTCAGCTCCATGGGCTTTGGCTTCAATCAATTGGTATTCGTCGACAATGAATTCCTTCCGCAATAGTGGAAATTTTGTTACTGCTCTTGCAAGGTTTAGATCATCCAAAGATCCGCCAAAATATTTACCATCGGTCAAAACAGACATGCCACAAACCCCTGCATTTTCATAGCCTTTAGCCACCTCTGACACAGAAAGTGAACTATTGATATTTTGTTTGGAGGGCGAACGGCGTTTGTGTTCTGCTATGATGCCCGAAGCGCTCTTTTTCAAGCGAGCGGCAAGAGATTTAGTTGTTCTTTCAAAGAGGGGAGAGGCTTCCCAATAGGCCACAGGAAAAATACTTTTTCGTTGTGCCACTTCAATTTTTTTATCGGCAACAATACGGTCTAAAATAGTCATGCTTTACTGATGTTTTGTAAGCTCGTTAAAGCCGTTAATGCTTTTCCAGAAAGAAGAGATTCTTTTGCTTTTTCAAAGCCTTCTATGGGCGATAGATCCAAGGCAGTGGCAATGGCCATTCCGGCATTGGCACAAACCACATTTGTCTGGGCGATGGTTCCTTTGTTTTGAATGACATCCATGAATATTTTTGCGGAAGATGCTACCGAATCTCCTCCAGTAATTTGTGATGCTTTTAGCGGAAGTACGCCAAAATCTTGAGGTGATAAAACGCGTTCACTTGCATTACTAAAGGCCTTTGTAGAGCCAGTTAGCGAAATTTCATCATAGCCATCCAAGGCATAGAGGATGGTGAATTTTGTCCTTGTTTTTTGAAAGAGATAATGGTACAAACGGGCGAGTTCTAGATTGAATACCCCTGTTAATTGGTATTTTGGGAATGCAGGATTGACCAGCGGCCCTAGCATATTAAAAAACGTTTTCACACCCAATTCTTTTCGAACTGCTGCAACATTTTTCATGGCGGGGTGAAACAGAGGCGCGTGTAAGACACAAATTCCGGCTTGATCGACACAGCGTTTTAAAAAGTCCTGCTCATTGGAAAACTTAATCCCTAGGGCTTCCAATACATTGCTTGAACCACAGCCAGACGAGACCCCATAATTCCCGTGTTTGGTGACTTTAACCCCAGCTCCAGCGGTCACAAAAGAAGATAGGGTAGAGATGTTGAAGGTATCTTTCCCGTCGCCTCCAGTTCCACAGAGGTCAATGGTATCAAATTCGCTCAGGTCAATCGAGATACACAACTCCAAAAGGGCTTCACGGAAACCTTCCAACTCTTCTAGACTGATGCTACGCATCATATAGACCGTTAGGAATGAGGCAATCTGCACAGCAGTATATTGTCCATCAGCAATGTTGATGATCATTTGTCTTGCTTCGGCTTTGCTGAGTTGTTCGTGTTGTATGAGTCGGTTGAGGGTAGCTTTCATGATTAACTATTGATCCAATTTTCCAATATTTTTTTTCCGTTGGGTGTAAGCACCGATTCGGGATGGTATTGCACCGCTCGAACATCATAGGTCTTGTGGCGCAAGGACATTAATTGTCCTTCTTCATCGAAGGAGGTGGCGATTAATTCTGCTGGAAGAGGGGTTTCGACCACCCAAGAATGGTAGCGTCCAATCTCAAACGTTTTGGGAAGATCCTTAAAAAGGATATCTTCCTCGGTAATGGTGACCGGTGTTGCAATTCCGTGATAGACCTTGTCTAGATTAATTAAGCTTGCTCCAAACACTTCTCCAATGGCTTGTTGCCCCAAACAAATGCCCAATATTTTTTTGGTTGAAGCATAGCGTTCAATGGCCGCCTTGAGCAGTCCAGATTCATCGGGAATCCCAGGCCCAGGCGAAAGAAGAATTAAGCCGTAGTCTTCTAGTTCATCTAATTGAAACTGGTCGTTGCGTTTGACAACCACTTCACAACCCAATTCTTCGAGATAGTGCACCAGGTTATAGGTAAACGAATCGTAATTATCGATGACAAATACTTTTTTCATATTATACTTCTTCTGCTAAGGTTAAGGCTTTATCTAGCGCACCTAATTTATTATAGACTTCTTGTAATTCACTTTCTGGGACAGAATCGGCAACAATGCCAGCCCCAGCCTGATAGTGTAATCGATGGTTTTTACTCAAAAAAGAACGAATGATGATGGCATGATTGAAATTGCCATGAAAGTCCATATAACCAATGGCCCCTCCATAGACATTTCGTTTGGTCGTTTCATAGCGATCGATCAATTGAAGCGCCTTGTGTTTGGGTGCTCCACTAAGGGTTCCTGCCGGGAAGGTGTCGGCCACCACACGAAAGGTTTTTGCAGCTTCTTTCATGCGACAACTTACTTTAGAGACCAAATGAATTACATGGGAGTAAAATTGAATCTCTCGGTTTTTCTCTACCACGACTTCGGACCCATTTCGACTTAAATCATTGCGGGCTAAATCGACCAACATAACATGTTCACTGTTTTCTTTGGGATCTTTGGCCAATTCTTTTGCTGCTTGGGCATCATGCGCGTCATTTCCCGTGCGGCGAAATGTTCCTGCGATGGGATGAATTTCAGCTTTCCCGTCCTGCACAATTAGTTGGGCTTCTGGGGAACTCCCAAATATTTTAAAATCACCATAGTCAAAGAAAAACAAGTAGGGAGACGGATTGATGGAGCGTAAGGTTCGGTATACATTAAACTCATCTCCTTTAAAACCTTGAGAGAATCGACGCGATAAAACCAGTTGGAAGACATCGCCTCGGAAGCAATGTTCTTTGCCTTTTTTGACAAAATCGACAAATTGTTCATCGGTCAAATTGGAAGCCTTTTCACCTACTTTTTCAAAGGTGAATTTGCTACTGTTTTTGGCATTTAAAAGACGTTCGATTTCAGCCAAATTGTGTGTTCCATCATATACATGCGAAAACAAATGCGCCTCATGATTGAAGAGGCTAATGGCGATGATATTTTGGTAGACCGCGTAATAAATATCTGGAATATCGTGTCCTGGCTTTGATTTGTTTAGCTGAATATTTTCA
>Ga0115564_10000338_pt1 | contig 46459 bp, 45 predicted proteins | sample COGITO_mtgs_1105_7_FD_88680 | JGI IMG/M metagenome (GOLD analysis project Ga0115564, IMG submission 88680) | Pelagic marine microbial communities from North Sea - COGITO_mtgs_110523 | ecosystem: Environmental > Aquatic > Marine > Epipelagic | place: Germany:Helgoland, sampling site Kabeltonne...
GAGATTGTCGTGAAGTTACGGCAGGTTGAAGTTCTGATGGGGCAAGGCATGCCCCGGATCGATGCAATCAGACAGATCAGTGTGACTGAACAGACCTATTATCGCTGGAAGAAGAAATACGGCGGAATGGGCACAGAACAACTTAAGGAACTGAAGCGACTGCAAAAAGAGATTGACTTAAGTGCGCTGGAATCTCTGGAGGCGATCAACGAACGTTTGCGCGAGATGGACGTCAAACTACACCTGTCCGAAGTTAAAGGCCCGGTTATGGACCGATTGGCGAAACAACACTTTTTGCAGGAAATGACGGGCGAGGTGTTTCTGTCGCAATATGAAGCTGCTCGGCTATTGTCCGCCTCTTCCAGTCCATCATCTTAATAGGAACGATTTTCCGCTCTTTTTGATGCGTCGCAACATCAGATGATACTGCATATGCAGCGTTTTTTCCGCTCCGAACGCGCGAAGTGAGGGAATCCAATTCACCAATGCGCTTGCAGCCGCCATGCGGTGTGACAGCGTGTTTCCAACTGATCAGAGAAAACAGTCGCAGGGGGCGGTTATAACCGGACTTCCAGCCATCCTCGTTCATACTACGGTGCAGCATGTCATTTCGGACATTCGATGTATGAGTAAATTTTGGTGACACGCGCAAATGTAGTGAGGCGATTGTGGCGCGGGATTTCTAGCAGTGGGTCGTGGACGCCTAAATTCGCATCGCAGTGCTAATCCGCTACAGAGCTCTTGATATTTTTTTTGATGTATCCTTAGGATCTATCCGTCCAAAGGGTGAGCGACGCGCCGTTGTGCGTGCTCAATAATTACAGCTATTGAAAAGAGCGCGGCTGTGATCCAAATCGCTTCTGGTTTCATCATCAACAGAACCGCCAAGATCAATCGTATGCAGATTTCCCAAGCTGCCAGTCGGGTTTTATCAAATGCGGCGAGTGCACTTGAAAGAAGATAGAGCGCGAACACCAGACGCGTTATCAAAAGTGCGAAAGCTCCCAAGTCGAACTGCCCGTCATAGCCAGGCAGGAACGCTCCTGTTGGAGATTGAGCATCTAAAATCGCCTCATTGATCAACAGCAACTCGGGATGGAACGCGAACACAAAGGGCACGATAAATATGACGATGCCAGATTTGACTGCAGAAAGGCCCGTCGCCATGGGTTCTGCTTTGGTAATCGACGCCGCTGCAAAGGCCGCTAAGGCGACTGGCGGTGTTATCGCGCTGGCAACCGCAAAGTAGAAAATGAACATATGCGCCGTGAACAGCGACAAACCGAGACCGGCGAGGACCGGGCTCATCAATAAGGCTGCGTTGATGTAGGCCGGAACGGCAGGCATGCCCATGCCAAGCAAAACGGCCAGAAACATCGTTAATAGCAGCGCTACAAACTGTGGAAGCGCAGAGTCGCTGCCACCCAGGTTCAACGTGTTGAGCCAAGACAGTACATCAAGCGACAAAAAGACCGGCAAACCGGTAAAGGACAGACAAAAATCGATGATAGAGACGGCCAAAAACATCAAATACAGCGTAGCGATGAGTGTTCCTGCATTTGAAAGCGCACCAATGATTTTGCGCGGACGTGCGCGGATGTCTGGATCAAGAAACAGGAGCGCGATCAAAAGCATCACAGCCCACCAGCCCGCGGCGCCAGCAGAGCCTGATGCATTTTGCACCACTTGCAGGAACCAATTCAGGCTTTGAACCTTGCAATCCCCATCAGTGAGCAGACGATCAGCGCCCAAGAGACCACCAAAAACTCCGCATCCAACGGCATCTTTTGGAATCAACAACAACGTCAGGATCACTGCAATCGGTCCAAAAATCATCACAAGATTTAAGTAATCTTGACGCTCTAGGATCATGTCTTCGGTCAAATCGCCAATGGCAGTGATATTTTGCTTGCGCGATTGAAACACTGCGGAAAGGAACAGACAAAAGAAATACGCCGCCGCGGGGATGATCGCAGCGACAATGACGCTGGAATATGGCACCGAGGTCAATGAGGCGAGAACAAAGGCCGCAACGCCCATCACAGGGGGCATAATTGATCCACCAGACGAGGCAGCGGCCTCTACCCCGCCTGCAAACACTTTGGAAAATCCACGTTTGATCATCATCGGAATGGTCAAAACACCTGTTGATAGAACGTTCACAATTGGCCCGCCAGAGATGGTGCCAAAGATGGCAGAGGACACTATTGCAGCATGCGCAGGCCCGCCCCGCAAATGACGTGTCCAGCGGAATGCCAGTTTGATAAGCGATCGCCCACCAGCAGAACTGCCAAAAAGCGATCCTAAAACGAGATAAGGGAAGATCGTGTTCAGGACGATATCCATGAAGCGACCCAAAAGGCCGGACGAATTATTGACCAGAATATCATGAACCCGTGGCCGTCCATCGGACAGCATGCGCGGCTCGCCTGCGAGTTTGGTCACAAAGTATTTGTTGATGTCTTCAGTGCCGTAGAAGTACCAAACCAGCACAGTCAGGATGGTGTAGCTCGCAAAAATGATTGCCACGATCACCAGCGGCAAGCCCCAAACCTTGACGTTGTAGAACAGAAAGATCATGACGGCGACGCCGACGATCAACACCAGCCACCCACCGGTCGTGTTGACACATTGCGGGTCCTCGACCGTGGTTGGCGCAGGCAAGCCGAGGCTTTCATTGAATTCCGTTGCAGACGCGAGACTTTTTGCTATCAAGCGAGCGCGGTCACCGTTCAGCTGATCTATCAAGCAGACCGATTCAATTTCGACCAAGTAAGTAATTGAAATAGTGGCTGCCATGACAACAAGCGCAAGGTCCATAGTCAATCCAAAGCCACGCCGCAGACTGGATCGTTCGGCCCAATCGCGCCACATGGAGTGCCTAAGAACGACGGTACACATCATCAGTGAGAAGAACAAAGGATAGAACCATTCTGTCGGGAACTTACGGAAACGCGTTCCGGTTTCACCCAAAATAGCAGCTGCAAAATCGTCATATCCGGGGATTCCGGGCGTGGAGTTGATCAACCCGATGAGCACCAATGCCAGCGACAAGATAAATAGCAAGCGCTCAGAGAAGCCTTGAGTGCTTTGCTGCTTAACAGATGCGTTCGACATATGACTTCCAACCCCAATAAACAGGCCGCAAGACTGTGCACGCGGCCCGTAAATTATAGTTTAAGTGTTTACTTTGCGCAGTCAGGCAGAGGGTAGCCGGCCTCTTCCCAAGCGGCGACCGCACCGGGGTGATACTTAATCGGGTTCGTGCCGCACATGTCGGTCAACTCCAGATCTGTTTCACCATGCCATGCGGCTTTCATGAAAGATGCTTTGGCTTGATAGATTGGCTCGATATTTGCGATGAAAGCTGCAGTCAGCGCTTTGGCCGTATCAAAATCCATGCTTACGTTGACGATGTCGCCACCAACGGTACCAGGACCGCGAAACGTGTCATCCTCGGAAACGACTGTGACGCCGTCGCCATACCCCATCTCGGCCACAGGCATACTGAATGCAACTGTACCCGGAAGCTTGGCAACTTTCTGGAAAGCCTCACTTTCATGTACGTCTTTAGGCATCGAAAAAACAGTCATGTTACCAGACGCCAAGGCCGCAGTAACGCGAGGATCAGGAAACGCCTGAGGCAAAACAAACGCATCAGCTGAGCCATCTTGAATGGTCTTGACCGCTTGGCCCCAGTTAACCTGAACGCCAGTATACCCTGTGCCTTCGTCCAATCCTGCGACGGTCTTTACCAAAAGCCGTGCATTGGTCAAAGCTGCCCCGCGTGGCGGTCCGTTGAAGATGGTTTTACCTTCCAGACCATCCCATCCAGAAATACCGGCACTATCGTAAGCAAAAAGCCCCTGAACAGAGATGCGGTACGTGTATAGAACTGCTAGATTGTCGGCCAAATCTCCGCCCGCCTCTGCGCCAAGACCCGCATAGGGACCAACGCCACGCGACAACAAGAATGGCAAGATGAAAGGTGCAGCGGCAATATCAGTCTTGCCTTCCGCTACGTTCTGGACCGAATTTGTGAGGGTTTGGCCAGCTGTAACTTGAATATCAGCAATACCCGCTTTGGACGCAGCCTCAGACAGTGCGATAATTGAAATACCCGGCGTCGTACTCGGTGCCGCCGTTTCTGCGGTCAAAATTCCCTGAGCAAAGGCGCTGGACCCAACACAAGTTGCGGTGGCAAGGACCGCAAGTAGCTTTCGTGACATTAATTATCCTCCCAGATGATGTATGAATTTTGACAGTGACACTGTTTCTTTTAAATGATTTGATTGCCTTCCCGTCAAAAAATCGATTTTTCGTTCGTGCCTATATTAATAACCATCTCAGGATTCTATACAATGCCCAACCTTATGCTGTTTGTTGCACCCAATTCATGCGCGCGCGTCGCGACGATTGGGTTGGAAGAAATAGGTGTTTCGTTTGAAACGTCATTGGTGAGAACGGCGGCAAACCAACAAAATTCTGCTGAGTTTTTGAAGGTCAACCCAAAGGGAAAAGTTCCTACCCTTTTGATCGACGGTATGCCACTTACCGAAAATGTTGCTATTCTAAGCTGGCTGGCAGCAGAATTTCCCGACGCGCATCTCTTACCTGCAACCCACACCAAATTGGAGCAGCTGAAGCAAACCGCAGACCTTGCGTTTTTTGCGGGCACAATTCACCCAATTGTCACGCGCATAGCCATGCCTATGAAAACGATCGCAGATTCAACCCTTTCATTTGAAATTGTTCGCCCTCCCGCAATCAAAGACATGAATAAGATCATGACGATGATTGATGCGCGACTCGCGCAAAGTCCGTGGTGGTATGGTGCAGATTGGTCTATTGTGGACGGCTATCTGTATTGGGTTTGGGCACGGATTTCAGGCGTTGGCTACGATGGGTCCGCTTACCCAAATATCCAACGCCACTTTGCGCTTAATAACGAACGCCCTGCTGTACAACGCGCGATGGCACGCGAAGATGTGAATATCGAAATACTAAAATCCGAAAACCTCTACAGGGCTCCGCGCTAGCACTAATAAAGGCTCATCTAAGAATGCCCTTTGGGTCATGGTGGCTTAAGAATGCCCTTTGGGTCATGGTGGCTACCGCACGGGGCGTGCCCTGTTTATTATACGGCTTGGCGTATCAAAACGTCCACAGTTAAATGAGCTGACGAGCTTAATCGCACTTTTTCTTGCGTTACTCGCTTAGATGCCATTTTTCAGACTTCTAGTGCCCTCGAGATAACCGGTACATCGTCGAAACAAAAAATCGAAGAGGGATTGGATGTGGGATTAAATGCAAAATCTTCCGATTTGCCCTCTAAACATCAACACTTGCTGGTGCGGTCGGGGGGACTCGAACCCCCACGAGTGTTACCTCACAGCGACCTCAACGCTGCGCGTCTACCAATTCCGCCACGACCGCAAAACCAGCAAGTTTGGGCCGTATAGTGGAGCGTATTTCGCATGCCAAGAGCAAAACGCCGTGAATGTCGCAAAACTTCCAACAAAAGCCTAGATCGTCTGACGCAATCTATTGCGCCAGATCACGAGCGCCACGATCCCCAGGGTAAGAATCGCGACGAAACCTGCAAGCTCAAAGCTTGAAAACAGGATCTGCGACATCATTCTATCCGGCAGCACGGTGAACACCACTGACCCGACAAGACCGCCCATCGCACCCAAGATATGACTCTTATGTGCGTCGATTTTCCCTGCATGCGCCTGCAGCACTGCGCCTATGAAGGAATAAAGCGTCAGTAACGACAGACCATGGATCATAGCTAAACGGGCCTATCAGCCGGATATCCATAATGCCGAATGACCTGATTGCCGTCAGCCCCATCGCCGAGACCCAAACTCGGCCAATGATCTTGTGAAGGCGATCCCCTTTGCGTCGAAGCAACATCACAGGCACAATGCCAAGCGCGATCACTGCGCAAATCACATGTGCTTGTACGATAAGGGGCGCATTCATGAGCGGCGTAATATCCATGTTTAAAATTCTTTTCCTGTTGAATAAACTCGCAGTATGACACTGCAGTGCGCGACGGGTGCCAGCGCGTCATCAGTCTATGCGCCCAGATGCGGAGGTTCTTCGTGACCCACAGCCCCATACAAAACGCGCTTCGTGAAGTGCGAGAAATTTTCAGCCAATCGATCGCGCAAATGATCCTCTGTGCGGTCGTTCTTTTGCTGGCTGTCTCTGGTCCTTTTGGCACGTTGGATGCGATTCCCTTTGGACCAAGGCTGGCCTATTGGGCGGTTACTGTGCCGCTGACTTTTGCAGTTGGTGTTATCACCTCAGCTCGCCATGCATTGTTGAGCTTTTGAGGGGGCAAAACTCCCCGTGGCCCGCGCGGATTGCGGCCCCACTTGCCACCGCGATCTTGGTGGGCCTAATGGTTAGCATGATCAATTGGCTCGCATTCGGGGTACCGCTGCAACCGATGCACATGGGGCCCGTTGTCTTGACCGCCGCGGTGATTGCATTTGTATTTAACAATATCTCCAGCCAGCCAACGCACGCTCAAATCAACACCCCTGAGCCACCCGCCGTATTGCAGCGTCTAGATCTTCATAAACGCGGTGAGTTTATTTCCATGTCTGTGAAGGACCACTATGTGAGGTCACAACAAGCAAGGGCGCATCCCTGATCCTGATGCGCTTGGACGACGCCATGCGTGAAACTGGCGATGTTGGGGGGGGGGCTGCAGATACACCGCTCTCACTGGACTGCAATGCAGCATATCGTCAAAGCGGAGTGCTATGGCGACAAGGCCTTACGGACGCTGTCGGATGGGCGCGTTTTGCCGGCGAGCCGCTCTTGTATCAAAGATTTGAAGGACGCGGGGATCTTACCGGTGTGAGCGCGTGCAGCTTCAAAGAATTGCGCCTGCCCGCCAGCCATTGTAGAGCAGGTCCATGGTAGAGTGGAAAATATCCAAAGGTTTAGTCGACTACAGCGAAGCAGTGGCGCGCATGGAAACGCGCGTGGCACAGATTACTGACGGTACCGCGGATGAGCTGATCTGGCTGCTAGAGCATCCGCCCTTATATACAGCAGGCACCTCTGCGAAGTTGAGCGATCTGACCGATCCTGATCGTTTTCCCGTGCATACCGCTAAGCGTGGCGGTCAATATACCTATCACGGCCCCGGCCAGCGCGTAATCTATGTCATGCTTGATGTGGGCAAACGTGGCCGCGATGTGCGTGACTTTGTTCAAAACCTTGAGGCTTGGGTGATTGCGACTCTCGCCGATTTCAATGTGGTCGGCGAAATGCGCTGTGGCCGCGTTGGGGTTTGGGTGCAAAGGCCAGAGAAACCTTTGCAGGCGAATGGTGAACTGGCCGAAGATAAGATTGCCGCGATTGGGATTCGCTTGCGTAAATGGGTGAGTTTTCACGGCATTTCCATCAACGTGGAGCCAGATCTAGACCATTTCAGTGGAATCGTTCCTTGTGGAATCACGGAGCATGGTGTGACCAGTCTCGTGGATCTGGGCCTTCCCGTGACGATGGACGATTTAGATGTCGCCCTGAGGCGCAATTTTGAGCTGACATTTCCCTCTTAATCGCCTCTTGGGTAAAAAATCTTTTTTCACGCGCCAATCTTAACTAGAAATTTGCACTTCGCGTGCTTTTGAGTGCGCGACAACGCGCAGGTCCTATTTACGGCTCGTACGTGCGACAATTAATGTCCATTAAAGGCGCACTCAGACATTGAACGCGAGGCTGAAGCAAACTAAAACCTGTCGGGAATACCAAGCGCGCGAAGGGACATTTACGCGCTTATTGTACAAATCAGCAGGAGGCACGCATGGCAGACGCAGCCATTCAAGGCCATGAACACGAAGATCAGCGCGGTTTCTTTACCCGCTGGTTCATGTCTACGAACCACAAAGACATCGGTATCCTATACCTTATCACGTCAGCGCTTGTTGGCTTTATTTCAGTCGCTTTCACCGTCTACATGCGCCTTGAGCTTATGGAGCCAGGTGTTCAGTACATGTGTCTTGAAGGCGCGCGTATGTTCGCAGATGCTGCAAGCGAGTGTACGCCCAACGGCCACCTCTGGAACGTTTTGATCACGGGGCACGGCATCTTGATGATGTTCTTCGTGGTGATTCCCGCGCTTTTTGGCGGCTTCGGCAACTATTTCATGCCATTGCAGCTTGGCGCGCCGGATATGGCGTTCCCGCGTTTGAACAACCTGTCTTACTGGATGTATGTTGCGGGTACGGCTCTGGCGGTTTGTTCCGTTCTTGCGCCAGGTGGCAATGACCAGCTTGGCTCGGGCGTTGGCTGGGTTCTGTATCCGCCATTGTCAGTAAACGAAGGCGGCATGTCGATGGATCTCGCGATCTTCGCAGTGCACGTCTCTGGTGCCAGCTCGATCCTTGGTGCGATCAACATGATCACGACGTTCTTGAACATGCGCGCACCAGGCATGACATTGTTCAAAGTGCCATTGTTCTCATGGTCGATATTCGTCACAGCTTGGTTGATCCTTTTGGCGCTTCCAGTGCTTGCGGGCGCGATCACGATGCTTTTGACAGATCGTAACTTTGGTACGACCTTCTTTGATCCAGCAGGTGGTGGTGATCCGATCCTCTACCAGCATATTCTTTGGTTCTTTGGTCACCCTGAAGTTTACATCATCATTTTGCCAGGCTTCGGTATTATCAGCCACGTCATCGCAACGTTTTCCCGCAAACCGGTCTTTGGCTACCTCCCAATGGTTTGGGCGATCATCGCGATTGGTGCATTGGGCTTCGTCGTTTGGGCGCACCACATGTACACAGTTGGTATGTCGTTGACACAGCAGTCCTACTTCATGCTGGCAACGATGGTGATCGCGGTGCCGACTGGTGTTAAGGTCTTCAGCTGGATTGCCACAATGTGGGGTGGCTCGATCGAGTTCAAAACACCCATGCTTTGGGCATTTGGCTTCTTGTTCCTCTTCACAGTTGGCGGCGTTACGGGCATCGTGCTGTCGCAAGCGGCGGTGGATCGTGCGTATCACGACACATACTACGTTGTTGCGCACTTCCACTATGTGATGAGCCTTGGCGCAGTCTTTGCCATCTTCGCGGGCATCTATTTCTACTTCCCCAAGATGACAGGTCGTATGTACCCTGAATGGGCAGGCAAGTTGCACTTCTGGGCGATGTTTATCGGTGCGAACGTGACATTCTTCCCACAGCATTTCTTGGGTCGTCAGGGCATGCCACGTCGCTATATCGATTACCCTGAAGCGTTTGCTTATTGGAACTACGTCTCCTCATGGGGCGCGTTCCTCTCCTTCGCATCCTTCGTCTTCTTCTTTGGCGTTATGTTCTATGCAATCCGCTGGGGCGCACGCGTCACACAGAACAACCCATGGAATGAATATGCGGACACGCTGGAATGGACACTGCCTTGCCCACCCCCAGAGCATACGTTCGAGATCCTTCCAAAGCAGGAAGAATGGGACAAAACACCGGCGCACTAAAGTCAAGTTAATTTGAAGATTTACAAAGCCCCAGCGTATCCCGCTGGGGCTTTCTTTTTGGTAAAGCACCGCTAAGTCTGAAGCATCAAAGAAAATAACCGGAAACGCCCATGCCCTATCAGTGGTCTGAAACTTCACAGCTTGATAAAGTTCAAACCTTGACCCTCTGGCCGCACCAATCTTTGCAACCAAAGGGCCTGGCTGCTTTTGTTCTGGCAACATTTACAATGATCACTTTGCCATTGTTCGGGCTGTTAGGAACGACACTGCTTTGGGGCCTGCTCCCCTTTCTTATGATCGCCGTGCTAGGGATTTGGTACGCGCTAAGCCGGTCTCAAAAAGATCGTAGCATTCTAGAAGTTCTGACAATTTCACCCGATGAAACACGGCTTGTGCGGCACAATCCACGGACCAATGTGCAAGATTGGATTTGCAACACCTATTGGGTCAGACCGACCTTGCACCGAAGCGATGGTCCAATGCCAAACTATGTCACAATGCTTGGCAATGGCCGCGAGGTTGAAATCGGTGCTTTTCTAAGCGAAGAGGAACGGCTCGCGCTTTATGCAAATTTGTGCGAAATGCTTAGCAGTCACACACGATAACGCCCCTTTGGAAACGCCGTCATGTCCCAAACCCCCGCAATTCCTAAGAAAACTAGATTTTTGCAACTTCTGGCGATCAAGCTTTTGGGCAGGCCGTTGCAGCTTGGCACAAACAACCCTGTTGAAACGACGGCAATGACGCTGTGCTCTGAAAAACAGGGCGAGACTTGGAACGCGCCTGAACATGTTACGTTTCTTATTCCCCTCGTCGGGCCGGACATGGTTCAAGACTGGTCCGTCGTTGAGCGGTTGTTAAACACCACACTCTCAAGCTTCGCCACGCAGACCAACCACAATTGGCGCGCTGTAGTCTGCTGTCAGGTCGCCCCTGATCTTCCTGATGATGCGCGCGTGAGCTACCTCCAATTTGATCGCGACGTCGTTGGAAATGATAAGTGGTCAAAGCTGTCAGAGCTGTATAAACATCTCTCTGGTTCAGCGAAGGGCGCGGGTCTTTGCATGACATTTGACGCGGACGACATTGCGCATCCCGAATTGGTGGAGACGCTTTTAACGAACCCAACAGGATCACTCATGACCCATGGCATTGTGCATGACGTTCAAAGGGATCGACTTGCGCAAGCCAGCCCGCAAACGCTTTTCCAGCCTGGTGCTAAAGCATTTTGGAAACTTTGCGGATCCTGTGCAGCCCTGCCGTATGATGTAGACCAAGATACGTTCGCGCTTCAAATGAAATTTATGTCTCATCTCTGCCAACACGAACATAGGATGGTTCCGTATCTCGCAGCGCTTGGTGGACATTCATTGAAAAAGCAAAAACAGTCTCTTGTGCTCTATCTGCTGAACCATGGTGAGAACTTTGGCGCGCGCAGGGGGCGCGTGAATTTTAAGACGCGTTTTGTTGATAGATTTGAGATCATGGACGAGACGAAACTGAAAGTGATCCGCTCGCATTTCAACTTAGCGAAATGAACTGACCTTTAGCCCGCACAAAGCCGATCTTTGACCACAGGTCCAACCGCGCCAAAATCCATCTGACCGGTGTAACGCGATTTAAGAATCCCCATCACCTTGCCCATATCACGAATTGATTCTGCACCGACCTCAGCGATCGCGCTGTTCACAGCCTCTGTAGATTCTTCATCACTTAGTTGACGCGGCAAGAATTCTTCGATCACCGTAATCTCGGCACGCTCTCGTTCAGCGAGGTCTATGCGCCCTCCCTCTTCGTATGCACGCGCGCTCTCAAGCCGTTGCTTCGCCATTTTCCCAAGGATGGCTAGGACTTCACCCTCGGCTACGCCTTCATCTTGGCCCTCGGAACGTGCTGCGATATCACGATCTTTGATTGCAGCATTAATCAAACGCAGCGTCGAGAGCCTATCGGCCGCCTTGTCGCGCATGGCTTGTTTGAGTGACTTGTTAATTTTGTCTCGCATAGCGTGCTCCGAACCCATCCCCTGGTTGGTGAGAGCCCTGGACCATAGTGAATGCCGCGTCTTCGTGCAAGAGAAGCATTTTTATTTAAAGTACTGATATAAAAGGATTTCGTTTTTTAGACTTTCCCTTGACCTCATGCTTGCAGGAACATAGTTTCGCGCAGATTTATCTCGCGTTTTAGCGCGTTCAGACCTTGGGGAACTGCCACATGCCCACATCTGCTCAAACACTGACTGCACCAAATTTCAACTTGAAACCAACCGCTTGTATAGCACTTGCTGATGGTACGGTGTTTTACGGCCACGGATTTGGCGCAACGGGAACGACTGTCGCGGAACTTTGCTTCAACACGGCGATGACCGGCTACCAAGAAATCATGACCGATCCCTCCTATGCGGGGCAAATCGTGACTTTCACCTTCCCCCACATCGGCAACACGGGCACCAACGTTGAGGACGACGAAACAGCAGATCCCGTTGCTGCGGGCATGGTGGTGAAGTGGAACCCGACCGAAGCTTCAAACTGGCGCAACACGCAAGAATTAGGCGGCTGGCTTGCCGCGCGAGGCCGCATCGCGATTGGTGGTGTCGATACACGCCGCTTGACGCGGATGATCCGTCAACAGGGTGCTCCCCACGCGGCAATTGCGCATGATCCCGACGGTAGTTTTGATGTTGAGGCTTTGGTCGCGCAGGCAAAATCGTTTAGCGGGCTTGAGGGCTTGGATCTCGCTAAAGAAGTCACTTGTGCGCAAAGCTATCGCTGGAATGAAATGCGGTGGGCGTGGCCGGATGGGTATCCGACGCAAACCGCGCCACAGCATAAGGTAGTGGCTATCGATTTCGGTGCCAAACGCAATATCCTGCGGTGCCTCGCGTCTGTGGGTTGCGATGTGACCGTTTTGCCAGCGACAGCTACGGCAGAAGACGTTTTGGCACATAATCCAGATGGTGTTTTCCTGTCCAACGGTCCGGGTGATCCCGCCGCAACGGGTACCTATGCGGTGCCTATGATCCAAGAGATATTGGAGCAAAAGGATCTACCAGTGTTTGGAATTTGCCTCGGACATCAGATGCTTGCCCTCGCAGTTGGCGCAAAAACAATCAAGATGGGCCATGGCCACCACGGTGCGAACCACCCTGTTAAAGATCATGATACGGGCAAGGTTGAAATCACGTCGATGAACCATGGATTTGCGGTAGACAGTCAAACGCTGCCGGACGGCGTCATTGAAAGCCACATTTCGCTATTTGACGGTTCTAATTGCGGTATCCGCCTCGCGGATCGGCCCGTCTATTCTGTACAACATCATCCAGAGGCAAGCCCGGGTCCACAGGACAGTTTCTATCTGTTCGAACGCTTCGCGCAGTTCATGGCAGACAAGAAATCCGCCTAAGGCCATTAACCAACGCAGCATCATAAACGTCATGTTATGTTAAGAAACTTGGCGTTCATATGAACACTTCCCAAATCCGTCTGGTTGACTCTAGTGGACGCGCTCAGCGGCCTCACACCAAGCAGCCGCTCGGACGTTTATTTATCGACCGTGGCCTGATCAAAACGTCAGACTTGCTGCTCGCGTTCGGACATCAATGTATGAATGATGTCAAAGTTGGCCATATGCTCGTCTCGCAAGGCCAAATTAGCGAAGAGAGTCTATACGAAACACTTGCGATTCAGAACGTGCTCCCTTTCATAGACATGCAATCGGATTTACCTGATTTGACACCGCAAGCTGACATGGATCCGCACCAATGCCTACGCTTGCAATGCGTACTGCGGCGCAGGGAAGGTGAAGCCACGATCCTTGCCACAAGTTCCCTTGAGCAATTTAAAAATTCCAAGGCAACCCTGCCCGCTCATCTACATCCGGTGAAAATGGCGATAGCGACACGCAGCCATATCACCGAAACCACTCGCGTGGGCGCAAGCACGATCATGGCGATGAAGGCCGAAACACGTGTGCCAGAAGATCTAAGCTGTCGTAGTTTGCCCGCCGAAATCAAAACTTGCCTCGTTTGGCACTACCCATGTTGATTTTTGCGCTACCATTGCAATGGCTCACTTTCGCCGGGCTATATCGAGTGATCTTTGGCTTTGCAGTGGTCATGGTCTTCACAGATATCGTAATCAAGAGTGCAGCGGCGTTCATTCAGCTCTTTGTAAAAGAACCAAAAAACAAAGCCGAGCGGCACCGACGACAAAACTTCCAAGGGTCAGTTTTCTCATCCCACTTCACAATGAAACGGAAATCATAGAAGCCCTCCTTCGCCACCTTGGCATGCTGACCTACCCGAAGACCCTACTCGACCTGATCTTGATCGTAGAAGCAAACGACACACCGACCCGTTCACATCATGAGACCACAAATCTGCCCAATTGGATGCCCATTTTGGTTGTGTCTCCTGGGAGGATCACCACAAATCCACGCGCAATGAACTATGCGCTGCAGTTTTGTCGCGGCGATATCATCGGGATCTATGACGCAAAAGATGCGCCCAATCCTGTGCAACTCTTAGACGTTGTCGAGCTATTCGCGCGAACATCTGAAAAACCGCATGTATTCAAGAATTTTTGGATCTTTATAATGCGCGTTCCAACGCGCTCTCGCGTTTCTTTGCTATCGCAATATGCAACGTGGTTTCGGTTGATCCTACCTAGTATCGCACGCATGGGGTTTGCAATTCCACTTGGCGAAACCAGCGCATTTTTTGCCGTAACGTGTTTGGGAAATTAAACGGATGGGACGCGCATAACGTCACAGAAGACGCGGATCTTGGTATCCACTTGGCGCGCGCGCGCTATCAGACCACGCTCATCTCGTCGGTGACGTTGGAAGAAGCCAACAACACAGCGTGGCCATGGATCAAGCAACGCTCACGCTGGTTGAAGGGCTACCTCATCACCTATTTCACCCAAATGCGCCGCCCATTTCGCCTCCTGTTCGAACTTGGCGCATGGAAAATCTTGGGCTTTCAGGCATTTTTCCTGTCGTCCATCAGCCAGTACATGTTAGCGCTACTGATCTGGTCCTTCATGGCATTGTATTTTGGCGCACCACAGTGGGTGGATGCGGCACTGCCAGCGGAATTTCTGAACACCATAATGGTGGCTTTCATCGTGATGTGGTTCACAAGTACGACGGTCTATATCGTTGTCGCCTCAGGGGAATTACATCACTATTTGATCCCGTGGACCCCTTCATGAGCGCTTATATGGCCCTAGGTACACTCGCAATTTACAAGGGCGCGTGGGAACTCATCACCAAGCCGTTCTATTGGGAAAAATCGCGCATGGGCACAGAGATGTTGAAATCGTTCACTCAAATTCAGAGGAAGCGGAATCCAGTTTGAGCCTTGTGACAAAGGCTACCGAAATATGATCCCGTAGAGCTTTTCCAGCGGCTTCTTGATCGCCTTTCGCGATGGCTTCGACGATTGAATGATGTTCCTCCATCGCAACTTCACCTCGCCCCTCCGCAGCAAGCGACGTGGTTGCCATCAGCGCCATTGAGCGGTGCACAAGATCGAGTTGACGCACAAGAAATCTATTGTGCGAAGCAAGATGGATCTGTTTGTGAAACCGTCGGTTCGCACGCGAAAGTGCCGCAGGATCATCCGTAAGCTTGCGATCCGCCTCAACCATTTCACGCAGAACCAATATTTCCTCTGCGCTCGCATGCTGCGCCGCAAGACGCGCAGCGAGGCCTTCCAACTCTGATCGCACAACATAAAGCTCTGACATTTGATTGTGAGAGAGTGAGGCAACAATCAGACTGCGCCCATCTCGCACTAACAGGTTTTGCGTCTCAAGCCGTTGTAAAGACTCACGAATTGGCGTGCGGGAAACACCAAATCGGTCTGCTAAATCGCTCTCCACCAAGCGATCACCGGGCTTGAATACGCCGATATCAATGGCTTCCAGAATGAGAGAATAAGCATCAGTTTGCCCTGTGCGCGTTTGGTTCATACCACTTCCCTCTGTCCGACTTTGGCAAAGCCTATGCGCAGCCTTGGTTTTGATCAACCTGTTGTCGCGCTTTGGGTTTCCAGTTAGTTTCAACACATGACAAAATCCCATTTTTCCGATGTGACCACATGGGTCTTTGACCTTGATAATACGCTCTATCCGCCGCACATGCGCCTGCTTGATCAGATCGAAGTGCGTATGACCGCTTATGTGATGGAAGAATTGAATGTGGACCGCGCGCGCGCGGATTACTTGCGCGAACACTATTGGCGCACCCATGGCACTACGCTTGCCGGGTTGATGCGCGAACACAACGTTGATCCGGCGCCCTACCTGACAGATGTGCATGACATTGACTTTACAGTGCTTTCGCCGGATTTCTCACTGCGCGACGCAATCAAAGCGTTGCCAAATCGCAAGATCGTTTACACCAATGGATGCGCGCCCTACGCTGAAAACGTGCTCAAAGCGCGCGGCTTAAGCGGTGTATTCGATGCTGTCTATGGGGTAGAGCACGCGGATTTTCATCCCAAGCCGGACAGTGCAGCCTTTGAAACGGTCTTTACCAAGGACGGAGTTTTGACAAAAACAGCCGCGATGTTCGAAGATGATCCACGCAATCTGACCGTGCCACATGCGCTCGGAATGCGGACGGTCCATGTGGCACCAGAGGCCGTATCACAGGACCATATTCAATATCACACGGCAGATTTGGCAACATTCTTGCGCGCTCTGGTGTGAAATTGCGGCGATTTGCCCGTGGAAAACTACGCGCAAACGCCTATCTCTAGGACATAAGCGGAGGCGAGAATGGATTACGATATCATCATTTCCGGCGGCGGCATCGCGGGCCTGACCGCAACCGCTGCATTGGCGAGAGCTGGCTTTGACGTGCTTTGTGTAGACTCCACGCCGCCGGTCACTGAGCGCAATGCGACGGGTGCAGACCTGCGCAGCACAGCGTTTTTACAGCCTGCGCGTCAGCTTCTTGATGATATCGGCCTTTGGGATCGCCTATCTGCCCATGCCACCCCTTTGCAAATCATGCGCATTATTGATGCAGGCGGGCCGGTGTCTGAGCCGCGTATGTCTAAGGAATTCAACGCCGCAGATATTTCAGAGCTGCCTTTCGGGTGGAACCTGCCCAACTGGCTGTTGCGTCGCGAAATGGCTACGCATCTGAAAACGTTGTCGAATGTGACTTACAGAACGGGTGTCGGTGCGAAAACCCTGTTCACACGCACCGGCGAAGCGCGTGTTGGTCTAAGCGATGGAACGCGCGTTCGTACGCGGCTTGTGATCGCTGCAGACGGGCGCGGATCGCCTATGCGTGAGACCGCTGGAATAGACGTGAAAACGACACGATATGGCCAGAAGGCGCTAGCCTTCTCCGTTACTCACACAGAGCCGCATGAGAATGTCTCAACTGAGATTCACCGCACAGGCGGTCCTTTCACCTTGGTTCCATTGCCTGATTTTGAAGGCAAACACAGCTCCGCAATTGTGTGGATGGAGGACGGCGCGAAAGCGAAAGCGCTCGCCGAACTGGACGTGGCCCGCTTTGAAGAGACTATGAATGTGCGATCTTGCGGTGTTCTGGGTCAGCTCACCCTAAATTCTGAACGAACGATTTGGCCGATCATCAGTCAACACGCAGAGCGTTTGAGCGGCGAGCGCATCGCCTTGATCGCGGAAGCTGCGCATGTGTTGCCGCCAATTGGCGCTCAAGGCTTGAACATGTCGCTCGGTGATATTCGAACGCTGCGAGATTTGGCGCTGGCGCGACCTGAGCGTCTGGGTGATGCGGAAATGCTTGCGGCGTATCACAGCGCGCGCATCACAGATATTCGCACGCGCATTGCGGGGATTACATTGCTTAACCGCACATCGATGCTAAGTGCGCCACCGTTAAGAGATGCGCGCGCAGCAGGACTGAACGCACTCTATAGCTTTGCGCCCCTTAGGAAATCGATCATGCAACTTGGCCTTGGTGCGCGCGGGTAAAACTAGCCTTACGTGCTAAGCACGTAAGGCAAAGGTGCTTGGTTAAAGAACTTGATCAAGTACTTCTCGCAGACGTCCCATCGTGCCGTCCACATCATAAAGCTTGTCGAGACCGAACAGACCCAAACGGAACGTACGAAAATCATCCGGCTCATCACACTGCAAAGGAACGCCCGCCGCAATTTGCATACCAAGGGCGGAAAACTTGCTGCCATTCTGAACCGCAGGATCATCCGTGTAGCTGACCACAACCCCCGGCGCACCAAATCCATCTGCCGCAACGGATGTAATCCCCTTTCCCTTTAGATACGCGCGTACTTCGTTGCCAAGTTGCCATTGCGCATCGTGCAACTTATCAAATCCGTAGTCTTTCGTTTCCAACATCGTATCGCGGAACGCACGCAAGGCATCCGTTGGCATTGTCGCGTGATAGGCATGGCCGCCGTTTTCATAGGCTTGCATGATCTGATGCCATTTCTTCAAATCAATCGCGAAACTGTCAGATGTGGTCTCTTCCAACCGCGCAACCGCGCGTTCTGACAACATCACAAGCCCCGCAGAGGGCGAAGCTGACCAGCCTTTTTGCGGCGCGGAGATCAATACGTCTACGCCCGTCGCTTTCATATCGATCCACGCACAACCCGAGGCGATGCAATCCAAAACCATCAACGCACCTACGTCATGCGCGGCTGTGGCTAGTGCTGTGACGTAGTCATCGGGCAAGATCACCCCCGCCGAAGTTTCTACGTGTGGCGCGAAAACGATCGCAGGTTTCTCCGCGTGAATCGCTGCCACAACCTCATCAATGGGGGCCGGAGCGAAAGGTGCGCGTGTATCGTTGCCCGTTTGGCGCGCTTTCATTACCGTGCACTTTTGCGTCAAACCACCAGTTTCAATGATCTGACTCCACCGATAAGAAAACCAGCCGTTGCGCACGACCAGCACATCCGCACCGCGCGCAAACTGACGTGCCACCGCTTCCATCCCGTAGGATCCGCCACCAGGGATCAGCACAACCGCCTCTGCTTGATACACGTCTTTCAACATTGACGAGATATCGGTCATCACAGTTTGGAACGACTGTGACATCGAGTTCAGGGATCGATCTGTAAATACTACGCTGAATTCTTCCAGACCCGTCGGGTCCACGTTTTCAAGCAATGCCATAGCATGCGCCTCCAAATTTGACTTTCATCCTAGATAAAAAACCATGCGGGGAAAGGCAAAGTTTACTTTCGCATACACTGCAAAATCTGCGCGGCATGCTTGATCACCGGATCTCCCATAAGATGCCCGTGTGTGTCATTCATTTTCTTGAGAAAATTGATGTCCATCATCAAGGACTCCCCTTAGGCGTCCGGCTCATCGCTTCAACATTCGAAAAAATGATCGCGCGTTGAGACGTCGGTCAAACGATCTCGCGCCACCGAACAGCTGAGTTCTTCGTTGAGCGGGTGCACCTTGAGAACTTGTTTGGAAAATTGGCTCACTGTGAGCGATGAGATGGAAATCGTCATCAGCCACAGAAACGTTAACTCCTACATCCATTCAGAGCGCGGATATAACGCCATGATCAAAAGCGCTAGAACGATTGTGATGAGCCAAACATCCTTTGGTGTGGCAATCGAAAACATCTGTTAGCCCCTCAAGCATAGGAGCTAAGATGCGCTATGGTCGGAGCTTTTCTGCGCTTTGGCTGTGGTTGAAAAGTGACTTAGATATATGTTTTCATGAAATTTCACCCTAATGGACCAGGCCTGCGCTCTTCGCTGAGCAAGACATTCGCCTCCACATCCCCTGCCCCTGGCAAGGTCATGATGCGACGGCGCAAAACCCGCTCGAAATCGGGAATGTCGCGGGCCACAACACGCAAGCGGTAGTCATACATCCCAAGCACATGTTCAATTGTTTGCACTTCGGGGATCGCGCTCACCGCGCGCTCGAAGTCCTCAAGGCTGACGCGACCTTTGGTGGCAAGCTTCACCCCCAAGAAACCCGTCACCCCAAACCCGAGTTTTTCCGCATCCAAAACCAAGCGCCGTGCCCGAAACGCGCCCGCGTCTTGCAAGCGCTTAACACGACGCCACATTGCGGGTTGCGACATGTCGAACCGCCGGCCTAATGCGCCCGCCCCAAGTGTCGCATCTTCAGCCAAGGCACGTAGGATCTTGCGGTCGATTGCGTCAAGCTCGATCATAGGGGAAGACCTTCTGATTGCTTGATCCGCGCCACATGCATCAGTGCTTCGATGTCGGCGATATGCGGCAGGCCTAAAATTTGTTCGCGGTAGATTTGCTGATAGTGGCCCATGTCCCGCGAAATAACGGAAAGACGCACGTCAACACGGCCAAGGAACGTTTGGATCTCGATCACATGGCGTACTTCGCGAGCTGCTTCGATGAAATCATCAAAAGCGCGAGTTTGCGTCTTATCGAGCGTGATGCGCAAGCTGACCTCTACCGCATACCCCAACGCCTGCCAGTCAATGACGGCTTGTTGGCCCTTCAAGACCCCGCTCGCCTGCATCTTTTCAATCCGGCGATAGCAAGTGGCGCTGGTCAGATCGCAACGCACGGCGAGTTCGGCGTTTGGCAGTTCTGGCGCTGCCTGCATTTGTCGCAATATGCGCCGGTCCACGTCATCAAGCATGAATTTCTTGAGTTACCTTAATTTGAAGAATGAAAAATTCGATAAACATTAATTATATCACCAACTATGAAAGTTCAACGCCACAAACCCTGTAGTTTGCACCCAATATCTGATTCCAATCAAAAAGGACGAATAACATGCGCGTTTATTATGATCGTGACTGCGACGTTAACCTCATCAAAGAAGCCAAAGTAGCGATTCTCGGCTATGGCTCCCAAGGTCACGCACATGCGTTGAACCTGCGTGACAGCGGCGCGAAGAACGTCGTTGTGGCTTTGCGCGAGGGCTCCCCGTCCAAAGCAAAAGCTGAAGGCGAAGGCCTCAAAGTTATGGAAATCGCTGAAGCTGCGGCTTGGGCGGACGTGATCATGTTCACAATGCCCGACGAACTTCAGGCAGACACATACAAAAAGTACGTACACGACAACATCCGTGAAGGCGCAGCAATCGCGTTCGCCCACGGTCTCAACGTACACTTCGGCTTGATCGAGCCAAAAGAAGGCATCGACGTCATCATGATGGCGCCAAAAGGCCCAGGCCACACAGTGCGCGGCGAATACACCAAGGGCGGCGGTGTGCCATGCCTCGTTGCTGTAGACAAAAACGCATCCGGCAAAGCGCTGGAAATCGGCTTGTCCTATTGCTCCGCAATCGGCGGCGGTCGTTCCGGCATTATCGAAACGGACTTCCGTGAAGAGTGCGAAACAGACCTCTTCGGTGAGCAGGCTGTTCTTTGCGGTGGTATCGTTGAACTCATTCGCATGGGCTTCGAGACACTTGTTGAAGCAGGCTACGAGCCTGAGATGGCGTATTTCGAATGCTTGCACGAGACAAAGTTGATCGTGGACCTGATCTATGAAGGCGGCATCGCGAACATGGATTACTCCATCTCCAACACCGCTGAATACGGTCAGTACGTCTCTGGCCCACGCATCTTGCCATACGACGAGACAAAGGCCCGCATGAAAGCAGTTCTGAGCGACATTCAGTCTGGCAAGTTCGTACGCGACTTTATGCTTGAGAACGCTGTTGGTCAGCCAACAATCAAGTCTTCGCGCCGCGCTAACGACGAGCACGAGATCGAAGTCGTCGGCGGCAAGCTGCGTGACATGATGCCTTGGATTTCCGCAGGCAAGATGGTCGACAAAGCGAAGAACTAAGCGCTTTCAAAACCGGTACAAAATAGTGATTGACCCCAGCCTCGGCTGGGGTCACCTCTTTTGCATATGAGCGACGCGCCAACCCCCGACAATCCAGGCCTTTTGAACTGGTTTTTGATCATCTTTCTTGGTGTGATTTGGGGTGCTGCGTTTATGGCGATTAGCACCGCATTAGAGGGATATGGGCCACGGCTTTTCACGGCGAGTAGGCTCGCGGGCGCAGCAATTGTGCTGAATATTCTTGGCGTATTTATCGGGCAACCCATTACAGCAATTCACAAAACTGCGGGAAAACGTGGATGGCTGTTCATAAGCTTGATTGGAACAATCGCTTTGGCGATGCCGCTATCCATGCTGTCATGGGGCCAACAACATGTGCCTTCCGCCTTTGCTGGCGTCGCGATGAGCACGGTGCCGATCTTAGTACTCCCTCTTGTCTATATCTTTTCACCCGAAGAAGGCATCGGACCCCGCCGTGTGATTGGCATGATCATCGGCTTTATCGGGTTAATCGTCCTCGTCGGACCCGGAGCTTTTTCATCAAGCCAAAGCGATCTCGTTTTGTGGGGTCGCATCGCTTGTATCGTCTGCGCCTGCGGGTATGCGATCGGCTCGGTTCTGACACGTCGCGCGCCAAAGATGCCACCGATTGCATTTGCTGCGGGAACGATGACCGTAGCCGCAGCGATCACCGTGTCTTTTGGATTGCTTACGGAGCCTTTGCCGAGCACGCTTCCATTTACACCAACTTCCGCATTGATCTACGCAGCCCTCCTACCAACGGCACTTGGCGCGATCATCCGCGTGCGAGTGATCACCACGGCGGGGTCACTTTTCATGAATATCACCAGCTATATGGTGCCAATCTGGTCTGTCATCTTCGGGATCACGTTGATGGGTGAGGACCTACCAGCGCAGCTCTACACGGCTCTGGCACTGGTCCTTCTAGGCATTTTCATCAGTCAAAGTCGTGCGATTCTGGCTGCGCTGAGACGCTAGGCCGTCGCACGCGCCACTTCGTCGACGATCCGCTCGACTACATCCTTCAGCAAATCAGGGTCCTCGGATTCCGCCATCACACGGATCAGCGGCTCAGTTCCTGATTTACGAATAAGCAAGCGCCCCTTACCGCTAAGATCTTTTTCAGCCCCCGCAATGACAGACTGCACTTTGCTGTCCTCCAAGGGGGTCTGACCCACTGCATATCGCACATTTTGAAGCATCTGGGGCACCGGTTCAAAAACAGAAATAAGCTCGGACGCTTTGCGCCCCGTGCGGGCCAAATCACCCAAGAACTGCAAGCCCGCCATAAGCCCGTCACCTGTCGTGGCGTAATCCGTCATCACGATGTGACCCGACTGTTCGCCGCCTAGATTAAAACCCTTTTTTCGCATCTCTTCAACGACATAACGATCGCCCACGCCTGTACGTGCGAGGGTTAAACCATTGTTTTCAAGATGCCGTTCTAGTCCGAGATTGGACATCACAGTCGCTACCAAAGTATTGCCCTTAAGACGGCCTTCTTCAGCCCAGCGACCTGCAATAAGTCCCATAAATTGATCGCCGTCCGCGACTTTTCCGGTCTCGTCCAGAATGATGCAACGATCAGCATCACCATCCAGACATATCCCAACATGGGCACCATGCGCGATCACGGTCTCAGAGGCGGTCATCGGCTTGGTCGAGCCACAATTGTCGTTGATATTATAACCGTTTGGTGACACGCCAACCGGGATCACCTCTGCGCCAAGTTCCCACAGCACTTCGGGCGCTGCGCGGTAGGCTGCACCATTCGCGCAATCGATGACAACTTTCATACCACCCAGCGAAAGATTGCTCGGGAAAGCCGCTTTGACGCGCTCATTATAGCGAGAGCGGCCATCATAAATATGACGCGTACGGCCAATTTTCATTGGCTCAACCAAGTCTACGCCAGAGGCGACGAGCTCTTCAATCTCCATCTCTGCCTCGTCCGAAAGTTTAAAACCATCTGGGCCAAAAAACTTGATACCGTTGTCTTCATGCGGATTGTGGCTGGCCGAAATCATGATTCCCAAATCCGCACGCATTGAGGGCGTCAACATGCCAACCGCTGGGGTCGGGATTGGGCCCATCAAAAACACGCTCATCCCCGTCGAGGTCAGGCCCGCCGTCAGCGCACTTTCGAGCATATAACCAGAGCGGCGGGTGTCTTTGCCGATAACGACACGGTGCACACTAGAATGGTTGCGGCGAAAGTAAATGCCCGCCGCTGCGCCAATACGCAGTGCCATTTCTGCGGTCATGGGATAGGTATTGGCTTTGCCGCGTACGCCGTCTGTGCCAAATAGTTTTCTGCTCATGAATCTAGTCCTGTCGTCGCGGCCTGAAATAAGGCCAGTGCTTGTCGAGTTTGCGAAACATCGTGCACTCTCAAAATGTGAACACCTTGTTGGACCGCAGCCAAACCAACTGCAATCGAGCCAGGCGCGCGATCTTCTGCTTTAGGCGCTTGTCCGATGTCGCGAATAAATCCTTTGCGCGACGCGCCAAGCATCACTGCACAGCCTAAGCCATGAAACAGCGATAATCCACGAATAAGCGCAAGGTTGTGACTTTGGGTTTTCCCAAACCCAAGGCCCGGATCCACAATGATCTGATTGCGCGATAAACCAAAACCCATCGCAACTTCGATTTGCTCCGCCAAAACATCAAACACATCCAAAAGCACATCATCATAGTGCGGTGCATCTTGCATGGTTTCCGGCAGGCCTTGCGCATGCATCAAACACACAGGTGCGGCGTGCTTGGCGCACAAGGGTCCAAGGCCAGGATCAAACTTGAAGCCCGAGACATCGTTCACGATATTTACACCTGCAGCCAGCGCTGCATCGGCAACACGGGCTTTGCGCGTATCAATCGACATCGGCATACCAAGCGTTTTGCGGATCGCTTCAATAACGGGAACCGTGCGTGCAATTTCTGCCTCATAAGGTACTTCCAAAGCACCGGGCCGTGTACTTTCACCGCCTATATCGATCAAATGCGCGCCTTCGTTTTGCATCTTGAGTGCCACGCGCACCGCTTTCGCCGGCGCATTATGCGCGCCACCATCCGAAAAACTATCCGGCGTCACGTTCAGGATGCCCATGATCACGGGATTGGCGAAATCGAGGCCCGCAATTGAGTGTCTTAGGTTGCCCACAAGATCACGCCACTCCTGGGAGGTCTCTGAAACGGGAATAATTTGGGCCGCGTCGGTGCGGCTCAAACGCTCAACATGTGTAAACCAACTGCGGGTGCCAGCCAAAGTTAGCGCATCACTTGGACGCGCGTCCCCCATTTGGGCGAGTGGCCTAAAATAGTCGATCATATTAGGATCCGTATTCTGAATTGGACAGCTTTAGGCCGCGCTGATATCTATGCGCTCAATAGGGATGCTCCGACAAGCGGTTTTGATACCGTTCGGCAGGTCTTCGCCAATCACCAACACTTCCAGCGCACCAATCTGAGTGGCCAACCAATCCGCCAAAGCTATTGGGCTGTTGATCAGTGAAATCGGGCTTTCCACCGCATCCATCACGAACTTTCGTGGAGCCCAAACGCAGATTTGGTCGTTTTTCATCGCCCAATCCAGCTCTGTTCGGGTTTCAACAACGGCGCAGCGTGGTTCTCGCGCCGCGAAGGTCCACGCTTTCTGCTCAATCGCTAACAAATCAACATGAGCTTGTCCCGTTTCGGACCCTACATCCGCAATCTTGTCATCCCCAGCCACCGTAAAAATCAAAGGGGCGTCCATCGCGCTTAATTGATCCACCCAATGATCCAAATGCGCACTTTCCAAAGCAACCGCGCTCAGATAGACAATCCGTGCAGGATCAGGCGCATGGCCTAGGATCGTAGATTGCGCCACACCTGACAACTCGCGGACAATCTCAACACCAAGCGCGCCACCTCCACGATCCAGCTTTTCAATGCGCAGGAACACGCGTTGTGCTTGGGGCTCCTTTAAGATGCGATCCGCAATCCGTTCGGCCAGCGTTTCGAGTAAATTCAAACGCTCTGCTGCGAGTTCGATGTTAATCGCTTCTGTGACACTGTCATAAGACAGTATAAGGTCCACGTCGTCGCCAAGGTCTTGGGTTACATGGCGCACTTCAACCACAACATTAAAGCTAAGCCGCTGCGTTATATTGCGTTCTGCCTGAAAAGCGCCGATTTCGACAGAAACGATGTGATCTCGCAGTGAGATGCGATCAAACATAGGATCCGTTTGGCTGGCGAGTGAGCGCGCGCTTGGATGTGCAAAAGCCTGTTTAATCTCATCGTTCATTTGAGACGCCCCGTTTCATTGACCACAAGAGTTCCGACCTAGCCGCACTCTCATGCGCTTAAACGTTTTTCTCAAATTAAAGTGCTAGTTGCGGCTCACGCGCGATGGTTCACGATAGAAATGATGAACCCCTATCGTTGCGGTCCGTGGGAAAACGCGGCTCCACTTCGGGCGCACCGCTTTGGTGTGATAGTGCGTGGCGCCTTTGGTCAGCGACTTGGGCATATCAGACAGCATGAGTTTCGCAATTTTACGCAAACGCGCGTAAGTGGCTTTTTCCGTGATGTTCTCTGCGCGACCATCGCAGGTATAAGTAAATTGGCACGCAAACTTACGGCCCGTGCCTTGGTTGATCACGCCGCATACCGTGCCTGGATAACGACGATCATCAACGCGGTTCATTATGACTTCGGCAACCGCAAATTGCCCCTTTACCGACTCACCACGCGCCTCAAAATATAGTGCTTCGGACAGGCACGTCAGGTGTTTGCCCCCTTTAGCGGCGGGCAAGGCGTCCAGAAAGCTGCGTGTATATTCGACAGAGCCGATGCTGCCCGTGCTCACACGTCGAAATAAGGCATCAACGCGCGATTGCGTCAAACGCGCGAGCGCTGTTTCATCGCGTTTGATCATTGAAGACAATTCACCCGACACCGCTTCTGCTGAGGCAGGCAGTGCGAAAAGGGTCAAAAGACAAGCGATCGAGGTCGTACGCATCAGGCTCACAGGTGTTATTTCAATCCCTTGCTAGATATCACCAAAAGGTAAAAAATCTACCCCAGGCCAAATCACGACGTAGCGTCGCTCAGAACACCGGAAAAAAGAATCGCGATTTTTTCAACATCTTGTGGGAAAGCTTTAGCACACTACTGTAAGTGGTCCAAAATCGCCAGTTGCGCTGCTGCTAATCTTGCAACAGGCACCCTAAACGGTGAGCAAGACACATAGTCAAATCCGGCAGCCCGACAGAAGGCAATCGATTCGGTATTGCCCCCGTGCTCGCCGCACATGGATAATGTCAAACCGGGGCGCGCCGCGCGTCCACGTTTGGCCCCTAGAATAAGCAATTCGCCGACGCCATCCACATCCAATGTGTGGAACGGATCTTCCTCAAACACGCCTTGGCGTACGTACTCGGTCATAAACCTGCCCGCATCATCACGTGACAAACCGTATGTCATTTGGGTCAAATCGTTGGTGCCAAAGCTCAAGAACGAGACGTTTTCAGCAATATCTTCCGCACGCAAAGCTGCACGCGGGGTTTCGACCATGACTCCCAACTGGTATTCGAACTCCGCCCCTGTTTCTGCCTTCACGGCCGCCGCAACAATATCAACGCGCATCTTCACGAGTTCGACTTCACGTTTGGCCGACACCAAGGGGATCATAATTTCGGGGACAATCGCCACGCCCTCCTTAGAGACATCAATCGCCGCCTCAAAGATCGCACGCACTTGCATGTCGTAAATTTCGGGCACCGTAATGCCTAGACGCACGCCGCGCAGGCCCAGCATAGGGTTGTATTCCCCCATCGCTTCGACCCGCCGCGTGACATCTGCGAGCGGAATATCAAGCGCTTCGGCCAAAGCGCGATGGCCGGCATGATCGGAGGGCAGAAATTCGTGCAAAGGTGGATCAAGCAGGCGAATGCACACGGGCATGCCCGCCATAGTGCGGAATAGTTCAGTGAAATCGGCGCGTTGGACCGGCAACAAGCGCTCCAATGCGGCGCGTCGATCTTCGCTGTTCTCTGCAAAAATCATTTCGCGCATGACCGTAAGGCGATCATCTTCAAAAAACATATGCTCGGTGCGGCACAGGCCGATGCCCTGCGCTTGGAACATTTTCGCGGTTTGCGCGTCGGCAGGCGTGTCTGCATTCGCGCGAATACCGATATCACGCTCCGCATCTGACCATGTGAGCAAGGTTTGAAACGCATCATCCAACGTTGCTTCCAGCATGGAGACGGGACCAGCCAAAACCTCGCCGTGTGTGCCATCGATCGTGATGATATCGCCCTCTTTGAACACACGACCATCGGGAGAGGTCAGCAATTTCTTTCTTAATTGGAATCTCAACTCGGTCGCGCCTACGACGCAAGGCAACCCGATACCACGCCCGATAACGGCCGCATGCGAGGTCATGCCGCCACGCTCCGTCAAAATCGCATTGGCCGCGTGCATGCCGCGAATATCTTCGGGCGATGTTTCGCGCCGCACCAAGACACAAGCCTCGCCCCGCGCCGCACAAGCCTGCGCATCCGCTGCGGAAAATACGATCCGCCCTGTGGCCGCGCCAGGACTTGCCGCAACGCCGCGCCCCATGACATCACAGGCAACACTGCGATCCACTTGGCGGTGCAACAATTCATTCAGCGCGGATGGCGGCACGCGCATCAAGGATTCTTGCCGCGAGATAATACCGTCTTGGGCCAAACGCACCGCACTTCTGACAGCGGCGCGGCTGGTCCGAGAAACCCGAACGCCGTCTAATAGATACACCCGCCCGTCTTCGATCACGAATTCGACCTGCATTTCTTCACGCAACTTCTGGCGCATCAAACGCGCATACTCGACCAAACTCGCAAAGGCCTCTGGCGCAAGCTCTTCCAAGGAAGGCCCACGCGCGTCTCGCTCTAAAAACAGCGCTTTTGTACCGCTCTCTAGCGCATCACGCCCTTGGCTCTGGCTTAAGTAGCGTCCCGTCAACTGCTCCAAGCCAGTCTCGGGATCAATCAGTTGTAAGACACCCGACCCACATTCGCCCTTACCAAACCCAAGCGCCATGGATTGCACTACAAGCCCAAGCCCCGCATCCGCAGGCGCACCCTTCGCCTGACGCAACAAGCGCGCAGATGTGCCGTCCCACGCGCGCGCCATAGAGCGTAGAACTTCCGCCAATTGCACCGCAGGATCCTGCGGGAAAGGTTCATCGGTTTCCTCTTCATAGGCGCGCAACGCCGCGCTCAACGACGCTTCGCCCTCTGCGCCAATCTCGTCAAATACATCTGGATCAAGACGCGCCACCTGTATTGAGTAAGAATGAACAAATCGTGCATAAAGCGACGCGGCCACATCTTTCCCCAAACGTTTCGCGAAATCATCAAAGCGCGCTTCGTTCATACCGATGTTCAAAATGGCGCTTGGACCACCCCAATCGGGATCTTCTGACGACGGTCGCACACAAAGCAGTTCGCCCACTTCAAAAGGTGACAAAAGCAGCTGCATATCCGGCATGTCGCCGCGCGCGATATTGTGGACCGCCTCAAACGACAAACCCACCGTGCGCGGCACAGGCAGATCCAAACGCACCAAACGCTGCAAACACTTCGTGCGCCCGCCGTGCGTGTCGGGTGACACGGGCGCTGTTGCGGTGATCAGCGTCGTATGCGGATTATTCTGCACTGCGGCATCCTCTTAACGGTTGCGCGCAGCATAGACCTCAATTCAGTTCACGCAAGCGCTGCCTTTATCCCTCAACCCGCGTCAAATCGGCGACAGAGCCGACAAGTTTGCGAATATCACTGAGCAAGTTCAAACGATTACGACGCACAGTCTGATTGTCGCTGTTCACCTGCACCGCTTCAAAGAACGCATCAATCGGGGCGCGCAGACCGGCCATGCCGCTCATGGCAGCGGCGAAATCCTCGGTCTTCAACGCCGCTTCAATCACGGGACCTTCACTCGACAAAGCCACGAACAGCGCTTTTTCTTCTTCGGTTTCAGCGAATTTCACATCGCCACCGTAAGAATACTCGACGCCGTCCTTGTCTTCTTCTTTAGACAGAATGTTGTTGGCGCGTTTAAATCCTTGCAGCAAGTTGGTGCCGTCTTCGGTTTTCAAGAATGCTTCCAAAGCAACCGCGCGTTTGACGAGCAAAGCGAGATTGTCATTGCCCTCCATCGCGACGCACGCATCGATCACATCATGTCGCACACCTTGGTCGCGCAAATAAACTTTGAGACGGTCATGGAAGAAAGAGAGAAGATCGTCAGAATCGACACGCATATCTGCCTTTGTGAACAAAGGCTTACTTCTGATTGTCAGATCATTCTCCAACACCAACCGAATAACGCCCAAAGCAGACCGTCTCAAAGCGAACGGATCCTTAGATCCCGTTGGCTTTTCATCAATCGCCCAGAAACCCGTAAGCGTGTCGATCTTATCCGCCAAGGACACAGCCACTGACACAGGCGCTGTCGGCACCGCATCGGATGGGCCCAAAGGCGCGTAATGCTCTTCAGCCGCGGCCGCCACTGCCGCAGTTTCACCAGCGGATTCAGCGTAATAACGACCCATCAAGCCCTGCAATTCAGGGAATTCATAAACCATTTCAGAGCTCAAGTCAGCCTTGGCAAGCTTCGCCGCGCGCTCAGCTTCATCCGCGTCCGCACCCACGACGGGGGCCAACTCACGCGCCAAAGCGGCGATACGTTCAATTCTTTCTGCCTGCGTACCAAGCTTGTTGTGGAAGGTCACGTTGGAGAGCGCAGCGGTCCATGACGCCATGTCGGATGTCGCCACCCGCAAATCGTTTTCCCAGAAGAACTTCGCGTCAGACAAACGCGCGAACAGGACCTTTTGGTTACCCGCAAGGATCGTTGCGCCATTATCGACGGTTTCGCGGTTGGCGACGGTGATAAAGCGTTCAATCTGGTCCGTTTTGGCATTCTTTACAGAGAAAAACTTCTGATGTTCCTTCATGGAGGTCTGCAACACTTCTGGCGGCAAGCCTAGGAAATCTTCGGCAATCTCGCCCATCAGTACAACAGGCCATTCCACCAGCCCTGCGACTTCGCGCAAAAGCCCTGCATCTTCAACAACTTCCAAGCCATTGGCGAAGGCTTGGTTTTTCGCGTCTTCCCAAATTGCATCCGCGCGCTCACCAGCGTTCAGAACGACGAAAGCACGCTTAAGCTGCGCCTCATAATCCTCGAAGCCGTTCACAGTTATCTGCTTTGGGGCCATGAAACGATGGCCATATGTCACCTTGCTAGAGGTAATCCCGTCTACATCCAAAGGCACGACCTCGCTGCCCGCTTTGTCACTAAGCACGCAAAGGATCGAATGCAAAGGACGCACCCAACGCAATGATCCAGCACCCCAGCGCATGGATTTAGGCCATGGGAAAGTGCGGATCGTCTGTTCCAGCACCTCGGCGATGATCTCAGGCGCGGGGCGGCCCTGCTTTTCGAAGCTCGCAAAGTAGACCGCACCTTTGGGCGTGTCGCGCTCTTCCAATTGATCACGGGTAAGACCTGCGCCACGCAAGAACCCTTCAATCGCTTTGTCAGGTGCGCCGACTTTGGGACCTTTGCGCTCTTCACGCACGGTTGGACTTTCTGCGAGCAGACCCTCAACCGTCAGGCACAAACGCCGCGGCGTCGAAAATGCAGCGGCAGAGGCATAGGTCAAACCCGCCTCAACCATGCCATCCGTCATCAGTTTTTTCAGATCATCCGCAGCGCGGCCTTGCATGCGTGCGGGGATTTCTTCGGAGAACAGTTCAATCAAGAGATCAGGCATTAGTTTTGTCCTTCGACGTCTTCACGAGGTGGGCAGGCTTCCCCCGTGGGCGAGCCATCATAGGCTTTCGCACCGCAATCATTGAGTTCGTGCCAGACGTAGCCGCGACCGTCTTCGGTGATGGCGACAACGCGGTCGACGCCGTAAGCAAAGTTCTTTTGCGACAGGAACGTAAGCGCTGTCCCCACTTCTAATTCTGCGCCAATCGCTTCCGCGTCAAAGCAGTCAAACCAACCCGGCGCATTGCGCGGTTCCGCGTTCTCGAACGCGACATAGGTTACGCTGAGCAATGCGTGGCTCATCTCTGTAGTAAAGCACGCGCGATAGCGAATGGGCGAGCTGCTGCCGTCAATCGCTTGGAAATTTTCAAACAAAATCGGCTCAGGCTCGCCCGACATCAGCGACACGAGTTGTACGTCGTCGCCTTGTGCAGAGACCTCTTCGTAAAAAGCGTAGACCTGCAAATAGTACATGGCCCCACCGGCCAAAAGCGCTGAAAACACGGTGAACCCCGCTAGAAATTGGCCCAGTCTCATTGAACGTGACCACCCGCAGTGGTTTGCACAAAGGCATCGGCACAGGCTTTCGCCAATGTGCGCACGCGTCCGATATAGGCTTGGCGTTCAGTGACAGAAATGACCCCGCGCGCGTCGAGCAAGTTAAAAATATGGCTCGCCTTGATGCATTGATCATAGGCGGGATGCGCCATGATAATACGTTTGCCGGTCTTCGGATCGTCATGCGTTTGATCCAGAATATTGGCGCATTCGGCCTCGGCTTCTTCAAAATGGCGCAACAACACATCGGTGTTGGCCACGTCAAAATTCCAACGCGCGAATTCTTCTTCGGTTTGCTTGAACACATCGCCATAGCTGAGCGGAATAGGTGACTGCGGATCGTTGTAAGGCATGTCCATCACGTGATCGCAGTTCAAAATATACATAGCCAGGCGCTCTAGACCGTATGTCAATTCCCCTGCGACAGGCGCGCAATCATGCCCGCCGACCTGTTGAAAATAGGTGAACTGGCTGACTTCCATACCATCACACCAGACTTCCCAGCCAAGCCCCCACGCGCCAAGCGTCGGGCTTTCCCAATCGTCCTCCACAAATCGGATGTCATGCATCTCCATATCGACGCCAATTGCCTCAAGCGAGCCAAGATAAAGCGCCTGAAGGTCGGGTGGGCTAGGTTTGATCACGACCTGATACTGATAGTAATGCTGCAAGCGGTTCGGGTTCTCGCCGTAGCGCCCATCCGTGGGGCGGCGCGAGGGTTGCACATATGCCGCTGCCCAGGGTTTCGAGCCAAGCGAGCGTAGCGTTGTGGCCGGATGAAAGGTTCCTGCACCAACTTCCATATCATAGGGCTGCATCACAGCACAGCCTTGCGAGGCCCAATAGGACTGCAAACGCAAGATAATCTCTTGAAATGATTTAGATTTTTCTGAATTCATTACAGTAGCCGCCAGATAGATCGCACGCACCGCGCGCCTTTGGGGTTGATTAGCCTCTGCATCCTCGAGGGTCAATCAATCAACATACAGTGTTTTTCACGAGAATGTTGTGCATATCCTGTGGACTATTGCCTAAAAATTGCCGAAAATCACGCCCAATCTGCCCCTAATGCAGAACGATACACACGTGAATTCAAAAACCATGTCCAGCACTTCGTTTTACGAGGCTATTCCCATGAAGCGCATCTTTCTTTCTTTCGTTTTGATCTTTTTCGCAGCCCTGCGCCCCGCCTATGCGCAAGACGCCGCTTGGGTGCAAATTGAAGCACGACCGAGCTTGAATGCCGCGGAAAGCCGTGCGCGCTCTTATGCAGCAGCACTGCCTGATGTGAACGGTTTCTCGCTCGGCGGTGGATGGTACGCAGTCGCGCTTGGGCCGTATTCACCAGAAGATGCGGCAACGGTTTTGCGCAATTACCGCAATGAAGGCCGCATTCCACGTGATAGTTTCATCGCTTTCTCCGCTGCATTTCGCCAACAATTCTGGCCAGTGGGTGCCAACCTTTTGAATGTCACGCCTTTGGCACCAGCCCTTTCCAGCGAGGCTGAAACAGTTGCGGAAGCCCCTGCCGCCGCGCCGGAACCTGCAGCAGAACCAGAAGTGCCAGACGAAACACCCCGCGAGGCCCGTGCGAGCGAAGCAGCTTTGTCGCGTGATGCGAAGAAAAACCTCCAGATCGCTTTGCAATGGGCTGGGTTTTACAACGCGGCAATTGACGGATCTTTCGGGCGTGGCACGCGAAATTCCATGGCCGCGTGGCAAGAAGCGAATAACTTTGAAAAAACCGGTGTTCTGACCACGAAACAAAGGGCTGTATTGTTCCAGCAGTATAATGCGGTGTTGGATGGTTTGGATTTACGACTTGTCGAGGACACGGATGCGGGTATCGAAATTGCCTTGCCCACGAGCGCGGTCACGTTTGATCGTTATGAGTCGCCCTTTTCCCATTATGAGGGCACTGGCTTTGTGAAAGGTGCGAAAGTCATCCTAATCAGCCAAGCAGGCGATCAAAACACGCTATTCGGTCTTTACGACATCCTACAAACACTCGAAACCGTGCCGCTTGATGGCGAACGCAAACGCAACAAAAACGACTTTGTGCTGACTGGCGAGAACGAAAGCTTTATCTCCCACACAGAGGCGAGCTTGAAAGACGGTCACGTCAAAGGCTTCATGCTGATCTGGCCCACTGGTGATGAAGAGCGACGCACACGTCTTTTGGGGGAAATGCAGACCAACTTCACCCGTCTTGAGGGCGTTCTGAACCCGACCGCGGGCACGGATGAATTGCAAGCGATTGATCTGGTTTCAGGTTTGAAAATACGCACACCCAAGCTGTCACGCAGCGGCTTTTACGTGTCCTCCAACGGAGCTACTTTGACCACCTTGGATGCAGTGCAATCATGCAGCCGGATCACCATAGATGGCGACTATGACGCGCAAATCAGCGCAACGGACAACACTAATGGCTTGGCCCTATTACGCCCCGACGAAACGCTTGCGCCAGCAGGGATCGCAAATTTCCGAAATGGCCAACCACGCTTGAAAACAGAGATCGCGGTTGCAGGCTACCCGTTTGAGGGCGCTTTGAATGCACCCACGCTAACTTTCGGAAAGCTGGCAGATCTACGTGGACTCGGCGGGGAAACCACCCTCAACCGCCTCGAAATGGAAGCGATGTCAGGTGATGTTGGCGGTCCAGTGCTGGATACCGCAGGCGCGATCATTGGCATGTTGGCCCCTAAGGAAATGAAGGGCCGTGCATTGCCAGCGGGCGTTGGTTTTTCTGTCCCCAACAGCGTGATCGCCGCAATGCTGTCAGATGCAGGCGTTGAGACGGCTGAAGCCACCCAAAGTGCTGCTCTGCCCACTGAAGATCTGGCGAGCCTTGCGGCAGACATGACCGTCTTGGTCAGCTGCTGGGAGTAGCTTCAGCCATCCAAAATTTCTGGCGTCACATGAATAAGCGTTGGTCCGCGTTGGGCCAGCGCTTTTTTCATGACCTCTGCCAAAGCGGCTAGATTTGCAGGGCGCGCGCTTGCAGCTCCGTAGGCTTCCGCCAATTTGCAAAAGTCAGGATTGCGCGCGACGACCGCGTTGGGAGCAATCTGACTGCGCACCATACTATCCTCGATCTCTTTCAGCTTGCCATTGTCCCACAAAATGATCGGCAAACTCAGCCCAAGCTCGACCGCGACACCCAATTCTTGCAACGTGTACTGGAACCCATAGTCCCCTGCGATTGCCACAACCGGCTGATCGCCCACGCCAATCTTGCCGCCAATCGCAGCGGGCAATGCATAGCCAAGCGTGCCGAATCCAAAGGGATGATGCCAATGCGCAGGCTTTGGCATGTCCCATATTTCTTTGGCCACATAGGCAAATTGGGTCATATCTGAAAAGAACATCGTTTCTTCTGGCAGCACGACTTCAAGTGCATCGCAGATTGGCACTATGCCCGGCCGCTCTGCATCAGTTTCCGCACGCCAACGCGCACGGGCAGAAGTCACCACATCCGCGTCCCAACACGGATCGCGATCATCCACACGTGCAGGGATTGCAATTGCCAATGCGCGTAAAAATGCTTCTGCGTCGCCTTGTATCAACAGGTCATCTGTCTTGCCTTGCGCCAAAACGCTCGGATCCAGATCAACGCGGATCATCGGGCAATTATGTCCAAGATCACTGCGCCATAGATCCACTTGCGCAAGCTCTGTGCCGACGGCAATCACGAGATCCGCTTGCGCGAAAACCGCAGTGCTATCTGAACGCGCTAAGGTGCTGCCAAAATCCAGCGGGGTTCCAACTGGCACGACCCCGCGCCCCGCATATGTCGTGAAACTCGAAGCACCCGTCATACGCAGCAATTTGCCCACCACATCCGCGCCTGCGACTGCACCACCGCCAAACACGAAGATCGGTTTTTGCGCCGCTAGGATCATCGCTATCGCTTGCGTCAATTGCGCCTGAGGGGTCTGCGGTTTTGCAGGTCTCGGTAATATCGCAGGCGCGTCATCCGTGAGGCTGCCCGCCAAAGCAATCGGCACCTGAATGTGTTTGGAACGCGGGCGCGCTGTCGCAAACTCTGTGAACGCACGATCAATCAGGTGATACGCGGCGGAGGCGGAGCGCGCCTCCTCGGACCATTCACAGACCGTGCGCGCGGCCCCTGCTTGATCGAACATCTGGTGCAATTGCCCGCGTGTCGCGGATGTTTCATCCAAACAAGACGAAATCGCCAGCACAGGCACGCTATCCGAATAGGCCTGCCCCAGTGGCGTCATCGTGTTGCACAGACCCGGCCCTGTGATCACGTAAGCCACACCCGCCTTGCCGGTCGCACGCGCATAACCATCGGCCATAAAACCCGCACCCTGCTCATGTCGCGCAAGTATATGGGTGATGCCCGCCTCTTCGATACCGCGATACATTTCGACATTATGCACACCGGGAATGCCGAAAATTACATCCACGCCGCGCGCTTTTAACATGTGCGAAATCTGCGCGCCTAGGGGTGCTTGTGGCATATCAACCTCTCCAAAATCCAACTGTGAGGATGGCGTAGACCGCCAGCAATTCCAAACGTCCGATCAACATGCCAAACGCCAAAAGCCATTTAGCAATGTCGTTCAGGCCACCGTAGTTGCCCGCAGGTCCAATTTCTGACCCTAAACCGGGGCCAATGTTCGCCAAAGCCGCTGACGCGCCAGACAAGGCAGTGATCAAATCAAGGCCTGTCATGCTTAGGGCGACAGCTAAAAGTCCAAGCGTCACCACAAAGAAAACAAAAAACGACATGACGGAGCTTAGCACGTCTTCACTGACCGTGCGGCCCTCATAACGGGGCGAGAACACGCCGTTTGGCGAGTGGATTCGGCGCATTTGTGTGCGGATTGATGCAAACAAGAGCTGGTAACGAAAGATTTTCACCGAACAGGCCGTCGATCCAGCGCAACCGCCAATGAGGCCAGCGAAAAAGAAGAGCGCGACCAGGAACGGTCCCCAAAGCATGTAATCCGCGCTCGCGTAGCCTGTGCCCGACACGATAGAGACGATGTTAAACAACGCGCGCCTGAATGCAGGCTCGAACGCGCGATCTTGACCAATGGCGAGCACCGCCGCGCAGAGCACCACTAAGAAAGCGATGGTCATCATGAAACCACGCACTTGGGCGTCTTTGAAAACGGCTGTTTGATTGCCGTTGAGCAATTGTACATACCGCACGAACGGCAGTGCTGCGAGCACCATAAACAGCGCCGCCGCATATTCGATGGATCCCGAAAACGCCCCGAAAGAGGCATCATAATTTGCGAATCCTCCAGTCGCGACCGTGGTCATCGCATGAACGCTGGCATCAAACGCATTCATGCCAAGCAGCATGTAGACCACCGCACAAACGAGGGAAATACCGACGTAAATATAGGAAATTTGCGAAGCAATCGCTGTCGCGCGCGGCAGGATTTTTCCCATAGTATCAAAGCCTTCCACACGGAAGATTTGCATACCACCGACGCGTAACTCGGGCAGGAACACCATCGCTACAACAATGATACCAACTCCGCCTAGCCACTGCATCAAACCGCGCCAAAGAAGGAGGCCCTTGGGCAATTCATCAAGATCAGAAATAACTGTAGAGCCGGTTGTGGTAAGGCCCGACATTGCCTCGAAAAATGCATCCACAAAGCGCAGTTCTGTTTCGCCAAACATGAATGGCAAAGCGCCAAACACAGGCAAAGCAAGCCATACGCCCGTTGTCAGCAAGAAGGTTTGCTGAATGTTCAGACCTTCTTTGACACCGTTTGAGCAGGAAAGTGCGACAAGCACACCGACAAGACAAGTGATCAGAGCGCTTTGAAGAAACGCAGGCCAGTGCCCGCGTGCTTCGGCCAGATCTACGAGCAAAGGGAGCAGCATCGCCATCCCAAGCATCATGACCAAAAGGCCGATCACATATCCAACTGGGCGCAGGTCCAACATAACGCGAAGGCTTGGCCGAGCACCCCTGCCCTGTCAAGCACCCGCGCGCACCATGGCCCCGCGGATTGCTTAAGTGGTTACTTTTTTAAATGAACAGGTCGCGGAAAACATGTCGCGCGATTTCATCACGGCGCAAGCCTTTTGCCGCAAGCTGTTCGTCGCTCATGTCCATGTAATACTGCAATTCAGCAGTACGCGCACGTGCATGAGCAAAACTTGTGAGCGCGTCCATAATGTGTGCGCCGATGCGCTTAAAGAAAGACGCGGAAGCGGGATAAGATGCGCTTGTTGCACCAAAGTCGAGAACAGCCATGTGAAACCTCAATCATTATAAGCTCTGTTCAGGGCTATATAGGATGTGATCTAAGCCATTGGTAGTGTGGTATCTTTGTTAATACTGCAATGCAGCAATGCACGCGCAGCAAAGCTTACCCAACGTGAAACAGCGTACTGAACAGTTTGGGATCAAGGCTGGTCGCCGCAAAACTCGGCCCTTCGGTCAACACGCTGACAGCATCGTGGCTATGCAAACTTTCTTGATGCGACGCGACAACACGGAAATCCCCGATACGGTTATCTTGTAATAGTTGCTCGCAAAACAAACGCGCGGCGTCTTCCACGAAAATCGGATTGGCGGCGTTCAGCTCGGCGAAGGCTTGCTCGTCCTCGCGTTTTACCATGACTTGCGTTTCCGTTGGAACGGCTTTGCGGCAGTGCTCAATCAGGTCCTCAAACCATAGGATTTGCTTGCCGATCAGTTCTACCGAAATGCGTGCGACCGAGCGTTGCGAATGCGGTGTTGCGAGTTGCCCACGCTCACGACGCGCATGTTCACTGAGCTCAAGCGAACAAGGACAGGTTGACGAATACACATAATCCACATGCATGAATTTCTGGCGCACACCATTTTGTTCCGCCAATTCCAAAGCGATCTTGTAATATTGATAGCCCGTCAGAGCAGAACGCAGGCTTTCGATTTTGACAGGGAACGAGAACAGCATCTGAAGTCGCGCATCAAAGCTTTCCAGATCGGATTTATAGTCATCCAGCGCATCCTCGATAACGTCAAAGCTAAAGGTTTGCTCCGCATGACGATAGAACGTGCGCATGATGCGAGACATGTTAATGCCCTTCTTGTCCGCCTCCAAGCTGACTGTGCCGGTTACAGATGTTTCAAGCGTCAAATCGCCACCGTGTTTGGTGTGAAAGCGGATCGGCAGGCGAAAATTTGAGATCCCCACGTGTTGGATAAGCTGCTTTGAGCCACGAATAAGCGAGCTGGGACCGTTTTGCAGATCAGGCAGCATTGCTTTGTAAGCTGGATCACTTTTGAAATCCTCAGGGTAGACATTGCTCAGGCTTGGGGTTGTGTTTTTTCCAAGCAGCTCACGCACCCTAGGATCAAGCGCCGTGATGTCTTCGGCGCTTGCCCGACTGGCCCAATCTATCAATACCTCCAAAGCCGCTTTCGCATCCTTTGCGTCTGTCTTTGCATCGCCATTTACGTCGGACTGGATATTCATCTTTTGCCCCCCGAGAGCAGAGTCACGGAACTATATATGTGAACGCGCTTAGTTTCCTATGGTTTAAGTTGATCGACCCCGTGAAAAGACGAAGGCATTGTGACCAAATGCGACAGGTTTGCGCGGATTTCGACCTTGCCAAAAGACGACAACCTCGAAATAATGAAATAATTCTAGGAACTTACCCGATGCACGATATACTCGACCTTGATCTCTACCCGCTTGATCAGCCGAATAGCGCCGCCTACGTAGCCCTTGCGAAACGCTGCCAAGCGGATCTGGACGCAGATGGCATGTTCAATCTTGAGGGTTTCATGCGTTCGGCGCCGATTGCGCAGACTTTGGACTTTGCATTGCCCAAGTTCGACACCGAGGCGTTTCGCCACGAGCGTAAACATAACATCTACTTCAAGAAGTCGATCCCAGATGTGCCCGACGACTCGCCTCTTTATTCGGAATTTTCGACCTCTAACTTAACCCTTTGCGGAGATCAGGTGGCGGACACACCGGTCAGCCAACTTTATCAATGGCAGCCCTTCATCGACTTTCTATCCGATGTAATGCAGCGCCCTGCCCTTTATCCAATGGCCGACCCGCTCGCATGTTTGAACGTCATGGCCTACCACGATGGACAGGGGCTGAACTGGCACTTTGATCGCTCTGAGTTCACCACGACACTGCTGTTGCAAGCGCCGATCAAGGGCAGCACATTTTTGTATCGTACTGACCTGCGCAGCCCTGAAGATCCCAATTATGAAGGGGTCAACAAACTGGTGCGCGGCGAAGATCCAGACGTACGAGCCCTTGATGTCACAGCAGGAACCTTGAACGTGTTTCGCGGCGTGAACACCCCGCACTGCGTCACCCCCGCACAAGGCGAACGCCCGCGTGTGGTGACGGTTCTCACATATTACGAAACGCCCGGCGCGATGTTCACCGACGAAGAACGTCTAGGGTTTTACGGGCGCACCTTGTGAAGTTGGTGAGCCGTTAAGCCTGCTCAAGCGCCTGCAAAATATCAGCAACCAGATCGTCACTGTCCTCGATCCCAAGGCTTAGACGGATCAAACCTGGGGTAATGCCAAGCGTCTGTTTCTGATCTTCGGGTAAGCGTTGATGCGTTGTTTGTGCTGGGGGTGTTGCGATGGTTTTCGCATCACCAAGGTTGTTCGAGATCAGCGCGATCTTCAACGCATTAAGCGTGCGAAACGCAGCCTCTTTGCCGCCCTTCACGTCAATCGACAACATCGTGCCGCCGTTGCCCATCTGACGCGTCACAAGGTCGTTTTGCGGATGGCTGGCATGGCCCGGATAGATCAAACGCGCTAATTTAGGATGCCCTTCCAATGCCTCTGCTAGCTTGGCCGCGGTCGCCGATTGCGCACGCACGCGTAGGTCCATTGTCTCAAGCCCTTTGAGCATGATCCACGCTGCAAACGGGCTCATCGCGCCGCCTGTGTGCTTCATATAGGGTTCAACTTTGCCACGGATCAATTCATGCGATCCAAGGATAATCCCCCCCAGCGCACGCCCCTGTCCATCAATGTGTTTTGTGGCGGAATAGACAACAATATCAACGCCCAGCTCTATGGCTTTGGAATAGACCGGCGTGGCAAACACATTGTCTGCAACAACGATCGCCCCCACCTCATGCGCCATTGCGCTGACGGATTTGATGTCGACAACTTCCAACGTCGGGTTCGAGATCGTCTCGAAGAAGACAAGCTTTGTGTCTGCTCTGATCGCCGCTTCCCACGCGTCCAAATCGCGGCCATCGACCAAAGTCACTTCAACGCCCATGCGCGGCAGAATTTCATCAAGGATGTAGAGACACGATCCAAACAGCGCGCGCGAACCGACGACGTGATCGCCAGCGCTTACGCAAGCCATCAACGCACCATTGACCGCCGCCATGCCAGAGGCTGTTGCAAACCCGTCTTCACAGCCCTCAATCGCGGCCATGCGTTCCTCGAACATTGCGACCGTGGGGTTACCGTAGCGTGCGTAAATATATTCATCCGGCTCTGCTTTAATAAAGCGCGCCTCGGCCTGTTCAGCCGTGTCATATACGAACCCTTGGGTTAGAAAGATCGCTTCGCTGACTTCGTTCCACTGGCTGCGCTTAGATCCAGCATGGACCAGTTTCGTCCGTGTCTTCCACCCGTTGCTCATATTGTTCTCCATACGCGAAGGCTTTGCTCCACGAAAAAACCCCGATGCGGTCAAACAAACGGGGTTCCCGAGCATTGACCTTTTAGCGGCATATTTAACGTGGCCCACAATCCGGTATCAAATCGCCACAGGTCTTTCTAACGCGCGCTGCGGTGCAGCGTCAACAGGCCCTAATCTTCGATTTCAATATATTTTTGGAGCGCTACGAACTGAAGCCATAAGAATCCGAACAAAAGGATCGGGAAGCCAAAGGTTTCGATCTTGACCCAAGCATCCGTCGACATGGTGCGCCAAATGATTTCGTTGCCCACGGCCAAAGCGCCAAACATCATAGTCAAACGCCGTGTCAGGATCATCCAGCCCTCATGCGCCATCGGAAGCGCATCCGAGAGCACATAGGCCAAATAGCTCTTGCCCTGCACCAAGCCAATGCCAAGGATCACCGCGAAAAAACCGTAGACCAGCGTGGTCTTCATTTTGAAGAAGCGTTCATCGTTGAAATAGGCCGTAAGACCGCCAAAAAAGATCACCATGAAGGCCGTAAAGATCTGCATGCGACTAAGTTTTCCGGTAAAATACCAAAGCGCGCCCATCGCGATCAGCAAAACAGGCACAAAGGCCACGGTGGCGACAATAAAGCCCGAATATTCTGTGCCCGCCCAAGTATATGTGTTGTCGCGCATCCGAAGATACAGCAGGAAAAACGCCAGCGTTGGCCCAAGTTCGAGAACCTGTTTCAGAATTGGATTGATGTCTTTTTCTTCAGCCATTTTAGGCCCCTTCTTGGCGTTTAACCTGCAAATTCTACGATCACCGCGCCAAGCGCAATAAGTGCCATAAGGGCAATACGGCGTGGGCCAACAGTTTCTTTCAGCACCAGCCACCCGATCAGCGCAGCAAAGACCGTTGAAGTTTCCCGTAAAATGGCCGCTTCACCCACCTTGTCAAGGCGTGTGGCCAGCATGATAGACCCAAATGACGCAAATGCGATAAGCCCGCCAATGAAACCACGCAGCGCGAGAGGCGGCAGACTTGGCGGATTTTGCATGCGCTTGTAATGCGTGTAAGCGATCGGCGGGATCGCGATGCCATCGATAAAGAAGAACCACGCAAGGAAGGTAAACGGATCGGCGGTTGCGCGAATTCCGTAGGCGTCATAGGTTGTGTAAAGGGCCACGAACAGGCCAGTTGCAAAGGCAAGACAAAGCGCGGAAACCAGCGTCGTGCGATCTGTAACGAGGAAGAAATAGTTATAAGCCGCCAATCCGAAGATACCACAGAGCAAGATCAGAACTCCGAACCATTGGACACCATTGAACGTCTCACCAAAGATCAGATACGCGCCGAAGACTGCAAACAAAGGGCCAGTCCCGCGCACCACCGGATAAACAACCGTATAAGCCCCTTTTGTGTAAGCGAAGGCCTGCAAGAGTTTGTATCCAAGGTGGATGATGAAGGCCCCCGCGAAGACCGGCCACATATGAGGTTCTGGCCAAGGCACCACGAAAAGCGCGATGGGCATGGCCATTAATCCATAGCTTGCATCAATCGCACCGCGGCTGAGCCAAGGATCGTGGCGGCCTTTTTGTAAAGCGCCAAAGACGGCATGCAGGAAAGCGGCTGACAGCGCGAGTATAAGCGCGACGGTATGGCCCTGCTCTGTCCCTTCGAGCGAAATCAGCCAGTCAGAGAGCGTCATTGAAGCAGGCATGGGGGCCTGCCAGCGCCGCGCTTTGCGCGTCTCCCCCAGAGTTCACTTGGCAAGATGAAGTTCAAAGAGTGCGCCCCGTGAGTGCGTTTGCAAAGTCTTCGGGATCGAACCCATTAAGGTCATCAATTTGTTCACCCACACCAATCGCGTGAATGGGCAGGCCAAATTTGTCCGCGAGCGCAACAAGAACACCGCCTTTCGCAGTGCCATCGAGTTTGGTCATCACAAGGCCCGACACATCCGCGAGTTTCTGGAAGGTTTCCACTTGGTTCAACGCGTTTTGACCTGTGGTAGCGTCTAGCACGAGGAGGGTGTTGTGCGGCGCGCTTGGGTCTTTTTTCTGGATCACGCGCACGATCTTGGAGAGTTCTTCCATCAGATCAGCCCGGTTTTGCAAGCGGCCTGCGGTGTCGATCATCAAAAGGTCCGCGCCGTCTGCTTCTGCTTTTGTCATCGAATCAAATGCGAGGCTGGCAGGATCAGAGCCTTCGGGTGCGGTCAACACCGGCACGCCAGCGCGGGTTCCCCAGACTTGAAGCTGCTCCACAGCAGCCGCGCGAAACGTATCGCCTGCCGCGATAACCACGTTTTTGCCCGACGCTTTAAACTGGCTGGCGAGTTTGCCAATTGTGGTTGTCTTTCCAGACCCGTTAACGCCAACCACCAAGACGACCTGTGGTTTTTTCGGATAAATTGGCAGAGGTTTTGCCACGGGTTCCATAATGCGGGCAATCTCAGCCGCGAGTAGATCTTTGATTTCTTCAGTTGAGAGTTTACGCCCCATGCGCCCCTCGGCCATGTTCGCGCTGACCCTAAGGGCCGTATCGACGCCCATGTCGGAACTGATGAGCAATTCTTCCAACTGCTCCAACATATCATCATCAAGTACACGGCGCGTCACCTGCTTGGTGGCCGCGCGTCCAATGATCCGGCCCAAGAGACCGGTTTTTGGGGCAGGTTCAGGCGACGGGATGACTTCAGGTTTTGGTTCAGGCTCTGGCTCTGGCTCTGGCTCTGGCATAACATCAGGGGCGGCAGCCACAACTGTAACTTGGGCGTCCTCAATTATCGGCGTTTTTTCATCCACTTCGCCGCCATCGTCGACAATAGCATCCAAACCCTTTTCAAGTTTGGAGGATGAATTGAACAACCGATCTTTCAGTTTCTTAAAAAACGCCATGGGCAGAACTCCGCTAGTGTCCTTCACCTAAAGACGAATTGCGCGATTTGAAAGGGCAGTGCGATTGAAACTATCGGCGCTTTGCGGCACGCTTTGAGGAAGAGCGAAAGGACACAGCATGCGATTGAGCCACGTGACCCTCATTTTAGGCCTTTGCGCCGCACCGCTTTGGGCAGCCCCTTTGTCGAGCGATGCGTTTGACGCCTACACAAAGGGCAAGACACTTTATTTTAGCAAAGGCGGCGAAGCCTATGGGGCCGAACGGTACTTGCCCGGCAGGCGTGTCGAATGGTCCTTCCTAGATGGCAACTGCAAATCAGGCCATTGGTATGCGTTGGGGCAAGGCATTTGTTTTGTCTACGAGGATCGCCCAGACCCACAATGTTGGGATTTTGAAGCAACCGCAAAAGGACTGCGTGCGACGTTTTTGGGCACAGGCGAAACCACAGAGCTTTATGAGGCCGAACAATCGAGCGAACCGATGTATTGTAAAGGACCAGAAGTGGGCGTTTAAAAGAGCGACCCTTGGTCTTTGGGATCAGGTTTGAGTGTTGCGGTTTTAGCAGGTTTGGCTGGTCGACCTGTGCCGATATTCAGCGTGCCATCAGCAAACTCGATATCGAGCGCTACGTGGGATTTCGCCGCTTTTTGGGTGGTCAGCACATCGCCATCAGCGCTGCGCACAACCGCATAGCCGCGATCCAAGGTTGCTTTGTACCCAAGCGTTAGCCTTAGACGATCTAGGGCATCCAACTTGCGCGTTTGTTGATCTTGTTGTCCATATGCGGCTTGTTTGAAACGATGGAGCACGTCTCTAAGATTCTGACAACGCAGTTCAATTTGTGCATCGACCCTAATGGCATCAAAGCGCTTGCTCAGGTTCTGAAGATCAGTCGCTGCCGTAGTACGTTTACGTTCCAAGGCAGGGGCAAGACGTGCAGCACGGTCTTTCACGCGCTCAGACGATGCCTCCAAACTGCGCGATAAAAGCGAAGGCCGCAGCGCGCCGGAGGCTTGGCTAAGCCCCGTGCGTCCCAAATTGATGCGCGCTGTAAGCGCATTTGGCAAACGCGCGGAGGCGAGATCAAGGCGCTGTTGGGAGTGCGCCAGCAACGCTTCTCGGCGTGGAAGTGCGCGCGATAGATCACGCAATTTTTCGCCGCGATAATTCAACGCTGCCCGCATCGCAGAAATACGACGCCCTTCGGATTCTTCCAATCGCGCGAGCAATTCTGCGCGCACAGGCACCGCGCGTTCGGCCGCCGCTGTTGGGGTCGGTGCGCGGTGATCGGACGCAAAATCGATCAATGTCGTATCGGTTTCGTGCCCAACCGCAGAGATCAAAGGAATGTCCGAGCCAGCCGCCGCGCACGCGACGATCTCTTCGTTGAACCCCCATAGATCCTCGATCGAGCCACCACCGCGTGCGACGATAATCAAATCAGGTCGCGGTAAAGCCCCACCGGGTGTAAAAGCGTTGAAACCGTCAATGGCACGGGTCACTTCTGGCGCACAACGCTCGCCTTGCACTGCAACGGGCCAGATCAGAACCTTGCGGGGAAAACGATCCCGCAAACGATGCAAAATATCGCGAATAACCGCACCGGTAGGCGATGTCACAACTCCGATCACTTCCGGAAGAAACGGAATATCTTGCTTGCGTTCGGGATCAAAAATCCCTTCGGCCGCCAGCTTTTTCTTGCGCTTTTCTAGCATCGCCATCAACGCGCCTTCACCTGCGACGGCCACATCCTGAACATTCATCTGATACTTGGATTGCCCCGGAAATGTAGTCAAACGCCCAGTCGCGATGATTTCCATTCCCTCTTCAGGCATCACCGTCAACTTGGCGACCTGCCCTTTCCAAGCCGTACAGCCCAGAACAGAGCGATCATCCTTAATGTCGAAATACAAATGCCCCGAGCGCGCATGAACGACACGCCCCACCTCACCACGAATGCGTACATGATCAAACGTGCCTTCAATCGTGCGTTTAACCGCGTTCGAAATCTCTGAAACAGTAAATTCCGGCTCATTCGCCCCTTCGCGGGGATCATCGATCATATCAGACATAGGGCCTCGCTTGTGCATCGGGTGCGCCCAGACTAGAACGCGAGCGACAGAAGGCCAATACGTCGCAGACAGGAGCGCGCAATGAATATTCTTATCTTGGGTAGCGGCGGGCGCGAACATTCGCTGGCCTGGGCTGTGATGCAAAATCCGAAGTGTGATAAGTTGATTGTAGCCC
>Ga0115564_10000347_pt1 | contig 45795 bp, 38 predicted proteins | sample COGITO_mtgs_1105_7_FD_88680 | JGI IMG/M metagenome (GOLD analysis project Ga0115564, IMG submission 88680) | Pelagic marine microbial communities from North Sea - COGITO_mtgs_110523 | ecosystem: Environmental > Aquatic > Marine > Epipelagic | place: Germany:Helgoland, sampling site Kabeltonne...
ACAGCGCTTAGCTTACTTAAAACAGCCATGAAAAAACTTGCTTTGTCTGCTCGGGCCTATGACCGAATTTTAAAAGTGGGGAGAACCATAGCAGATCTTGCCTTCTCAGAAAACATACTCTCAGAACATATTGCAGAGGCCATTCAATACAGAAGTTTGGATCGAGAAGGATGGATGGGTTGATCAAAAGTTTTTATAAAAAAGCCCATAAAAAAATAGCCAGTTTAATGAAAGATTTTACTTTTAATTGTAGAAACTAAATTAAGTGTAAATCAATGAAAACATTGGGTGAGTTTTTGATTGCCAACCAACAAAGAATTCAAGGCTCTACAGGAGAATTTAGTAAGGTCATTCATGCACTAAGATTAGCTTCTAAGGTCGTAAGTCATGAGGTCAACAAGGCAGGACTTGTTGATATTTTAGGAGAGGTAGGGACGACCAATATTCAAGGAGAATCCCAACAAAAATTGGACGTTTTTGCCCATGAGTTGTTCATTAAAGCATTGACCAACAGAAAAATTGTTTGTGGAATTGCCAGTGAAGAGGCTGATGATTACATTCAAGTCAAACATCCTGCTTCAGATGAGAACAGTAAGTACATTGTCTTGATAGACCCGTTGGATGGTTCGTCCAATATTGATGTGAATGTTTCTTTGGGGACTATTTTTTCCATTTATAAGAAAAAATCCAAAGGGAATGAAGTCGTGCTAGAGGACTTTTTACAGGCAGGTACTGAACAAGTTGCCGCTGGATATATATTGTACGGCACGTCTACCTTATTTGTGTATACTACCGGTCAAGGGGTGAACGGCTTTACCTTAAACCCAGCCATTGGAACCTTTTATTTATCTCATCCTAACATCACCTTGCCTCCAGAAGGACATATCTATTCCATTAACGAAGCGAATTATGCTAGTTTTCCCCAATCTGTAAAAGACTTCCTAAAAAAACGCAAGGCAGAAGATTTAAATTATACCACACGTTATATTGGTTCAATGGTGGCTGATATTCATCGTAATATGCTGAAAGGAGGATTGTTTATGTATCCTCCAAATGCAAAATCTCCTAATGGAAAACTTCGTTTATTATACGAGTGTAATCCCATTGCTTTTATAGTGGAACAGGCTGGAGGAATGGCGGTGAACATGGATAAGCGCATCATGGAAATTAATCCCAAATCATTACATCAACGCGAACCCTTTTTTTGTGGTAACCGCGAGATGGTAGAAAACTTACTAGAACATTTACAAAAATAATAATATGAAAGATGTATTTAGTTTAAAAAGCATAGGAATTTCTCCAAAGAAAACTTATCGAAATTTGTCTCCAGCCCAATTATATGCTAAGGCCATTCGCTATGATTCTGGTGCAATAATTTCTGATAAAGGAGCACTGGTCTTGCTGTCGGGAGAAAAAACAGGTCGTAGTCCAAACGATAAACGGATTGTTCAAGATGAGGCGACACAAGAGGATATTTGGTGGGGAGATATTAATATCCCTATGGATGCGGCAACCTTTCGTATCAATCGCCAACGTGCCATCGATTATTTTAACACCCGAACACGTGTCTATGTAGTCGACGGTTTTGCAGGTTGGGATCCAGAACATCAAATAAAAATCCGTGTAATTTGTACTCGTCCTTACCATGCCCTGTTCATGCATAATATGATGATTCGCCCTACAGAGGCTGAACTAGCTAATTTTGGTGAACCCGATTATACCATCTATAATGCAGGAGAGTTTACCGCCAATCAATACACCAGTTTTATGAAAACCAAAACCAGTATTGATCTAAGTTTTGAAGAAAAGGAATTCGTCATTTTAGGAACGGAGTATGCTGGGGAAATGAAGAAAGGTATTTTCTCCATCATGAATTACATTATGCCCAAAAAAGATATTTTGTCCATGCATTGCTCTGCCAACGAAGGTAAAGAGGGCGATGTGTCGCTCTTTTTTGGCCTGAGTGGAACGGGGAAAACAACCTTGTCTGCCGATAGTGAACGCTATCTAATTGGAGATGATGAACACTGTTGGACAGACACTGGTATTTTTAATATTGAGGGGGGGTGCTATGCAAAAGCCATTGATTTAACCGAAGAGAAAGAACCCGAAATTTACCGAGCCATTAAATTTGGCACTGTACTAGAAAATGTTGTTTGTGATCCGAGTACCCATGCTGTTGATTATACCGACACTTCGATCACTCAAAACACGCGAGCAGCTTATCCGATTGAATTCATTGATCAAATTAAATTGCCCTGTGTTGGAAATAATCCAAAGAATATTATTTTTCTTACCTGCGATGCTTTTGGAGTTTTACCCCCCGTTGCAAAGTTAACTGCTGAACAAGCCATGTATCACTTTGTAAGTGGCTATACGGCTAAAATTGCTGGGACCGAAATGGGAATTACTGAACCCCAAGCAACCTTTTCGGCATGTTTTGGTGCTGCCTTTATGGTATGGCATCCTTTTAAATATGCAGAATTGCTTGCTCAAAAAATTGAAGCGACTAGTGCTAATGTTTGGTTAGTCAACACAGGTTGGATTGGCGGTGGAACCAATGAGGGAAATAGAATTTCACTTGCAAACACCCGTGCAATAATAGACGCCATTCATGATGGAAGTTTAGCGAAAGCCCCCTATGAAGACCTGGCTGTTTTTGATTTTAAAATCCCAAGCAGTTGCCCTAATGTACCCTCAGAAGTTTTGAATCCATCGCGTTTTTGGAAAAATGAGGACAAGTACTGGGAAACAGCCCATTTATTGGGAAAACTCTTCCGAGAGAATTTTCAGCAATTTGAAATTGAAGGACGCATGTCTATAGCTCAGTATGGGCCAAAGCTTAAAGCGTAAATCATCCATATGGGAAGTAAAATTTCAGGTACCGGTAGTGCGATGCCAAGTCGTGTAATCACCAATGATTATTTTTTAGCGCATAGCTTTTATACCAAGGAAGGCGAGAAAAACGAAAAGTCTACTGCGGCAATTGTTCAAAAACTAGAAGAGATATCTGGAATTAAGGAGCGCCGTTTCATTCGAGAAGACGAGTATTCTGCAGAGATTTTATTTGAAGCCAGTTTGAACGCTATCAAAGATGCTGCTATTGATAAAAATGAAATTGATGCGGTTATTGTCGCCCATAACGCAGGAAATATGTTGCCTAATAAAGAAGCTGTTTTTCATACAGTACCTAATTTAGCTGCAGTCTTAAAAAACAATTTGGAGATAACCAATCATCAATGCCATGCTTATGATATTCTTTTTGGCTGTCCGGGATGGTTACAAGGGGTTATTCAGGCCAATCGTTTGATTGAAAGTGGGGAGGCCAAACATGTGTTGGTGGCTGGCTTAGAAGTTGCCTCTCGTCTTCTAGACCCTCATGATGTTGATTCTTTATTAATGGCCGATGGTTGTGGTGCAACAATAATTTCAAAGAATAAAACAAAAGAGAAGGGGATCTTATCACATGCAATGTTTTCGCATTCCCAAGAAGATTTACACAACATCACCCTGGGCTCCTCCTTAAAAAAGGATGCTCCTGGGCATTGTTTTTTCAAAATGAATGGACAGCGGGTGTATAAATATGCAACTACTTGGTTGCCCCAGGTCATCAGTAAAGCCCTAGATCAAGTGGAAGTGAGGCCAGACGATGTTGATTATTTTTTCTTTCATCAAGCCAATGCAAAAATGCTTCGTGCAATAGCCAGTAATTTGATGGATTTATATAATATAACCGATGATGCATACGTGCATAAAATACCCTCTAGCATTGGTTTTTTGGGAAATACATCTGTTGCAACTATCCCTACACTATTCGATTTGGTGAGCAAAGGTAAAATGGACGGTTTTACTTTGGAAGAGGGGCAGACCTATGTATTTGCTTCTGTGGGTGCTGGAATGCATTGTAATGCAGTAGTGTACAAAAGCTAATAGGATAAAAATCTTATCTTACCACTAAAAACAGATGTTTTCTCAATTCAAAGGAGGTCCCGCTTTTATTGTCACTGCTGCCTTTATTGGTCCTGGAACAATTACCTTATGTGTATTGGCTGGGGTACAACACGGTTTTTCTTTGCTTTGGGCCATGGCACTTTCCATTTTGATTACAATAGTTATTCAAAATACCACGGCACGTATTAGTTATACCACAGGTAAGGGTTTGGCAGAGAGCGTACTTTCTCAAGCGAAACATCCTCTGGCAAAAATTCTCCTTGGTCTTTTGTTAATAAGTGCTATTTTCATTGGCAACGCGGCCTATGAGGCAGGAAATATATCTGGTGCTCTGATTGGTTTTCAGGCATTAATGCCACCTTTTGATTATCATTTTGGAACGAAATTTGACTTTTTACCTATACTGGTGGGCGCTTTGGTAGGGATCCTTATTCTTGTAGGTTCTCCCAAACATTTAAAAAATGTTTTGATTGGGATTGTACTTCTAATGAGTTTCTCTTTTGTTATTACAGCTATACTTACCCAGCCAAGTATAGTGGGAATCCTTGAAGGAATTTTCATTCCTTCTTTTAAGCTTAAGGACACCTTGATCATTGTGGGTCTATTGGGGACTACTGTAGTCCCTTACAATTTATTTCTTCATGCTGCATTGGTGAAAGATGTTGGTATGACGCTGCAAGCCCTGCGTATCGATACCTATATTGCGGTTGGTCTAGGAGGGATCATATCTATTTCAATCATCATTTGTGCAGCTGCACTTCAAGGGCAAGCTGTCCAAACTGCTGCAGACTTAGGACAGTCTTTAGCTCCTTTATACGGCAGTTTTGCTACCCTTCTGATGTCTATTGGATTGTTTGCTGCTGGAGTAACATCTGCCCTTACAGCACCCATGGCGGCTGCTTTTGTGGTGTGCGAATGTTTTGGTTGGCGGTCTAATTCTGTTGGCTATAAAACAGTTGCACTGTTGGTTCTAAGTGTTGGTGTTCTCTTTGCCTCTCTGGGGATAAAACCAATTGAAATTATTCGTTTTGCTCAAATCACAAATGGAATTTTACTTCCCGTTGTTGGTTTTTTTATTTTATTACTGGTCAATAACGTCAACTTAATGCGGGGGAATAGGGTAGGGATAGGAGTGAATGTTTTACTGTTTTGCATTGAATTTTTCTTCCTTTTCTTGGGCATAAAAAGTCTGGGTTTAATTTTTTAGCATGTACAACATAGATTTAAATTGTGATATGGGCGAAGGAACAGGGAATGATGCTTTACTCATGCCCTACATTTCTTCTTGTTCTATTGCCTGCGGGGGACATTATGGCACTAAGTTATCTATGGCTAGAACTATGACACTCGCCAAAGAGCAGGGAGTAAATGTTGGGCCGCATCCCTCTTATCCAGATCTGCTAAACTTTGGACGTAAATCCATGCATTTATCAATGGTTGCACTACAAGACGCATTGCGGAAACAGCTGGATTCTTTTTTTAGTATTTGTACAGATGCCCGCCATATAAAACCTCATGGAGCTTTGTATAACGATTTGTTTTTTGATCGAGAAAAAGCCGAGGCGGTAGTCGCTGTTTTCTCAGAATATGCAAAGGGAATTAGGATTTATTGTTCTCCGAATAGTCAGTTGGCTTTCGTAGCAGAGCAAAATGGGTTCCTCATCGGACTAGAGGCTTTTGCTGATCGTGCCTACAACTCCAATGGAACTTTGGTAACTCGTGCAGAAAAAAACGCCATTTTAACCGATAAACAACGCATAGCTCAACAAGTTATTCAGTTGGTAAAAACAGGGACGGTTACTGCTACTTCTGGCGAAAAAATTCCTATTAAAGCCCAGACAATTTGTTTGCATGGTGATGGCATTAATGTGGTTGAAAACACTGTCTTTTTACTAAATTCATTAAAACAAAACGCCATTCGTGTCAAAGGATTATAAGATTTTACAAATATCCCCCTCGGTCTATTCCCTACATTTTATGGAAGGACTTAAGCCATCTATTGAGTTAAGTATACTTGAGCTTCGAAAACTTTTTCCAGCAGGGACTGAAATCACCAATACTTTTAACCGTATAAATCTTATTTTTCCTAATGAGTATCAAATGGACGATGTTGTCTCCAAAGTTTCTGAGATAGATTTTAACATGAAAGGGGCAGAGGGGCAAAAAAGAACATGGAAGATTCCCATTTGTTTTGATTCCATCTTTCCCAACGATTTAGTGGGAATTTATGATGGAAATCCCCAAAAAATTAACGCCTACAGAGCAGTATTTTTAGCCACTACTTTTAGACTTGAATGGTATGGTTTTCTGCCCGGATTTGGCTATTTATCTGGTCTTCCTAAAGAACTTCATCTTGATCGAAAAAGAAATCCCTCCCATTTAACGCGCAAAGGTACTGTTGGAGTTGGTGGAGCACAAGTGGGTGTATATCCTCAGGACAGTCCGGGAGGCTGGCAAAATTTGGGAAACTGCCCACTTCCTTGGATCAACTTTTTAGAAGAACCCTATGTATTTATAACTGTTGGTGATAGCGTCCGTTTTTATGAAGTTGATTTAACTACACATAAAAAAATCGCTCTAAGTGTAAAGAGGGGGAATTATCAACCCAATTACGAACACGCATGATTATAGTTGAATCGCCCGGTTATTGTACCACGCTTCAAGACAAAGGTCGCTTTGGTTTTCGTCACCTTGGCGTCCCTCTAGCTGGTCCTATGGATCGTCAAGCATTTGAGTTGGCCAATTCATTATTGCCGCATGAAATGGATAGCTGCGTTTTTGAATGTACGTTAATTGGTCCTCGTTTTAGACTAGAGAAAAAGGTTCGCTTTGTTGTAACGGGAGCTCCAATTTCCGTTTTGTTGAATGGAGTAGAGCTTACCATGAATAAGGTTTATACTGCTCCTGATAATAGTAATTTGGAGTTAAGAAAGGTACTTAAGGGAATGCGTTCCTATTTGCGTTTTGAGGCTGAGCTAATTAGCCCTGTTGTATTGGAGAGTAAATCTTTTTATTCTCCAATTACGCCACAAAAATGTATCGCTAAGGGGGATATTTTCCCCTACCTGTCAACTTCTGTAGGGATTGAGAAAAGCAATGCACAACTTCGGGTTAATGATGGTTATCTCCTTGCAACAAAATTAACTGTTTCTCCAGGTCTAGATTGGGGACTATTGACCAATGAACAGCAAGACCTCCTTTTGAGTGAAACCCATATGGTAGAGGCCCAAAATAGAATGGGCTATCGTTTATCGAGTAAGGTCAAAGTTAATGCCCCAGCATTGTTGAGTCAGTTGGTTATCCCCGGAATGGTACAACTAACGCCTGGTGGTAAATTACTTGTAGCTACTGCAGATTGTCAAGTAACGGGTGGTTACCTTCAAGTACTTCAAATGGAGACGACCTCACTCAATATTTTGGTTCAAAAAAGAGAAGGAGACGTCCTTACTTTTCGAAATATACATCCGTAAAGGGAACTCGAAATTGCGGTCCATAGACCCCCCCTTTACCACGAATGCCACAGCTGATAATCATATTGATCATTGCTCCTTTGGGTAGCCCTAAAATATTTTTAACACGTTTAGAATCAAATCCTTCCATGGGACAGGTGTCATATCCATGTGCAGCCATGCTGATCATGAAATTTTGCGCCGCTAGGGCTGTGCTTTTGTGCCCAACAACCTTGAGATCACTTGCCGAAACTTGACGGTACATTGGTTTTGAAAGTCCTTTTATATAGGCGAAAATACCTTTAAAAAATCCAAGTATTCCAAAGTAATCTGAATACAAAGTAGGGATGGTTTTGGTGTAGTAATTGGTAGCCATTTTTTCACGCTTGCTATCGCGTTTTTCTTGGGCTTCAAATTGAGTAGTCAAAAAAGCAAGGTTAGCTTTAACACGTGATTTCCACAAATCTTTTCGTACAACTGGAATGACAAACTGTATAGCAGTTTTTGCTGCTGATTGATTGAAACATGCTTTTGCGATTTTCGCTTTGGTCTCTGGATTTGTAATATGATAAAACTCCCACAATTGCAGGTTACTGCTCGTAGGAGCTATTGTCGCTTGTTGTACACATTGTTTTACTAATGCTGTATCTATTGATTTGTTTGGATCATAAACACGAACAGAACGGCGATAGCTAATTGCTTCACTTACCGTTTTTTCACTCATAATTAGATGTTTTTTAATAGTTTTTTTAGCCAGTTAAAGGATTTGGGGTAAGGTGCATATCGAATCGATGGATCGATCCAAGTACCTCTTTTAATAAAAGGTTTGTAGTGAGTAAAAGCATCAAAAGAATATTTCCCATGGTAGGCCCCCATTCCGCTGTGTCCAACTCCCCCAAATGGAAGATTGTCATTGGCAAATTGAATGAGACTGTCATTGGCAACACCTCCTCCATAGGAGTATTGCGTTAATATACGTTTGATGAATTTCTTACGTTTTGAGAAAACATAAAACCCGAGTGGTCGTTCATATTGCTCAATAATGGTGTCGATTTCATCTTCGTTTTTATAGGCCAAAACGGGTAAAATAGGACCAAAGATCTCTTCCTCCATGGTTGGGTGAGAACAGTCGTTAACTTCCAAAACTGTAGGGCCAAAATACTTAGTTGTTGCATTGTGATCACCCCCATGGGCTAGCTCAGTATCTCTCACTAGGTAAACCATTCGATCAAAGTGCTTGTTATGGGCTATACGTCCATAGCTTGCCGACATTGAGGCGTCCTCACCAAAGGCATGTTTAATTTCATTTATAATAGCTTCAATCAATTGATCTTTGATGGAAGCTTCTGCTAAAACATAATCAGGGGCAATACAAGTTTGTCCACAATTCAAAAACTTTCCCCAAACAATTCGTTTAGCACTCAATTGTATTGAAGCAGAGGCATCAACGATACAGGGGTTTTTCCCCCCCAATTCTAAGATGGTTGGCGTTAGGTGCACCGCTGCCGCTTTGGCAATTATTTTGGCAATTTTTGTACTTCCGGTAAAAATGATATGATCCCAACGTAGTTGAAGTAGTTCTTTTGCAGCAGTTTCATCACCCTTGACAACAGTGACATGTTGTGGGTCAAAAGATTTTGCGATAATATTTGCGACTACTTCTGCCGTTTTAGGAGCGTGTTCCGAAGGCTTTAAAACCACAGTATTTCCAGCGGCTACGGCACCAATTACGGTGGCTAACGACAATTGGAAAGGATAATTCCAAGGACTTATTTGCAAGCAACAGCCGTAGGGCTCTGGCAATAAATAATCTTTTGAAGGAAAATTAAGCAGAGACGATTTGATTCGTTTTGGCATTGCCCAACGTTCCAAGTTTTTAATCATTGTTTTTAACTCAGACATTACAACAAAATACTCTGTCAAATAAGCTTCGAATTCAGGTTTACCCAAATCCGCAAAAAGCGCTTGATTAATGGCATTTTCTTCTTCTTTTAATACAGCCTGGAAACGAATAAGACTATCTTTACGGAATTGAATGTTTTTCGTTTGCTGGGTTTTAAAAAAAGCATGTTGTTTTAAGTGAATATCCGAAATTTTCATTGCTTTGATTTTAATAGCTCAAAATAAGTAACTTTTTTTAAATAGGAAGGAGTGGAATCACTTTTATTCATTTATTTTCATTCTCAAATAATACTTAGAAATAACATTAAATTAATATTTAATATATTAATATTCATATAGTTATAACTCACATGATCACTTTAGACATAATGCTAAAATGTCTTTTATAACTGTGGTGCTTTTTTTGCATTTTAAATTCGTTGTATAATTATTTACATGGAGCTCAATAAATACAGTAAAGCGGTTACCCAAGACCCCACTCAGCCTGCTGCTCAGGCTATGCTACACGCCATTGGTTTAACAGATGAAGATTTCAAAAAACCCCTCATTGGAATAGCCAGTACTGGCTATGAAGGGAATCCATGCAATATGCATTTAAATGCACTTTCAGTCGATATTAAGCATGGTGTTCAAACAGCCGATATGGTTGGCTTAATCTTCAATACAATAGGAGTAAGCGATGGTATATCCATGGGAACACCTGGGATGCGATTTTCATTACCCTCACGTGATGTGATTGCCGATTCAGTTGAAACTGTAGTTCAAGCCATGTCGTATGATGCTGTAGTTACTGTTGTGGGCTGTGATAAAAATATGCCTGGAGCGCTCATGGCAATGTTACGTTTAAACCGACCCTGTATTTTGGTCTATGGAGGAACAATTGCTCCGGGATGTCATAAAGACAAAAAATTGGATGTGGTATCTGCCTTCGAAGCATGGGGAGAAAAAGTTGCAGGTACTATAGATGAAAAAGAATACAAAGAAGTTGTTCGCAACGCCTGTCCGGGTGCTGGTGCTTGTGGAGGAATGTATACGGCCAACACCATGGCGTCAGCCATTGAAGCTTTGGGGATGGCATTGCCATATAATTCTTCTAATCCGGCTGTTAGCCCTGACAAGAAAGAAGAATGTGAACGTGTTGGAAATGCGCTAAAGCACTTAATTGAAAACGACATTAAACCCATTGACATTGTTACAGACAAAGCATTGGAGAACGCCATCCGTTTGATCGCCGTTTTGGGTGGATCGACGAATGCAGTTTTACATTTTTTGGCCATCGCTAAGGCAGCAAAACTTGATTTCACCATCGACGATTTCCAAAAGATAATGGACAAAACGCCTTTTCTTGCGGATTTAAAACCTAGTGGAAAATACCTGATGGAGGACTTACACCATATTGGAGGTGTTCCTGCCGTATTGAAATTTATGTTGGAAGAAGGTTTACTCCACGGTGATTGTCTTACGGTTACAGGAAAAACCTTGGCGGAAAATCTAGCCGACGTTCCCTCCTTAAAAGAAGGGCAAGAGATCATTAAGCCAATGGATAACCCAATTAAAGCTACTGGACATATTCGCATTCTCAAAGGGAATTTAGCCTCAGGTGGTTCTGTGGCAAAAATCACAGGAAAAGAAGGCTTATTGTTTAAAGGTCCTGCTCGTGTTTTCGACGGTGAGTATGCAGCCAATGACGGGATCCGTGAAGGCTTGGTTCAAAAAGGAGATGTTGTTGTCATTCGATATGAAGGCCCAAAGGGGGGTCCTGGTATGCCAGAAATGTTGAAACCAACCGCTGCCATCATGGGAGTTGGTCTTGGAAAAGATGTTGCTTTAATTACTGATGGCCGCTTCTCTGGAGGAACCCACGGCTTTGTGGTGGGACATATTGTTCCAGAAGCACAAGAAGGGGGAACAATTGGATTGCTGGAAGATGGTGACATCATCGAAATAAATGCCGAGAATAATACTTTGGAAGTGCATTTATCTGAAGCAGAATTGAATGAGCGTAAAGCTAAATGGACAGCACCAGAACTTAAGTTTTCTAGTGGTGTACTCTATAAATACATTAAAAACGTGTCCACAGCATCGGAAGGCTGTGTGACCGACGAATAAAAGATTATGAAAAACGAACAATCACTCCATATATCTGGAGCTGAAGCAGTTATCCGCTGCCTTTTGGCAGAAGGTGCTGATTTGATTTATGGTTATCCTGGTGGTGCAATCATGCCCATCTATGATGAACTGTATAAATTCAGTGATCAATTACGTCATGTATTAACCCGCCATGAGCAAGGAGCAACCCATGCGGCACAGGGTTTTGCGCGTACTTCTGGCAAAGTAGGGGTAGCAATGGCAACTTCTGGTCCAGGAGCGACAAACTTGGTTACCGGTATAGCAGATGCACAAATTGATTCCACTCCTATGGTGTGTATAACAGGTCAAGTTGCTTCACATTTATTGGGTTCAGATGCATTCCAAGAAACGGATATTATTGGGATTTCAACTCCTGTGACAAAATGGAACTACCAGATTACCAAAGCCAGCGAAATTCCAAAGATCATGGCAAAGGCGTTTTATATAGCCCGTTCTGGACGTCCAGGTCCTGTTCTTATCGACATTACTAAAGATGCACAGTTCGAATTTTTTGACTTTACCTATGAAAAATGCAAAGGAATTCGTTCTTATCAGCCTGTTCCTGCCATGGATATGGCACAAGTAAATGAGGCTGCAGCGGTAATCAATGCGGCAAAACAGCCCATGATTGTTTGGGGACAAGGCGTTATCTTAGGAGAAGCTGAAGAAGAATTTAAAGACTTTGTTGAGCGTAGCGGGATTCCATCTGTATGGACGATTTTAGGTTTATCCGCTTTACCAACAAGTCATCCTTTAAATATGGGAATGGTTGGAATGCACGGTAATTACGGTCCCAATCTTTTGACCAACGAATGCGATGTGTTGATTGCTGTTGGAATGCGTTTTGACGATCGTGTTACTGGAAATTTAGCCACCTATGCCAAACAAGCCACAGTGGTTCACTTGGAAATTGATCCTGCTGAAATCAGTAAAAATGTTCATGCCGATTACCCTGTTTTGGGAAATTGTAAAGAAAGTCTTCTTGCCTTAACAAAGTTAGTAGAACACAAACCTTTGGAAGAGTGGAGGGCACGTTTTGCTTCCTATATGGAGACAGAATATGAAACGGTCATCAAAGGCGATACTTTACCAACAAAAGAAGGTTTAACCATGGGGGAAACCATTGTAGCCATCAATAAATATACGGGTGGCGATGCGGTAATTGTTACAGATGTTGGCCAACACCAGATGATTGCCTGCCGATATGCCGAATTTATTCGTTCCAAAAGTAATGTTACCTCTGGAGGATTAGGCACCATGGGCTTTGCTTTACCTGCGGCCATTGGGGCTAAAATGGGAGCAGAAGATAGACATGTAGTTGCTGTAATTGGTGATGGTGGTTATCAAATGACCATACAAGAATTAGGGACTATTTTTCAAACAGGAACTGCCGTAAAAATTGTAGTATTGAACAATGACTATCTCGGGATGGTACGTCAATGGCAGCAATTGTTTTTCGATAAGCGTTATGCCTCAACCGAGATGACCAATCCAGATTTTGTGATGATTGCAAAAGGCTATAACATTGATGCAAAACGGGTGAGCGAACGTTCTCAGCTCGATGCAGCCGTGAAAGAGATGATCGCCTCAGACAAACCCTATTTTTTGGAGGTTTGCGTGGAAAAAGAAGCCAATGTATTCCCGATGATTCCTACAGGAGCATCTGTATCAGATATAAGACTACAATAATGAGTGAAACTACACGCTATACAATATCGATTTATACCGAAAACAATATCGGTTTACTCAATCGAATCTCCGCAATTTTTTTAAAGCGCCACATAAATTTCCTTAGTTTTTCAACTTCCCAATCAGAAATTCCTGATGTTTTCCGCTTTATCATTGTGGTGAAGATGACTGAATCTGGGGTGAAAAAAATTGTTCAGCAGATCGAAAAACAAGTAGATGTCATCAAGGCCTTTTATCATACCGATGAAGAAACAATCTTTCAAGAATCTGCTTTATACAAAGTAAAATCCAGCTATTTGTTTGAAGAACGTCAAATACAAAACATCATCAAAGATAGTCATGCAAACATTGTCACGGTTTCTCCTGAGTTTTTTGTGATTGAAAAAACAGGCTTTCGACATGAAACGGAAAAACTTCGCGAAGATTTAGTTCCCTACGGTTTATTACAATTTGTGCGTTCAGGACGTATATCTGTAACAAAATCAGCCATGGGTATCTCAGAAATTTTAAATAATTTTAACAACCAAAATAACGATTAAACAAAACACAATGGCAAATTATTTTAACCACCTATCATTACGTGAACAACTGAACCAACTGGGGCAATGCCGCTTTATGGATTCTTCTGAATTCAGCGAGGGTATTTCTGCTCTAGAAGGAAAGAAAATTGTCATTGTTGGCTGTGGTGCGCAAGGGCTCAATCAAGGATTGAACATGCGCGATTCTGGCTTGAATATTTCCTATGCTTTACGCCAAGGAGCAATTGATCAAAAACGAGCTTCTTTTCAAAACGCATCAGAAAATAATTTCCCCGTGGGAAGTTATGAGGAAATGATCCCGGACGCAGATGTTGTGATCAACCTAACGCCAGACAAGAATCATACTGCCGTAGTCAATGCGATCATGCCCATCATGAAACAAGGAGCAACCTTATCTTATTCACACGGATTCAATATTGTTGAAGAAGGTACGCAGATTAGAAAAGATCTAACGGTCATAATGGTAGCACCTAAATGCCCTGGATCTGAAGTAAGGGAAGAATACAAGCGAGGATTTGGTGTACCCACACTCATTGCTGTACACCCCGAAAATGACCCACAAGGACATGGTTTGGCGCAGGCCAAAGCCTATGCCGTTGGCACTGGTGGACATCGTGCAGGTGTGCTAGAATCTTCTTTTGTTGCTGAAGTAAAGTCTGACCTTATGGGAGAGCAAACCATTTTATGTGGTGTGCTGCAAACAGGTTCTATACTTTGTTTTGATAAAATGGTTGAAAAAGGGATTGATGCTGCCTATGCGGCAAAATTGATTCAATACGGATGGGAAACCATTACAGAGGCCTTAAAACACGGTGGAATCACCAATATGATGGATCGTTTATCGAATCCTGCAAAGATCAAAGCCTTTGAATTGTCGGAACAATTGAAAGAGATCATGGAGCCCTTGTTCCAAAAACATATGGATGATATCATGTCTGGACACTTCTCCAAAACAATGATGGAAGATTGGGCAAATGATGATAAGAATTTATTGGGGTGGCGTGCTGCCACTGGCGAGACTGCTTTTGAAAAAACAGCTCCCGCCGATCAAGAAATATCTGAACAAGAATTTTTCGATCACGGTATTTTAATGGTTGCCTTTGTTCGTGCTGGTGTTGAACTTGCTTTTGACACAATGGTTTCTGCTGGAATCAAAGAAGAGTCTGCATATTATGAATCTTTACACGAAACTCCGCTAATCGCCAATACCATTGCGCGTAAGAAATTGTTTGAAATGAACCGAGTAATTTCTGATACAGCTGAATATGGTTGTTATTTATTTGATCATGCGTGTAAGCCTTTATTGGTTGATTTCATGAAAGGAATTGACACCGATGTGATTGGTGCTAGCTTTGCACCTGAGGCAGGCAATGGTGTAGACAACAAGCAATTGATTGATGTCAATGAAATCATTCGTTACCACCCAATAGAATTGATTGGATTTGAATTAAGAAATTCGATGACGGCAATGAAAAAAATAGTTTAAAATGAGACAACCAAGTGTTGAAGGTGCTTTGGCTGCCCAAGAGCGACTAAAACAAGTCGCCATGGTCACACCATTTCAATATTTGGCTCGTTTATCAGAAAAATTTGGCGCGAAAGTTTATACAAAGCGAGAAGACTTACAACAAGTCCGTTCATTCAAAATTCGTGGTGCCTACAATAAATTCCTTACACTAAGTGCTCTAGAGCGTTCCAAAGGGGTCGTTTGTGCCAGTGCAGGGAATCATGCACAGGGCTTTGCTTTTGCTTGTCGTGCATTGGAAATTAAAGGAACAGTTTTTATGCCCGTTCCTACTCCTGGACAAAAAGTCGATCAGGTACGTATGTTTGGCGGTGCATTTGTCGATATTCAGCTCATTGGCGATACTTTTGACGACTCTTCAAAAGCTGCTCAACTTTATCAAAAAGAAAATGATCTAGTATTTATCCATCCTTTCGATGATGTTGATGTGATTGAGGGTCAAGCAACCATTGCTCTTGAAATCATTGGCCAAGCTGCAAAACCACTGGATTATTTATTTGTCCCAGTTGGGGGTGGCGGATTGATTTCAGGAATATTGACCGTATTCAAGGCACTTTCTCCTTCCACTAAAATTATTGGTGTAGAGCCAACAGGCGCCCCCTCTCTTCAGACATCCCTCTTAAATAAAAAGAATACGCGTCTAGAAACAATCGATAAATTTGTTGATGGCGCTGCCGTTCAGCGGGTTGGTGATCTTTGTTTTGAGGTTTGTATTAATCAGATAGACGATTGTATTTCAGTAGACGAAGGACGTATTTGTCAAGAAATTTTGGATTTATATAATACAGAAGGAATCGTTGTTGAACCAGCGGGTGCAATATCATTGGCTGCCATGGATGAGTATGCCCATTTACTAATTGGGAAACAGGTTGGAACACTCATTTGTGGAGGGAATAATGACATTACAAGAACCCCAGAAATCAAGGAGCGTGCCCTCCTATACGCAAAATTAAAACATTATTTTATCGTGCGCTTTCCCCAACGTGCAGGAGCCTTAAAAGAATTTGTAAACGAAATTCTTGGTCCGCAAGATGACATCACTTTTTTTGAATACTCCAAAAAGAACAGTAGAGTTGACGCCCCTGCGGTGGTAGGAATTCAATTAAAAAGTGCCACAGATTTTGAACCTCTGTTAAGTCGTATGAAAGACCATGGTTTCTTTGGCGATTATCTTAACGAAAAACCTGATTTGTTCCAATACCTTGTTTAGGGGTCTAAAAAACCAAAGGGATCGCAAACCTAAAGAGAACGATTAGTAAGACAACCGCAATCAAGTTAATGATAATTCCAACACGTGCCATTTGGGCTACTTTGACATAACCACTGGCAAAGACAATGGCATTGGGTGGGGTGGCCATGGGAAGCATAAAGGCACAACTGCTTGCCATGGTAACAGGGATTAAAAGATATAAGATTGGAATTTCTAATCCTAAGGCGATTCCAGCAACAACTGGAGCTAGTACAGCGACCAAGGCTACATTACTCATCAATTCTGTCATAAATAGCATAAGTAATATAAGGAGAGAAGCCGTAATCAAAACATTCAAATTTGCCGCCGCAATGGCATCAGTAATAAGGGAGACAATGCCTGTTGTGGACATGCCTTTTGCCAGAGCTAAACCTCCACCAAATAAAATTAAAATTCCCCAGGCAAGTCGTTGGGTGTCTTTCCATTCCAAAATAAATACTCCTTCTTTAAATTTATGCGGTATAGCGAAAAGTGCTAGAGCACATCCCACACTGATGATGGTATCTGATAAACCCAAAGCAGGGAAAAATGAATTCAGCACAGTTCGAAATACCCACAAGAAAACTGTGATTGCAAAGACCCTTAGTACATGCTTTTCCTTTGGAGTTACTGGGCCTAAATCACGCAGTTTTTGTGCGATCAATTCATTGGAAGACGCAAAGTCAATTCCTTTATTTGGAAACATCCAACGGGTTAAAATATAATAGATGATGGCAATCATGACAGCCGAGAAGGGAAGTCCAATAGTCATCCATTTAAAAAATGAAATTTGAATATTGTACTCGTTTTCAAGGAGTCCGATTAGAATTGAATTTGGTGGAGTACCAATAACTGTTGCAATCCCTCCTGCATTGGCAGAAAAAGCAATCCCTAGCATAACACTCAATGAAAAATATTGTTCCTGTGTGGTAAATACTCCCTCGCTTTTAACCAATAATTGAATGACAGAAAGCGCTATTGGGAGCATAACAACTGTACTGGCCGTATTGGATATCCACATACTCATAAAAGCAGTGGCTAGCATAAAACCAAGGATTACCCGGTTGGGGGTAGTGCCAGTTTTCTGAATGATGTTCAATGCAATTCTTCGATGAAGATTTACTTTTTCAAGTGCCAAGGCCAACACAAAGCCACCAAAAAATAAAAAAACAATTGAACTACCATAGTTTGCACCCACATCATTCATGGACATAACCTCAAACAAAGGAAAAATAATCAAGGGGAGTAGGGCGGTAACAGAAATTGAAACCGCTTCTGTAATCCACCAACTCACCATCCAAATGGCTAAACCAATAACAGTTATTGCTTCGGGAGTTAGAAAAGATGGGTTACTTCCTTTAATTAGGATAAAAAGTAACGGGCCAATAATTAATCCAATTTTCTTACTCATTAATTGCTTTGTTTGTTTTTTTTTTTTTAAATTTTATGCTTTGCTAAGAGGGTCTCTACAATAATTTGTTTAATTTTATACTTAAAATATTAAACAATAAATATGAGCAGCGTTCAATTAGGTAATATAGATACTTCTGTCAAATTTAACAATCAAATTCACTGTAAACATTATTTAGTTGATGGAGAATTAAAAAATTGGAAAGGAAATACATCCAATGTATACTCTACAATTTACACTGAAAACAAAGAAGGGGAAGTCGGACCAACCCTTTTGGGGTCTATTCCAGACATGGAAACTGAGGCCGCTATTGATGCTTTGAATGCTGCTGAAAAGGCTTTTAACCGTGGTCAGGGGGCTTGGCCCACCATGAAGGTAAAAGATCGTTTAAAGTGTTTGGACACATTTGCTGGAAAAATGAAAGAACACCGCGAACAAGTGGTTGAATTATTGATGTGGGAAATTGGTAAAAATAAAGCAGATTCTTACAAGGAATTTGATCGAACAGTCGACTATATCTACGATACCATTGATGCCTATAAAAAACTTGACCGTAAAAGCGCAAAATTTGAGAAAGAGGCTGGAATTCATGCACATATTCGCCGTGGGCCTTTGGGTGTAGTTTTATGCTTGGGACCCTATAACTACCCATTGAACGAAACATTTTGTTTGTTAATTCCTGCCATCATAATGGGAAATACTGCGATTTTTAAGCCCGCTAAGCACGGTGTTTTGTTAATCACTCCCTTGCTGAAGGCTTTTTATGAAAGTTTTCCTCCTGGGGTTGTAAATATTGTTTTTGGTCGCGGACGTAAAATTGCCTCTCCAATAATGGAAACTGGAAAAATAGATGTTTTAGCACTGATTGGTCATTCAACCTCTGCTGTAGCATTGCAAGATTTACACCCAAACAAGAATAGACTGCGTTTGGTTTTAGGACTGGAAGCTAAAAACCCGGGAATCATTCTACCCGATGCGGATTTAGATTTAACCATCAAAGAATGTATCTCCGGAACCTTGTCCTACAACGGCCAGCGCTGTACTGCGTTAAAAATGTTATTTGTTCACGAATCTATTGTTGAAGAATTCAATGCGCGCTTTGCCAAAGAAGTTGATAAGTTAACCTATGGTTTACCTTGGGATGAAGGTGCTTTCTTGACGCCCTTACCAGAACCCAACAAACCGGCATATATCCAAGAATTAATTGCAGATGCCAAAGCAAAAGGTGCTAAAGTGCTCAATAAAAAAGGAGGGAAGCTAACCCATAACTATTCCTATCCAGCTGTTTTGTATCCAGTAACAAACGATATGGACGTTTATCATGAAGAACAGTTTGGTCCAGTTATTCCTATCATGTCCTACAAAGACATTAATGAACCATTGGATGTTATGGCCGCTTCTGAATATGGGCAGCAGGTAAGTTTATTCGGTCGCGATATTCGCAAAATTGGTCCATTGGTCGATGTATTGGCCAATTTAGTTTGTAGGGTCAATCTAAATTCTGCCTGTCAACGTGGACCAGATGTTTATCCGTTTACCGGAAGAAAGAATTCAGCTGTTAGTACACTTAGTGTCTACGATGCATTGCGTTCCTTTTCTATCCGAACCTTTATTGCAGCCAAAGATAATTCGTATAATAATGAGATTTTAGATGCTTTAATGGATTCAAAAGAGTCAAATTTTGTAAATACAGAATATCTTTTATAACTAAAAATACTGGCCAATACCAAATACAAGCCCTTTGACTTTTGAACTCCCAAGGGCAAAGCCATAGTCGATTCGAAGTACTGCATTATAGATGTATTTATGAATGAAACGGAGACCTATCCCACTGTAGGCGTGAGTATTTTTGGGTTTAAAAATATTGTTTATAGTATTGCCTGAAGGTCGAATACCAGCGAAATCAACAAACAGATTTCCTTGTAAGACAAACCATTTTTTTTCGATCAAGCCATGACGGTATTCACTATTGAATGCCCAAAGGGAACTTCCTCGTTGTATTAAATTTCCACTCCCTCTAACATTGCGGTTGTTGTCAATTGCAAAAGGAGGGAAAAGTGTGTTGATGTTTTTAGCAAGTCCCAGTTTTAGTCGAAAACCTAAGTTTCCAAATTCTTTGATGCGTTTAAAATAGACTGTCTGATTTTCTATCGAATAAAATGTGTTGCGATTACTGATGGTTTTCCCCCATACATGTGTCAGGATGAGTTGGTTTTTCCATCCACTATTAAAATAGTAAAAGGGGAAAATGGCATCATAGTTATAACCAATTTTTCCAATAATTTTATTTGTCTTGAATTCTTGCGGCACCTGACTCAAGATAGCTCCACTTCGGTACATATAGTGTTCATTTGAAATACCGATACCTGCAAAAACCTTGTTTTTCAAATTTAGTTCTCTCCCAAAACTCGTTTCAGCTGATTCAATGCGATAACGGTATAGGGCTTCTAAGTCTTCTTGTTGAATGGGTTCTAATGTTTCCCGATGCTGGAAAATGAATTTTAATTCATTGTTGGCGCTAATAAAATTATTGTTTTCAAGAATAACCCCATAACCTGGGAAATTATTTTGCCGATAAAATGCTCCAATGGTATAGCCTTTTCCTAAAAAATTATGGTCTGTTGCACCAAGGTGGAAGGCTAGCTCATTCTCTAGCGTTTGCCAGATATCTAGCGCAGGGATTAAGGTTTTATTTTCTTCGATATGAATGGTCAACTGCAGCCTTTCTTTTTCACTATTTACCATAGAATAATAGGCGTGACTGATGGCGGGCTCGCGAATAAGACGAATCATGTCCTCGGCTAAAAGCAAACTGTCCGCAGGGCTTCCTTGATCGATCGAAAGCAGTTTTTTAAGGTAGATTTCTTTTGTTTTACCTAGGCCATCAAATGAAATGGATTCAATTATTTTTTCTTGTGCGCTAATTGTTACAGAAAAGAGTACAAGAATGAAAATGAAGTGTTTATTCATCTTAATCAAGTAATGCCCTTAATCCAATATTGAATGTTTGTCCAAGACCATTGTCCTTTCCGCGCACAAAGTTGGAATACAAGAGTTCAAGATTCAAGGTTTCATTTAATTGGAATTTTGCACCTCCCCCTAGAGCTGAATAATTTTAAGAAAACCCATTGTTGATAGCGATTAAATTGTAATGTTGCGCCAAAAGGAGAAAGGTGGTGCTTGCAGAGGGGAAATAGCTTAAAAATAGACCTGGACTAACACCAAAGGAGTCATTGGCAAAGCTATTCTCTTTTTTCCCAAAATTGTATTGGGTATTCACTTCAGCATAAATTTGAACTGTTCCGTTGGGGGCTAAGTAATCGTAGAAAAATCTGTTTTGGAATGTTTTTCCCTTTTGATCAAGAAAAATTCCATTTACTGTTTCTGCTTCTGAAAAAAGTGGAAAACTAATCGATGATTGAATAGCAAAACGTTCCCATTTTTTAATTGGGGTAAACTTTATGGCGGGAGCAATGCTCGTTAAACCAGCGCGATTGCTGCTCCCCCCCTCAAAGGCAAAAGGGGCAAGTATACCTTTCCCGTTAATGGTGTTTGAACGGTATTCTAGCAATAAACCAAGATTGAGACGATTAGAATCGCTCACTCCACTAAAGATGTCTAGAGAAGAGGTGAAAAAGTTTTGACGGGAACAGTAGTCTTGTTTTGTTGACGATCTATTCGCTTGGTTTCGGTATATAGATTATTGAACCATTTTATGTCACACTGGCCTTTGCGAAGTAATTTGGTTGGGGTATAGGTCTGAATGTTGGAAGTAGATTGAGCAATTTCTTGACCTTCCGTTTGTGAAAATAAATAGAGTGGTGCTAAAAGTAAAAAGGGTAAAAGTGTTTTCATTTATAGGTAGAGTTAGTAAGTTTGAGTATTTTAAAGGTAAGAAATTTTATGTATCTATGTGGAAATCAATTTTATCGTTCCTCTTAATCCTTTTTTTCTTTTCAAATTGTTCTCCCTTAAAACAATATTCTAGCCCAAGCTATGCATGGGCTGAAGCAGAAATTAAGACCTTTGAAGCCATGGATGCTTCTGTTGAATATGCAGACAATTCCTTGCTTTTTATCGGTAGTTCCAGCATTCGAATGTGGGATACACTAGCAGAAGACATGGCGCCTTTCCCAGTAATTAAAAGGGGGTATGGAGGAGCACATTTACGGGATGCTATTTTCTACACTCATAGAGTGCTTGGAGAACACGAACCTGCCATGATTATTGGCTTTATCGCCAATGATATTAAAGGTGTGCAAGAGGATGAGCGACCAGGAAAAGTAAAACGTTTGTTTGCGTTTTTCCTAAAACAAGTTCGAGAGAGACATCCTGAGACTCCTTTTTTATGGATCGAAATTACGCCAACCAAAAGTAGATGGAAGCAGTGGGAGGAAATCAAGAGGGTGAATAAAAAGATAAAAGCCTACTGCGAAAAAATGCCCAATGTCTATTTTGTAGAAACGGCAGAAGCTTTTCTGAATGAAAATGGACTGCCACGCACAGTACTCTTCATTGAAGATCAATTGCATTTGAATAAAGAAGGCTATGCTCTTTGGAGCAGTATCATAAAAAAAGAAATTGAGCAGTACCTAAACTAAGTGGCTTTGTCCATGGAGCGCACCACCCAATAGGGTATGAGATTGAAAAAGATCCACAGCACTTTATAGAGTCCCAAAATGAGATAGAGGTCTTTTTTAAATTCTATTAAGGTACCCCCATAGAAATACGCATGCAACAGAAATAGCTGTTCAGAAAACAACAAACCAACCGAAAAGAGTAGTAAAAAAAAGAAATTGAGCTTGGTGCACTGCCATAAAAAGACCTTAAGTTGAGAAAGTTTCATCTTTAAATCGTTTTTTTAAAAATAAGAAAACTTTACCTTTTTTTGTAGGCTTGACTTAAGCTTTCTCAATTAGTTCAACCAGATAATCGCCAACTTGTGATGTTTTGTAGGCTTTTCCTCCATCGGCCAAGTCTTCGGTTACATAGCCTTCTTCAAGGGATTGATCAACTACTTTACGAATCAGTGCGCCCTCTTCCTGTAAGTCAAAAGACATTTCAAAGAGCATGGCAGCAGAGAGAATTGTGGCCAAAGGATTAGCAATGTCGAGGCCGGTCGCTTGCGGATACGAACCATGAATGGGTTCGTATAAGGCATTATTAGTACCAATGGAAGCAGAAGGCATGAGGCCCATTGATCCCGATATAACTGAAGCTTCGTCAGTTAAGATGTCTCCAAATAGATTTTCTGTGATCAAGACATCATAGCTGTTGGGCCATTGCACCAATCGCATGGCTACCGCATCGACCAATTCATAGGAAACCTCTACTTCTGGATAATCTTTTTCCATTGCTTGAACAGTTTCTCTCCACAGTCGGGAACTTTCCAATACGTTGGCCTTATCTACACAGCATAATTTCTTGCTTCTTGTCATGGCCAATTCAAAGCCTTTTTTTGCTAAACGAATGATCTCATCACGGGTATAGGTACAGGTATCAAAGGCAGTATTTCCGTTGTCTTTACGCCCTCGTTCCCCAAAATAGATTCCACCAGTAAGTTCACGCAAGAAAACTAAATCTGTACCTTCAATGCGTTCTTTTTTTAGGGGAGATTTATCCAAGAGAGAAGGGAAAGTAAATGTGGGACGTACATTGGCAAAAAGGCCAAGTTTTTTACGCATTCTCAAAAGGCCCTGTTCTGGTCGAACTTTTGCTGAGGGATCATTATCAAATCGAGGTAAACCAATGGCACCAAATAGAACAGCATCTGCTGCCTCGCAAATGGCATGGGTTTCATCTGGATAGGGATCTCCAACAGCATCAATTGCTGCTGCACCTGTTAGGGCAGGGGTCCACTTAATATTATGGCCAAATTTATTTGCGATGGCATTACTCACTTTTACGGCTTGATCAATAATTTCTGGTCCAATGCCGTCTCCGGCCAAAAGGGCGATGTTCATGTTCATATTTATAGAGATATACTATTTAACATTTTTTCTGTAGCCTTAATGGCCGATACGGTTTGATCAGAGTCCAAACCGCGGGTAACAAATTCTTTTTTTCCGATTTGCCATGTTATGCTTGTTTCACATAAGGCATCCGAATGACTCCCAGGTGGAATGTGCACAGCATAGTCAACCAATTGGGGAAGGGCAATTTTCTTCTTTTTATATATTTTTCGAAGCGCATTGAGGAAGGCATCATATTGGCCGTCTCCAGCTGCGCTTTCTTCGATCAATTCTCCCTCTAGTTCAATGGCAATGGTCGTTGAAGGTTGAAGTCCTTTCGCGTGTGTTAAAACATAGGATTTAATGCTGACGGTTTGTTGTTGTGCACTACTGTCCAAAACATCAGAAATAATGTAGGGTAAATCGTGTGCAGTTACCTTTTGTTTTTTATCGCCTAATTCGATAATACGTTCGGTAACTTTTTTGAGATCATCGTTGTTTAGGGTAAGTCCAAGTTCTTGTAGATTTTTGACAATATTGGCCTTCCCCGATGTTTTTCCGAGGGCGTAGGAGCGTTTTCGTCCAAATCGTTCGGGCAAAAGATCATTGAAATACAAATTCTTTTTTGAATCACCATCGGCATGTATTCCAGCTGTTTGTGTAAAAACATTAGCACCAACTATGGGTTTATTCGCAGGGATTCTAAAACCGGTAAAGGTAGAAACCAATTGACTTACTTTATAGAGCGATTTCTCTTTAATACTTGTTTTGACCTGAGGTAGAAAGTCGTTGATGACAGCTACAACCGAAGCTAGTGGTGCATTTCCAGCGCGTTCGCCCATTCCATTTACAGTTAAATGTAATCCATGAACTCCGGCTTTAACTGCTTCCATGGCATTGCTTACGCCTAAATCATAATCATTGTGACCATGAAAATCAAAATGTATTTTCGGGTAGCGTGCTATAATAGTGCTCAAATAATTTGCTGTTTCCTCTGGCGATAATATGCCCAGGGTATCGGGCAATAAGATGCGATTTACCTTTTGTGTAGAGAGAAAATCTAGAAATGAAAAGACATAGGAAGCAGAATTGCGCATTCCATTGCTCCAGTCCTCTAAATAAACATTGGTTGAAATTCCCCTCGAACTAGCAAGTTCAATGTTTTCAGCAATATTATTAAAATGTTCCTCTTGCGTTTGTTTTAGTTGGTAGGTGAGGTGATTGAGCGAACCCTTGGTCAAAAGATTCTGTACTTTTACACCACTTTTTTCCATCCAATCGATCGAGACACCCTTATCGACAAAGCTCAGAATTTCAACTTGATCCAAATAGCCAGCATCCTTAGCCCAGGAGGTAATTCGCTGTACTGCATCAAATTCACCCTCAGAAACTCGGGCAGAGGCAACTTCAATTCGGTCGACCTTCAATTCTTGGAGAAGAAGTTTAGCCAAGGTTAATTTTTCTGAGGCTGAAAAAGAAACGCCCGAGGTTTGTTCACCATCCCTGAGGGTAGTGTCCATAATTTCAATCTTTCTCGCTGCGTCCAAAATAGTGGATTAAAGAGGGGTGTTTTCCGCAAAATTACGGATGTTGTCTTTTATGTTCAAAAGGTAATCTATATCGTCAAAGCCATTGATCATATTCTCTTTTTTGTAGGAATTGATTGCAAAGCTCTCCTTAGCCCCTGTAGCACCTATGCTAATGCTTTGTGCTGGCAAATCCACAATCAGTTCAGTTCCAGGATCTGCCTCTATGGCAGCAAAGATTTCGGCTAAAAATTCAGCAGAAACTTGTACGGGAAGCACGCCAATATTCAAACAATTGTTTTTGAAGATATCAGCAAAAAAGCTAGAAACAACACAGCGGAAGCCATAATCATATACTGACCAAGCGGCATGTTCTCTTGAAGAACCAGAACCAAAATTTTTTCCTCCAACCAATATTTTACCGCTATAGGTAGGATTGTTTAAAACAAAATTTTCTTTGGGAGTATCGTCTTGATTGTATCGCCAATCACGGAACAAGTTATCGCCAAATCCTTTACGTTCTATTGCTTTTAAAAAGCGTGCAGGTATGATTTGATCGGTATCTACATTTTCGATGGGTAAAGGAACGGCTGTACTGCTAAGTACAGTAAATTTATCGTAAGCCATAATTTAAAATAAAGTTCGTGGATCGGTTACTTTTCCAGTTATTGCAGCTGCAGCGGCAACAATTGGGCTAGCCAATAGTGTTCGTGAACCTGGGCCTTGACGGCCTTCAAAGTTTCGGTTTGAGGTACTCACAGCATATTTCCCTGCGGGTACCTTATCATCGTTCATTGCTAAACAAGCGGAACATCCAGGTTCCCTTAATTCGAAACCTGCTTCATGCAATTGGTCAAGTATACCCTCTTCTTTGATAGCATTTAGAACTTTATGTGATCCTGGCACCAACCATGCAGTGACATTATCAGCCTTTTTTCTTCCTTTGATGATTTCTGCAAATGCGCGAAAATCTTCAATCCTCCCATTGGTGCAACTTCCAAGGAAGACAAAGTCAATTGGTTTTCCCAACATACTATCTCCTTCGTTGTAGCCCATATAGGCGAGGGATTTTTTGTAGGTTGCTTCACCTCCCTCCACAGCCTTTGCTGTTGGAATGCCATTTGTGATTCCCATTCCCATGCCTGGGTTGGTACCATAGGTGATCATGGGTTCAATTTCAGCAGCATCGAAGTGATATTCTTTGTCAAAAGTAGCTCCAGCATCTGTATGTAAGCTGTCCCAGTATTGCATTGCTTTATCCCATGCAGCTCCACTAGGAGTGAATTCTCTTCCCTTAATATAATCAAAGGTTTTCTGATCGGGTGCAATCATTCCTCCACGGGCGCCCATCTCAATAGATAGGTTACACACCGTCATGCGTCCTTCCATACTCATTTGGGTAAAGACATCTCCAGCATATTCAACAAAATAGCCCGTAGCTCCAGAGGTGGTTAAACGCGAGATAATGAACAAGGCAACGTCTTTGGAGGTAACTCCTTTTCCAAGTGCACCTTTAATATTGATGCGCATGCTTTTGGGTTTTGGTTGCATTATACATTGGGTAGAAAGGACCATCTCTACTTCAGATGTTCCAATACCGAAAGCAATGGCACCAAAAGCTCCATGGGTTGAGGTGTGAGAGTCTCCACAAACAATGGTTGCTCCCGGTTGCGTAATGCCATATTCTGGCCCTACAACGTGAACAATACCATTTTTTTCATGCCCTAAGCCCCAGTAAGAAATACCGTGCTTGGTGGCGTTTTCTTCCAATGCTTTAAGCTGATTGGCTGACAAAGGATCTTCAACCGGTAAATGTTGATTGATCGTTGGCGTGTTGTGATCTGCAGTAGCAAAAGTTCGCTCTGGATACATGACAGGAATGTTTCTGTTTTTCAAACCTAAAAAGGCAACAGGGCTGGTTACTTCATGCACCATGTGTCGATCGATGAATAAAATATCTGGACCGCCGTCTATTTGCTGAACAACATGGGAATCCCAGACTTTATCAAAAAGTGTTTTCTTCATTTGAAGGGAATACTAAGGGTTAAATATTGGCTGCTTCGACGATTTTCGGAATATCGTCGTCGTTAATTTCTTTCTGTAGATCTGCGAATCTTAAAAAACTCTGATATACTTTGTCTAATTGTAATTTGTCTAGCTCAATGCCTACGTTCTTTGCTCTATAGGCAAGGGCTGCTCTTCCACTCCTCGCAGTAAGCACAATCGCTGATTCAGTCACCCCGACATCATGAGGATCCATGATTTCATAGGTTTCGCGATTTTTAATTACACCATCTTGATGAATTCCAGAACTGTGCGCGAATGCATTTGCCCCAACAACAGCTTTATTCGGCTGCACTACCATACCCATGCTCTCCGATACCAAACGACTTGTGTCGTAGAGTAATTTTGCATTGATATTTGTATCTAGGTTTAGGGTGGGGTGTTGACGCATAATCATCACCACCTCTTCCAATGAGGTGTTTCCTGCACGTTCTCCAATACCGTTTATGGTACATTCAATTTGACGTGCCCCATTAACAACACCCGCTATTGAGTTGGCGGTGGCTAGCCCAAGGTCATTGTGACAATGGCAAGATAATATTGCTTTATCAATGCCTTTTACGTTTTCCTTGAGAAATTTAATTTTGGCTCCATACTCTTCAGGTAAACAATAGCCAGTAGTGTCTGGAATGTTAAGTACAGTTGCTCCAGCTTTAATGACAGCTTCACAAACTCTTGCTAAAAAGACATTGTCAGTTCGTCCTGCATCTTCAGCATAAAACTCAATGTCCTCAACAAAAGTCTTGGCATAAGCCACAGCGGCTACTGCACGTTCTATAATTTGATCTTGGGTAGAGTTAAATTTAAATTTGATATGAGAGTCAGAAGTTCCAATTCCTGTATGAATGCGCGGATGTTTGGCAAACTTCAATGCCTCAGCAGCAACTTCAATATCATTTTTTACAGCACGCGTTAAACCACACACGCTTGCATTTTTGATTAGTTTTGAAATCTCCTCAACAGAATGAAAATCTCCTGGGCTCGAAACAGGGAAGCCTGCTTCAATTACATCGACTCCAAGAAGGTCAAGTCGCTCGGCAATGACGAGTTTGCTTTTCGTGTCTAGCTTACAGCCAGGCACCTGTTCTCCATCGCGAAGTGTGGTATCGAAAATTTGTACTTTATCTTTTCCCATTGAACTGCTTGTGAAATGTAACACGAAATTACTATTTATTGTCAAAACCACCTTATTTTTGCTTGAAATTTATTACGATTTTCAAACCAAATTTAATTTGTTTAACATATTTAAATTCATAGCTTTACACGACAAATATTACCTATGACTACCGATCTAAAAGAAAACTTATTCATTTTAATCAAATCGCTCTCAAAATCTGAGAAACGTCAGTTTAAGTTATTTGCCGGCCGAGTAGGGGCAAACCAGCATGCAAAATTCTTGCATTTATTTAATTTTTTGGATCATGCAAGTGAGTACAATGAGAAGGAAATTTTAAAGAAAAACTTTGTTACTAAGCAGCAGCTTTCAAATCTCAAAGCACATCTATATCGGCAGATTTTATTGAGTTTACGCATGAATCCGTCCATACAAAATACCCGAATGCAAATACGTGAGCAATTGGATTTTGCTACGGTTTTATACCAAAAAGGTCTTTATAGACAAAGCCTTAAGATCTTAGATAAAACCAAAGCTATTGCCAACAAGTATGAAGAAAAATACGCTGCTTTTGAAATTGTGGAGTTGGAAAAAGTAATCGAGTCGCAATACATCACGCGGAGTATGAGTAACCGAACGGAACAATTGATTCAAGACGCTTTGTGGTTGAGCGATCAAAATGAATTATGTAATCAATTATCCAATTTATCACTTCAATTATATGAACGATTGATTAAGGCTGGTTATGCAAAGAGTGATGAAGAATTTCGTGAAATCACCAAATTCTTTTTCGAACGTTTACCCAAAACTGAGTATGAACAAATGGGTTTTAGAGAGCGCATGTGGTATTGTAAAGCCCATGTCTGGTATAGTTTACTTACGCAAGATTTCCTCTCGAGTTTCAAGTACGCCACCCGCTGGGTTGAGTTGTTCGATCAATTTCCTAGAATGATTCAATCTCATCCAGTTTTTTATTTAAAGGCAAATAACTTTTTATTGGAAGCTTTGGTTTTGATTAAACACCCAAAGCGTTTTAAGCTAGTGTTGGGTAAAATGCAAAATGTTATAACTTCCAAAGATTTTCCTAAAAACGATAATCTTCAAGCATTGAGCTTTTTGTACTCCTATAACAATCAGTTGAATTTATACTTTTTGGAGGGTAATTTCAAAAGGGGCTTAAGTATTATCCCTTCGATTACTTCCCATATTGTACAGTTTAAAAATCAGATTGACCCTCACCACATCATGTTATTGTATTACAAGATTGCCTGTCTTTATTTTGGTTGTGATCAATATGAGGAAGCCATAGTTTATTTGAATAAAATTGTTCAAAATAAAGAGCTTAAAATGCGGGAAGACCTTTTGTGTTTTACACGTGTATTGAATTTAGTCGCCCACTATGAAGCCGGATATGATTACCATATAGACAAGCACATTCGTGACACCTTCAAGTTTTTATTAAAAATGGACGATCTGCATGAGGTACAGCGATCAATGATTGGCTTCATTCGAACACTCGGAAATATCTATCCACATGAGCTGAAAGAGAACTTCGTAAAACTCCATGCAGAATTAAAACAGTATGAAGACGATCCTTATGAGCGACGTGCATTCTTGTACTTAGATATTTTATCTTGGTTGGAAAGTAAAATTGAAAATAAACCTATAGCACAAATTATAAAAAACAAAGCAGCTAAGAGCCTTCGCCAACGCAAGCATTCCATAGAGCATCTTTAGGCGTGGGGGCGGTAATGCTAATGACTTCTTTCTTCACTGGATGCATAAGACTGAGCTTTCGTGCATGTAAATGGATACTGCCATTTGCATTGCTTCTTGACGCTCCATACTTCAAGTCACCTTTTATTGAATAGCCCAAAGCAGCTAGTTGGGCTCGAATTTGATGATGTCTCCCTGTATGAAGATTGATTTCTAAACAGCTATATCGTTCAAGTGTTTTAAAGCATTTAAAGTCGAGTATAGCTTCTTTGCTATTGGCCACTTTCTTGGCATAGGCATAGGATTTGTTTTGCTTAGTGTTACGCACCATCCAATGGGTTAATCGAGTTTCCTTTGGTAAATCTGTACCTTCTACCATGGCCCAATACAGTTTTTGTGTTTCCCTACGTTTGAATTGTTCATTTAAACGAATCAACGCTTTCGATGTACGGGCAAAGACAACTGCGCCACTGGTGGGACGATCTAGTCGATGAACAACACCTAAAAAAACGTCTCCGGGTTTATTGTATTTTTCTTTGATGTATTTTTTGGCAATATCAACCAAGGGCAAGTCTCCTGTTTTGTCCCCTTGTATCAAAACACCTGGAGGTTTATTGACAATCAAAAGATGATTGTCTTCGTATAAGACGTCTAGCGACTGAGTAGCTTTAATACTGTTCTTTTTCATTGGGGAAATCTCCTGATTTCACATCAGCAGTATAATCAGCAACGGCATCCATTACACTGGTGTGTAGATCTGCATAGCGTCGCAAAAAGCGTGGACTAAATTCCTTGCTCATCCCCAGCATATCATGCAAAACGAGTACCTGTCCATCGACATTATTTCCAGCCCCAATGCCAATAACAGGTATGGAAATGGATTCGGCCACCTGCTTGGCCAAAACCGCTGGAATTTTTTCCAAGACCAATCCAAAACAACCTAGATCTTCAAGCATTTTTGCATCTTCTAAAAGTTGTTTCGCCTCTGCTTCTTCTTTAGCCCTAACCGTATAGGTTCCAAACTTATAAATGGATTGGGGTGTAAGGCCTAAATGACCCATAACTGGTATACCCGCTTGGATGATTCGTTCTATGGATTGTTTTTCTTGAAATCCTCCTTCGAGTTTCACGGCATGTGCACCAGACTCTTTCATGATACGGATAGCCGATTTCAAGGCCTCTCGTGAGTCGGCCTGATAGGTCCCAAAAGGGAGGTCCACCACAACCAAAGCACGACTAGCTCCGCGGACAACAGAACCAGCATGATAGATCATTTGGTCTAAGGTAATGGGTAAAGTTGTTTCATGACCAGCAATTACATTGGAGGCAGAGTCTCCAACCAAAATGACATCTATTCCTGCTGCATCGACCAGACCTGCAAAGGTGAAATCATATGAGGTTAGCATGGCGATTTTTTCCCCATCCTTTTTCATTTGAATCAAAGAATTGGTTGTTACCCGTTGGTAACTTTTTTTGGCTGTTGACATGCGCTTTTATTTTTTTCAAATGTAGTCCTTTTCCTTTTTTGACCGAATTTTTTTACTGTTTTTGAACAAAGTGTCGGATGATTTATGACAGGCTGTCATATTTGGCGTACTGGCATACTCCTTGAATAATATTTAAAAAATTAAAATTTATATAATGAGTAAAATAATTGGAATTGATTTAGGAACAACAAATTCGTGTGTTTCTGTAATGGAAGGAAACGAACCAGTGGTTATTCCAAACGCTGAGGGAAAACGTACAACCCCCTCTGTTATCGCATTTGTAGAAGGTGGAGAAATCAAAGTAGGGGATCCTGCAAAGCGTCAAGCCGTAACAAATCCGACAAAAACCATAGCTTCAATTAAGCGATTCATGGGGAATAAATTCTCTGAGTCTTCCAAAGAAGCTTCAACCGTAGCCTATAAAGTTGTTAAAGGTGACAACAACACCCCACGTGTTGATATAGACGGACGTTTATATACGCCCCAAGAATTATCTGCGATGACACTTCAAAAAATGAAGAAAACAGCCGAAGATTATCTTGGACACGATGTAGACGAGGCTGTAATTACTGTTCCTGCCTATTTTAACGACGCTCAACGTCAGGCAACCAAAGAGGCCGGTGAGATTGCAGGACTAAAAGTACAACGAATCATCAATGAGCCAACAGCAGCAGCTTTGGCCTATGGTTTAGATAAAAAAGATGGTGCTGACCAAAAAATTGCGGTCTATGATCTTGGAGGAGGAACGTTTGATATTTCTATCCTAGAGCTAGGTGATGGCGTATTTGAAGTATTGGCTACCAATGGTGACACTCACCTTGGGGGCGATGATTTTGATCAAGTTTTAATCGATTGGTTAGCAGATCAATTCAAAAAAGATGAAGACATTGATCTTCGCACTGATCCAATGGCGCTGCAGCGTTTGAAAGAAGCTGCCGAAAAGGCAAAAATTGAATTGTCTTCTTCTTCGCAAACAGAAATTAATCTTCCCTATGTTACGGCAACCGCATCTGGTCCTAAGCATTTGGTAACTACCTTAACTCGTTCAAAATTCGAACAATTATCTGACGAATTGGTTCGCCGTTCCATGGCACCTGTCAAAAAAGCATTAGAAGATGCTGGTTTGTCAACTTCAGATATTGATGAAATTATCTTGGTAGGTGGGTCAACCCGTATACCAATCATTCAAGAAGAGGTTGAAAAATTCTTTGGTAAGAAGCCCTCTAAAGGAGTAAACCCAGACGAAGTAGTAGCGATTGGAGCTGCTATCCAAGGAGGTGTTTTGACAGGAGACGTTAAAGATGTATTGCTTTTAGACGTAACACCATTGTCTCTGGGGATTGAAACCATGGGAAGTGTGATGACCAAATTGATTGAATCAAACACAACTATTCCTACCAAAAAGTCACAGGTGTTTTCTACCGCCGCAGACAATCAACCTTCTGTTGAGATTCACGTATTGCAGGGAGAACGCTCAATGGCAGCAGATAACAAAACCATCGGTCGTTTTCACTTAGATGGAATTCCACCAGCACCACGCGGAACACCTCAAATTGAGGTAACCTTCGATATTGATGCTAACGGAATCATCAAAGTTACTGCAGCAGACAAGGCAACAGGTAAGACCCAAGATATTCGAATTGAAGCTTCTTCTGGTTTAACTGAGGAGGAAATTGAGAAAATGAAGCAAGAAGCTGAAGCCAATGCTGAAGCTGATAAAAAAGCCAAAGAAGAGGTCGATAAATTAAATTCTGCTGATCAAATGATTTTTCAAACGGAAAGTCAATTGAAAGAATTTGGCGAAAAACTTTCTGAAGACAAGAAGAAACCCATTGAAGAGGCCTTGGAAGAATTGAAGAAAGCCTATGAAACCAAAGACGTGGCTGTTATTGATCCAGCCTTAGACAAAATCAATGAAGCTTGGAAAAATGCTTCTGAAGAAATGTATAAGGCACAAGCTGATGGAGCAAATGGGCAAGCAGCTCCAGATCCTGCTGCCGGTGCAGATCCTGCAACCGGAGGAGACGATGTTCAAGATGTCGACTTCGAAGAAGTAAAATAGTTTTACTAAGAAAGAAAAGCACCGCCTAGGCGGTGCTTTTTTTATTCACTAATTTTGTAAAAAAAGCAATGGAAAACGCAGACAAATTAGTTTTGCTTAATGAATCTTCCCAGAATTTTCTTATAAAAACACTCAACATAAAATTTACAGAATTGGGCGACGATTATTTGGTTGCCGCCATGCCTGTCAACGAAAGGGTTTATCAACCCGATGGTGTATTGCACGGAGGAGCAACCTTTGCTTTAGCGGAGACAGTGGGGAGTGTCGCCGCTTATTTATTTGCCAAAAACAACGATCAAATTGTTCGTGGCATTGAAATGTCTGGAAATCATCTACGAAGTGTGAGTAGTGGCCACGTTCATGCAAAAGCCGAAAGTATTCACAATGGGCGCACCACACAAATATGGCAAATTCGTGTCACAGATGATGACGATCGACTAATTTCGTTGATTAAACTTACGACCATTACTTTACCTAAAAAGTAAGATGCAAACATTCATTTCTTCTTTGGAAGCAGAAGGTCTTCCTTTTGTACTGTTTAGATATCCAAATGAAGAGCGTATTCTTTGTTACTACCAAAACGACAAACAGGAACACCGTACTACATCCTTTGAAGAAGAGGGTTTTGTCTTTAGCTCATTTGATAGAGAAACTTCCTCTCTATATATACCAGCGACCAATCAAAAAATTATTGAAGTAGATGCCCCACTAAAGCAGGCTTTTTCTCCTCCTTTACTCCCGTTAAACGGGAAAGATAAATTTGAAGAAGCAGTTGAAGAAGCAGTAAAAGAAATTAATGCATCAAGTCTTGAAAAGGTTGTTTTATCGGCCCCTTTTTTTGTTCCCAACAGGCGAAATGGAGCATCTATTTTTGCTTCCTTAGCACAGAAATACCCCAATGCTTTTGTGTATTATTGGTCACATAATGCAACAGCTAATTGGCTGGGTGCTACCCCAGAGCATTTTATTTCCCTAGAAGAGAATCAAATGGATACCATGGCCTTGGCTGGAACCCTAGCCGTTGGAACTCAAGCAGAATGGACAGAGAAAGAATATCACGAACAAGAATTGGTTACTCAAAGCATAGTCAATGCATTGCAAAAAGTTGTTCCAGTCGCAGCGATAAAAGTGGGAGATAGACAAACAGTTCAAGCGGGAAGTTTGCAGCATTTACAAACCTCAATTCGTGTTGATGCGCAAGGTGTTCCCCTTCGTGATATAATTGAGGTACTTCACCCCACACCAGCTGTTGGCGGCCTTCCTGTTGAAAAAGCACAACTTTTTATTCGTAAACACGAAGGATATGACCGAGAGTATTACGCAGGCTTTTTAGGTGTTTTTAAGCAGAATAAAAGCGCCAAGTTATTTGTGAATTTACGCTGTGGTAAAGTAAGCGAAAACAACATTCAATTATTTGCTGGAGCAGGAATAACTCATAATAGCGAACCGACTAAAGAATGGAATGAGATTTGTGGGAAGGCCATGACCTTTCTATCGGTGATATGATTTTTCATTTAAAATGAAATTATGCCTTTTGGGTTTTGTATTTTTGCTGGGCTATGACAAAAATGAGTGAGAAAATAAGCACACAATTGTATTCTTCTATCCCCTTGGCACAAACAATTGTTCTCTTTTGTCAAGCAAAGAATATCCAGCATATTGTCATTTCTCCTGGGTCTAGAAATGCACCCTTAACCAAAGATTTCACCAATAATTCTTTTTTCACCACCTATAGTATTGTTGATGAAAGGGCGGCTGCATTTTTCGCCCTTGGTATTGCGCAACAAACCAAGCAAGTCGTTGCCCTTGTGTGCACCTCGGGATCAGCCTTGTTGAATTATTATCCAGCAATAGCCGAGGCCTACTATAGTGATATTCCATTGGTGGTGCTTTCTGCAGATAGAATGCCCCATAGAATTGACATAGGCGATGGGCAAACCATACGTCAATCCCGGGTGTTTGAACCTCATATAGAAGATGCAGCTTACTTGCTTCCCGATGTTTCGCATGCTACAGCAACATTGCTAGACCATCCTACTCAAAGTCTATTAAATAGTGCAGCGACCAAAGAAGATATTGCAGCACGTCAAAAAGAAATTCAGCAGCAAAATGAAGTAGATATAAATAGAGTGCTGAATTCGGCCATTAGCGCTAGTGGTCCGGTTCATTTGAATATTCCATTTGAAGAACCACTATATGAGACCACAACAAAAACCATTGTTTTATCGCATAATGTTGCATCCCTAGAGAATGAAAAGTTTGTAGAACTAGCTCCCTTTATCGATAAATGGAATTTGGTAAAAAAGAAAATGATTTTGGTTGGAGTATTGGCCCCCAATTCTCTCGATCAAGCTATTGTCGAGTATCTCGCTGCAGACCCTTCGGTAACTGTATTGACCGAGGTTACATCGAACTTGTCTCACCACACCTTCATTCAATCCATAGATACTTTTATTGCGCCATTGGAAAAGTCAGCAAATGATTTATCTCCTTTTCAGCCAGAACTATTGCTTACTCTTGGTGGAATGATTGTTTCGAAAAAAATTAAAAACTTTCTGCGTCAGAATCCTCCCAAAGCACATTGGCATTTGGATAAGAAGAAGGCTTATGACACCTTTTATTGTTTGACAAATCACCTATCTATTGAACCATTTGTTTTCTTTGAAGCGTTGAAAGAGCAAAAGGTGGAGTATGTTCAAAGCAATTACAGTGCTCACTTTTTAGCTCAATACAACAAGCATCGCCTGCTGGGAGTTGACTATTTAAAGAAGATTCCTTTTTCAGATTTAAAAGCTTTTGAGATGATTTTCAAACAGCTTCCCAAAAACACTTTTTTACAGCTCGCCAATAGTTCTACCATTCGCTATGCGCAATTATTTCGTTTACCTCAGTTGAAAGGGGTTTTTTGCAATAGAGGTACAAGTGGTATAGATGGAAGTACTTCTACAGCCATGGGTGCAGCATGGATTAACAATGCACCAACAGTATTTATTACTGGTGATTTGAGTTTTTTCTATGACGCTAATGGATTGTGGAATGACTATTTAAAGCCAACTACTCGCATCATTGTAATGAACAATTCGGGTGGTGGAATATTTCGTATTCTCCCTGGAGAAAAAGACACAGCAACCTATGACACTTATTTTGAAACAGTTCAGCAGCGTTCTGCTAAAAAATTATGCCAACTGAATGGAATCGGATATAAATCGGCGTCTTCCCGTATAGGATTAAACCTACAGTTGAAACGATTTTTTCGTCCATCGAGTCGTCCTCAATTACTGGAAATAAACACTCCAAGAAAAATAAATGACACAATCTTGTTGAACTACTTTAGTTACATGCAAGGTGAATAATGATAAATGACGTAATTTTAAAAAAAAATTCATGACTCAAGTTAATTGGACCTCAATCAAAGATTATTCTGATATTCTTTTTGAATTCTACAATGGTGTAGCAAAAATCACCATCAATCGCCCCGATGTATATAATGCCTTTCGACCAGAAACCAATAATCAAATGTTGGAAGCCATGGATATCTGTCGTGAGCGAAATGATATAGACATTATTGTTTTTACTGGAGCAGGAGAGAAAGCTTTTTGTAGCGGAGGAGATCAAAACGTAAAAGGTGTTGGAGGCTATGTAGGAGAAGATGGTGTACCACGACTCAATGTACTCGATTTGCATAAAAAAATACGTGAAATTCCTAAGCCAGTAATCGCAATGGTGAATGGATATGCCATTGGTGGAGGACATGTTTTACATGTTGTTTGCGATTTGACCATTGCCAGTGAAAATGCCATCTTTGGTCAGACTGGTCCAAAGGTAGGTAGTTTTGACGGTGGCTTTGGTTCTTCTTACCTCGCGCGTCATGTTGGACAGAAAAAAGCCCGTGAGATTTGGTTCTTGTGTCAGCAGTATTCTGCCAAAGAAGCTGAAGAAATGGGAATGGTGAATAAAGTTGTTCCCCTAGAAAACCTTGAAACGACAGTATTGGAATGGTGTGCTTTGATGCAAAAGAGAAGCCCATTGGCTTTGCGTATGGTAAAACGTTGTTTGAATGCAGAATTGGATGGTCAACACGGATTAATGCAATTGGCTGGCGATGCCACCTTGATGTATTATCTGATGGATGAAGCACAAGAAGGAAAGCAGGCTTTCTTGGAAAAACGAGATCCTAATTTTAAGCAATACCCCAAATTCCCCTAATCCCATGAGATGCCTTTTGTAGATGAAGAAAAGTTAGCGGAACTTTATAAAGAAATGGACAAAGAGAGTAAATCATCTGTTTATTTTCAAAGTTTGTATTTTAAATATAAAGCAAAATTAACCCAGCTTGTTGTTTATAAATATGGGTTTTATACAATCGCCTCTTTGTTTATAGCGTTACTCTTTTTCACCCTCTATCCTTGGCCAGATAAACCGACTCCAGCTACAGTCGATAACGAGATTGATTTATCAAACCAAGTTGATCAATTGGAAAATGAGAATAAAGTTTTGAATGGTCAAACCATTGATATTAATAAGATTCTAGAGGACAAAACAGTCTATACCGTTCAGTTTATCACTTCAAAAAAGAAAGATATTCTTTTATTTTCTGAAAATTTCATCAATTTTCGAGCTTATCCTTTACATGATTCTTATGCATATTCTTTGGGTAATTTCGTTACAAAAGAAGAGGCTGAGGCATTTAAACAAGAATTAATTAAACTAGGCCTCTCAGATTTATGGATAACCTCTTATAAGTCTGGCGAACGAATTTTATTAGAGAATCAATGAAAAATAAATCTGCCATTTGGTTGGAAGCAGCGCGATTGAGGACCTTGCCTTTATCCATAGCTGGAATCATTGTTGGAAATGGACTGGCTTTTGCAGGAGGAAGCTTTTCTCCACTAATTTTTTTCTTTGCGCTATTGACAACCATTTCTTTTCAAGTCTTGTCAAACTTTGCCAATGATTATGGCGACGGGGTGAAGGGCACAGATAATGCAAAGCGGCTAGGACCTGCTCGCGTTTTACAGCAAGGTTTATTGACGCGTGAAGAACTCAAAAAGGGCATGCAATTATGTGCCCTTTTTAGTTTATTTTCTGCATTATTTCTCATTTGGTTATCGTTTGATTCTACCCAAGTATATGCAGCATTGTTTTTTGTTGTCTTGGGCGTTATTAGTATTGTTTCGGCAATAAAATATACGGTGGGCGAATCTGCCTATGGCTATTATGCCTTAGGAGATTTATTTGTTTTTGTCTTCTTTGGTGGCGTAAGTGTTTTGGGCTCTTTTTATTTGCAAACACAACTTTTTACCCCAGAACTATTGCTTCCGGCAATCAGTATTGGAGTGTTTAGCACTGCTGTATTGAACTTAAATAATTTACGTGACATGGAAAACGATTTGGTTTCAAATAAGATTACATTGCCCATATTGCTTGGTAAAGTTAAAGGGATGAAATATCATTACTCCCTCATCGTTATTGGTTTTTTTAGCACCCTATTATTTGCCTATCTCGAGGGAGGGGAATATCTGTATTTCCTACCTTTGGTCATGATTATACCTTTTGGAAAACATCTGATGAGGGTATCAAATTCTTCGGGAGGTAAGGCCTTAGATCCAGAATTAAAAGTAGTTGCTTTGAGTACTTTTGCTTTTTCTATTTTATTTGTCACGGGTTTTATACTCGATGCTCTATGGTAGCTCATTATAAGAAATATATTTTAGAATTTAGACAACCAAGCGGGACTTCACGCGGTATTTTACGTCAAAAAGAAACCTGGTTTATATTCATCAACGATGGTCAAAAAATGGGTCTAGGTGAATGTGGTCTTCTTCGGGGGCTAAGTTGTGATGATCGTCCAGACTATGAGGAGAAACTGGCCTGGACCTGTGCAAATATTCATTTAGGGAAAGATTTTCTTTATGCTTCTCTTGTGGAATTTCCGTCAATTCAAATGGGGGTAGAAACTGCTTTTTTATCCATGCTTTCCGACGATCCCTTTCTACTTTTCCCTAATGCTTTTTCAAGCTCCGAGGCTTCAATCATAATCAATGGTTTGATATGGATGGGTGACCTTGACTTTATGCTGGCGCAAGTGAAAGATAAATTAGAGCAAGGCTTTTCGTGTATAAAAATGAAAGTAGGCGCAATTGATTTTGAACAAGAGTTGTCTATTTTGAAAGGCATTCGCAATCAATTTACTAAAGAACAACTCGTTTTGCGAGTAGATGCCAATGGTGCATTTAGAGCTGATGCCATAGAAAAGTTACACCGATTAGCAGCATTGGACATTCATTCCATCGAGCAGCCTATTCCTGTTGGAAATTGGCGAGAAATGAATCGTTTATGTAAAGAATCTCCCCTCCCAATTGCCTTAGACGAAGAGTTGATCGGTGTTTTTTCGCGGGAAGATAAAATTGCCTTGTTGGAAGGTATTCAACCTCAGTTCATTATTTTAAAACCAAGTTTTATTGGTGGATTCACTGGAGCAAAAGAATGGTCTACATTGGCGCAAGAGCGTGGAATTGATAGTTGGGTTACCAGTGCACTGGAAAGCAATGTTGGTTTAAATGCCATTGCTCAGTGGACATATCACAACAATTTTAAAGGACATCAAGGATTAGGGACTGGGAATTTATTTACAAATAATATTCCCTCTCCTTTAACAATAGAAAATGGTTATATTAGATTAAGCAACAAAAAAGTATGGACACCCTTAGAACAAATTCTTTTCTAGAAAATTTTCATTCGAAAAAATTATCCTTCGCTTGGTATCTGTTGGGTTCTCTAATCATCATTATTTTTAGTTTTCTAGGGCAAATCCCAACCCTATTTTTTTTGCCGCATCAACACCCAAGTTCAGGAAATCAATTGGATATCTTTGCGCATTTGGATTCGAATCTGACCTTATTCCTTTTATTATTTTCTTATTTAATTGCATTTTTTGGTTTTCTATTTGTGGTTTATCGCATACACAAACAAACCATTACTTCTGTCACAACTTCTCGGCTAAAGATCGATTTTAAACGTATTCTCTTTGGATTTTTGTTTTGGGGAGGTCTCAGTATTTTTCTCTTTGGGATTGATGTATTTTTATCGCCAGAGGATTATCTGTGGAATTTTAAACCCATTCCTTTTTTAATCATGTTTCTCATCTCGTGTACACTTATTCCATTTCAATCAGCTTTAGAGGAATGGATTTTTCGAGGCTATTTGATGCAAGGATTTGCAACATTGACAAAAAGTCGTTTGATGTCACTTTTACTTACCTCAATCATTTTTGGGTCCTTACATATTTTGAACCCTGAAATCGATAAGTTAGGCTATGGACTTTTGGTTTACTACATTGGTACAGGATTGTTTTTTGGTATCATGAGTTTAATGGATGAAGGCATTGAACTGGCCATTGGCTTTCATTTCGCCAATAACTTGATTACTGCCTTATTGGTAACGGCAGATTGGACAGTTTTCCAAACAGAATCACTCTATAAAGACATTTCTAACCCAAGCCTAATGCCAGAATTGTTGCTGTTTTTAGGATTGATCTATCCCTTAACACTTCTGTTACTAGCAAAAAAATATCATTGGGGTAATTGGGTATATAAACTAACAGCACCTATTCATGTCGATAAAACCTAGTTTTCGAAACATTCACAATCGTTTTCTTTTAAACGGTACTCATTATCGTTTTCAAGATCTATTTGAAATTGCCTATTCCTTCATCAAAGAAGGGAAGGAGCACGAAAGAGCCATTGGGGACTTTTTAATGGATTGGATTCGACCAAACGATACAATTACTTTAAAAACCTCGGGTTCTACAGCTTCGCCTAAATCGATTGTATACAACAAGCAATCAATGGTAAACTCTGCTTTGGCGACGGGAAATCATTTTGGTGTAAGTATTGGCGATCGTGCATTACATTGTTTAAATGCAGATTTTATTGCTGGAAAGATGATGTTGGTTCGAGCCATGATTTTAGGCCTTGAAATCGATTTAGTTCCTCCACAGGGGAATGTATTGATGCATTCAGACAAAACCTATGACTTTGTTGCAATGGTTCCACTACAGGTCGATAATGCATTCGAGGATTTAGATCGTGTAAAAACGCTACTTATTGGCGGTGCACCTACTTCCATGCAATTAAAAGAGCGGTTAAAAGAAAAACAAACCCAATGCTATGAAACTTATGGAATGACAGAAACTTTAACCCATATTGCAGCCAGAAAGATCAATGGAAATTCTGAATATTTCTCTTCACTTCCAAATGTTAGTATCTCTCAGGACAAGCGTAACTGCTTGGTAATCGATGTACCCTATTTATCTGAGGAGAAAATTGTCACCAATGATTTGGTAGACATAGAAGGCGATGGTTCTTTTCTTTTGAAAGGGAGGGTGGATAATATGATTAACACAGGAGGCGTTAAAGTGCTTCCTGAAGAGGTAGAAGCGAAAATATCTGCTCATATGGATCTTCCTTTTATCGTGGGTGCAATTAAAGATACTGCATTGGGGCAAAAAATTATTTTAGTGGTTGAAGGCGATTTTCCTGTTAATCTTTTGGAAGATTTGGATAATATTGAACAAATGACGAAATATGAATTACCAAAGGAAGTTCATTCGCTAAAAACATTTGTTCGGACTGCTAATGGGAAAATCAAGCGGAAAGAAACCTTAGCCTTGTTAGACCTGTAAAACCCCCATATTAAAGCGTTCTGTGATTGGGGCATGATTCGCAGCCTCTATCCCCATGCTAATCCATTTGCGGGTCTCTATTGGATTAATAATTGCATCTGTCCAAAGACGGGCGGCAGCATATTCGGGTTTTGTTTGCTTGTCGTATCTCCCTTTGATCTTTTCAAATAATTCTTCTTGTTCTTTTTCCGAAATTTGAATTCCTTTTTTCTTGAGTGAACTTGCCTCGATCTGCATCAAAACCTTAGCAGCCTGCGCCCCTCCCATTACAGCCATTTCGGCTGAAGGCCAAGCAACAATGAGACGTGGATCAAAAGCTTTTCCACACATGGCATAGTTTCCAGCCCCATAAGAATTTCCCATAATTATGGTGAATTTAGGCACCACCGAATTGGACTGAGCATTCACCATCTTTGCACCATCTTTAATGATACCTGCGTGTTCTGCTTTGCTACCCACCATAAAACCGGTTACATCTTGCAAGAAAACCAAGGGAATTTTCTTTTGGTTACAGTTGGCAATAAACCGTGTTGCCTTATCGGCTGCATCACCATAGATAACGCCCCCTAGCTGCATTTCTCCTTTTTTGGATTTAATGACCTTTCGCTGATTGGCGACAATTCCAACGGCCCATCCATCGATTCGCGCATAGGCAGTAATGATCGTTTTACCGTAACCTGCTTTGTATTCGTCATAATTTCCTTGATCAACCAATTGTTCAATCAAAGGATAAGTATCGTATGGAGTAGAACGGGTTGTTGGTAAAAGTCCAAAGATTTGTTCTGCCTCATTCTTTGGCAATTGTGGCTTAACTCTATTGAATCCAGCCTTTTCCGGCTCACCTATTTTATCAATAAGGGAGCGTATTTTATTTAGCGCAGCCAAATCATCAGGTACATTGTAGTCGGTTACCCCACTTATTTCAGAATGGGTTGTTGCTCCGCCCAAGGTTTCGTTGTCAATTTCTTCACCAATGGCCGCTTTGACCAAATAGCTCCCAGCCAAGAAAATACTTCCCGTTTTATCGACAATCAATGATTCGTCAGACATAATGGGGAGATAGGCTCCACCTGCAACACAACTTCCCATAACAGCGGCAATTTGTGTAATGCCCAAACTACTCATTTTAGCATTATTTCTAAAAATGCGGCCAAAGTGTTCTTTATCAGGGAAGATTTCATCTTGCATGGGTAAAAAGACTCCAGCAGAATCGACAAGATAGATGATAGGAAGTTTGTTTTCCATGGCAATTTCTTGCGCTCTAAGGTTCTTTTTTCCCGCCATGGGAAACCATGCGCCTGCTTTTACGGAGGCATCATTAGCGACAATTACACATAAGCGTTTTTTGATATAGCCAAGAACAACAACGACACCAGCTGCTGGAGCACCGCCGTAATCTTCATACATTTCATGTGCAGCAAAGGCACCAATTTCAATTTGCTGTGATTTGGGATCGACCAAAGCGTTGATGCGCTCTCGAGCAGTCATTTTCCCTTGATCTCTTAGTTTTTGAAGCTGTTTTTTTCCTCCCCCAAGTTTTATTTGCGCTAGTTTTTTTTCGACAGCAGACCAAAGTAATTTATTGTGATCTTCGTTTTTATTGAAGGCTAAATTCATGTCAAACTTTTGTTAAAAATAAGAAAGATTCTAGCACAAATCGCCTTATTGTAGTAAAAGAAATTCAGGACACATTCATAAGAATAAAAGTCCGATATTTGTCACGGAAGAAATCATATATGAGTTTAAACAAAAACAAGATCTTTAGGGTTACTGCATTCATTCTTTTTTTACTTGGAACAGCATTAATTCTTTTGGGTCTGGTGAAGTATCGTGAATATGCCATTGGGTTTTCAGTGGCAGGTGTTGGCTTTTATGCTGTAGCATGGGCTTTCAATGCCTTAAAAGGAAGAGTTTAATTATGTCAGAAGATAAGAAAGTAATTTTTTCAATGTCTGGGGTCTCAAAATCTTACCCAGACGCACAACAACCCGTTTTAAAAAATATTTACCTCAGTTTTTTTTATGGAGCTAAAATTGGGATTTTAGGTCTCAATGGTTCAGGAAAATCAACTCTTTTAAAAATCATCGCTGGGCAAGAGAAAAACTTTCAAGGTGATGTGGTTTTTTCTCAAGATTATAGTGTTGGATATCTGGAGCAGGAACCTCAAATGGACGAAGACAAGACTGTCTTAGAAATTGTCAAGGAAGGTGTTGCTAAAACAGTGGCTGTTTTGGACGAATACAATAGTATTAACGACCAGTTTGCCTTGCCAGAAGTCTATGAAAATGCTGATAAAATGCAGCAATTAATGGACCGTCAAGCTCAGTTACAAGATGAAATTGACGCAGCCAATGCATGGGAACTTGATACCCAATTAGAAATTGCCATGGATGCGTTGCGTACGCCACCAAGTGATCAAAAAATAAGTGTCCTTTCTGGAGGTGAACGTCGCCGTGTAGCCCTTTGTCGTTTGCTTTTGCAACAACCCGACGTATTGCTTCTGGATGAACCAACCAACCACTTGGATGCAGAATCTGTCCATTGGTTAGAACATCATTTAGCCCAATACAAAGGCACTGTAATTGCTGTAACACACGATCGTTATTTTCTCGATAATGTAGCCGGATGGATACTGGAATTGGATCGAGGAGAAGGGATTCCATGGAAAGGGAATTATTCTTCTTGGTTGGATCAAAAGTCTAAACGCTTGGCACAAGAACAAAAGCAGGCTTCCAAACGTCAAAAAACCCTAGAGCGTGAGTTAGAGTGGGTGAGAATGGCACCCAAAGGTCGCCAGAGTAAACAGAAAGCCCGCTTATCGAATTACGATAAACTGATGAGTCAAGACCAATCCCAGGTCCAAGATAAGTTGGAAATTTTTATCCCGAATGGCCCACGTTTGGGAACTAATGTAATTGAAGCCCAAGGAGTTGCAAAAGCATTTGGTGATAAATTGCTTTATGACGACTTGAATTTTGTTTTACCTCAAGCAGGAATTGTAGGGGTCATTGGTCCCAATGGGGCAGGGAAATCAACGATTTTTAAAATGATCATGGATCAAGAAAATCCAGACAGTGGAATTTTCGCTGTTAGTGAAACAGTTAAATTGGCCTATGTCGATCAAACACATTCCAATATTGATCCAAACAAAAGCATTTGGCAGAACTTTTCTGATGAACAAGAACTCATCATGTTAGGAGGGAAGCAGGTGAATTCTCGTGCATTCTTGAGCCGTTTTAATTTTAGTGGAAGTGAGCAAAATAAAAAAGTTAGCTCTTTGTCGGGAGGACAGCGCAATCGCCTGCATTTGGCCATGACACTAAAAGAAGAAGGAAATGTTCTCTTATTGGATGAGCCAACAAACGATC
>Ga0115564_10000349_pt1 | contig 45735 bp, 44 predicted proteins | sample COGITO_mtgs_1105_7_FD_88680 | JGI IMG/M metagenome (GOLD analysis project Ga0115564, IMG submission 88680) | Pelagic marine microbial communities from North Sea - COGITO_mtgs_110523 | ecosystem: Environmental > Aquatic > Marine > Epipelagic | place: Germany:Helgoland, sampling site Kabeltonne...
CGAAGCCGCTGCATTTGCGCCTCCGTTAGCCAATAAAGATTGCTCATCATATCCCCCTAGAACTGGGGGCCGTGAATCATGACAGCGCCGCAAGCTCAATCAGTTAATGGGTCCTGACCCTAGTAAGTAAAACGATGGTGAGGGTCTTTGGCTGCATATCAAACCCAACGGGCGTAGACCGTGGGGCTTACGGGTAATCTAAAACAAGCGCCGCCGAGAAATGGGTCTTGGTACCTATCGGCGTATTAGCTTGGCAAAAGCCCGTAACGCGGCGACCACTTGGCCTCAAATGGCCAAAGATTACCGGCGTCCCCACAAAGCCATTGTCGAGCGTAGACGTTAGAAGGCGCGAGCGCATCGTAAACTGCACGTATCACGCAACGTCGCCAAAGAAGCGGTTGAGAGCAACAAAGCCCAATTGAAATGCGATGGGAAAGCTAGGCGTTGGTTTTGTCCCATTGAATTGCACATCTTGCCAATGCTTGGAGATATGCCCGTTGGGGACCTTGACCGAATCGCGATCCGCGATTGCCTGAAACCAATTTAGCATGAAAAGGGAGCCGAGCGGATGAATAGGGCATGGAGCGTGCTAAGAAAATACCGCTCTGAGAGAAAAACCCGTCATTGTGCAACTCGTTCACTTTGAGGAAGGTAGTCCAGCAATCGTTGGCAATGTTCAATCACGGGGCGGGGTAATAAATTTTGACTCGCTCGCTAGTTCCGAACTTGCAGTCGTATCTATTAACGATCCGTACTCATTCGCGACATGCCCGGCCTAGAGCCGACCTTGGCCGTCCAGTCAAGCTGCTGCGGTGCGGCCCATCATTGCAGTCATTCGCGGCGACTGCGTAATTGGTTGATAGGCGAACTCACACAACCGGACTTTCCCGACATTGATGTATGGGCATATTGCTGACGCAGCATTCATTTGCATTTGCGTTAGAGTTATTTTGGTGACGTCTCAAATTTCACAGGAGCGGCCCTTGAAAGTCATCAAGACCAAGTATTCCAAAACCTTCCTTTCGCAACATTCACCTCTCACTCACGCTCGGTGGAACTTTGCCCCCGCGCGATGATTTTCATAGGGTCTGCTTTTATGACGCAGTAGTGCAACTAAGTAAGAAGAGTGATCGATCCATCAAATTTGTGGGTGCTCAAAGGGCGTATGCAGCTTTTCCAGAGACTTGAACCACTTGGTCACGGTTTCTCGCGTGTGTTCAGCCAATTCAAACTACACTGGTTTGTGTGTCTTGCTTTGAACCACCAATACTCTTCTCCCGCACCCTGCCATCCTTGATCTTGAGACAGGCCACTGCGCGTCAGACTGATCCCGTAGCAAAGATACCGAACAAACGGTAATTAGGTTAAGCTAAGAAGTGGCAAAGGCATCAAGGCCAAAGGTGGAGGCGAGTGGAGCGCCCGCAAGCATCCTTCTCACACATGCAAGCATGTGCTACCGGGCAGAGGGCGGCCCCAAACGCCGAATCTGACGGAAAATACATATTTGAATTGACGACGAAACATTGGAGCTTCGGACGGTCGAGGTCACAAGCAGAAACTCGGAGAGGCTCCCATGCTGCCAGAACTTCTGAACCAAATCTCGCACGATCAGGACATCCGCAACGTCACAGCTGATGGGGCATACAACACGCGTAAATGCGTCGAGTCGATTGCTGCCAGAGGTGCCAATGCCGTGACCCCTCCGCGCAAGAATGCCAAGCCCTATAAGCTGACGAGCGCCGGAGCGATTGCCCGAAACGAAGCGGTCAGTCCGCAGCAATATCTGGGCCATACCTTGTGGCAACGTTGGAATGGATACCACCGCCGAAGCCGCGTCGAAACGAAGATGCACTGCAAGAAACTACTTGGCCAATCGTTGATGGTGAGGTGTTTTGATCGGCAGGTTGCAGAGATCCACGTCCGCATCGCTGTCCTCAACCGCTACACGGCTCTTGGCATACCTATTACGAAGCCTGTAAACTAAACCCGTATGTGGTAAGGCCAAGAGCGTCCTTCGCCTGATTTGTGCAACAAAGCCGACACGGATAACTAGTTTGGGCCGCCTGCCACTGTGGCTCAAGTCTCTTAGACTAATGCGCGCCTTTTTCTCGCATGTAATGGAGCATCGCAGGCCGATATGTGGCGAGTTCTCTGGCAACGGCTGGATGTTTTAACATGTCCGAGCGATAGATCTGTACTGCCGCAGGCCATTCCAACTTCGGCACAACTGTCCCTTCGAAAAGAGCGATCCACTCAAGCGTCACAATAGTACCGAGATCACCCATCCAAAGGCGGTCACGCGGTAATTCCAATTGCTGCAACATGATGCCCAATCCGTACAGCCGCAGATTAATCTGAGTATGTGCTATGCTGATCGTTGCGGCTTCACGCATTTCAGGGTCAACATACGGGAACGTCAGACGCAAAGCAGGTTCCAATCGTGTATCGGAAAATCGAGAGCGTTCCCGAGATCGCGCACGCCCAACAAGCGTGTTAGGTAACATTGGAATTTCCGGATATTTTTCTTCCAGATATTCCGCAATCGCTTCGCTATCTGTCAGCGTCAAGTTTCCGTCAACGAGCGCCGGAATATTGCCCGATGGCACAAGCGCCAGATATGTGGACGACCCACCTCCACCCGGCGGTGGGGCTTCCCTGAAGGATAATTTTTTATGATGCAGTAAAATGCGCAACTTGGCACAGTAGAGCGAATGGTCAGAGGCGTAGATCAGCATATAGCACTTCGGTTTATGAGTAGGATATTCAGAAAATGCTATGCTCTAGCGCTGAAACGCAAGTTGGAAGTTTCGGAAGTGCCCATTCAGCTATGTTAGAATTCAAAGCATGGACCTCACCAAAACGCCGCGTTCCATTTCTAATATCTACTTTGGGGGAGCTGTGGGCGGCATCTTGATGATCGACAAAGGCCTGGCTTGGACCATTTTTGTGGAAAAACAACGTATTGCAGGTGCCCAAAATTAGGAATGGGATATTGCGCGAGCGCCTTTCTTATCAGGCTTGGCGCGTTTGCTGCGGTGCAGGAAAGACCTTTGCCAATTTGCAAAGGTTTTGGGCAGTTTTTAGCAAGAAGGAATTCGTCATTGGCGCCGCAGGGGATACGTAATCAGAGCCTACCCAACCCAAGAATACGTTTAAGCTGGGCAACGAGCATCTCCACCTTCTCTCTTTGCCGCATCGAGATTTTGTATTGCGTGGTCTTGGCAATGTCGCGGGCTACCTAGCGGGTGTCTTCGTTTTCTTCATGGGTGATCTTGCGGGTATCGGCTTTTGGGGCAGCACTTTAATTTGGAGGGACAAGCCTGACATGCGTGTTTTAGAGCTTGGTATTTCGCGACACCTCTGCCAGATGAACCACGGTTTGGGTCTGAATAATTGCGTCAGAACTGCTTGAGAGGTTCACCTTCTGGGCAGATGTACTGGTTGTTCTCGGCATCCCATTCGCAGTCAGCCCGAGACCAAGTTCCATCCTTGCGACCCTACTGATCGATGACAGCGATGTGCGGGGCAATACCGTGTTCGACCAGCCAGCCAAGGTTCATGGCATAACCGTAAGCTGTATCGGAGATGAGACGTTCTGGTTGAAGATCGAAGCGATCTTCGACCCTATCCAGCATGGTTCGTGGTGCCTCAACTTCCGCGCTTAGAATATAACGGCTCGGCTCGACATCGACGATAACGGTCTAACCCGTATCGATTTGATCGTTTGTCGAAAAGTTAAAGAACGCAAGGCCTTTGCGTGCTGCCGTCCACTGGCTTGCGGGATCGGGATGGGACGTAACTTGGGTTCAACCTCCGATGCGGCCAATAATGCAGCATCGTCCAAGACATCGAGATATTCTTTTACTGCACGCGATGCATCGTTTGGATCGATGGCGCTGAAATTCCAATCTTCCTTTGGCGTGGAGTTCTGTTTGCTCGCATCGGTTTCAATCAAACTTGCGTCTGCCAAAAGGCGTTGGCCGCTCACCAGGCCATCTGCGATGCAGCGGCCAACGCTCTTCTCAAACAGATGCCTGAGTAGTTTGCTTTCCCGAAAGCGCCCGTGCCGGTTCTTAAAAAAGGTTGAATGGTTAAGGATTGGATCAGATAAATCGAGACGACATAACCAGCGATAGGCCAGGTTCAGATGCACCTCTTCACACAGGTGGCACTCTGAACGGATGCAAAAACAGTACCCTACCCACAGCATGCAGATCCAAAAATCTCAGGATCAATCAACGGACAGCCCGTGAGGCTATAAAACTCGGCAACACACTGGCGAATGTCACTCAGATCAACAAACCGATCAATCGAGCGCTAGAGGTGATATTTGGGAACATGATCTTCCAGCGAAAACTCATAAAACTGCGCGCCTTGCGCTTTCTGCTTTGGACCCATCATCGCCAAATCCTCCAATCAATATGGCATTTAAACCAGTGAATGAGCTTCCGATCAAGGAAGAGTTTTTCAACAGAATTCGCGAACAGCGAAGATCACTACATTCCTAAGGCACAGGACCAAGCAGCTAAATGGCTCTGGACTTAGAACAACGAGCGACCCAACATGGGCATCGGCGGCAAAACACCCGCTATGAAGATAAAAGCAACCGCATAAATTTTACGGTTGGACCCCATAAAGGGGGAGACTACCAAACAAGTTTGAATAGCTGCATCATTTTATTACTGTTACCGACCCCTCTTGCCGCTTGGCTGCGAGCTCCAAGACATCACTGGATCGAAGCGAAATTACAACGAACTGCGCCACTTTAAACTGTCATTGTAAAACGGCCAATTTGTAATCTTGTACTTCGTAGGGGCCCAACGGCTCATGCCTCAAGCTATCACCCTGGATTCAACCGTGAAACCCAACACTCGATTTGTGCAACATATGCGGTCTCACGCAAAATGAAGGCGACCGTGCTTGATGAAACACTCAAAGCCTTCGACCAAAGGCCCGGTAAAGCCTCATTGTCTCTCGCAATCTGCAGGGGCATTCACAGTTAACCACACGCGCGCACCAAGGCTTGTTCCAGATCGTAAATTAGATCATCTGCCTCTTCGATCCCGATCGACAGACGCAGCAAACGCGGATGCACAGGGAAGCCTTCGCCGGACACGGTTTTACGGTGCTCCACCAGACTTTCCACTCCACCAAGCGATGTCGCAGGATAAAACAACTCGCAAAATCGGGTCACATCAACCGCCGTTTGTTCCGTGCCTTTGATGATGATCGACATCATCCCCCCGAATTGCCCACCTGTCTGGCGCTTGGCAACCTCATGCCCCGGATCAGAGGCAAGGCCGGGATACAATACCGCCTCGATATGGGGATGCCCCTCAAAATGAGTCGCTATCGCCATTGCGTTTTTGCAAGACCGCTCCACCCTCAGAAACAAGGTGCGCATGCCACGGATCAAGAGCCACGCATCTTGCGAATGCAGCACCGTGCCCTGCAATTTGCGCACCATGGCGATGTCATCCCAGAATTGTCCGGTCTCTTTCACCGACAGAACCCCAGCCGTGATATCAGAATGGCCGTTAAGGTATTTGGTGGCCGAGTGGAAAGAGATGTCAGCCCCCAACTCCAGCGCACGAGTCATAGAGGGCGGCGTTGCGGTGCAATCTGCGATCAGTTTGGCACCCGCCTCATGGGCAATCTCTGCGGCGGCGGCAATGTCGGTCACTTCCCAGTTGGGATTGTTGGGCGTTTCCACCCAAACAAGTTGCGTTTCCCCTGCCCGTGCAGCACTCACCAACTCTCCTAGATTGCCCGCAGTATAATAACTAACGGTGATACGTTTGTTCTTCTCGTAGTTCTGAACTTGCTGCAAAACACCATGATACATGACCTTGGGCACGACCACATGCGCGCCTGTGGGCAGGTGTTCAATCACGGCAGTGCAAGCCGACATGCCTGACGAGAACAAGAGCGAATCTGCACCATTCTCGAGTTCTGCAATGATCGCCTCTGCATGTGCCGTCGTTTGGCTGCCATCGCGGCGATACCAATAGGGCTTGCGCACTTCGTAATTCTCATCACGCGCATAGGTGGCAGCGGGCTGGATCGCTGGCACGACCGCGCCTGTTTCCGCCTCCACAAAATGCAAGGCCTGCGCCACGCGCGTGACGATGGATTGCTTACGGTTGCTCTGATCGCTCATGGCTCATGTTCCTCAATATTCAAAGTGATGCGCCATTGCGCTTTAGCAATACCGCTCTGGCCCAACCCACTGCGCTGCGGAATAACGATCCCCATGCGCCCAGCCCACAGGCAAGACCACTTCGATCCGCGCGATATCCTCTTGGGAGAGGTCCATTTCACCGCCTGCTGCCAGTTCTTTCAAATGCGCGATGCTGCGCGTACCGGGGATGGCAATCACCTCTGGCCCTTGATGCAAGACCCAAGCCAGCGCGAGCGTCGCAGCCGACATCCCCATGTCCGCCGCAAGCGCACAGAAATTGGCATTGTAGCTATGGTTCGCACTCAGATGAGGCTCCATAAAGCGCGGATTTCCTTTGAGGAACGGCATGTCTTGAACCGCCGCCAGACTATGTGGCCGATCGGTAAGCAAGCTGCGCCCCACCGGCGAAAAGGCCACCAAAGACGCACCAATGTCAGCGCAGGTCTGGATCAAACCCAGCTCGGGCGAGCGTGTTGACAGCGAATATTCCGATTGAACCGCCGCAATCGCGTGCACCGCATGAGCGCGACGCAAAGACGAGGGCGCGATTTCGGAGTAACCGATGGCTTTGATCTTACCCGCTTTGACAAAACCGGCCATGGTTTCTGTCACCTCTTCGATCTCGTGGCGAAGGTCACGACGATGCAAATAATAAAGATCAATCGCCTCAACACCGAGACGTTTCAGGCTGTCATCCAGCTCTTGTGTAAGGTGCTCGGGCGCGTTGTTAAAACGATGCTCAGGATCACGTGTTATGCCAACTTTGGTAGCGATTGTGAACGGAGTTTCACCACCACGCGCGCGCAGCCAATCGCCGATCACTGTTTCAGAGCGCCCCATGCCATAGGCGTTAGACGTATCCAAATGCGTGATCCCCAACTCCAGACAGGTATCCAGAACACGTGCAGACTCCGCATCATCCGCAGGCCCGTAAAAATCCGTGAACGACATCGCTCCATAGCCGATTGCACTGACCGTTGGCCCGTTTTGTCCCAGTTTACGTTGCTTCATCGCCCTATTCCTTTCGCGCATTTACGCAAAAGTATTTGGTTTGCCTCCCGCTTTGCAAGCGCTGTTAAAGCGGCACCTGATCATATCACCTGTGGTGCCGGCAACACCCAGATCGTTCTGGTCCGCCAAGGGGCATAATTCAATCACAAAACCCAAGCCAAATCGAATTTTCTATGCAATATTATGGCTTAAGCTGAGTCAGCGCTACGCAAAGGTTTGCTGCGCGTCTCAGTCTAGAAGATTTGCTCACACGCTGAAAAGGAGCCAAAGCATGGCCATCAAAATGAAAACCGTCGTCACCTACCGCGCGACCGCGCAGTGCCCAACACACTCGCGCACAGAAATCCCTGTACGTGATTTGCACGTTGTGATCGACGAACCGCTTGAGCGCGATGGCACTAACCTCGGCCCCACGCCAACCGAAGCCGCGATGACCGCTTTGATCGCTTGCACAAATGTGATTGGCCACAAGAACGCACATCGTTTGGGCGTCGAGCTGGGCGAGGTCACGATTGATGCAGATTGCAAGTTTGATCGGCGTGGCGTGCTGATGCAGGAAGAAATCGACGTACCGTTTCCTGCAATCACTTTGACGGTGAATTGCAAAACCGAGGCGTCCCAAGCGGACTTGGATCATGTCGGTGTTGAAACCGCCAAATACTGCGCAATTGCCAAGCTATTTTCAGCCGCAGGGACGGATCTGACGGTGAATTGGGTCAAGATCGACTAGGCTTTTTTGAGCCCCGCGACGCTTTATATCCGCATGCGGGGCACATCATTTGGATCAAGTTTCAGCTCCATCAAGAACGGGCCCTTGCGGGCTGTCATCGCTTCAATCGCGCTCTCCAACTCATACTTGGAGGACACCTCGACACCCTCCCCACCCAAGGAACGCGCTACCTCTGCAAAAGAGGGCCAGTTAAATTCTGTCAGGCTTGGGTCCATTTTGCGATCGATAAACTGAATATGTTCCGCCCCATACGCGGAATCGTTCGCGATGATCACAATCAGATCGAGCCCAAGACGCACAGCCGTGTTAAACTCATTGATGCCCCCCATCATAAAGCCACCATCGCCGCTAAACATCACCACAGGGCGTTCGGGTGCGCCAAGCCCTGCGCCAATCGCTTCTTGCAAGCCCAAGCCAATCGCACCGAAATTCACAGTCGCGACAAAGCTTTGCGGGTTCGGCGCAGAAATGCGGCACCAGACCTCAGTCATGAAACGCCCGCCATCAGAGACCAGGACACGATCCTTCGGCAAAGCCTCTTCCAAGCGACCCAAAGCATGAACGTAATTCACAAAGCCTTCGGTGTTCTTTTGTGACCCAACCGGATGCGCAGTCAATGCGGGCACATCCAGTTCGCGGGTAAACCCACTTGCCGCGATCTCCGCCTCGTTCAGCCACCACAGGATCGTTTCTGCCGTCAGCCCCGCATCCGCCACCAAAGCCGCGTCAGGATGCAGGCCACCGCCAATCGCTTCAGGCTCCACATCGATCTGCACGATGCGCTTGTCTTTCATCAACTTACCACGGTCCGTGGTGAAATCATGCAAGGCGGTTCCGAAACAAATGATGCAATCCGATTGCGCGATAAGATCATAAGCGGCTGGCGTGGACAGCGTGCCGAAGATGTCGATGTTATAGGGATGGTCGTTGAACAACCCCTTGGCTTTCAGGGTTGTCGCCAGTGGTGCTTCCAAACGATCCGCCAGCGCAATCAGTTGATCCCGCGCATGATTCGCACCCGCCCCCGCAAGGATCAAAGGCCGCCGTGCAGAGGCGATCATCCCAATCGCATTGTCCAACGTATCCCCCTCAGCCACGCCACCGGGTGCTGTGAACACATCAAGCACTTGCATGTCATGCGTCACCTCTTGCCACATAAAATCCGCAGGCATGTTCAGCACGATCGGGCGACGTTCCACCTGAGCGCGATAAAAGGCGCGCGCAACGTCCTTCCCCGTGGTCGCGGGCGAGCGGAGTTGTTCGAACCCTGCCCCACTAGCTTTGACGACCTCGCGTTGATCAATGCTTTGCAGATGACGCGGATTATCAACGGGCGTGTCCCCCACAAGAATAACCATCGCCACATGTCCCCGCGCCGCTTCGGTCAACGCGGTCATCGCATTGGTCAGTGCTGGCCCATGAGTGATCGTCGCCACGCCCACTTTGCCCGACACATGCGCATAAGCCAGCGCCATCAAGACCGCACTGCCCTCATGCGCGGCTGGGATAAAGCGACCATTCCGTTCACGCACGAAAGCGTCCACCATAAAGAGGTTCGCATCCCCCATGAGGCCGAACATAGTATCGACACCATGCTCGTGGGTCGCGCGTGCAATGGATTGGTAGACGTGGGTGGCGGTCATTTTGGGGCTTTCCTGCTGGGGTTGGTGACTTTAGTAGCGGATGCGACATGCGAGAATGACGCAAAAAACCTAAAAATACGTATAAATATGCGGCATTTATACGAATATGGCCTAATAGCTGCGGAACATCTTCAATTTTCACAAAATAATGCGCTGAATGCAGCCTACACGCGCCCTTACTCAGCTTGAAGATGGGGGCTTTTTAAAAGTTGTTGAACGGCTGCTATGCGGACGAAGTTACCATTGTTGCGCAACGGCTTTTCTTTATCATCACCAAGCCAAGCTAAAGGATGGATGGATGAAAATCATTATTCGTAAAGGATGTGATGCCGATGGAGCTGAAGCAATCAATGTGGTGCGCCGATCAATCTCCGAATTATGCGTCGCAGATCATGAAGGTGATGCCCGAGAAGTTGCGGATTGGTTGTCCAACAAGACAGAAACGTCATGGGGGGAATGGCTCATGCGCGGCGATGCGACCGTGCTCGTAGGTGTAAAAGCCAGTGAAATTATTGGGGTCGGAATGGTAGATCACGATGGAGAAGTCTTGCTGAATTACGTTCTACCTGATGCTCGGTTCTCTAGCGTAAGCAAAGCGTTACTCGAATCTTTAGAGAGTGTGGCTGTCGAAGTGGGCAGTCGAGAATGCGTATTGGAAAGCACCAAAACGGCTAAGAAATTCTACGAAAGCTGTGGTTACAAATCGACGAATAAAACAAGTCTGACGCTGGCAAAGCCGCTTCAGAGAGCTGTGGCTGATTGTAAGTAAGGGCGAGAAGCAGATTTTACGTTTCGTACTCCCTCCCACTCCGCAAACGCAAAAAGCCCCCGCATCACGCGAGGGCCTTTCTAAATCTTAAACCGTTAAGCCAGTGGCTTACTCGTCCGTGTCTGCTTCCGCTGCAACGCGCGCTTTGTCAGCCGCGCCTTTCGCGTCAACGTCGCGGTCAACCAATTCGATGATCGCCATTGGTGCCATATCACCGTAGCGGAAGCCCGCTTTGAGAACGCGTGTGTAGCCACCTGGGCGGTCTGCGTAGCGTGGGCCGAGGATTTCGAACAGTTTTGCAACGTCCTTGTCTTCCTTCAACTGAGCCGCAGCCTGACGACGCGCGTGCAGGTCGCCGCGCTTGCCGAGTGTGATCAGCTTATCCATGATGCGCTTCAGCTCTTTGGCTTTCGGCAATGTTGTTTTGATTTGCTCATGCTCGATGAGCGAGCCTGCCATGTTCGCCCAGAGCGCTTTACGGTGCTCGTGAGTACGGTTTAGGCGGCGGTAACCTTTTGCGTGACGCATGTGTCTTCTCCAATAATGTGCCCTCTACGGGCTGTTTTTGCTTTGTCTGGCAGCGGATGCGTACTCCACTACTCTCCTTGGGGCGATGTGCCCGGGTCGTAAAGTAAGGTGCGTCTTATGACGCACCTTACCAATTCTTAAAAGGCGTCTTCGAATTTCTTCGCAAGATCTTCGATGTTGTCCGGTGGCCAGTCCTCGACGTCCATGCCAAGGTGCAAGCCCATACCTGACAGCACTTCTTTGATCTCGTTCAAAGACTTGCGGCCGAAGTTTGGCGTGCGCAGCATTTCTGCTTCGGTTTTCTGGATCAGATCGCCGATGTAAACGATGTTGTCGTTCTTCAAGCAGTTCGCGGAACGTACGGAAAGCTCCAGCTCGTCCACTTTCTTCAGCAGAAGTGGGTTGAACTCAAGACCATCGTCCTCATCCTTCGCGGATGCGGACTCGGGCTCATCGAAGTTCACGAAGATAGACAGCTGATCTTGCAAAATGCGCGCCGCGTAAGCAACCGCGTCATCAGGCGTCAAAGAGCCGTCTGTTTCGACTTTCATCGTCAGCTTGTCATAATCGAGCACCTGACCTTCGCGGGTCGGCTGCACGTCATAAGACACTTTCTTAACAGGCGAGTAGATCGCATCGATCGGGATAAGACCGATTGGCGCGTCTTCTGGCTTATTCTTCTCAGCAGCCACATAGCCCTTGCCCGTATTCACAGTCAGTTCCATGTACACATCTGCACCATCGTCGAGGTGGCAGATTACGTGCTCGCGGTTGAGAACTTCGATTCCAGCACTGTCGGAAATGTCACCCGCGGTGACAATGCCTGGGCCCTTTGCATTGATTGAAAGACGCTTTGGCCCTTCAACTTCCATGCGCAAGGACACGCCTTTGAGGTTCAAAACGATGTCTGTGACATCTTCGCGAACCCCCGCAACAGAAGAAAACTCGTGCAAAACGTTGTCGATCTGTACCGATGTGATTGCAGCGCCCTGAAGCGAGCTCATCAATACACGGCGCAGCGCGTTACCAAGCGTGAGGCCAAAGCCGCGCTCAAGAGGTTCTGCAACAACCGTTGCTTGACGACCAGCGTCGTTTCCTGGCTTTACATCAAGCTGTGTTGGCTTAATTAATTCTGCCCAATTTTTGTGGATCATACGTCCCTCCATCCTTGTTTCGACCTCATGTCCAAAAGACCAAAACGCTCGAGGTTAAAATGACGAAGCAGAGGCCGCGCAGACACGCAGCCTCTACCATAGAAATCAGTGCTTAGACGCGGCGGCGCTTTGGTGGGCGGCAACCGTTGTGAGCCATAGGAGTCACGTCGCGAATGGAAGTGATGTTGAAGCCTGCCGCTGCAAGTGCACGAAGTGCGCTCTCGCGACCAGAGCCTGGGCCCTGAACTTCAACTTCCAGCGTCTTCACGCCATGCTCAGCAGCCTTGCGGCCAGCGTCTTCAGCAGCCATCTGCGCCGCATATGGCGTGGACTTACGTGAGCCCTTAAAGCCCATCGTGCCCGCAGATGACCAAGAAATTGCGTTACCCTGAACGTCAGAGATAAGAATCTTAGTGTTGTTGAACGAAGAGTTCACGTGAGCAACGCCAGCGGCGATGTTCTTGGAGACCTTCTTTTTGGTGCGTTTAGCTTCGCGTGCCATTAGTCAGTCCTCCCTTACTTCTTCTTACCAGCAATGGCCTTTGCAGGACCTTTGCGAGTACGAGCATTTGTAGATGTGCGCTGACCACGAACTGGCAGGTTACGGCGGTGACGCAGGCCTCGATAGCAACCAAGGTCCATCAAACGTTTGATGTTCATCTGCGTCTCACGGCGAAGGTCGCCTTCAACGTTGTACGTTGCGTCGATGTGCTCGCGAACCGCGAGAACTTCCGCATCTGAGAGCTCGTTTACACGACGCGTTTCGTCGATTTTAACAGCTTCGCAGATTGCTTTGGCAGAGGCAGGGCCAATGCCAGTGATATATGTGAGGGCGATCGGGACCCGCTTATGGGTCGGGATGTTTACGCCGGCAATACGTGCCACGTGTGGACTTCCTTTTCGTTGCGAGTCCGTAATGCCGGACCCTTTTTTACAACATAAAACCCTGGGCAATTTAGCCGAGGGATTAAGCTGATCAGGTGATCTGTCAAATAAGGGTAGCTACCCCAGATCCGACGGTTGATTCTCGTTAGAGATAGCGGTGGTTAGGACCTTTTGCGAAGAGGGTCAATAGGTCCTCAAGCTAAGTGCGGTTCAGGCGTCCAAAACACCCGCGATCTCTGCCTTAACGCCATCCATCGTGCCAAGGCCATCAACGCCTTTCAGCAAACCTTTCGCATGATAATAGCCAATAAGCGGTGACGTTTGCTTGTAGTACGCCATCAAGCGGATCTTCAGGCTTTCCGCGTTGTCGTCCGCACGCGCAGTGCCACCAGCAGCGACAGCATCAGCCGCACGGCCAACAATGCGATCAACCAAAACGTCGTCATCCACTTGCAATTCAATCGCATGATCCAGAACTTCGCCCTGCTCCGCCATCAATCCAGTCAATGCATCCGCTTGCGCTAATGTGCGTGGAAAACCGTCAAATATGAAACCGCCAGCCTTATCGCCTTCAAGCTTCTCGCGGATCAGACCAATCACAGTCTCGTCCGTGACCAAATCTCCGCGCGCCATAACATCCGCCACGATCTTGCCCATTTCTGTGCCGCTATCTTTGGCTTCGCGCAGCATGTCACCAGTACTAAGCTGGATCATATTGCGGTCTTCTACGAGCATTTGAGCTTGAGTACCTTTACCCGCTCCGGGTGGTCCTAGAAGAATAATATGTGTCATCGGCGAATTGGACTCCGTTTTTTACGTCCTTTGCCACCCTTACCGCGCAGCTGTGATTTCTGGATCAGACCTTCATACTGATGTGCGAGTAAGTGACTCTGCACCTGTTGAATTGTATCCATTGTCACCGATACAACGATCAAAACCGACGTTCCACCGAAATAAAACGGTATGGCGAATTGGCCGCGGATGATTTCTGGCAGTAAGCACACCAAAGTCAGGTAAGCAGAACCAAGTACCAAGAGTCGAGAGACCACGAAGTCGAGGTATTCAGCGGTTTTCTTACCTGGACGTACGCCTGGCACAAAACCGTTCTGGTTCTTCAAGTTATCCGCAACATCATCGACTTTGAAGCTGACATTGAATGTATAAAAGAAAGTGAAGAAGACGATCATCGCCGCGAAGAACAATAGATAAAGCGGCTGACCAGGGCCGAAGTACGCAAGCAACGTGGACATCACCGGACCCGTGGAATTGCCCGAGAATGTCGAAATTGTCGCAGGTAGCAGTAGCAATGAAGATGCGAAGATCGCCGGGATAACGCCCGCTGGATTTACCTTAACTGGCAAATGCGAGGATGAGCCTTCCTGCACGCGCATACCAACTTGACGACGCGGATACTGGATATGGATCTTGCGCAAAGCGCGCTCCATAAACACCACAAAGGCAATGGTGACGACCACCATCAAAATAACACCGACGATAACCGCAGGAGAGATCGCACCGGAACGCCCTGATGCGAAGAACTGCGCCAAAGCGGCTGGAACTTCGGCAATAATACCGACGAAGATGATCAAAGAAATACCGTTGCCGATTCCGCGTGCAGTAATCTGCTCACCCAGCCACATAAGGAACATTGTGCCGCCAACGAGCGTGATCAGACATGCCGCGCGGAAATAAAGACCGCCCTCAGTGACCAAACCACCTGCTTCCAGCGACACCGCAAGGCCATAAGCCTGCATCGTCGCCAAAGCCACCGTGCCGTAGCGCGTGTATTGGTTGATCTTCTTCTGGCCCTGCTGGCCCTCTTTCTTCAATTGCTCAAGCTGCGGCACCATGGAGGTGAGCAACTGCACAATAATAGAGGCCGAGATATAAGGCATAATGCCCAGAGCAAAGATGCCCATGCGGCCCAAAGCACCACCTGTGAACATGGACACCATACCACCAATGCCCTGCCCTGCGCTTTCCATAAATTCACGCAGCGCGGCGCCATCAATTCCAGGAACCGGAATAAACGTGCCCAATCGATAAACGATGAGCAAACCTAGCGTGAAAAGGATGCGATTGCGAAGATCAGTGGCTTTGCCAAGGGCGGCCCAACTTGTGTTGGCTGCCATTTGTTCTGCTGCGGATACCATGAACGGCTCTCTTTTGAATGTAAAACGCCGCCCTGTGCGTTTTCGGCGCAAGGCAGCATTTAGGAAAACGTCTCAAGTTACTTAGGGGCTAGACTGCCCCGTCACAACCTCTTATTCAGCCGCTGGTACTTTTGTGACCGTCAGTGAGCCACCCGCTTTTTCCACCGCTTCGACCGCTGCTTTAGAAGCACCTGTCACTGTGATATTCAGCTTGGTCGTCACTTCACCCTTCGCCAGCACGCGAATACCGTCTTTGATACGACGTACGAGGCCGGAAGCTACAAGGCTTTCCTCGGTGATCGCTGCTTTCGCGTCGATCTTGCCTGCGTCTACAAATTTCTGGATCAAGCCCAAGTTCACAACGGAGTGTGTTTTGGCGTTGATGTTGTTGAAACCACGCTTTGGAAGACGTTGGTAGAGAGGCATCTGGCCACCCTCAAAACCCTTGATCGCTACACCTGAGCGGGATTTTTGACCTTTGATACCACGGCCACCAGTCTTACCCATGCCGGAACCAACACCGCGACCAATACGCTTGCGTTTTTTCGTGGCACCTGGATTGTCGTGCAGTTCATTCAGTTTCATGTCGCTTCTCCTTTGCCGGATGCGACCCCCAGCGACGGGAGTGGCCGAACACGGCGTATAATTGATTCGTACGTGGCACGGTTTGCCCCTTGCGGGCGTATAGTCGGGGTGGGGGTTTGTGGCAAGGGGCGATAAGCACAACCCATAGGTTCTTTAGAAAGGACCGTAATCGGCAAGTATCTGTTTTTCCAAAATGGCCGAAGGCACTCTTCTTCTTTGAGCAAGTTCCTCCCTATGCTACTTTCAGTTTTTAGGTGCTGATTTTCATAACTATTTTAATAACTATAAAGAGTTCACGATGTTACGAACCGCCCTTTCCAGCCTAATTTGTTCACTATTATAGCAAGTATTTTTCTGATAACTCAGGAACAGATGGGGCCGATCGGGCATCCCCGCTCCTCTTCCCATCTTCCTCCAAACACATTACGCAGCCCCAACTTCACAAAGGTGGCACGCATAATGGCGCAGAAATCTACAATTTATAAAGTCGAAATCTCCATCTCTGACATGGATCAGCATTATTACGAGACCCACAAGCTCACCATCGCCAAGCATCCATCCGAAACCGATGAACGCTTGATGGTACGTGTGCTGGCCTTCGCGCTTAACGCTCACGAGCATCTGGAAATGACCAAGGGCCTCTCCTCCGACGATGAACCCGATATCTGGCAAAAATCCCTAAGTGGTGAACTAGAGCTTTGGGTCGCGCTTGGCCTGCCCAGCGAAAAGATCGTGCGTCAATCCAGTGGGAAATCAAAACAGGTGATCGTTTATGCCTATGGCTCCACCGCGGAAATGTGGTGGGATAAGATCAAGAACAGCACGACGCGTTTTGATAATCTGAAGGTCGTGAACCTTGCGCAAAGCGACACACAAAATTTGGCCGAACTCGCCAATCGGTCGATGAAAGTGCAGGTGAATATCCAAGAGGGCGACGTGATGCTGAGCGCAGATGACAGCATCGTATACGTCACTCCGGTCACCTGGAAAGACGCGAGTTAGGCAATCATAAACACATCATAGCGCGTTGATTTTCCTATGATTTGATGAGAACACGCTCGCACATCTGCGATTGGATCAGCCTTTGCGGGCCACTTCAAAACCACGCGTTTTTGCGCACACTCTAAAGCCACGCGCAGTAAATCAGCGGCGTCTTCATCCGTCCCAACAATCTCGCGCACTTGACGCAATTCACGTTTCACCAGTGCAGAATTCTTACGCGGCGGATGCATCGGATCGATTAAGATCGCGTCGGCTATCAAATTAGACAAGAGATCTTTTGCGTCGCCGTGAAGCAGAGTCATGCGCGCCATAATCTCTCCGAAATCGCCCCCCTCTTGCGTCGCGCGCGCCATCGCGTCTTCAAGCAACGCGTGCATCTTGGGGGAGCGTTCGATCAGCGTCACATCCGCCCCCAAAGAGGCCAGCAAAAACGCATCGCGTCCAAGACCCGCCGTTGCATCAATCACCGTGGGAGTCTTGCCCGCGCGTAGGCCCATCGCCTTGGGCAAGTCCTGCCCGCGCCCGCCGCCAAAGCGGAGGCGATGCGCGACAGGGCCGTTCACGAAATCCACGCGTAACTCTGGATGTGTTTGCGTCATGCCCTGCTCACCGCGCGCATCCTTCTCAGTGTGTTAACGCGCAATACGCTAAAACAGAGCCTGAGCTCAAGAACGGCACGATCCACGATCCCATCTTGTTTAAGACCAACGGTAAACATTCCGGTCAAGGTGCCCTTGTTTTAAAACAGACCCAAAGCGCTGCTTTGGATGTGATCAACAGATACGTTCTCGGCAGGCCTGCCACACCGTTTACCGCCCCACAACCACGCCTCCCTGCCAGCACTCCATGCTGCGCGGGGCGTTTGGCGTACTTAAGAGGTGAAAAAACTGCGCGCCTCTGCTAAGTTACGCGCATGGATATTACAGTTCTCGGCTTTTACGCCCTTGTGTGCGGTGTGCTGAGCGTCGCGGCCCCTCGTTTTGGTACAGCTTTCGTGCGCTTCGGGCTAGGTGCCGCGATTGGTGTTCTTGCGGCGCTGATCCTGCCATCGCTGCGTAGCATACTCGGCCTCTAGTCGCGTGTACCTGCGAAACGTGCCTGCCACTCTTCACGCTCGTCATCAGTGATCTTGCGGAAGGTCACATCGGGCACAGTAAACGCGTCCCCCACAGCCAAACTGCCAAGCGCCGCGCTGATATCATCCGGCCACTCTGCATCTTCCGTGTGCATCGCTTTCATCAAATCTTCTGCCGCATCGGGAATGAACGGCGCTGACAGAACCGCGTAAAGACGGATCAAGTTCAAAGCCAAACGGATCTGCGCCGCCGCCTTTTCGGGGTCCTCTTTGAACGTCACCCAAGGTGCCGCCGTTTGCAAATACTCATTACCCGCCACCCAGATCGCGCGCAATTCAGACGCGGATTTGCGCACTTCCATGGCATCCATGTGGCCCTCATAAGCGCGCACACGAGTTGTCAGCTCCGCGATCAAAGCCTCTTCCTGTTCGCCCCATTTACCGCCCTCCGGCACCACTTCGCCGAATTTGGAGCGGCAGAATTTGGTCACGCGCGAGACAAAGTTACCAAGCACATCCGCGAGATCCTTATTTACAGAGGCTTGGAAATTCTCCCACGTAAATTCGCTATCGCTGCTTTCTGGCACGTGGCTCAAGAGCCACCAACGCCAATAATCGCTTGGCAAGATCGCCAAGGCTTGATCCATAAACACACCGCGCCCGCGCGAGGTAGAGAACTGACCGCCATCATAATTGAGGTAATTCAAGCCCTTGATGTAATCGACTAGCTTCCATGGCTCGCCTGAGCCTAGAATCGTCACAGGGAAGCTCAATGTATGAAAAGGAATGTTATCCTTGCCCATGAACTGGGTGTAACGCACATCCTCCGCACCCATATCGGTGCGCCACCAGCGCTGCCAATCCGCATCAGACTTGCCATTGGCATCGGCCCATTCCTTGGCGCAAGCGATGTATTCAATCGGCGCATCGAACCACACATAAAAGACCTTACCCGCCATGCCCGGCCAATCCTCTGTGCCGCGCTTCACGGGCACGCCCCAGCTCAGATCCCGCGTGATCCCGCGATCCTGAAGACCATCGCCATCATGCAACCACTTCTTCGCAATCGAGGTGGTCAGCACAGGCCAATCGTTTTTGCTCTCGATCCATTCGCTCAGCTGGTCTTTCATTTGGCTTTGACGCAGATACAAATGCTTGGTCTCGCGCATTTCCAGATCGGTGGAACCCGAGATCGTTGAATACGGATTGATCAAATCAACCGGGTCAAGCTGCTTGGTGCAATTGTCACATTGATCGCCACGCGCACTCTCGAATCCGCAATTGGGGCATGTGCCCTCGATATAGCGATCAGGTAAAAAACGCCCGTCAGTATTGGAATAAATCTGCTGTTCCGTGACTTCCTCGATCAGGCCCTCATCCGCCAAACGCCCTGCAAAGTGCTGGGTGAAGTCGCGGTTTTGTTGAGATGAAGAACGGCCAAAATGATCAAACGACATGCGAAAGCCCTTGGCGATCTCATCCTGCACAGCCCACATTTCAGCGCAGTACTCATCGACAGGTTTTCCCGCTTTCGCAGCGGCCAATTCAGCCGGTGTGCCGTGCTCATCTGTGGCGCAAAGGAACAAAACCTCATTCCCGCGCGCGCGCTGGAACCGTGCGTAGAGATCCGCAGGCAATTGGCTGCCCACCAGATTGCCAAGATGTTTGATGCCATTGATATAAGGGATCGCCGAAGTGATGAGATGCCGAGCCATGATGCGCCTTTTGTGTGAACGTTCCCCCGTTTAGCCCAGCGCGATGTGCGGTGCCAGACCTCAATCGCGTTTGCGCGACTTGCCGACCAGTCGCCCGATCACAAATGATGTGCGCGGCGCGTAAACATAGCGGGTCTTGTCCTCCACAGTATCGCGCGCGCGCATACGGATCAGACCGAAAGCGATCAGCACCAAATGCCCAGTCGCGATCATTATGAACAAGGCCGACGGCCCATACAAATTGATCAAAGTCGACGACACCAGCGGTGATGCAATCGCACCAAGCGCAAAGAAGAACATGAGTGCAGCGGACAATTCGACCCGCTCATCATCGGAGGCGAAGTCATGCGCGTGCGCCACAGCCACCGAATAAATCGGGAACGTGGTGAGGCCAAAGAACACAGCCCCCGCCATGATCGCAGCCGTGCCCCCTGCCCCAATCACATTGGTCACCATGCAACTGATGACAGCCGCGGCGGACAATCCAATCAAGACCCAACGTCGGTCAAACTTATCCGCAAGCCAGCCAATCGGATATTGCGCCAAAGCGCCGCCCAAAACGAAAGCCGCAAGAAAATAGGCGATCTGATCGGGGCGCAACCCAACCTCTTGCCCATAAATCGGTCCAACCATCCTGAAGGACGCACTTGAAAGCGCGGCGACAATCACCCCTGCCGCTGCCAAAGGTGATCGTGCCACCGCCAACATTGGCCGCAAACGTGGCGCGCTTGGCGTTTTGGGCTGGCTCACTTTAGTCAAAGTCATCGGCAAAAGTGCGGCGCAACACAACAGCGCGAGCAAGTTGTAGGACACATAGGACGCAGGTTCGAGCACCCCGATCATCAATTGCGCCACCAAGGACGCCCCCATATCGGCAATCCGGTACACGCCCATCGTACGCCCGCGAGTCTCATTGTTCACTTTGGCCTGCAACCACGCCTCGATCACCGTATAGCAACCCGCGACACACAAGCCGGATGCGGTCCGCATCAACGCCCAAGCGTAGGGATCTATGATCAACATATGGGCCAACAACCCAATCGCGCCCGAAGCGGTAAAGGCCGCAAACGCGCGACTATGCCCGACACTTCCCATGAGACGCGGGGCCCACCAACAACCAATGAAAAACCCGACAAAATGGGCCGATCCTAACAGGCCGATCTGCGTCGTACTAAATCCTAGTGCAATGCCAGACAAAGCATCAAGCGGCCCAACACCGCCCGATGACAGCTGCAACAAAGCGACTGACAAAAACAAAGCTACAAAGGAAATCAACATCCGCATAGACTTCACCTTCCCTCAGAATGCACACCTGCACCGCAACGAAATCGACAAATGCCATGACATTTTGCGCCATCCCGCTTTTTTGGTCCAAAAATACCTCTGGGAGCGCGAGGGGCTGGCCCCTCGCTTAATTCGGATTGCGCAAGCAATTCGAAACCTTAAGAGCGGATCACTTTTGCAAATGTAGAGAAGATAGCTTCATTCGCACAGATCACTTCACCGTCTGCGAATATGTCCCCTTTCGGGTTCAAGGGCTCAATAAATCCACCCGCTTCGCGCACAATCACAAGACCCGCAGCCATGTCCCAGGAATTCAAACGTCGCTCCCAAAACCCTTCATAGCGGCCCGCAGCTACATAGGCGAGGTCAAGCGCAGCCGCACCAAAGCGGCGAATACCTGCAACGGAGGGTGCAATCTTGGCAACATCTTTGATCGTCTCGGGTAAATCCGCGCGACCACCGAAAGGAATGCCTGTCGCAAACAGGCTCTCGATCATCGAATGACGCGAAGACACACGCAGGCGTTGATCATTCATCCAAGCGCCCGCACCTTTTTCGGCGACAAACATCTCGTCTTTAGTGGGGTCATAAATAACACCCGCAACGATCTGGCCTTTGTGCTCGAGCGCAATAGAGACAGCCCAATGCGGCAGGCCGTGTAGAAAATTCGTAGTGCCATCCAAAGGATCAACGATCCAGCGACGTGTCGGATCTGCGCCTTCATCTGCGCCACCCTCTTCGGCGAGCCAACCGTAAGTGGGCCGCGCGTCCATCAAATCTTCTTTGATAATCTTTTCCGCAGACAGGTCCGCTTTGCTGACGAAGTCGCCGGCGCCTTTGCGCGAAACTTGCAGATTTTCGACTTCGCGAAAGTCCTTGGCTAAGCTACGTCCGGCCCTGCGCGCCGCTTTTATCATCACGTTTAGATTTGCGCTGCCTTGCATGGCGGGATCGTCCTTAAAATGTGAGGTGTTTAGGCGCGCGGTATAGGCAGGCACGCGCCATTTGCCAAGCGCTTAAGCGTTTTGCAATTTCGCGGCCTCTTCTTTGGCCAAACGGATCAGATCCAACATGTAGGGTTTGGTGATATCTTCATCGCGTGTGGCCGCGAAAAGTTGGCGGGTAAGGCCCGTTTCACTGAGCGGGCGTGTCACGTAGTCAGAGGAGTATTTCACCTCGCGCACGACCCAATCGGGCAGAACGGAAATGCCGCGATTGGAGGCGACGAGCAGAAGAATAACGGCCGTCAATTCCACTTGCCGAATAGCGGCGGGTTCGACTTTGGCGGGCGTCAAAAGCTGGCTAAAAATATCAAGGCGCGCGCGATCAACGGGGTATGTAATCAAGGTTTGCCCCCTGAAGTCTTCTGCATCGATATAGGGTTTTTGCGCCAAGGGGTGCTGGGAAGAAGACACAAAAACAGGTGCGTAATCAAAAAGATGGCTGAATTCGACCCCCTTCAGGTCCTCAGGGTCGGAGCTGACGACCAGATCCACCTCTTCCTTTTGCAGGGCAGGTAACGCGTCAAAGGCAAGCCCAGGTTTGATATCCACATCCACATCAGGCCAGAGTTTGCGGAACGCTTCGAGCACAGGAAAGAGCCATTCAAAGCAAGCATGGCATTCAATGGCGATGTGCAAACGGCCCGATTTGCCATCGCGCAAACCGCTGAATTCCGCCTGCATCGCATCAATTTCTGGTAAGATTTTCTCGGCCAAACGCAGCAGGCGAAACCCCGCTGCAGACAGCTTCATCGGCTTGGAACGGCGCACGAAAAGTTCGACACCTGCCTGATCTTCCAAGCCCTTGATCTGATGGCTGAGCGCACTTTGCGTGATGTGCAATTGATCTGCAGCCTTGGCCAGTCCGCCATTCTCGTGAATCGCTTTGATCGTTCGAAGATGTCTGAATTCAATATGCATACCTGAGCGCGCCTCATGAAGGTCTTGAGTAATATGAATTTGTTTCACAATCACCTTCGTGCGACAAGAGCGAAATTCATAAAGGATCCAGTTATCATGAACGCGCCTCAGGTTTCATTCGAGTTTTTTCCACCGCAATCGTTAGAGGCGTCGTTCCGGCTTTGGGACACAGTGCAGGTTTTATCCCCGCTTGATCCGACCTTTGTCTCCGTCACTTACGGCGCGGGCGGCACAACGCGTGATCTGACCCGGGATGCGGTCGCAACCTTGCATAAATCAAGCGGCCTGAACGTGGCTGCACACTTGACCTGTGTAAACGCTACACGCGAAGAAACCCTTGGAATTGCTAAAGAGTTCGCCAAAGCAGGCGTGCGTGAAATCGTAGCCTTGCGTGGCGATGCGCCAAAAGGGCAGGACAGGTTCACACCTGTTGAGGGTGGGTTTGCCAATTCTGTCGAGCTGATTGAGGCGCTGAGCGCAACGGGCGATTTCAAGATCCGCGTCGGGGCCTATCCCGACCGCCATCCAGAGGCGGCAAGTGCGCAGGCGGATATTGATTGGCTCAAGGCCAAGCTGGACGCGGGCGCGAGCGAAGCGATCACTCAATTTTTCTTTGAGGCAGACACATTTTTCCGCTTTCGCGATGCCTGCGTTAAAGCGGGGATCACAGCGCCCATTCTGCCCGGCATTCTGCCAATCGAGAATTGGAAAGGCACGCGCAATTTCGCGAAGCGGTGTGGCACAGAGATCCCGCAGTGGCTGAATGACGCGTTTGAGACAGCAGAGCGCGATGGGCGCAGCGATCTACTTGCAACTGCGATTTGCACGGAATTGTGTTCAGATCTGATGGAGGGCGGCGTTGATGCATTCCATTTTTATACACTGAACCGTCCTGAGTTGACCCGTGATGTGTGTCACGCGCTAGGGGTCACGCCGAAGATCGATCTGCAAAACGTTGCGTAATTGACGATTGCGGCGCGGGCTCACGCCTTCTAGCTTGGTCGTGAAATAAGGAGCCGCGCCCATGCATTACGCCCAAAGCCTTGATGATCTGATGTCCCTCGCTGAGGTGCTCGACATCACTGGCGTGGCGTTTATGCAAGGTATTTTGGACGGCAAGCATCCTGCGCCACCCATCGGCAAAGTTCTGAATTATAAACTAAATGCTGTCGGCGACGGGCGAATCGTGTTTCGCGGCACGCCGCTTTTTGATCACTGCAATCCCTTGGGGACAGTGCATGGCGGCTGGTACGGCACACTTTTGGACAGTGCCATGGCTTGCGCTGTGATGACGAAGATTCCGAAAGGCAGCGTCTATACGACCTTGGAGTATAAGGTGAATATCCTACGCCCCATTCCTTTGGGCACAGAGGTTGATGCAATTGGCGTCACGGATCACACGGGCCGCTCGACCGGGATTGCCCATGGTGAAATTCGCGGGGTTTCGGATAATAAGCTTTATGCTTTGGGAACAACCACTTGCATCATTATGAAACCAAACAACGCTTGATTAAACGCTGCTCGCACCGCGCCAGCGTTGTTTGAGGCCTGCGGTTAGACCACCGCTTAGCGTTGGCGGATCGCGCTGCTAACGCGCGTAGACGGAATGATGTATGCGTTCGCAAATGTCGTTGTCGATGCGGCGGCGTTTGCGAAATAAGAACAGCTTGCCAAACCCGCGCCATGTGCTGACCGAAGCCGCCCTTGGATTCTGCGTGAAACGCGCGCGCCAGTCTTCTGGAAAAACCAAACCACAGCTTTCCATACGTTCTAACATCCAGACCAGCGGAATATTGGCGAGCGGGCGTGCCGCTTCAAGGCCACCAAGCTGGCCGCCCACATCGCCGTGGGTGCCCGGAAACCAAACTTGTTCGATGCGGCCTTGCCAATCTTCGGGGCAAGTCCACAAAACAGGGGTGTAACTGTTGCGTGTTTCATCGCGCGCGAGTGCGTGAAACCCGTGCTGGATGGAGCGACCCAGATCGCGGTTGTGAAACGCATGTTTGGGCGCACTCCACCGCCAGAACACAGGCAGACCATTGCAAAGCGCTTTGACCGTATCCCAGACACCCACCATTTCGATGGGGGCGTTGTCATGGCAATGCTCTGCCACAAAATTTTCGTGATCGACGCGTCCTTCACCGCTTTCGTAGATGCGATAAATTGTGCGTATATGTCTTTCTTCTGAATGCGCAGCAGTGAGCAAACCTACACGATCAATCACCCCCGCGAGTGAGCGCACAGCAAAGGCACCACGCGAGTAGCCAAGTAGAGAAATGCGATCTCCTGGGCGATAACGCGAGGCGAGAAACCCGTAAGCGCGGCGAATTAGGCGATTGATCCCTCGCCCCAGCATTACATCCGGCGCAGAGCGCAATCCGCGCCATTGCACGCCCGCTTCATAATAAAGCAACATGTCAGGGTCGGCTTCGCAGAGCAGCTTATAGGTGCGCCCCGCGTTGGTTTCGTACCCGTCATCCAAAGAAGACATGGTGCCATCAAAGATCACCACATGGGTTTGGGCCGCGCGCGCTGCGGTGCGCGGGCTTTGACGGCGACGGCGCAAAGCACCGCTGAGCCAAAGGGATATGCGTTTACTCAGCCGCAAGAGAGCCCGCCTTGTTTGCCTTTGAAATCATCTGCCACATGCGATGTGGGGTGAAGGGCATATCAACTTTTTCGATACCGAGTGGTGCGACCGCGTCTTGAACCGCGTTGGCGATCGCCGCCAAAGCGCCGACTGTTCCCGCCTCACCGCAGCCCTTCATGCCCATCGGATTAGTGGCTGTTGGCACCGCTTCTGTAGAGAAAGAAATCATTGGGCTATCATCTGCGCGCGGCATTGCGTAGTCCATAAAACTTGCCGTGAGGAGCTGGCCGTCTTCGTCATAGACAACCCGTTCTGTCAGCGCTTGCCCGAGGCCTTGAATGATGCCGCCATGTACTTGGCCTGCAACCAGCATAGGGTTGATAAGATTTCCAAAATCATCGACGACTGTATAGCGATCCACTTGGGTAACTCCGGTTTCGGGATCGATCTCTACCTCCGCGATATGAGCACCATTGGGAAAAGAGCGAGCATCAAGCGTGATGCGGGCCTCAACGTTCAACAGATCCTCGCGCCCGTCCGCGCGCGCCAATTCTGCAACCTCTACCATCGTATAGCTCTCATTGGAGCCATCTGCTCTAAAGGCCTCATCATCAAACATGATGCTCTCCTCGCTCACGCCCATCTTCTCTGCTAAGAATGGTGTAAATTGGGCGATCATCTTTTCAACAGTCGCAAGGGTTGCGGTATTTTGCACCGTGACGGAACGTGATCCACCCGTGCCACCCCCCGTCGCGATAAGGTCACTGTCGCCTTGAATGACGTCAATCTTATCTGCCGCAATGCCCGTTTGATCCGACAAGAACTGCGCATAAACCGTTTCATGGCCCTGCCCGTTGCTTTGGGTGCCGACATAAATGCGCACACGATCCCCTTCCTCGAAGAACACCACTTTTGATGTTTCTGAAGGATCGCCCAAAATGCTTTCGATATAGTAACAAAGCCCCATGCCACGCAATTTACCTGCGGATTGGCTCTTGTTGCGCCGATCTGCAAAGCCAGTCAGGTCGCACTTATTTTGCGCAACGCCCAAAACGCGGCCGAAATCGCCGACGTCATAGGTGACTTGTCCTGCCGTCGCATAAGGGAAAGCATCGGGTGCGATAAAATTGCGGCGACGTAGCTCCCACGGATCCGTGCCGATCGTGCGTGCGGCGTAATCCATTGCGCGTTCCAGCACGTAGATCGCTTCGGGACGGCCGGCGCCGCGATATGCGTCCACTTGAGTTGTGTTTGTGTAAACGCCCTCCACATGAAGGAACACCGCTTGCACGTCATAACACCCCGTGAGGACCTTGGAGAAGAGTTCTGTCTGAATGGGTTGCGCGAACTGTGAATTATATGAGCCCATGTTGGCGATGGAGTGGACTTTGTAGGCGACCAGCTTGTGATCCACATCAAAGCCCATTTGCACACGGCTGGTGAGATCGCGCCCCGCATTGTCGCTGAGCATGGCTTCCGTGCGTTCCGACATCCAGCGCACGGGCCGCCCCAAAGTGCGCGCAGCGGCGGCGCAAATGGCGTATTCGGGATACATCATCGCTTTCATCCCAAAGCCGCCGCCCGTGTCGGGGTTGGTCACGCGGATATCCTCAGGCGCCATCCCCAGATGCGTGGCGAGCTGGTCTTTCGGTGCCCACACCCCCTGCCCGTTGAGCGCCACATGCACACGGCCCTCAGAGATCTCTGCATAGCAACCACGCGGCTCCATCGAGTTGACGATGATCCGGTTGTCCTCGATATCCACATCAATCTGATGCGCGGCAGCTTTGAAGGCCGCTTCAAATGCATCCTCGTGGCCCAGCACCCAATCGAACGCAATATTGTTTGGGGCGATGTCGTGCACAGGTGCCCCCCCAGCTGCGAGGTCCATATGCACGGGCAGCTCGTCATAGTCGAATTCGATCAATTCAGCCGCGTCTTTCGCTTGCTGTAGGGTCTCTGCAAAGACCATCGCGACGGGTTCGCCGACGAAACGCACACGTCCCTGTGCTAACAGTGGTCTCACAGTGCGATCCCCACGACTGCCATCGCGCTTTTTCAAAAGGCTGGCTGCCATGGGCAGGGTGACGCCCATATCTTCAAGGTCCTTGGCGGTGAGCACCATGTGTACGCCATCAGCTTCGCGCGCGTCATCGACGTTCAGCGCAGTAATGTCAGCATGTGCGACGGGGGCGCGGTAGACCACGCCAAACAACGCGTTTTGTGGCGTGATATCATCTACATAACGCCCTTCACCCGTGAGAAAGCGGATATCTTCCGTGCGTTTGACCGCCTGACTTTTCCCGAATTTTTCCATGATGTGCTCCCTGCGTTGCGCGCCACTGTGAAAGATAACCCTAAGCCACGCACATCAGATGTCCAGATTGGCTTTTCCTTTGGGCACGCTTTGTTTATCACCCCTTTCAACACCTCATTCGATTTGAAGGACGCCAAACCCATGGCAATGGAAAAGAATTTCGACGCGCAGAGCGCAGAGACCCGCCTCTATGAGGCTTGGGAAAAAGCCGGATCTTTCAAAGCGGGCGCGAATGCCAAGCCGGAAGCGTCGACCTTCTGCATCATGATCCCACCGCCCAATGTTACGGGCGTTCTGCACATCGGCCACGCCTTCAACAACACCTTGCAGGATATCTTGATCCGCTGGAAGCGGATGCAGGGGTTTGACACACTGTGGCAGCCCGGAACGGATCACGCAGGCATCGCCACACAGATGGTGGTTGAGCGTAAACTGGCCGAGACCCAGCAGCCAACGCGCGTTGAAATGGGCCGCGATGCGTTTCTTGAGAAAGTGTGGGAGTGGAAAGGTGAGTCTGGCGGTACGATCATCAACCAGCTCAAGCGTCTTGGCGCGTCTTGCGATTGGGATCGCGAAGCTTTCACTATGTCGGGTGCGCCAAACGCGCCTGCGGACGTGGCGGGCGGTAATTTCCATGATGCGGTGATCAAGGTCTTTGTTGAGATGTACAACAAAGGTCTCATCTATCGCGGCAAGCGTTTGGTGAACTGGGATCCGCATTTTGAGACAGCGATTTCCGATCTTGAGGTCGAGAATATCGAAGTGGCGGGCCACATGTGGCACTTCAAATACCCACTCGCGGGTGGTGCGACCTATACCTACGTTGAGAAAGACGAAGACGGCAACGTCACACTTGAGGAAGAGCGCGACTATATCTCCATCGCGACGACCCGCCCTGAGACGATGCTTGGCGATGGCGCGGTTGCCGTGCATCCAAGTGACGAACGGTATGCTCCTATTGTTGGCCAGCTATGCGAAATTCCGGTTGGTCCGAAAGAATTGCGCCGCCTGATCCCGATCATCACGGATGAATATCCTGATAAGGATTTCGGATCAGGTGCGGTCAAGATCACTGGCGCGCATGATTTCAACGACTACCAAGTCGCCAAGCGTGGCGGCATACCCATGTATAACCTTATGGACACACGCGCTGCGATGCGCGCCGATGGCAAACCCTATGCGGAGGAAGCTGCGATTGCGCAGGCGATTGCCAATGGTGAGCAAGAGTTTGACGAGGCGATGATCGCTGCGATGAACCTTGTGCCGGATGAGTATCGCGGCATGGACCGCTTTGAGGCGCGTAAGAAGGTTGTGGCGGATATTTCCGCTGAAGGTCTGGCTGTGATGGTCGATCACGTTGCGACGGATGAGGATGGCAACGAGACGGTGACGCAGGTGCCGTATGTTGAGGCCAAGCCGATCATGCAGCCCTTTGGCGACCGCTCTAAAGTGGTAATCGAGCCGATGCTGACCGATCAATGGTTCGTTGAGACCTCCAAAATTGTTGAGCCCGCTTTGGAAGCTGTGCGCTCAGGTGCTACGAAGATCATGCCTGAAAGTGACAAGAAGGTGTATTTCCACTGGCTGGAGAATATCGAGCCTTGGTGCATCTCGCGTCAGCTTTGGTGGGGGCATCAGGTTCCGGTTTGGTTTGATGGCGATGACAATCAGTATTGCGCAGCAACAGAAGCAGAAGCGCAGGCGATGGCTGGTGATGGCGTTGCACTGCGTCGCGACCCTGACGTGCTCGACACATGGTTCTCCTCTGGCCTTTGGCCTATCGGCACGCTCGGCTGGCCTGAGCAGACGGAGGAGTTGAGCAAATACTTCCCGACCTCCACGCTTATCACAGGCCAAGACATCCTGTTCTTCTGGGTCGCGCGCATGATGATGATGCAGCTCGCGGTCGTGGATGAAGTGCCCTTCGACACGGTCTACCTGCACGGCCTCGTTCGTGATGCGAAGGGCAAGAAGATGTCCAAATCCACGGGCAACGTGGTGGATCCGCTTGAGATCATTGACGAATACGGCGCGGACGCGCTGCGCTTTACCAATGCGTCGATGGCGTCTTTAGGTGGTGTGCTGAAGCTCGACACCAAACGGATCGAGGGCTATCGCAACTTCGTGACCAAACTCTGGAACGCCGCGACTTATGGTGATTTCAAAGGCACGTTTGAGGTGGCGCATTCTGATGCGATCCCCGCAACGACACTGCCGCTTAACCAATGGATCAAAGGCGAGATCGCCAAGACCCGCGAGACGGTGGATGACGCACTGGAGGCATACCGCTTTAACGATGCCGCCAACGCGCTTTATGCGTTCACATGGAACACGTTCTGCTCGCAATATCTGGAGTTCACCAAGCCCGTCATGGACGAAGGCACGCCAGAAGAAGCAGCGGAAACCAAGGCAACATATGCTTGGGCGCTGGATCAAATCCTGATCATGCTGCACCCGATCATGCCCTTCGTGACCGAGGAAATCTGGGGCCAGAAAGCGCGCCCATCGATGATCGTACACGCGCCATGGCCTAGCTATACCGCCGCCGATCTGGTCGATAGCCAAGCGGATGCGGACCTCAGCTGGACGGTTGCGATGATCGAAGCGATCCGCTCTGCGCGCGCGCAAATGAATGTGCCTGCTGGTGCGTTCATTCCCTTGGTTGTTAAGGGCATGGACGATGCGGCCAAGTCTGCTTGGGAGCAGAATGAAGCTTTGATCATGCGGTTTGCGCGGATTGAGAGCATCGCGCATGTGGAGGATCTGCCTAAGGGTACGGTCGCGCTTGCGGCATCGGGCGGCACGTTTGGATTGCCTCTGGAAGGCGTGATTGATGTGGCGGCTGAAAAGGCGCGTTTGGAGAAGACGCTGGGTAAATTAGCTAAAGAATTGGGCGGTCTGCGCGGGCGTCTGAACAATCCCAAGTTCGCTGAAAGCGCGCCTACGGAGGTATTGGAAGAAACCCGCAAGAACCTGAGCTTGCGCGAAGCGGAAGAGGCAAAGTTGAAAGATGCCTTCGATCGTTTGGCCGAAATTGGTTAGAGGTCGCTGTTTTTTTAGAAAAATCGTTCACCCGAAATTGGGTGGGCGTTTCTGAACGTTGGCCATCACCGCCTCCATTTGATCGGGCTTGCCGATCAACGAAGCTTGCGCGCGGGATTCTTCCAACAGGACAGCTTCGGACGCGTTTTCCAGCGCGTAAGTGACCAAAGCTTTGCCCGCACGCACCGCGGACGGGCTTTTGCTGGCGATGAGCTTGGCCAGCTCTAAAGCGCGCTCTAAAGGTGTGTCGTTGACCTCGGTGACCAGCCCGTAGCCTTCTGCCGCCTCGCCTGTGAATTCTTCGCCCGTGTAGGTCAAGCGGCGCAACACATCCGCGCGCATCAAGGCTGGCCAAAGCACCATGCCACCCATATCCGGCACAAGGCCCCATTTCATTTCAAGGATCGACATGCGCGTATTTGGCGCCGCAATGCGGATATCCGCACCAGACGCGATTTGCAGGCCCGCACCAAAGCACACGCCTTGGAGCACAGCGATTACGGGGACATCCAGCTGCCGCCAGATCATGCACACATGTTGGTAATCGTTAGAGGGGCCATGCGTGCGCGGCATCATGATGTCCATAGGATCACCACCCGCAAGTGCCGCAAAGCTTGCCACGTCGAGCCCAGCGCAGAAGGCATCGCCCTGCCCTGAAAGCACCACCGCACGCACATCTGTATTGTCGCGCAGGGCTTCGCCCGCTTCGATAATGGCCGCGAGCATGGCCGGATCCACCGCGTTCATTTTGTCGGAGCGGGTCAGCTCGACATGTGCAATGTGGTTTTGGATGGTTGTGGTGACGCGTGGCATGGGCGAGCTCCTGTTTCTGTGGCTCACGCTAGCCGCGATAGCCCGTCTAAGAAAAGCGGAACGTTAGGGCACGCTACGTTCGGGTGCCTAGGGCACAATTTTCTCAACCGCGCGCATCATGCCGAGGGATTTGTCGTAAACCAGTGTCAATATGCGGCGTCCGCCCACTTTGCTGACGATTGGCGGCAGTGCACGCACGGAGCCAGCGGCGAGCGCGCTGGCGATAAATCCTCTACGGGTCAGTTTCATGATGCGCCCCCTTTTAGTTGCGAATGATTCTCATCTAAGCAGGCGCGGCGACAATTTCAACCTTGCCCCCTTTAGCGCCACCGCTTACGCCTTTGTCTATGACACATCCACGCTATACCGCACTCGCCCAGACCTTGCCTGCTTCCGTGCCCTTTGTTGGCCCCGAAGCCCAAGAACGCGCACGTGGTGCGCAATTTGAGGCGCGACTTGGCGCAAATGAGAACGGCTTTGGTCCTAGTGCAGCCGTACTGGAAGCGATCAAAGCCAGCGCAGATCAGACTTGGATGTACGGTGAACCCGAAAGCCATGATTTACGTGCAGCGCTCGGCGTACATCACGGGATTGGCCTTGAAAATATCGTTGTGGGCGAAGGAATTGACGGTCTTTTGGGCTATCTCGTGCGCTTGATGGTCACGGATGGCGATCATGTTGTGACCTCTGAAGGGGCCTATCCTACGTTCAACTATCATGTCACCGGATTCGGCGGGACCTTGCATAAGGTGCCCTACAAAAGGGACTATGAGAACCCCGATGCGTTGCTTGCGAAAGCGCGTGAGAGTGGTGCAAAGCTGATCTATCTTGCAAACCCAGACAATCCCATGGGTACGTGGCACGAAGGGTCTGTGATCGAGGATATGGCCGATAACCTGCCCGAGGGCTGCCTGTTGGTTCTGGACGAGGCCTATATCGACCTTGCCCCGCAAAGCGCTGTGCCGACTCTGCCTATAGATCATCCCGGCGTCATTCGTATGCGCACGTTTTCAAAGGGGTATGGGCTAGCGGGTATGCGTGTGGGCTATGCGATGGGCGCGCCTGAATTGATCCGTGCGTTTGAGAAAATCCGCAACCATTTCGGGATGAACCGTTTGGCGCAGTTTGCCGCTCTCGCAGCGCTGCGCGATCAAGCAGGGCTGCGAGATATTCAACAGCAGGTTGAGGCATCCAAAGAGCGTATTGCTACGATTGCTGAAGAGAATGGTCTGAGCGTGCTGCCCTCTGCCACGAATTTTGTCGCTGTCGATTGCGGTAAGGACGGCGATTTCGCGCGCGCTGTGCTGGCGAGCCTGATTGAGCAAGGCGTGTTCGTTCGTATGCCCTTTGTAGCCCCGCAGGATCGTTGCATTCGTATCAGTTGCGGCCCTGATGCGGAGGTGGATTTAGTTTCGACTGCGCTGCCAAAAGCGCTGAGTGCGGCGCAGAACGCATAACCCGCGAAAAATTTACCTGACATTTAGGTCTGCTTTGCTACTCTGACAGTGACTGAGTGAAGAGGGCAAGATGAGAGATCAAAGGCAGGGCCGCGTCGAAGACTACATAAGCATGTGCTTGATCATGGCACTGGTTAATCTGATGTGGATCATGGTTGTGATTTAGGCATCGAAAGGCTTTGTCGCGGCACTTTTACTAAGCGGTGCGGTGCATTTTTCAATCAAACTACTGGATCGAAGTCTCGCGCGTTTGCGCCACTAAGACGCCAACGATTTAGCTGCCGTGTCCAAAGCACCGGCCCCATAAGGCAGATCAAGCGCATCAAAGCCCGCCTGAATAGAGGCGAGCGTGCCCAGCACCATATGCGCATTTACATGCCCCATATGACCAATGCGCAAAAAGCCATCGCCTTTGGGATCATTTGGCTCGGACATGCCCAAACCAATGCCAAGGGTGACGCCAGCCTGATGTTCGCTCCAACGGCGCAAGCGCGTGCCATCTGGGCCGCCAAGGCGCAAAGCGGTCACCGCACAAGATCGATGCGCGCGTTTCTCCACGTTCAAACTCAAAGGACCGCCCTGCCCCCATGCCTCGCAGGCGGCCCAGATTGCGCTTGCGAGCTTTTCATGGCGGGTCCAAATCGCTTCCATCCCCTCTGCCATCATCATGTCGAGTGAGACGCGCAGACCATAAAGGTGATGCGTCGGCGCAGTGCCGCCGAAATACTGGAAAAAATGTTCGGGATGCGCACGCGGGGTCCAATCCCAATAACGGCTGACACGGGTCATCGTAGCACGTATTTCTGCGGCATGATCGTTGAAGAAGACCATGGCCAAGCCGGGTGTCAACATCAGCCCTTTTTGACTGGCTGTGACCATCACATCAACGCCCCAGGCGTCCATCTCAAAGCGATCACAGCCCAGCGAGGCAATGCAATCGGCCATCAAAAGGGCCGGATGACCAGCGGCGTCAAGCGCGGCGCGCACCGCCTCTACATCGCTTTTGATCGAAGTCGAGGTGTCCACATGTACAGCGAGCACTGCCTTGATCTTATGTTCCGTATCTGCGCGAAGGCGTGCTTCGATCGCACCGGCGTCCATCGGGGATTTCATCCCGAAATCAAGCAGTTCTACCGATGCGCCCAATGCTTCAGCCATCTCGCCCCAGCCTTCACAAAAGCGCCCTGTTGAGGGCACGAGTACCAGATCGCCTTCGCTAATCACATTGCTTAGCGCGGCCTCCCACGCGGCGTGGCCATTGCCCATGTAGATCGCCACGTGATGTTCAGTGCGCGCAACACGGCGCAGATCCGCCGTAAGACCCGGCATCATTTCGATCAATTCACCCTCATAAATATTGGGCGACGCTCGGTTCATAGCGCGCAGAACCGCATCAGGCACCACAGAAGGGCCAGGAATAGCAAGATAGGTACGGCCATTTGCAAGAGACATGATGCGAACTCCAGTTGCATTTAGGCAGACATTAGCCGAGCCGCGCGGCGCGTCAACAGGGCGCAGACTTGCACCACGCCAGCCTAGGGTCTACATCCGCCCCACGCCCCTTTTTGGCAGGATAGCTTGATGTTTAAGACCCTCGGGAAAAAATTTAGCGATTGGGAACGCAAATGGCGGTATGCCTTTGGCAAGGACATCACTGATCCCGAAGAGCGGCGCAAGGCCAAGTGGCACTACAATATGTTTGATCACGCCTTTCTGCGTGTGCCTTGGACGAACTTTTATCCCGTGTCCGCAGGGGTTTGGCGATCCAATCAGCCGACCCACCAGCGATTTATGCGCTACCGTGATTTGGGAATCAAATCGGTGATCAACCTGCGCGGCACAGACCCGCGCGCACATTACCTGTTTGAAGAGGAAAGTTGCCGGATCTTGGGGTTAAAGCTGCATAACACCAAGCTTTGGGCGCGCACGGCGGCCAATCGCGAGAATATCGTTGCAGTGCTGGATCTGATGCGCAGTGTTGAGCGGCCCTTTATGTTTCATTGCAAATCTGGTGCAGATCGCGCGGGGTTTTGCGCGGCCATGTATCAGATCGTGTTTGACGGGGCCTCTGTTGAGGAGGCGAAAAGGCAGCTCTCCATCAAGTTTATCCACCTAAAATGGTCAAAGACCGGTGTTCAGGGCTATATTCTGGATGTGTTTCAAGCACGCCAAGCCAAGGGCGAGATCGATTTTGAAACTTGGTTGCGCACAGAGTATGATCACAAGGCAATACAGTCAGGCTTTGACAGCAAGTCGCCGCCCGCGCAGATTGCCTGACATGGCACAACCCGATCAAACAAGTCGCACGTTGCTGCGCTGGCTTTGGCGCAGTTATCTCGGCCGGCATTTCTGGATGTTGCTGTTGGCGACGTTTTTTATGGCGCTGGAAGGATCGATGCTAGGCTTGCTTAGTTGGATGATGAAACCGATGTTCGATTCGGTTTTTCTCGCTGGCGATGAGAGCGCGCTGTGGTGGGTTGGCCTTGTGATCCTTGGGATTTTTCTGGTCCGCGCAGTGGCGTCTGTGATCCAGAAAGTAATCCTAACGCGGATCTCGCAGCAATCTGAAGCGGACATGCGCGGCGATCTTCTGAGCCATTTGATGCGCCTTGATGTGAGCTTTCACCAGTTGAATGCCCCTGGAACGTTGATGCAACGTGTCATTGGCGATGTCTCCGCCGTATCCAAAGTCTGGAACGCAATTATTACGGGTGCGGGGCGTGATCTGGTCGCGGTCGTCGTGCTGTTTGGGGTCGCGATGAGCGTTGATTGGCGCTGGACTGTCGTTGCTTTGATCGGTGTACCTTTTCTGGTCCTGCCCTCGCTTATTGCGCAGCGTTTTGTGCGCCGTCACAGCCGCACGGCGCATCAAATTGCAGCCCGCCAATCAGGACGTCTGGATGAGGTGTTTCACGGTATAGTACCAGTAAAGTTGAATCGCTTGGAAGATTATCAAGCGCGCCACTACGCCAAACTCAACGAAGAGCGGGTAGAGATCGAAGTCACAACATCGCGCGGAAAAGCCGCTATTCCCGGCTTGATTGATGCCATGTCAGGCGTCGGTTTTTTGGGTGTTTTGCTCTATGGGGGCGGCGAAATAATCTCTGGCGAAAAGACTGTTGGCGAATTCATGGCGTTCTTCACAGCGCTTGGCTTCGCGTTTGAACCTCTGCGTCGCCTCGGTACGATCACAGGCACATGGGAAGCGGCAGCCGCTGGCATCGAACGCGTGATGGAGTTGTTGGCGCTGGAGCCCGTCCACAAGACACCCACCAATCCGCAGCCTGCACCGGTTGGTACACCTGAAATTACGCTTAACAACGTACATCTGAGCTATGGCGACACACCCGTTTTACAGGGCACGAGTTTGACTGCGAGAGCTGGTAAAACAACTGCGCTTGTGGGTCCATCTGGCGCGGGTAAATCCACTATTTTCAACGTATTAACGCGGCTAACCGACCCTCAGTCAGGGGTTGCAACACTGGGTGGCGTGCCTGTGACGCAAATGGCGCTGACAGATTTACGCGATCTGTTTTCGGTGGTCTCGCAAGATGCGCTTTTGTTTGATGAAACCCTGCGCGAAAATATCTTGCTGGGGCGCAAAGATGTGAGCGAGGCGCAGCTGAAAAAGACGCTTGACGCGGCGCATGTGTCCGACTTTCTGGAGCAACTTCCCAATGGTCTCGACACAGCCGTTGGCCCCCGCGGATCCGCCCTGTCAGGCGGTCAGCGTCAAAGGGTCGCCATCGCGCGCGCCCTGCTGCGCGACACGCCGATCTTGCTCTTGGATGAGGCAACCTCCGCATTGGATGCGCAATCCGAAGCGGTTGTTCAAGCCGCGCTCGAACGCCTCTCACAAGGGCGCACAACATTGGTGATCGCACACCGCCTATCAACGATCAGGACGGCAGATCAGATCGTGGTGATGGAAGCAGGTAAAGTCGTGGAACAAGGCACCCACGACAGCCTGATAGCGCTGGATGGTACATACGCGTCGTTGCACAAATTGCAGGCAAAAGCTTAGGGCTTGCGGTAACTCGCAGCCAACTTCTCGACGGGAACCCCTGCGAAATAGCGCAGCAGTGTCATAAGGTTACGCGACCCTCGTCGTATCCAGCCACCCGTTTCATACTTCGCAGCACTGGTCACCGCACGGGTTTTCAAAGGGCGCAAGCCCCACGCAAAGCCCGTGCCATCGCGACATCCTCCATGAGCGGCATGTCTTGGAACCCACCCACACGCTCATACAACGCCCGGGCAATTAGCAATCCTTGGTCCCCATAAGGCAACCCAAAGAGCCGTGAGCGCAGGTTCGCCCATCCCGCCACAAATCGAGCGGGCAGACCGCCCGACGCAAACGCCAGCGTGAAGTAGCCCGTATCGGATGAGTTCAAATGCGTCGCAACCTCACCGCTCCACCCTGCATCCAAAATCGTATCGGCGTGAAGCACCAAGATCCAATCGCCACGCACTGCCGCACATCCGCGTTTCAGTTGCCCCCCGCGCGAGGCCGCGCCTGTGATCCAAACCGCGCCAACTTCATCCGAAACCAAATGCGTTTCATCGGTAGACCCGCCATCCGTCACGATCAACTCACGGATTAGCCCCGCTTCTACACCTTCAATCAACGCGGCCGCGCAGTGCGCCAATTGCTTCTCAGCATTCAAAACGGGGATCACCACAGAAATCGGCGCGCGCATAACCTTGGCCCTTCTCACTTCGCTCCACTCCTCTTATATCAAGGGCAAAGCCTGAGGGAGAGCAAAATGATCCACCCCGAGACCCGCCGCCTACTACGCGTGACTGGAGCCGATGCAAGAGGTTTCCTGCAAGGCCTGCTCACCAATGATCTGCAAAAGCTGGATCGAGGGCTTGTGTATACTGCGATGCTGACGCCACAGGGGAAATACATTGCGGATTTCTTTTTGGTGCCTGACGGTGACGCGATCTTGCTAGATACGGATGCCAGCCAAACCGACGCGCTGGCCAAACGGCTGACAATGTACAAATTGCGCGCAGATGTGACCATTGAAGACGATCAAAGATCGGTCTCGCGTGGCCTAGGCCCGATCCCAGAAGGCGCTTTCATCGACCCCCGTCTCGCCGCTCTTGGATGGCGTGGTTATGACGGGCAAATCGCGCAAGATGTGGATTGGACCGCTTTGAACGTCACGCATAGTGTCCCGCGCGCTGGTATTGAGCTGACGCCGGACAGCTTCCTATTGGAAATGGGGTTCGAGCGGCTGAATGGTGTTGATTTCAAGAAAGGCTGCTATGTCGGCCAAGAAGTGACCGCGCGAATGAAACACAAAACGGAGCTGCGTAAAGGCCTGGCCCAAGTTTCGATCACAGGCTCAGCCCCGATTGGTACTGACATCACGACCGAGGCAGATAAAATCGCCGGCACGCTCCTTAGCCAGTCGGGCGACAAAGCCCTCGCTTACCTGCGCTTTGATCGCGCAACAGGCCCTTTAAAAGCAAAAGACGCGCAGATCACCTACGCGTCTTAGTTTCTCTGGTCTCAAAATACCTCGGAGTTTGAGGCAAATCCTCAATCCCCCGCTTTGGCGGCTTATCAAGCGCGCTCGGAGTACTCCATGGACACCGTGTCCACGACGATGCTTTCGTCCTGTCCCACGAATGGTGGCACCATGACCTTCACGCCGTTTTCCAGTATCGCAGGCTTGAAGCTATTTGCTGCAGTCTGACCTTTGACGACAGGTTCTGTCTCAACAATCTTGCAGGTCACTTTCTGCGGAATCGTCGCGTGCAGTGCCTCTTCATCGTGAAATTCCACAACAATCGTCATGCCATCTTGCAAGAACGGACGGCGCTCGCCGAGCAGCTCTGCAGGCAGTTCAATCTGCTCATAGGTTTCCGTGTCCATGAACACTAACATGCCGTCGGACTCGTACAAGAATTGTTGATCTTTTTGTTCTAACCGTACGCGTTCTACCTTGTCTGCACTGCGAAAGCGTTCGTTCAGTTTGGATCCGTTACGAAGGTTGCGCATTTCTACTTGTGCAAATGCGCCACCCTTGCCCGGTTTTACATGATCTACCTTAACGGCAGCCCACAGGCCTTCGTTGTGTTCAAGAACATTTCCGGGGCGTATTTCGTTTCCGTTAATCTTGGGCATATGTGTCAAAACCATATCAAAAGGTTGATGAAATCTTGTTGCACCCTATATCTCGGAGGTAGCCCCCGTGCAAGAACGCTAAATTTCGTGCTGCATCTGCAGCAAGCCATGCAATTTTTGCATAAGTGCTATGCAAATAGAGGGTATCCGAATCGGAGAGGATGGGTCATAAGAGCCTCTACGCCGGAAACACAAGAGCAAGAATAAGGATCGAAATTATGAGAGATTTCGTAGACGGTACTGCCTACAATTCTGAGCAAGGCAACCGTGCACGCAAATTGTTTGCGGCAGTCGTCCTGGCAGCGCTCGACGATGCAATCGCCGACGATAAGAAGTATGGAAATGGTCCTGAGCAAATCGCCCGTTGGGCGCGTTCGCGTGATGGCCGTGAAGTGTTGTCTTGTGCGGGCATCGACCCGAACGAACGTGTTGTCGCAGGCTTGATGGACTTCGTTTCCAAAGGTGTGCGCACATCCGTCGCCCTATCTCGTGAGGAGTCGGAGCGCCGCAACGCTGCACAGCAGGCAGAAGCCGCATAAACAACGCTTTCACTCGAAAGTCAAAAACGCCTCCGATCTGTTCTCGGGGGCGTTTTTTTGTACGTATGTTCTTTTTTAAAAAACGAACATCCAAACACGCGCTACCATCAGTTCCATAGCGAGCAGGACAAGTGCAACCACCCGCATCGGCCAACGCAGGAAGCGTCGAAAGAGAACCGCCACGCAGATAAAGACCAAAGTAACTTCTAGCGGTTGCACCCAGCCCGCATGATGCGCACGATCCCAATAGCTGACGGGACTTTCAAAAATCCAATCACTCGCGGGCCAAAAATGCGGGCGACCATCATCGTGATGCAGCGGAAAATCCAACGAAACGTGCAACAATCCTGCACCCGCAAACGCCACACCAGCGCGCGCTTTCCGCCAAAGCGCAAAGGCCAGCACCAAACCCCAGAGTAAAAACGAGTTGTCGATCGCGAACACCATTTGCCACGCATTCGAGTAATACAATTGCCCAAACACCACATCCTGCGGGATCTGCAAGATCGCCAGCGCCCCCCCTGCCATGACATAAAGCGATAGATCCGGCAAAAGCGCGCCAAAACCCGCAGCTCCCGTCACTTTACGATTATCCGCGAGCGAAAATGCTGCCAAACCTAAGATCAAATGCGCGGGTGTGTTCATGCCTCTTTCGCTCTGCATCACTCCCAACTATGTCTGATGGGGAATGAGGGGGCTGTCCATGACCAAAGCAATAATGATCCAGGGCGCAGGCTCGAATGTGGGGAAATCCATGCTTGTGGCCGGAATCGCGCGGGCTTTTGCCAATCGTGGGCTATCAGTCGCGCCCTTCAAACCGCAAAACATGTCCAACAATGCGGCTGTCACTGTTGATGATGGCGAAATTGGCCGTGCACAGGCCTTGCAGTCATTAGCCGCGCGACGTGATGCACATACGGATATGAACCCCGTTTTGTTAAAACCCGAAACCGATACGGGCGCACAGGTGATCGTGCAGGGCAAACGCTGGGACACGCTGCGCGCACGTGATTATGCGAAAGCCAAACCCAAGTTGATGAGTGCAGTTTTGGAGAGCTTTCACCGCCTCGCTAAAACAGCAGACTTGATTGTAATAGAGGGTGCAGGCAGCCCTGCAGAGATCAATTTACGCGCGGGCGACATTGCAAATATGGGCTTTGCAGAGGCCGCGCAGGTGCCTGTAGTTTTGACAGGTGATATTGATCGCGGCGGCGTCATAGCGCAACTTGTCGGCACGCAAACGATCCTTCCCAAGACTGATGCGGATCATATAAAAGCCTTTTGCATAAACAAGTTTCGTGGCGACGTCAGCCTTTTTAATGATGGCCTAACAGCGATCACTGAACACACAGGTTGGCCATCTTTGGGTGTTATTCCGTGGTTTGAAGATGCTTGGCGTCTGCCCGCAGAAGACGTGATGGACATCGCATCAACGCATGATGGCATTTTCAAAATCGCCGTGCCGCGTCTTGCACGGATCGCGAATTTTGATGACCTTGATCCACTGTCTTCCGACCCAAACATCAGTGTCGATATCGTGGAACAAGGTCGCCCCCTACCCGCAGATGCTGATCTGATCCTCATTCCTGGCTCTAAAGCGACGATTCCAGACCTCGCGTTCTTCCGTGCGCAGGGCTGGGACATTGATTTGACTGCGCATATTCGCCGTGGCGGGCGTGTGTTGGGGATTTGCGGGGGATATCAGATGCTCGGCACAGAGATAGCAGATCCATTGGGAATCGAGGGCGCGCCATCAACGGTTAAGGGCTTGGGGCATTTGAAGGTGAAGACCCGCATGTCAGAGCAAAAAAGGCTGGCTTTAACCGCGGCGACCTACACGCCAACGGGAGATTCTGTTGCCGGCTATGAGATTCATTTGGGCGAGACCGATGGCCCTGATCGCGCACGCGCCTGGTTGGACATTGGGGGACGATCCGAGGGTGCAGCAAGCATGAACGGGCAGATCATGGGCTGCTATTTGCACGGCCTTTTCACCGCGGATGGCTTTCGCGCTGGCTTCATCGGCGACTTGGCATCGCAAGATTTCAACTATGCGGCAGATGTGGAGGCGGTGCTGGATAAGCTCGCACGCCATCTGGAAACCCACATGGATTTGGATTTGTTGTTTGATTTGGCGGAGCCGGTCATACCCTAAGGGGCGGACCTTAGTCGAGTTCGTTTGCCGCCAAAGCACGATAAATTTCGCGACGTACGAGTTTGCGCACGTTGCGCGTGATGCGTTCGCCCAAAGTTCCCTGCAATTCCTGACGCACAATCTCTGACACCATATCGCGTAGCGCTTCTTCATCGACAACGCTTGCGATTTGTTCGTTCTCTAACAAGGTCTCCCTGGCGTTCGTCGATAGCTCAGCTTGCATTGAATCGACCGCTTCGGTATGCTCTCCCTCGAAAGTTATTGCAGTGTCATGAAAGGTTGCTGTTTGCGATGCGATCTCTGGATCGAGCAAAGTGCGAGTTTGCAAACCACTATGTAACGGGCGGCTATCTTCCCAATGCAATGACTGGAGCCGGCGGGCTGCATTGCCCCCCTGTTCCTCGCCATCAGGTTCAAACTCGCTATCAGTGCGCGAAATAAGAGCTTCAAGGGCTGCAATTTTATCTTCGATTGTGACATGCTCTTCGAGCGTCACGTCTTGGTCTTCGCTGTCTGCCTCAGCCTCTTCGCGCATTTCAGGCGCGGGCGCGTCGTGCCCTTCTCGCGCTCTCGACTCGTTTTCATACGTCTCATCGGTGGTATTTGTAGCGTGATCGCCAGCCACATCTTGCTCAGCTTCCGCCTCTTCCGTGAAAACTTGCGCGGTGTCATCTTCAGAAGATACCTGCGTCAGAATCAAAATGCCATCGTCTGATGCGTCCTCACCTTCTGGTGCGCTATCCTCTGTGTCGGTCTTTTCCGCCTCGTTCTCGTGCTCCAGCACAACGCGCAAGGCTGCGGTCAGCACAAGTGCGGGCGCGGCTTTAGGGGCCGTAAATTCCATCACCTCATCAGATCTTTCTTCTTCCAACTCAACGGATTGAGGGGGAACCTCAGAGGAGAATGACGGCTCTTTCTCACCACGTTCAGCGGCGCGCGCCTCATCAGACACAAGTCGACGAATAGAAGACAATACGTCCTCAATTTCGATATTGGTAACCGGATCTGACATTATAATTCCACTCTCGCCTCTGGCGCAGAATACCTACCAAAGTAAATTTTCACAACAGATAGAACGAATTAGCAGTAATTTTTACCGCTCTATGATAGAATATTTACGCGCAGGTTGCCTAAGGTTAGTTTTTATTAAGCGAGCGCAGGAGGCGATCGAGCTTGTCGCCCTGAACACTGCGCGCGGGTGCGTCTTTCACCAGCTTGTAATAGGCGGTCGGATCATATTGCTGCACAGGCAGGTTTAAGTGCTTGGCCGTCAACAGACCCATCGCCGCCAGCGCGGAATAAGCGGCAATAAATTCATTGGTTTGCACACCGATCAGACCGGAGCGTGCATCGAGCAATTCCTGCTCTGCGTTGAGCACATCCAAGGTCGTACGTGATCCAACGGCCGCCTCTTCGCGCACGCCCCTGAACGCGACGGTTGCTGCGCGGATTTGACGTTCGCTAGCATCGCGAGATGCGCGGGATACGCGTAACTGCGCAAACGCATTGCCAGCGTTTTGCTGAATTTGATGCCGTGTGATGTGCAGACCAGAGCGGGCCGCATCACGGCGCGCCATTGCTTGGCGATGCAAAGCGTTAAGGCGGCCACCTTGATAGATTGGCACAGACGCCTCAAGCGACAAGGAACCCGCGTTAGTAGAGGTGTTTGCCGACGGCGTTTGGGTGCGGTTCAGCCCGCCGCGCAAGCGCACGTTGCCGCGCATCGCAGCATCCGCACGGGCCACATTGAGATCAGCCGCAGCCACGTCATGTTGCACAGCTTGCATATCGGGATGACCACGCACCGCGATCGATTTAGCCTTTTCAACGGAATTAACCGTTTTAGGCAAGTTCTTGGGTGGACGCAGATTTCCAGGCTTATGCCCAACTGAAGCCCGGTATTCTTCGTGCGAGCGGATCAAATCCCCTTCTGCTGCAGCCAAAGCCGAGCGCGCAGAGGCAAGGCGCGCCTCGGCAAGTGCGACGTCCGTGCGGGTGATCTCACCAACTTCAAAGCGATCGCGCGCGGCGCGCAGTTCTTGCGTGATCAGCCGCACATTGCTTTGACGCAACGCGACTGTTTCGGTTGTGCGGCGCACATTCATAAAAGCTTGGATCGCGCGCAAAAGCACGGATTGCTCCAACGATAGCAGGCGCGCCCGCGTACCAAGCACGTTTTCTTTTGCAGCTTCAATGGCATATCGGGTTTGGCCACCATCGTAGATTAGTAGATCCATCGCGATGCCAATCTTCGCTGTCGTGCTGCTTGGATCCACTAGTAGGCCGCTTGACGTATTAGACGTGCGTGAAAAGCTGCGGCCCAAAGAGCCCGTGAAATTCAAGATCGGGCGGAGGGAAGCCGTTGCGATGGCCACATCCTCATCTGCTGCACGTAGCAGAGCGCGATTTTGTTCCAGCAATCCTGAGTGATTGAACGCCCCGATCAGCGCATCCGAGAGCGTTTCAGCCTGCACCGATTGCGTGGCCAGTAAAAAGAGGCCAACAATCGCAGTCGTGCGTCGCACCTTCATCAATAGATCGAGCATTCTGCCCCCAAGGATTTCCGCATCCATTCGGGATGCTCTTATACAGTCTTAACGCGCGACACAGCAGCTTCCGTCGCGCGGGTATTAAATATTATAGCGCGAAGTCACGCGCCTTAAAGAATCCCGGCAAAACCGGCGCACTGGCATTAAACGCAAGCCGCCAATTCATCTGTCCGTTGATTTTGCGACCAATCCGCACTTCGCCCAAAGCACCCTTCATAAAGAGTGCCGCGATGCGCCCACCCTCTTTCAGTTGATCGATAATTGCGACTGGCAACTCTTCAACACCGCCCTGGATGGTGATCACATCGTAGGGTCCGTGTTCTGCGACACCTGCATCAAGCGGCCCCGCGTTCATGATCACACTGTCTGCGCCCGCATCGCTCAGCACAGTTTGCGCATCTGCAACCATCGCCTCATCGGCTTCGAGCGCAACAACCGCTTGGGCAATATGAGCTATAATCGCGGCCGAGTAGCCGTAGCCTGATCCGATATCGAGCACCAACTCATCATTTTGCAAATCCAAAGCGTCGAGCATTTTCGCGAGCGTGCGCGGCTCAAGCAAAACACGCCCCACACTTAGCGCAAGGTTGCCATCAACATAAGCGGCTTCGCGGCGTTCACTCGGAACGAAGTTCTCGCGCTCAACCGATAGCATCGCATCGATGATTGGAAATTTGGTAACATCAGAGGGACGAACTTGGGTGTCCACCATCATGACACGACGTGCTGCAAAATCAGACATTGGCTAAACTCATCCGTTCAGAATCCTTTGCGCTTTAGTGCCACATCACGCGCGCCCCCACAACGCCCCACCTCCGCACAATTCGCTAGATTTCGCACCGCTTGGGACTTGCAGCAGTTTGCCAGATAAGTTAACTGCCTATAATCACTGGCTGGCGAGTTGGTAGAGTGGTTATGCAGCGGATTGCAAATCCGCGTACACCGGTTCGATTCCGGTACTCGCCTCCATTGCTTCTCATTGCCTTTATTTCAACGTATGCTACGTTTTGTGTCCATATAAGGCACTAAATTAGGCCTAAACATAGCACTAAATCGTGGATACCCACCGCCATCTTTTAAGCAAATCCCGTCAAAGGGGAACGTTTGGTATGTCATCATAACCAAGCCTGATGCGCTAAGGGATGGCAAAAAAAATATCCAACCCGACGATCAACTGGCACAAGCGATGAACCCAGTGCAAAGATGAAGCAATCCAAAATAGTCGAAGGTATTTATGCTGAATGGGACAGCCTTCTGGCGCGTGACCCATTCGTTGAGATTCTAGAACAGAATTGAGCCTCCCCGTTTGAAGTCGTCCGCCCCTACAGTTAGGAAAGCGGAGGATCAGAGATGGCGATTAAGAGACCCAAGCCCGAAGAGATTGTCGTGAAGTTACGGCAGGTTGAAGTTCTGATGGGGCAAGGCATGCCCCGGATCGATGCAATCAGACAGATCAGTGTGACTGAACAGACCTATTATCGCTGGAAGAAGAAATAC
>Ga0115564_10000355_pt1 | contig 45540 bp, 40 predicted proteins | sample COGITO_mtgs_1105_7_FD_88680 | JGI IMG/M metagenome (GOLD analysis project Ga0115564, IMG submission 88680) | Pelagic marine microbial communities from North Sea - COGITO_mtgs_110523 | ecosystem: Environmental > Aquatic > Marine > Epipelagic | place: Germany:Helgoland, sampling site Kabeltonne...
GCGCCTGCGCCTGCGCCTGCGCCTGCGCCTGCGCCTGCGCCATAGGGTCTAGAAAGCGACGTAGGCTCCAGCGAGTCGAGAAAGGACGTGAGAGCGGAAATCACTCTCACGTCCTTTCTCTCGTTTACCTGTGATCAATTACGGGAGGGTTCCCACCCTTGCTTCGACGACTGCCTTCGTTCTATCTAATTTTCGTAGCCGATCTTGATTTCTTCCGCTGTTGTAAGTGGATGGGTGTCTTGGCATCGGGTGAGTTGACGCTTGATTGCGTGAAAATGTTCGGGGAAGAATTCTGCAGCAGCCGCCGATGATTCCGACACCCTGTTCCTCGCACAAAAAAAAAGACAATGGAAAAGATTCTCAGTAAAAGCGATGAATCTTTTTCCAGCAGTCTCTTCGCATCATTGCAGCGTTGGTATTCATGATTAAACGTGGAGCGGGTGACCGGGATCGAACCGGCATGGTCAGCTTGGAAGGCTGGGGCTCTACCATTGAGCTACACCCGCGAGGTGATTCACCTGAGTAGAGGTAAGGATAGTGGCAATCCCAAAGCCCGCACCGGCCGGTCTAATCTATCAACCAATTCGCGACTTGGCTAAGACTGAGTTACATCAAGCGTATCTAATTGGGCAGTGCGTCTCTGATGGTGAGTGCGAACATGGTGTCGACTGATGTTTCGTCCACGATCGCCTCGGATAGCGTCGTGGGAACCTTGAATCGAGGCGTGGTAAACCTCACCCCCACCATGACTTGGCTCGGGGTAATCATTTGGTTGGCCTATGTAGTTCCCACATGGGTCTTGTTCTTTTGGGTCACCGGTCCAAGGGCAAATCTTCCCAGGCGAGCGCTACGACCCAGACTTCAGAGACTGCCCTCGTGGACGCTTCTCGGTGAAAATCGGGCGGGAGTGGGTTCGCTGTGCACGGGCAGATTAGAGGCGCGAAGTGCATACCTCTACACTCTGACGCTCAATGTGGTTTGGCCAACGCGGGGCGTAGCGTAGTGGCTAGCGCGCCTGCTTTGGGAGCAGGAGACCGGGAGTTCGAATCTCCCCGCCCCGACCATTTGTGCCGTTTTTATGGACGGCGCAAAGGCTCAAAGTGACACAAATACCCAACCTCAAGACCTGGAGCACTACATGAAGAGTGAGATCGAAACCCTCAGCCCGACCCGCATCAAGCTCAGCGTAGAGATTCCTTTTGAGGAACTGCAGCCCAGCCTGGATGAGGCACTGACTCGAATTGGCAAGGAAATCAACATCCCAGGGTTTCGCAAGGGAAAGGTCCCAGCCCGTGTTGTCGAACAGCGGGTCGGCCGCGGAGCAGTCTTAGAGGAAGCAGTAAACAACGCCGTTCCCAAGGCGTATGACGAGCTTGTGGTTGAAAACGAGCTTCGCCCAATTGGACAACCCAAAATTGACGTTACGCAAATCGCTGATGGCGAGAAGGTCACCTTCACCGCTGAAGTTGACGTTCGCCCAGAATTCACCCTTCCAGCCTTTGATTCTCTGACCGTTGAAGTCGAGCCGGTAGCACTGGAAGAGGCCGACGTTGTCGAGCAAATCGATTCCTTGCGCGGCCGGTTTGCGAACCTAGTCGAAGTTGATCGCGCCAGCGCAGATGGCGATGTTCTCCTGGTCAATATTGGGGGAAAAACTGATAGTGATGATGAAGTCGAGGACCTCAGTGCTTCAGCTATGTCGTATGAATTGGGAACCGAAGGGATGCTGCCAGGCCTTGACGAAGCTGTTCGGGGAGCGAGCAAAGGGGAGTCTCGTACATTTGAATTCACCCCACAAAATGGTGATTGGTCGGGTATTCCCTTGACGGTGGCCGTTGAGGTCACGGCGGTTCGTGAGCGAGAACTCCCTGCACTTGACGCCGAATTTGTCTCCATGGCTTCAGAGTTTGACACTGTAGAAGAGTTGCGTGCAGATATTGAAACCCGTCTCGGACGGCTGAAGAGAGTTGAACAAGGTGCCGAGGCGCGCAATAAAATCCATGACGTCTTGCTTGAACAGGTCGAACTTCCATTGCCTGAAGGATTAATCGCCGCTGAAATAGAAGGGCATTTCCAGGACGGTCATGATTCAGGTGATGAACATCGCGCTGAAGTGGAAACCGAGATTCGCACTGGGTTAAAGAGCCAATTTATTCTAGATAAAATTGCTGAAGATGAAGAACTCACGGTTGGTGAGAGCGAACTCAGTGCCTGGCTCATGCAGCAGGCACCGCGTTACGAAATGTCACCTGATGCATTCGCGCAGGCTCTGATGGAGGCAGGACAGGTGCCCATGGCCATGGCAGATATCCGCCGTGCGAAGGCGCTAGCCAAGGTGCTCGAGAGCGCCAAGGTTGTTGACACCAACGGTGTTGCCGTTGATCTGTCCGAACTCGATAGCGAAATGGCTGCTCTCACCGGTTCGGCTTAGGGCGAACTAGGGGCGATCATCGCGGGAATGCACCAGCTTCCGCGTTAAGGTTTCATCTATCAGGCTGAAAGCTTTCCGCCACACGCTAGGAGAACCAGTGACCGTCCCTTTGAGTAGTACCGAATTTAACGCAGTGCCATTTATGCGCTCCTCTGGCAGCATGACTGGATTTGGTGACATGCTCGACGAGCGGCTTTTGCGTGAGCGAATCATTTGGCTTGAAGGCGCGGTAATGGATGACAATGCGAACCGAATCGCCAAGCAGCTCCAGGTGCTCGCGGCCGAAGATCCAGAAAAAGACATTAGCTTGTACATCAATTCACCGGGTGGATCGATCTCCGCAGGAATGGTCATCTACGACACCATGGCGCTGATTCCCAATGACGTCACTACCGTGGCCATGGGCCTAGCCGCCTCGATGGGTCAGTTTCTGCTCTGCGCGGGTGCAGCAGGCAAGCGGTATGCAACCCCGAATACTCGGATCATGATGCATCAACCCTCAGGTGGTTTGGGTGGAACTGCGAGTGACATCAAGATTCAGGCCGAGCAGATGCTATTTATTAAAAAGCGAATGGCGGCACTCATCGCGGAGCACAGTGGACAAACTCTTGAGCAGATCGAGAAAGATTCCGATCGTGACCGCTGGTTTGACGCAGAGGACGCACGCGACTACGGCTTGATCGACCACGTGTACAGCAGTTCCGCAGACGCCCCCAAGGGCGAGTCAAAGAACAAGGGAGCCCAGAAGTGATAAACCCAACCGGTCGTTACATTCTTCCGGAGTTTCGCGAACGCACTGCGACCGGTGAGCGCACTCATAACCCTTACACCAAACTTTTCGAAGAGCGCATTATCTTCCTTGGGGTGCAGATTGACGATGCATCTGCCGACGACGTCATGGCGCAGCTGCTCACCCTGGAATCAATGGACCCAGACCGTGATATCCAGATCTATATCAACTCACCCGGTGGGTCCTACACCGCCATGACCGCGATCTACGACACCATGCAGTTTGTTAAGCCCCAGGTACAAACCGTGTGCCTGGGTCAGGCAGCCTCGGCGGCTGCGATTCTGTTAGCGGCCGGAACCCCAGGCAAGCGATTCGCGCTCCCACACTCTCGGATTTTGATTCACCAGCCTTACACCGAGGGCGGCGGCCAAGGGTCAGACATTGAGATCCAAGCCAATGAAATTATCCGGATGCGTACCGAGATGGAAGGCATCCTTGCCAAGCACACGGGTCGGCCGTTGGAACAGATCGAAAAAGACATTGAACGGGACAAAATCCTCACGGCCGATATGGCCAAGGATTTTGGCGTGATCGACTCGGTCATCTCTTCGCGCAAAGGTTAGACGCTCACTCCTAGGGCCAGGTGTTAAGTAAGGCTTGAGACTTTCACCCACGCCACCCTGTGAATATCTCACCCTAGAGCCCGGATCCGGGGTACGGTTACCGGGTTGTAGAGCAAGGCGATGGGTCGGGACAGCTCGATTCGATGCTGTTCATACTGTGAGTAAGGGGCGTTGTGACGCGAATTGGAGAGAGTGGCGATCTGCTGAAGTGTTCTTTCTGTGGAAAGAGCCAAAAGCAGGTCAAGAAGTTGATCGCCGGCCCCGGCGTGTACATCTGCGATGAATGCATTGATCTATGTAATGAAATCATTGAAGAAGAGCTCACTGAGGCAAGTACATCTGATTTCGGCGAGCTACCCAAGCCACGTGAAATTTATGCATTCCTAGATGAATACGTGATTGGTCAAGAATCGGCTAAAAAATCCCTATCTGTTGCGGTGTACAACCATTACAAGCGAGTGCAGGCTGGCGAAAACCCGAAGGTCAAAGAAGATGCAGTTGAACTGGCTAAGTCGAATATTTTGCTACTAGGACCTACCGGTTCTGGCAAGACGCTATTGGCTCAAACTTTGGCCCGCGTGCTAAATGTTCCGTTTGCCATCGCTGATGCGACCGCACTCACCGAAGCGGGCTACGTCGGTGAAGACGTTGAAAACATCTTGCTCAAACTTATTCAAGCTGCTGAATTTGACACGAAGCGCGCCGAAATGGGAATCATCTACATCGACGAAATCGACAAAGTGTCCCGCAAGAGTGAAAACCCGTCCATTACCCGGGACGTATCTGGCGAAGGTGTCCAGCAGGCGCTGCTCAAGATTCTTGAAGGGACAACGGCCTCAGTTCCACCACAGGGTGGACGCAAGCATCCACATCAGGAATTTATTTCAATTGACACCACCAATGTCCTGTTTATTGTGGGTGGAGCGTTCGCAGGCCTAGACAAAATCGTTGAAGCGCGTTTAGGTAAGAAAAACCTCGGCTTCACATTTGATCTCGTTGAAGGTGAGCGGTCCGAGAGCAAGGACATCTCAGAAGACGTGTACTCCCACGTTATGCCCGAAGACTTAATTAAGTTTGGCATGATCCCTGAATTCATTGGTCGACTTCCCGTTTTCACTTCGGTGAACAAGCTCGACCGCGAAGCACTCGTCGCTGTCTTAGTTGAGCCAAAAAATGCGTTGATCAAGCAATATCAGAAACTCTTTGAACTTGACGGTGTGGAACTCGAGTTTGCCCCGGAAGCACTCGACGAAATCGCAGACCTGGCCCTTTTGCGGGGCACTGGTGCTCGCGGGCTGCGCGCAATCTTGGAGGAAGTGCTGCTCAACGTGATGTATGACGTGCCGAGCCGCACGGACATCGCCAAAGTCGTGATTAGTGGTGAAGTCGTTCGCGACAGCGTGAACCCAACTCTTGTGCCGCGGGGAGCGCCAAAGCGCGCACCCCGTGAAAAGACTGCCTAACCACCTGCTGAATTAGTTACTAGTCAGGCCCATTGATTGATTCAAATGATTCTGGGTTGAAGACGATTCCCCACCTTTGTCAGCCGATTAGGTTGCTGCCGTTGAAGTATCACCCTTTGACACAGCGCCTGAACTGCGACTCATGGAAGAGACATAGCAGAGGCAAGAAGTGGTGAAGATCTCTGTGAGCGACCTTGTCAGAATGTACGGCGACACTTAAGTGCCCCACGACCAGTTAACTAGCCGGCAAGGATTATTTCCGCTTGCAAGTCAGTTGCATCGGGGGCGCTCACTGTTTCGAGTTCTTCGATAGATCCGGCAGCCTTGAGATCTGTTGCAACTGAATCTAAATGTTTAAGCATCTCGGGTGTTCCTGTGAAAACTGCTGCTGACACCACAGCCCTCATCGAGAGTTTCGCCTCGGACTTTGTTTTGCGGATCATTCGTAGGGCCTGTGTTGCGGTGGCAAGTGCGGCTATGTTGCCACTGGGGGCCACGGCTCGCAGGGTGTCACTATCTGGCCAATGGCTAGTGTGTATCGAGTCATTGTTGAACCATGACCAGGTTTCCTCGGTGGTGAACGGCAGGAATGGAGCGAACAGGCGTAAGAGCGTGTCAAGGGTGATCAACAGGGTTGCACGTGCACTTTCTGAGTTCACACCTTCGGTTTCACCGTAGGCACGTTCTTTGACCAGTTCTACATAGTCGTCGGTGAACTCCCAGAAGAAGGTCTCGGTGGCGTCGAGTGCTTTCGCGTAGTTGAACTCTTCGAACGCCTTGGTTGCGGATTCAACCGTGAGTGCAAGTTTTGCAAGCAGTGCTTGATCAACAGGTTCCACAATCGTTGCAGCTGTGATATTCGTGCGATCAAGGTCACTTGACAGTTGGGAGAGTGTGAGGGCGAACTTGCTGGCGTTGAGAAGTTTGATTGCCAAACGCCTGCCGATCTTCATTTGACCAATGTCAAACGCGGTGTCGGTGCCCGGGCGCCCGGATGCTGCCCAGTAACGGACTGCGTCAGAGCTGTACTCGTCCAGCATGTCCATCGGTGTCACAACATTTCCCTTGGACTTACTCATCTTTTTACGGTCGGGGTCCATGATCCAACCTGAAATCGCGGCGTGCTGCCATGGCAGTTCGTTGTTTTCGAGGTCTGCGCGAACCACGGAGGAGAAGAGCCAGGTTCGGATGATTTCGTGGGCTTGTGGTCGCAAGTCCATGGGGAATACGCGCGCAAAGAGATCTGGATCGCGCTCCCAGCCGCCGGCGATTTGAGGGGTAAGAGAACTCGTCGCCCAAGTGTCCATCACGTCGGGATCGCCCATAAAGCCACCGGGTTGACTGCGTTGATCCTCGGTGTAGCCGGCAGGGACATCGCTGCTTGGGTCAATCGGGAGTTCGGCTTCACTTGGTGCAAGTACTCGCTCGTAGTCCGGATTACCATCTGAATCGAGTGCATACCAGATTGGTAAGGGGACGCCGAAGAAACGTTGCCGGGAAATCAGCCAGTCGCCGTTGAGTCCTCCGACCCAGTTTTCGTACCGGACCAGCATGTGGGGTGGGTGCCAGGTGATTTCACGCCCGCGGGCCAAGAGCTCCTCGCGTAGATTCGGGTCACGGCCACCGTTCGCGATGTACCACTGTCGGGTGGTAACAATTTCTAGTGGTTTATCTCCTTTTTCAAAGAACTTCACCGGGTGGGTAATTGCCTTCGGCTCGCCTACCATGTCACCAGATTCGCGGAGGACTTCAACCATGCGTTGTTTTGCGGTGAAGCTAGTCGCGCCAGCAATAGCTGCAAAACGCTCTTTACCTGCACGGGTGGTAATCCATGGTGGGGTCTGCGAAGTGATCCGACCGTCCCAGCCGACGATTGGGCGGGTGGGTAACTGCAGCTCACGCCACCAAGTGACGTCGGCGAGGTCGCCAAATGTGCAGACCATTGCGATTCCGGAACCCTTTTCTGGGTCGGCAAGCGTGTGGGCCATGACCGGAACTTCAACACCAAACACAGGGGTAATCACGTTGGTACCAAACAGTGATTGGTACCGCGAGTCGTCCGGGTGCGCCACGAGGGCAACGCAGGCAGCGAGCAATTCCGGTCGGGTTGTTTCAATGAAGACCGTGTCGCCTTGATCAGATGTGGGAGAAAATCCAATTCGATGAAATGCGCCAGGGACTTCGCGGTCTTCAAGCTCGGCTTGGGCCACTGCTGTGCGGAAAGTGACATCCCACAAAGTTGGTGCTTCAGATTGATATGCCTCACCACGTGCGAGGTTGCGCAAAAATGCAAGCTGGCTGACCCGTTGAGCATTCTGGTCAATAGTTTGATACGTCTGGGCCCAGTCAACTGAAAGCCCCATGCGTCGCCAAAGGTCCTCAAAGACAACTTCATCTTCAATTGTGAGTTGTTCGCACAATTCAACAAAGTTCTTTCGAGAGATCGGCTCCTGCTTTTTTGCGTCTGGTTTTTCGGGAGGTGTGTAGTCGACTTGATACGGTAAACTTGGATCGCATCTCACACCAAAATAGTTTTGAACGCGACGCTCAGTTGGAAGTCCATTGTCATCCCAGCCCATTGGGTAAAAAACCTCGAAGCCGCGCATGCGTTTATAGCGAGCGATGCAGTCAGTGTGGGTGTAACTGAACACATGCCCAACGTGCAGTGATCCGCTGACCGTGGGTGGAGGCGTGTCGATTGAAAAGATTTGATCCCGGTTTTTGGTTCGATCAAATGAATAGGTGCCAGACTCTTGCCAGCTCTTGGCCCACTTTTCTTCGATCCCGGAAAGGCTTGGTTTTTCAGGGATATGGACTGCTGGGGATTGCGACCGCGACGACATAGTCCCGAAGTCTATTGACCGCCCTAGACTTCGACCGTGGGTATCACGAGGGCGAATCAATTATGGGAAGAACTTGAGTCCCGCTGGCCGGAAAACCTAATCGAACCATCCTTGGCTCGAATGAAGGCAGTGACTCATTTAATGGGAGATCCGCAGCTGACATTTCCCGTGATTCAGGTGGCTGGCACAAATGGCAAGAGTTCAACCGCCCGAATGATTGAGTCACTTCTGCGTTCATTCGGCTTACGCACTGGGCTGTACACGTCACCGCACCTGGTTGACCCAACAGAGCGGATTTGCCTTGACGGCGCACCCATCTCGCCCGAGGCGGCAGTTGCAACCTGGAACGATATTGAGCCATTTATTTCCATGGTTGACCACAATTCGGTGACTGATGGCGGACCGAAATTGTCATATTTTGAGGCGATGACGGCGTTGGCCTATTCAGTATTTGCGGATTCACCTGTTGACGTTGCAATTATTGAGGTGGGACTTGGTGGGACGTGGGATGCAACCAGCGTGTGCAGACCACAGGTCGCGGTGATCACACCAATAGATCTTGACCACCAAGAATACCTTGGCGAGACCATTCGTGAAATTGCTGGCGAGAAGGCGGGCATTTTGGCCAATGCTGACGCGGCAGTGTTGGGTCCGCAGAGCCCGGAAGCGGCGGCGATACTAATTCAGGCGTGTGCAAATGCAGATCTGCAACCGACTCGGTTTGCGGTCGAGTATGGCGTAAATTCACAGGCGCTCGCAGTAGGCGGGCAACTTCTTTCCCTACATGGCTTGCGCGGTGATTATTCGGAAATTTTTCTCCCGCTGTTTGGCGAGCATCAAGGAAATAATGCGGCTGTGGCGCTTGCAGCCTGCGAAACTTTCTTGGGCTCGGCACTACTGGCTCCGCTGGATGAAGATTTAGTCCGCGAAGGTTTCGCAAATGTCATCTCACCGGGCCGGCTGGAAATTTTGCGGACAAGCCCCACAATTATGGTAGATGCGGCCCACAATCCGCACAGCGCGAAATCATTGGCTACCGCGCTCGAAACGAGTTTCACATTTGTGGGAGTGATCGCGGTTGTGGGCATGCTGCACAGCAAAGACGCTGTCGGTTTCTTAGAAGCACTTTCCCCCGTGGTATCGCAAGTGGTAATTACCGAACCGATTTCACCTCGAGCACTTCCGGCAGTGGAACTGGCTCGGCTCGCATCCGAGGTCCTTGGGGGTGAGCGAGTCACAATTGGTGGTGACTTGGCGTCCGCACTCGAAGAGGCAATTGGGTTGGCTGATAGTTCGGGAGAGTACGGCGGAGTGGGAGTTATCGTCACTGGATCAGTTGTGTTGGTGGGAGAAACCATCCGGCTGCTCTCAGATCCTGATTCACAGGGGGTGAATTAGCCAATGAGGGTACTTGGATCAACTGTCCTCGTCCTTGAGGCGCTGGTCGTTCTACTGGCAATACCGATTGCAATCAACGTCTCCGATGCGGATGCGATCTTGGCTCTGGTGATGGGAATTGCCCTAGCCGGGCTCCTGATTTTGAGTGTTGGAGTAATTACTAAGCCGATTGCGGTACCCCTCGTCTGGGTGCTCCAGGTACTAGTAATCGGATCCGGGTTCGTTGTTCCCACCATGTTTTTTGTGGGTGCCGTATTTGCCTTACTGTGGTTCTACGCGGTGCGCAATGGGCAGCGAGTGGATCGAGCACGGGAGTTGCCCGAAAGTTAAATTTCAGTCTCCTCTAGCATCAGTGGCGGTAGTAAGAACCGTTTACCCGGCCTTATAGAGGAGTCATTGAATGTCTGAACGCACACTTGTTCTCATCAAGCCCGATGGTGTTGCCCGCGGCTTGGTCGGTGAGGTACTTGCTCGAATCGAGCGTAAAGGTTTCACTTTCGCAGCTCTTGAGCTCATGAATGTCAGCACGGACCTGGCTCAGACTCATTACGGTGAGCACGCGGAGAAGCCCTTCTTTGCCGACCTCGTCGCCTTTATCACCGGAGGCCCACTAGTTGCCGCAGTCATTGAAGGTCCTGATGCAATCGTCGCTTGGCGCACCATGATGGGCGCGACCAACCCGGTGACCGCATCACCGGGAACTATCCGCGGAGACCTTGCCACGGAAATGCAAAATAACGTCACACACGGCTCTGACTCACCAGAGTCAGCAACTCGCGAGATTGCACTGTTTTTTCCGAACCTGTAGGAACGGGGAAGCTCCATGAAGAACTTGATCGGATCGGTCGCCGTAGGCGTGGGGACGGGAGTTCCCACCGCCCGTGCAGCACGGGGCCCAAGCTTGGTCCCCTGGCCAGCAAAAGTGCGCGAGTTTTTTCCGCAGGTTCTGGGAACAGCCGTCGGCTGTGGCCTGGTAATTGGTTCACGGGTCTCGGGGCTTCGCGGCGCCAAAGCGTTGGCCGCAGGGGTAAGCGTCGCAGGTCTTGGACTAGCTGGATTCTTTGTCGCCAAAGGCAAGTTGGGTGAAATTGAGGCCGAAAACTCCGAGATTGACGCATGTTTTGCCGACCCTCCGAGCGACATGCACTTGTCGGGGAGTCCTCACTCAGCGGTGGACTACACGCTTCTTGGCCGCGAAGGCGCACGCTTCATAAATAGTGTGACAACGCGCGAACATGCGCAACAAATCGGAATAAAGCGCACCCACGACCCCATCCGCGTTTTTGTCAGTGTGGCGAACGCTGATTCGATTTCTTCCCGCGTTTCGCTTGCGATGTCGGAATTGATTCGTAACAAGGCATTTGACCGCGAGTACTTATTAATTGAAGCTCCCGCCGGCTCAGGCTACGCAAACTCGACCCCGGTCGACGTACTAGAACTGCTTTCGGGAGGGGATTGCGCGACCGTGTCGGTGAGTTACGGACTCCTACCGAGCTTTCTTTCTTTACCTAAAGTGCGGGTGGCCGGACAGACCCAGCTCGAGTTGCACAATGCAATTGACCACGAACTCATTGGTCGCCGCAATAAGGGCAAGCATGTCCCAAAAATCATTCTTTATGGAGAAAGTTTGGGTGCACGTATTCAACAGTTCGCAATTCCACTTGGTTCCAGCGACTTGGACAAGTATTCGATTTTTCGGGCCCTATGGGTAGGAACGCCTGGTGGTCGAATCTCAGATACGTTTCACCGATTGTGTGCAGGTGAGTCGGTAAGTGTGGATCGGCCCGAACAAATTCCGGCGGATGCGAGTTACCGAGTGTGGTTCCTTGAACATGACGCAGACCCCGTGGTCCGGTTCCGACCCGATCTCGCCTGGGCGCAACCGACCTGGCTGGATCCAGATTTACCGCGGGGCAGAAATATTCCGCAGGAGATGACCTGGAATTTTGGGGTTACGTGGGCGACGCTTCTGGTGGACACCATGTTTGCGACCAATGTGACGCCGGGTGAGTTTGAGAGCCTTGGCCACGACTACCGGGCAGATCTAGGGGCGGTTGCCACTGCGGCTTTTGGGTTTTCCGGCTCAATCAATTCAGAGCAAGCCGCATCTTTGGAGATTCTTCTGAGGAAAATTGAAATGACGCGCGCTCAAATGTTAGCCAAGAGCCAGTTATAGAGGCTTCAGGACTACCATGGTGTGGGTCCTGCGTTCTTCCCGAGTGCACCAGTAACCTCAGCCTTTCTCGACCGATTGGAGGCACCGCGTGAGTTCTGCCCGGCACTCCTCTTTTGTAGGCCGAGACATGGCGGTAGATCTGGGAACCGCGAACACGCTGGTCTACGTTCGGGGCCGAGGAATCGTGCTCAACGAACCATCCGTGGTTGCCATTAATAACAATACTGGCGGGATCTTGGCTGTTGGCAGTGAAGCTAAAGAAATGATCGGTCGCACACCTGGAAATATCGTCGCAATCAGGCCTCTCAAAGACGGCGTGATTGCCGACTTTGATACCACCGAGCGCATGTTGCGGTATTTCATTCAAAAAGTGCACCGTAGGCGCCATCTAGCAAAACCACGCTTGATCGTGTGCGTTCCTTCAGGTATCACCGGGGTTGAGCAACGCGCTGTAAAAGATGCCGGTTACGCCGCGGGTGCTCGTAAAGTATTTATTATCGAAGAGCCAATGGCGGCGGCAATTGGAGCGGAACTTCCGGTTCACGAGCCAACGGGCAATATGGTCGTGGACATCGGCGGCGGCACATCGGAGGTGGCCGTCATCTCGCTCGGTGGGATTGTCACGAGCCTCTCTGTGCGAGTGGGCGGAGACGAATTAGATGCCGCCATTATTCAATTCATTAAAAAGGAATATTCGCTCTTGCTGGGCGAGCGCACAGCGGAAGAAATCAAGATTGCGATTGGTTCGGCGTTCCCCATGCCGGACGAACCACACGCGGAAATCCGTGGACGTGATCTGATCACAGGGCTCCCTCGGACAATTGTTGTTTCTGCTGAGGAAATCCGCAGAGCAATTGATGAGCCAGTAAATGCGATTATTGATGCCGTGAAGTCGACACTTGATCGAACGCCCCCCGAACTTTCGGGGGACATCATGGATCACGGAATTGTTCTCACCGGGGGAGGAGCAACACTCACCGGACTCGACGAGCGGTTGCGGCATGAAACTGGGATGCCAATTGTGGTTGCGGACCGACCACTGGAGTGCGTTGCAGTCGGATCAGGCAAGTGCGTTGAAGAGTTTGATTCATTGCGGCAGGTGCTCGTATCTGAGCCGCGTAGGTAGCCATGCTCTCGCGTCGCGCTCGGATCACTCTCTCGATATTGGTCGTCGCATCACTCACTTTCGTGATCTTGGATCTTCGCGGTGGTGACGGCCCTTTTTCTAGTGCACGTGCAGCGGTCAGTTCCATTCTTGGCGGCATTCAGCGAGGCGCCGCCACGATTGTTTCGCCCTTTACGGGAGCGGGTGAATGGTGGAGCACTCAGGTCGAACAATCTGGGCAAATTCGAGAGTTGACCGTTGAAAACGAGAGGTTGAATTCGGCTTTAGTCAGTGGCGAAAACAATATTGAGCGAGCCGATCAACTCGATGCACTTCTGCGAGTGGCTGGCGTCGGCCGCTACCGAGTTATTCCGGCCGAAGTCATTGCAGTTGGTCCAGCCCAAGACTTTGCGTGGACGGTGGCGATAGATGCCGGATCTCTTGATGGCCTAGAAGATGACATGACCGTGATTAATGGTGATGGCCTCATTGGACGGGTGCTGAAGGTGTTCGATAGCACTGCAACAGTTGTGCTCATTGTTGATCCGGAGTCCTCGGTGGGTGGACGCGTCGCTGGTTCTCAGGAGCTCGGCATTGTCTCTGGCACTGGCCGGCAGAATTCACTCGAATTTCAATTACTAGATCCGCTCGGGCAGGTTTCCTCAGGTGATGCGGTTGTTACCTTTGGTTCAAAGGGGGGTCGCCCATATGCCCCGGGTCTACCAATTGGTGAAGTTGTTGACGTTACCGGGACCGCGGGCGAACTGGCTCGCATCGCAACTGTAAGGCCTTTTGTGGATATTTCTGCATTGAGTGTTGTCGGGGTAGTAGTGAGACCGCCACGTGAAGACCCACGTGACTCGGTGCTGCCCAATGCCCCGAGTGCACCTGTTACCCCCGCACCTGCGCCATCCCCCAGTTCATCACAAGAAAAAGAGACTGCGGCAACTCCGGCTCCGAGCGACAGTTAATCCATGATTCTGCGTGAGGGATTATTCATCGGGACGTGCGTTTTTCTCGCTGTCCTAATTGAGTTAACTCTGCTCAGCCGACTTGGTATACCGGGAGCCACTCCAGACATTGTCGTCGTGAGCATTGTGGCAATTTCTTTTGCGGCGGGTCCGCTATTTGGGGCGATCGCTGGGTTTGCCGCAGGAATCTTGTTGGATTTCTCACCGTCGTCAGACACGTTAGTGGGAGTAAACGCAATTATTTACCTCATCATTGGGTTTACCGCTGGATTCTGGCTTGATCCAAGGGATCGGAAACTTCCGGTCATGATCGGAATTGCTGCCCTGAGTACTGCCGCGGCAGCCTTCGGAACGGCCGTTGTGGACACGGTCCTTGGGGGGGAGCGAGTCAATTGGACGGAGGTTCCGTGGATCACGTTGAGCGCAGCTCTTTATGGGGCCCTGCTGTCCGTGCTGATTATTCCGCTCGTTGCCCGACTGGCCCGACCACTGCTGACCGAAATGTCCGTTTCATAAGGGAACCTAGAGCCATGATCGGGCGTCGTATCCGTACGGTTTGCTCCGCATGTTGCTGCCCACGCTGCGGGCAAATGGTGGGGACACGCGCATAATGGTGTGGACGCAGTGAGCTTCATGACTAATTGGTGGACTGGAAAGGGGCGCTTGTGAGTGAAAGATCTAATCTACGTTTGATCATTTTGGGCATCCTGATTTTCTCGCTAATGGCGACTCTGATCTCGCGTTTGTACTTTCTTCAAGTCATGACCGGCGACGAGTACCGAGTGGCGGCGGCAAACAATACGGTTCGCGAAGTGGTGGAACCAGCTGTCCGCGGGCTAATTTTAGATCAAGCTGGTCGACCCTTGGTATCCAACCGAACCTCAATCGTGGTCACAATTGATCGACAGGAACTGAAGCAACAGGTTAAAAGCGGCGATCAGCTAATTAATAGACTCGCCAAGATATTAGGGAAGTCACCCGAATCCATAACAGAGCGACTCATGCCCTGTGGCACTGAAAACGCACCCAAGCCACCCATTTGCTGGAATGGTTCGACGTACCAGGCCGTACCCGTTGCAACAGATATTGATCCGCAAACCGCGTTGACAATCATGGAAAAGCGCTCAGAGTATCCCGGGGTTACGGCTAAATTAACTGCGGTCCGTGAGTACAGCGGACCATTTGATGTAAACGCTGCTCACATTTTAGGCTACTTGGGACCGGTAACGGAAGAACAGCTAGCGGCCCAAGCCGGGTCTGACGCCTTTGACAGATTACGGCGTACCGACGCGATCGGGCGATCAGGCCTGGAACAGTATTACGACGAACAGTTACGCGGTACGCCCAGTGTGACCACTCTTGAAGTCGATACTTCTGGTCAAATCACGGCAACCTTAGACCAAAAACCGGCTGTTTCAGGTAACTATCTCGTCTCAACTATTGATGCCAATTTGCAGGCGGTCGTTGAAGAGCAGTTAGTGGCTGCTGTTCAACGCGCCCAAGGACAGGGCTACCTCGGTGACTCGGGGGCAGCGGTGGTCGTTGATGTGAGAAACGGGCAAGTCCTTGCCATGGCGAGTTATCCCACCTACGACCCAGGTATTTGGGTGGGCGGAGTCACTCCGAAGCAATACAAGTCATTGATCAAGAGTGACTCACTTGCTTCAAATACTACCCAAGGTCTTTTCGCCCCAGGGTCAACTTACAAAGTTGTCAGCACCGCGGCGGCTGGTGAGCAAGGATACTCGTTGTATTCGGACTACGAGTGCCCGAAAAATGTCAAACTCGGTACCCAAGTTTTCCGAAATTATGAATCCGCAGCCTATGGTCAAATTTCTTTGGCCCGAGCGCTCGAAGTTTCCTGTAACACGGTGTTTTATGGCTTGGCAGATCGCATGTGGGAATCCGCAGGCGGAAATGAAGCAACTCGTGATTCAGCAGACCCGATTGCAGATACGGCCTCGCGATTTGGATTTGGAACCCCCACCGGAATCGACTTGCCGGGTGAGTCTGCGGGGCGGGTCGCAGGTCGAGGATTCAAAGTTCAAAACTGGGAAGCCAAGCGGGATACGTGGTGCGAGAACGCGATCTCGGGTTACCCGGATACTCGAAAAACCGATCCCAAGCTGGCTGATTACTTCACCGCACTTGATAAAGAAAACTGCGCTGACGGTTTCCGTTGGCGTGAGGGCGACGCATTGAACGCCGCGATTGGCCAGGGTGACACCGTGGTGACACCCTTACAAATGGCAATGGCTTATTCCGCAATTGCTAACGGGGGTACCGTGTATGAACCTAGATTGATCAAGGCGGTCGTGGGTTCGGACGGTACAGTGATTAATCGGATCGAACCGTCGGTTAAGTCCACCCTTGATCTTCCCAAGTCAACAATTAAGTTTCTCAAGGATTCGCTGCCCGGAGTGACAACGGATGGATCCGGAAAGACACCGTTCTTGGGTTTCCCACTTAATAAAATCCCGGTAGCCTCAAAAACCGGTTCGGCGCAGGTTACGGGCGACAAAGTATCAACTTCGTGGTTTGCCTCGTACGCTCCGGCGAACAAACCGCGATATGCAGTAGTCATGATGGTGACACAGGGCGGAACTGGATCCCAAACAAGTGGGCCCAGTGTCCGCAAGATTTACGAATCCTTGTTTGGAATAAATGGAAAAAATATCAATCCGAATCGGAGTGTCCTCGTTGATGGGGAACCGTTAAAGTCTTTGCCCATCATTCGACCCGATGGAACTCCGGTAGCGCCTAAGGGCAAAATGTCAGGCGTGACTACCGCAAGTGGGTCGGATTAATGGCGAAGATCTATGCCGGACCAAGTGCTGATAGCGCGCTGGCAGGCGCCGGCTCGCGATCGGGCGCGCGGGGCCGAGGATTTTGGCGGGATTTAGATTGGATTCTGCTCGTTTCCGGGCTCGCCCTCTCGGTGTTAGGTTCGGTACTCGTGTGGTCTGCCAGCCGGGCCGATCTCGCATCACCAACTGATCCACATTCTTATCTCAAACGTCATGTGATTAACGTCGTTGTCGCAATTCTTTTAGGCTATGTGGCTTCGCGTGTGAACTATCGCTGGTTGCGTGCTTACACCCCAATGATTTATGGAATCTCATTTTTTTTACTGCTCTTACCGTTTGTACCCGGAATTGGTGTCACCGTTGCTGGTGCTCGTGCGTGGGTTGATCTCCCCGGCGGGTTGACGCTGCAACCATCGGAGTTCATGAAAATAGCGGTGATTCTCATGATGGCGGTACTGCTCTCCGAGCGCAAAGATATTGAGGTCGAGCCGTCAGGGCGCGACGTGTTCCTGGCATTGGCTGCAGCTGCCCTACCCGTCGGTGTGATCCTGCTGCAAAATGATACGGGGACCGTGCTGATTTTAGGGACGATCGCTGTTTCGGTTATTGGCGTGTCAGGAGTGCGCACTAGGTGGGTAGTTGGGCTGATCGGGGCCGCGGCCCTCTCTATTTTGCTGGCAATTCAATTGGGCCTCCTCAAGCAGTACCAGGTCGCTCGACTTACCTCATTTATTTCTCCAGACAGCGACACCGGCGCTTCGGCTTACAACGCAAATCAGGCACGAATTGCAATTGGCGGCGGTGGCTGGTTTGGCGTTGGCTTGTTTGAGGGCCCGCAAACCCAGGGTAAGTTCGTTCCGGTAAATGAAAGCGACTTCATTTTCACGGTGAGCGGAGAAGAGCTCGGATTTATTGGCTCAGTCGTTTTGATTCTCTTACTGGCGGTGCTCCTGTGGAGGGCAGGAATGATCGCGTGGCACGCAGATGACCAATATGGGCGTCTAGTGGCAACTGGAGTTCTTGCTTGGCTGGCATTTCAAACATTTGAAAATATTGGGATGACTCTGGGAATCATGCCGATTACGGGTATCCCACTGCCGCTCATTTCAGCTGGTGGGACATCCATGATGTCTGTCTGGGTCGCCATTGGTCTACTTCAAACAGTGCGATTACACGAAGCACGCGGTGAGATTTAGCACTTCTACGGATATTGGGTAACCTTTCCCACATGACTTCCCAAATTGTCGAGATCAACAACTCGGAAAATATCGATGCACGAGAAAGCCGCGAGCGCGGGACAAGCGTTTTCCCTCAACTGGAAGCGCTGCTTCCGCTGATCTCAAAGCCCATCCAGTACGTGGGAGGGGAACTCAATGCGGTGACTAAGCCCTGGGAGCAGGCAATCGTGCACTGGGCCTTGATGTACCCGGACGCCTATGAAGTAGGCGCACCCAACCAAGGAGTGCAGATCCTTTATGAAGTACTCAATGAGCAGCCTGACGTTTTAGCCGAGCGAACCTATTCTGTCTGGCCTGACCTTGAAGCCCTGATGCGCGAGCATCAGGTTCCTGCTTTCACTGTGGATGCACATCGAAGCGTTGCCGACTTTGATTTACTGGGTCTTTCATTCAGTACCGAATTGGGTTACACCAATATGTTGACGGCTCTGAGCCTGGCAAACATCCCACTACATGCCGTTGACCGCGACGACCATCCGATTGTGGTGGCGGGTGGTCATGCGGCTTTTAATCCCGAGCCAATTGCGCAATTCATTGATGCGGCTGTTTTGGGTGATGGTGAAGAAGCAGTTCTGCTGATCTCTAATATTGTGAAGGCTTGGATCAATGCTGGTCGTCCCGGTGGCCGCGAAGGTGTTTTGTTAGAGCTGGCGCGGACCGGCTGTGTGTATATTCCACAATTTTACGACGTCGAATATTTACCCGATGGTCGGATTAAGCGAGTCGTACCGAATAGGGCCGATGTCCCTTCCCGGATTACAAAGTTCACACTGATGGACCTTGATGCGTGGCCGTACCCCAAGGCCCCGCTTGTTCCATTGGCCGAAACCGTACATGAGCGCATGAGCGTGGAAATTTTCCGTGGCTGTACTCGTGGTTGTCGCTTTTGCCAGGCCGGAATGATTACGCGGCCAGTGCGTGAACGCAGTATCACCAGCATTGCGGAAATGGTGGAAAATGGTCTGGAAAAAACGGGATTTGAGGAAGTTGGTCTGCTTTCACTCTCCAGCGCTGACCATTCAGAGATCGGTGACTTGGCGCGTAACTTGGCTGACCGTTATGAAGAGACCCAGACTTCGCTTTCACTCCCGAGTACTCGGGTGGATGCATTCAATGTTGATTTAGCTAATGAACTTTCTCGCAATGGTCGACGAAGTGGACTCACTTTCGCACCCGAAGGTGGCAGCGAGCGAATTCGTCGAGTGATCAACAAGTTGGTCAGTGAAGAGGATCTGATTCGGACGGTGACAACGGCTTATGGGGCTGGGTGGCGTAACGTCAAGTTGTATTTCATGTGTGGGTTGCCGACTGAGACCGATGAAGACATCTTGCAAATTGCCACGATGGCTAAGGAAGTAATTCGTGCCGGCCGTGAAGCAAGTGGGCGTCGCGACATTAAGTGCACTGTGTCAATTGGTGGATTTGTTCCTAAGCCGCACACCCCCTTTCAATGGGCCGCGCAACTTGATCATGAAGCGACTGACGCGCGATTGCACAAACTTAAGGACGCCATCAGAAACGATAAAGAGTTTGGCAAGGCAATTGGCTTGCGCTATCACGATGGGAAACCTGGGATTGTTGAGGGAATTCTTTCCCGAGGCGACCGTCGAGTGGGCAACATAATTGAAACGGTCTGGAAAAACGGTGCGCGTTTTGACGGTTGGGGAGAATACTTCTCATTTGATCGATGGATGGAATCTGCACAGTACGCATTAGAAGGCACGGGTGTGGACGTCGATTGGTTTACTACCCGCGAACGTGACTACACCGAAGTGCTGCCCTGGGACCATCTGGATTCTGGCCTTGATTCGGAGTGGTTATGGGAAGACTGGCAAGACGCGCTCGCTGAGGTGGCTGTCGACGACTGTCGCTGGACTCCATGTTTTGATTGCGGAGTCTGTGAGCAAATGGACACCGAAATCCAGGTTGGGCCGACGGGGGTCACCGACTTACCGATGCCAATTCCTCGAGTGTCCCCCGTGTTGGCTCAGTGACCTGAGATGGCAAATAAGCCACCGGATCGCAATTTGGCGCCAATTGCCCAAAAACTGCGCGTGCGTTATGCCAAGCGCGGTCGCTTGCGATTTTCCAGTCACCGGGATTTTCAGCGGGCACTTGAACGCGCCTTACGTCGGGCGGGTGTCCCCATGGCCTACAGCGCCGGGTTTTCACCACACCCGAAAATTTCATATTCAAATTCGGCACCTACCGGGGTAGCGAGTGAAGCCGAGTACGTGGAAATAGGCGTGACTCGACATTGCGATCCCACCAAAATCCGAGTCGAACTCGATGCGGCTTTGCCTAATGGGCTCGATGTCATTGAGGTAATTGAGGCGACTTCACGTGATTTCTCGGCCCGCCTAGAAGCGAGTTTGTGGGAAATGGAAATTAGCGCCCCCGTTCAAGAAGTGGCTCGGGCAGTGGAGGCTCTACTCGGCGCATCCGAAGTCTTGGTTGAGCGCATGACGAAGTCGGGAAAGAGAGTTTTCGATGCCCGAAGTGCCATTCTCCTCATGGAAAGTGTGGCTCAAAGCGCGGTAACTGCCCCCGCACACACCCAAATGCCTCCGGAGTGTGTCATACTCCATGTGGTTGTCCGGCATATAGTTCCGTCGGTTCGACCCGATGATGTACTTACTGCACTGAAGCAGGTGGGAACTCTGGAGCCGCGCAAACCCGTGAGGGTGACCAGGCTGGCGCAGGGCCCACTGAGCGAAGAGAGTATCTCGATCGAGGATCCATTCGATCCTGATCGCGTACTTGTGTAGCCCAACATCATGTGGCGATAGGGGAAGTCGCAGCGCATCACGCGCGAACCCTGATCGCAGCCCTAAAAGCTTGTAGTAGCGCGCACCACCCCGGTAGAGGGCTAAGCCGCCCGTGTGTGCCGGATGTTTGCGCTACACACGGACCCGAATGCGGGTGATGCCGCATTCCTAAAGGAGCGACCATCATGGTCGAAGAAACATCAGTAGTTAAAAAGACTCGTCGCGCGGCCTCCCGCCCGGCTGGCCCAGCGGGCAGCAGCGAGGCGGATAAAAGCGAATTGCCAGCGGAAAAAGCCCCCAAGAAGGTGGCCAAGAAGGCGGTCAAAGCCAAGGCCCCATTGTTTCAAGTAGCAGCTGAAACCCCCTCGGTGACTAAGAAGGTGGCCAAGAAGGCGAGCGCCCCCGTTAAGGGAAAGGGCAAAGTCACTAAAAAAGCAGCGGCCCTTGCCCCACAAGAGAGCGAAACCCCATCGGCAGCAGATTCGCCAGAGTCCGACGAGGAAAGTGACGACTCGTCAAATAATCCTCGGCGCAGGCGTGGTGGCCGTGGCCGTCGACGTAAAGCCGATGATGGCAATGAAACCACCACAGATGAAACCCAGCCTGAAGTAGATGACACTCAGGAAGTCGCAGATGAATCCGAAGCGGATTCAGCACAAGACGATGACGGAACCGGTGCCAGCACCAAGCGTCGCCGTCGTCGCCGCAGGGCCGGTCAGGGCGATGATTCTGAAGGAGACGACCCGAACACGGTTGTTCGGATTCGCGAGCCTCGCCGCAAGCAAAATGAAGATATCAAGGGTTCAACCCGCATCGAAGCCAAAAAGCAGCGCCGACGCGAGGGCCGCGATCAAGGCCGACGTCGTGCACCGATTCTGACCGAGGCAGAGTTCCTCGCTCGACGCGAGTCCGTTGAGCGGGTCATGGCGATTCGGCAACAAGGGGACAAAACCCAGATTGCAGTTCTCGAAGATGGCGTCTTGGTTGAGCATTACGTAACTCGCGGCTCCGCCACCTCGCTTGTAGGTAACGTGTATATCGGTCGGGTGCAAAATGTTCTACCAAGCATGGAAGCGGCATTCGTTGACATTGGCAAAGGCCGCAACGCGGTCCTTTATGCGGGCGAAGTTAACTGGGATGCAGCTGGGCTCGAAGGAAATGAAAAGCGAATCGAACTGGCTCTCAAGTCTGGCGATCACATATTGGTGCAGGTGACAAAAGATCCTGTTGGGCAAAAGGGCGCACGCTTAACAAGTCAGATTTCCCTCCCCGGCCGGTTTTTGGTCTACGTCCCTGATGGCTCGATGACCGGCATTAGTCGCAAACTTCCCGAAAATGAGCGCAGTCGACTGAAGGCAATTCTCAAGCGGGTTATGCCAGAAGATGCTGGTGTCATTGTTCGCACAGCGGCCGAAGGCGCGCCCGAAGATGCATTTGAACAAGACGTGCAGAGATTGACCGCGCTCTGGGACGATATTTCGAGCAGCAATAAGAGCACCAATGCGCCGTCCATGCTGTACGGGGAACCTGACATCGCGATCAAGGTAGTGCGAGATATTTTTAATGAAGATGTGAACAAGATGGTGGTTTCCGGTGACACCGTCTGGACAACTGTTGATGCCTACATCAGCGCGGTTGCCCCCGATCTACTTGACCGACTGGAGCACTGGACTGATTCCAAAGATCTCTTTGCCCAACTTCGGGTCGACGAGCAGATCCTCAAGGCATTAGACCGCAAGGTGTACCTGCCTTCCGGTGGTTCACTCGTAATTGACCGCACCGAGGCCATGACTGTGGTTGATGTCAACACTGGGAAGTTCACCGGTCAGGGCGGAAACCTTGAATCGACCGTTACTAAAAATAATATTGAAGCAGCCGAAGAAATTGTCCGTCAACTGCGGCTGCGAGATATTGGTGGAATCATCGTCGTCGACTTCATTGACATGGTGCTCGAAAGCAACCGCGATCTGGTTCTGCGCCGACTCATTGAGTGCCTGGGCCGAGATCGGACCAAGCACCAGGTGGCGGAAGTTACTTCATTGGGGCTGGTCCAAATGACGCGCAAGCGCATTGGGTCTGGTTTGATCGAGTCCTTCTCCCATGAGTGTGAGGCGTGCAACGGTCGCGGGGTCAAGGTTTCCCTCAATGATGAACCCCACCACGAGACACCGGTGCGTTACCGCCGACCTGCAAACGCGGTGGATCCGGCTATGGTCGCGGCAAAAGCCCTTGAGGCAGCTCAGGCACTTGAGCAGGAGGAGCAAGCCCCAACTGAAGAAGTGCTGGCTGAAGGAGTGCCGGCTGAAGAAGTGCTGGCTGAAGAAACCGCTATTGAGCCCCGGCTTGCTGGGGAAACTGATCCGGTGTAGCCCCCAAGTGGACGTCCCCGTATGCTTTTGCATTCGGGGTGTGTCTTCCCCAAGCAAGGCCCGTAAGAGTAGGACTTATCAGCAAGACCGACAGGAGTTCGTGGTGTACGCCATAGTTAAAGCCGGTGGACGGCAAGAAAAGGTTGCTGTAGGCGACCGGATAGTGGTGGACCGGGTTCCCGGCGCACCAGGTTCGACGTATGAACTCCGAGCGCTGCTCCTCGTCGAAGACGGAAAAGTCACCAGCGACTCAGCAGCACTTGCCAAGGTGAAGGTGACCGCGGAGGTCCTTGATCATCATCGCGGGGTCAAAATTGACATTCTGAAATACAAAAACAAGATCGGTTACCGTCGTCGTCAGGGTCATCGCTCTGAGTTGACCGCGGTTAAGGTCACCGACATTGCGGCAGGGAAGTGAACCATGGCACATAAAAAGGGTGCATCCAGCTCCCGGAACGGACGCGACAGTAACTCGCAGCGCCTTGGCGTGAAGCGTTTCGGCGGGCAAGAAGTGAATGCGGGGGAAATAATTGTGCGCCAGCGCGGAACCCACTTTCACCCCGGAAACAACGTGGGACGGGGCAAGGACGACACCCTGTTTGCACTGAGCGAGGGCGTCGTTGAGTTCGGAACTGCCCGTGGTCGCCGAGTTGTCAACATTGTCCTTGGAGCGTAATTCTCCATACTTTGTTTTAGCAAGGAAGGCGGGTCCAATGGGCCCGCCTTCCTTTATTTCTCATACGGTTAAGGAGGCGAACTGATGGCGACATTCGTTGATCACACAACAATCCAGGCCCAAGGCGGTAATGGCGGTCATGGTTGCGCCTCGGTTATGCGTGAAAAGTTCCGGCCATTGGGCGGACCCGACGGTGGTAACGGCGGTCGTGGTGGAGACGTGGTTGCAGTTGTTGACCCCCAGGTAACGACACTCATGGAATTTCACCACAGTCCACACCGCACGGCGAGCAATGGCAAGCCGGGACATGGCGCGAACCGACACGGTGCGAACGCGGAAGACATCGTGCTTAATGTCCCCGCGGGAACAGTTGTCCGAGCCGCCAACGGTGAGGTGTTGGCAGATCTACTTGTCCCTGGTGAAACATTTGTCATTGCCCAAGGTGGTCGAGGTGGCCTGGGCAATGCGTCCCTCGCTTCGCCGAAGCGCAAAGCTCCAGGTTTCGCGCTCCTTGGCGAGCCGGGCAGCCAACGCGAAGTTGTGCTCGAACTCAAGACTGTTGCTGACGCCGCTCTCGTAGGGTTCCCTAGTGCCGGTAAATCCAGTGTGATCGCGGCGATGAGCTCAGCGAGGCCCAAGATCGCGGACTACCCCTTCACCACACTGGTGCCCAATCTTGGCGTTGTGACCGCCGGCGAGGTTGTTTACACGATCGCAGACGTGCCTGGGCTCATCCCAGGCGCGAGTCAAGGAAAAGGCTTGGGACTTGATTTCTTGCGTCATGTGGAGCGTTGCAGTGTGATTGTGCATGTACTGGATTGCGCAACCCTTGAGCCCAATCGTGACCCACTGACTGATCTGAAGATCATTGAGTCAGAACTTGAGCAGTATGGTGGCCTTGATGACCGACCACGACTTGTAGTTCTTAATAAGATCGACGTCCCTGAAGCCCGGGAGTTAGCCGACATGGTGAATCCAATGATTGAGGAGATGGGTTATCAGGTATTCGAAATTTCAGCGGTTTCCCATGAAGGTCTGCGGCCATTGAGTTTTGCTATTGCCACACTGGTGGCAGAAAAGCGCGTAACTGAAGCGGCAGTTGAAATGCCACGAATAATCCTTACTCCCAAGGCAGTTGACGACTCGGGTTTCACGGTTAGTTTCGAGGGCGAAGGCTTCCGAATTCGCGGACATCGACCAGAGCGCTGGATTCGACAAACAGATTTTGGTAATGATGAAGCGGTCGGCTACCTCGCGGACCGGCTAGCCCGACTTGGCGTCGAAGAGGAGTTGATCGCTGCCGGCGCGACACCCGGTTGCGCCGTAATGATCGGTCCCGAAGAAAATGCTGTCGTGTTTGACTGGTTCCCATCAGTTGGTTCGGCAAGTCAAGGCCCACGCGGAAGTGATTCACGGCTCGAGACCCGAACCGAGTACCTGTCCTAATGACAGCGACTCGAACTTCGATCGCGAGAGCTGGTCGAATTGTTGTCAAGATCGGATCATCGTCTCTTTCTTCAGTTGGGGGCGGGCTCAAGAACGAGGTGGTTGAGCGTTTGGCTGATGCCGTTGCTCGGCGACGTAATAGCGGCCACGAAGTAATTGTTGTTTCCAGTGGAGCCATTTCGACCGGGATGCCGGCACTGGGGTTAACCAAACGACCAAAAGATCTACCAACTCAGCAGGCTGCGGCCAGTGTTGGACAAGGCATTTTGTTGGCTGCGTACACGGCTGCATTTGCTCGGTACAACATCACCGTTGGTCAAGTGTTATTAACAAGTGAAGATGTGACGCGTCGCAGTCACTATCGCAATGCTCAACTCACATTTGATCGGCTACTAGAGCTTGATGTGCTGCCAATTGTTAACGAAAACGACACGGTTGCAACCGACGAAATTCGACTGGGGGACAACGACCGACTTGCAGCGTTGGTTGCACATGTCACCAACGCGAATGCTTTGATTTTGCTCTCTGATGTTGACGGACTCTACGACGGGCCACCGCACCGACCAGACTCTCGACATATTCCCGAAGTTGGGCATCACTCCGAGCTTGCGACCATGCGAATCGGAGGAATTGGTTCCGAAGGAATTGGCAGCGGCGGGATGGCAACCAAAGTTCAGGCTGCTCGAATTGCATCTGCGGCTGGGGTCCCCACTTTATTGGCTGCAACTATGCAGATCAATGACGCCCTCGGGGACGCGAGCGTGGGAACCGCTTTCGCCTCGACCGGCAAGCGCAGTTCCTTACGACATCTGTGGTTGGCCCATGCCACTACTCCGAGTGGCTCGGTAATTCTCGATGCCGGTGCCGTTGAAGCGATTGCGATCCGCAGGCTGTCGCTGCTGCCTGCCGGAATTACCAGGGTTACCGGGATGTTCCTCGCGGGCGACCCGGTTGATATCTGTGGGCCTGACGGAGTTGCGTTTGCGAGAGGGCTGGTTACCTACGACTCTGCCGAACTCCCCGAGCTGTTGGGGCGCAACACCAAGGAGCTAGCTGCGGAGCGTGGTGCTAGTTATGAACGTGAAGTGATTCACCGTGACGACTTGGTTCTCCTTGATTCGTAGCCGTTCGCTGCATTAGAGTTGTGCCGTGGATACGGTGGAAGAAGTCGCGCAGCGCGCCAAAAATGCAGCCCGAGAATTGCGCATGCTTACGCGTAATCAAAAGGACGAAGCACTGCGAGTAATCGCGGCCAGGCTAAAGGCTGAGAAAGATTTCATTTCAACGCAAAACCACTTAGACCTTGAAGCAGCGCGAGCGGTGGGGACGTCAGAGGCGTTGATTGACCGGTTGACTCTAAATGGCGCTCGAATTGAAGCAATTGCGGATGCGTTAATCGATGTCGCAGCTCTGCCAGATCCGGTGGGTGAAGTTGTGCGCGGTTACACCTTGCCCAATGGACTGCAAGTTCGGCAAACCAGGGTTCCCTTAGGTGTGGTGGGCATGATCTACGAAGCGCGGCCTAATGTCACAGTGGATGCTGCCGGACTATGTCTAAAGAGCGGGAACGCGGCACTCTTGCGTGGTTCATCGAGTGCTTACAACACAAATGTGGCACTTGTTGAGGTAATGCGAAAGGCACTTGTTGAAGTGGGCATTCCTGCTGATGCAATTGCTTTGGTCCCGGGTCACACTCACGAGTCGGTCAATGACTTGATGAAGGCCCGGGGTTTGGTTGATGTGTTGATTCCACGGGGTGGTGCATCGTTAATTCAAAATATTGTAAACAACTCACTTGTCCCCGTGATTGAGACCGGAGTGGGCAACTGTCACGTCTACGTCGACAAAGATGCCGACCTGAACATGGCGGTGAATATTGTTCTCAATAGTAAGACGCAACGAGTTAGTGTGTGCAACGCAGCGGAGACACTACTTGTTCATGAAGCTGTCGCCGACACATTCTTGCCCGAGTTGTTCGCCCAATTCAAGGCTCGCTCGGTCACGGTGCACGGCGATGAAAAAATGCATCAGCATGCGCAATTGGCGGGCGTGAATTGGGAGCCGGTCAACGACGAAGATTGGGCGGCGGAGTACTACTCGATGGATATTGCCGCCGGGGTCGTCCCCAGCGTTGAAGCTGCCGTTGAACACATCCTGACCTGGTCTTCTGGTCACACCGAGGCGATTGTTTCCAGTTGCGCCCCAACGATTGCTTATTTCACGTCAGCGGTTGATTCAGCGGCGGTGATGGTTAACGCGTCAACTCGCTTTACAGACGGTGCAGAATTTGGGTTTGGAGCGGAAATCGGGATCTCCACCCAAAAACTCCATGCCCGGGGACCGATGGGTCTCACTGAACTCACGACCACCACTTTTATCGTCTCGGGCAACGGTCAAGTCCGAAAGTAGCGACCCGGTAGGGTTACGCCAAGTGCAGGTTGAGGGAGTGACATGAATTTTTCAGTAGTAGCTCAGATTGGTGAGGCTTTGGCCAGCGAAGAGGGTGGCGGCAGCGTCGTGAGCCCTTACGTGATTGGTGGTTTTGGTTTTCTCACCCTTGTCGCGCTGTTGATCGTCACCCTCATGATCAATGTAGACCGCTAAACATCCGTGCGGTTTCGGATTGGAATTCTGGGCGGTTCATTTGATCCGATCCACCTGGCCCACCTAGAGGCCGCGCACATTGCGCGCGAACGTTGCGTTCTTGATTTCGTTTATTTAGTCCCGGCTGGTATTCCGTATCACCGTGAGCAGGTTGTGGCCAGCAGCGAGCAGCGGCGCGCAATGTGTGAACTCGTCGCTCAGGAACACGACTGGGTGCAACTGAGTACAATTGATCTTGGTCGACCAGGTAACACCTACACTATCGATACGATTATCGGCCTTACCCAAGAATTCACCCAACAACACCCTAATGACAGCGCCGAATGGTTCTTGATTTTGGGCGCTGACGCGTATCACAGTTTTCCTCAGTGGAAAGACCCCACAGGGATCGCTCAGACTGTCCGGATAGTTGTTGTAGCGCGTCCCGGAGAACAGCACGAAGAAATAGAGAATTTTCCGTGCGACTTTATTGATGTACCGGGATGGGAGATTTCCAGCACCGAAATCCGATTTAAAGTGGAACACAAGGAATCAATTGCCCAACTCGTATCACCAGAAGTTAATGAATATATCCAGGCACACACGCTTTACCGAAACTAACGAGATAGGAACCCTCACCACATGCCCGCATTACAAAGCGCCATTGACTCGGCTCTGATCGCGGCCCGAGCCGCCGCCGAAAAACTCGCTACAGACATTGTGATCATCGACGTCAGTGAGCAACTTGTGATCACTGATTGCTTTGTTCTGTGTTCAGGAGCGAATGAGTTGCAGGTCCGAGGAATCGTCAATGCAATTGAAGAGGCCTTGCACGTGGCGGGGGAGAAGCGGCTGCGAAAAGAAGGGGCAAGTGAGGCCACCTGGATTCTCATTGATTATGGCGACATTGTGGTTCACGTCCAATTGGCGGAGGAGCGAATTCATTATGCACTCGAACGGCTTTGGAAAGATTGTCCCCTGATCGAGCTTCCTTCTTCAATCAATACGGAGCGCTAAGCGTGAGTTCAGGGCGTCGGATTGTTTTTTGGCGACATGGTCGCACCGAGTGGAATGCGCAACGTCGTTTCCAAGGTCAGTCTGATATCCCATTAGATAATGTTGGTTTGGGCCAAGCTTCCGAAGCGGCAAAACTACTGGCTGATCTGCAACCATCCCGGATCATCTCCTCTGATTTGGTTCGAGCTTCACGCACGGCTCAAGCATTGTCAGAATTGACCAATATCGAAGTCGCGACTTTTGAAGGTCTACGGGAAACGCACGCTGGGACATGGGAAGGTTTGACCAGGGACGTACTCGTGGCCAATTACGGTGACGAGTTGGCGGCATGGGCAGCAGGCTCCAACCTTCGACCCGGTGGCGGCGAGAGTCGCACTGAAGTTGCTCAGCGAATGACTGAAGTGATCAATCAAGAGTTGACCAGGGTTGACCAGCAGGAAACCTTGGTAGTGGTGACCCATGGCGGGAGCGCAAGAGCGGCAATCGCGATGATGTTGGAACTACCACCAGAACATTGGGCCGTGCTGGGGGTTCTGAGCAACTGCGCCTGGTCTGTGCTGACTGAAAAGGACTCACCATATGGTCCGCCGTGGCGACTTCAGGAATACAACGCGAAGTCACTTCCGGTGGCTGCCCTAGGAGATGACCGCTAGTAGGACACGGATATGCTTTCCCCTCGCGAAGAATCACAACACCAACAACTAAATATCCCTTCAAGGGGCTGTGGCGCAGCTGGTAGCGCACCTGCATGGCATGCAGGGGGTCAGGGGTTCGAGTCCCCTCAGCTCCACAAGTAAAAAAAGTAATAAAATTTGGTGAGTCCGGCGCTGCATAGGCTAATTTCACGCTTGGGATACGCTCGCGTCACGAGAGTGGGGTTCCCGATCGGAGCTTCATGATTCGTAATCAAGGAGCTACTCGTTACCCGAAATTTATTAAATTTTGCCTTCGAATTCCCGTCGGAACGTTTGGACTCGTTCTAGGGCTCGTCGGCTGTACGGCGGCATGGTTCGCCTATAGCGGTTTGGGCTCATCAGTCACACTGATCGTGTCAGCTTTCTTTATTTTCTCAGCAATCGTCTGGCTGTTTGTCGTATTCGCATTTGTGCTTCGCGCTTTTCTTGCCCCGGAGGATGTTACTGCGGAGTTGCGCAATCCGAATAGTGGGGTTTTCGCCTCGTCCAGGTTAATGGCTGCAATGTTGCTCGGCGCGATGGTCTACCACATGAACCACATGAACCACATGGCTGGTCAGCTTGTTGTTTTCTCATTTTCTGCCTTGACTCTAATGTTTGGCTCATGGCTCATGGCTATTGGGAAGTTAAGGGCTGGAACCTATTTACGACCGGCAGTCTCTGATCGAACTAGCTCCTGACTTCCCCCCAAAAATTCACGAGAATGAGTCCGAAGATAAAATTCTGCGGGAAATCTTGCTCCAGATTCCAGATTATTGACCTCAGCCCATCGGCTCGCTTTCAAAAGCGGGGCCTTTGCGGGTCGCTAAAAAAGATCCCAGCAGGATCAGTGGGAAGCCAACGATCAGCCCAAGAGTTATCGGTTCGCTCAAAACTAGAACGCCGAGGATCACGGCGACCGCGGGGTTGATGTAGGTAATTACGGTCGTTCGGGCTGGTCCCACTTCGGCGACCAAGGAGAAGAACAATATGAAAGTAAGTGCGGTGCAGACCGCGCCAAGAATGGCAACAGAAAGCCAGACATTCATCGGTACACTTTCGGTGGGTCGGCTGATAAATGCCAGCGGAGCATAGATAACCGAGTTAATCACCATCGCCATTGCTATTACGGCCAGTGCGGGAGCCTGGGATAGTTTTTGGGAAACAATGATCGGCCCCAGTGCGTAACCGACCACGGTGATTCCAAGAAGCGCAACGGAAAATAGTTCGGTCCCGGTCACATCCAGGCCCACCAGTGAGGCAACACCAATAATTCCAATGGCTAAGCCAAGAACTCGCATGCCAGTGACTCGATCATCGATTCCTAGGCGCCAGGCGAAAATCGCGCTGACGATGGGAACGGCCGCGATCAACAACCCGGCTGTCGAACTACTTAACTTGATCTCAGCGAAAGTCAGTGCCCCGAATGGGAACGCGATCTCGATGATTGCAAAAACAAAAACCCATTTCCAATGACCCTCGAGCAGACGTAAGTAGCCACGCTTGACGACCACCGGCATCAAAATTATCGCGGCCAAGAATACTCGTAAGAAAATAATTACTTCGGGGGAAAGGAACTCAACGCTGACCTTAATCAGAAGATAAGGGATTCCCCAAAGAAGGCCCAAGCTCAGGAACAGGATCACACCGCGTTTGGACATGACGGCACACTAGGGGAGTGGGTTCATCCGAGAAATTGCGCCATGTCCTAGTGCTCGGGGACTCCCTCGCCTTTCAAGGCCCGCAGGGAATTGTTGCCCCCACTGACCCACGATTGTTTCCCAATCTTGCGGCAGCACAGATCGCCGTCCATTTCGGATCACCGGTTGAGGTGGATCTGGTTGCCCGAGAAGGCTGGGCATCCCGGGATGCGTGGTGGGCGCTCACCAAGGACCCCGTGGTTTTCGGCACCTATTTGCCCCGGGCCAGCGCCGTGATCATCGCTGTTGGGGGCATGGATCAATTACCGGCAGTGATCCCCACCTATTTGCGCGAAGGCATACCGTACCTGCGCCCAGGCAGGGTGCGCAGGCGCACCCGGCGGCTCTACCGAGATCTCGCGCCCAAAATCATACGGGCCACCGGTGGGCTGATGCGCCAACTTCCCCAGAGCGCCACCGATCGGTATCTCACTCGGATCGTTCAAGCGGTTCGGGCGATTTCAGGGGACATTCCCATTATTGCCATGACACCTTCGCCTTACTACAGCTCTTATTACCCATCCCAGAAGTATCACGATCAGGCCCGGGCATCAGCGTTTAGCTGGGCGGCGTCCCTTGATGTTCCCATGGTGGACATCGAAAATCCGGTCCTCCACGGCCTATCTAGCGGTGACGCGAATCCGGACGGAATGCATTGGTCGTGGTACACCCACGAGCAGGTTGGCTCCAAATTTGCTGGCGAACTCACTGCCGCGATCAGCAGAGAGCCACGGGGCAGGGCCCGATAGTCTTACGTCGAGACTTTGCCAAATTTTTGTAAGAGTTACCCACGTACTGAAAAAGGACGGTTGACCTAGCTGTGAGCACCCCCCAGACCAACAAAGAACCAAGTAGCGATCCCCGCGACGCCGAACGCTATGACTTCACCACGATTCAGCAGCGGTGGCTGCCGATCTGGGACGAGTTAGCGCCATTTCGTTCGGGTGACCCAGCGGACACTCGCCCCAAGAAGTACGTGTGTGACATGTTCCCTTACCCGTCAGGTGATTTACACATGGGACACGCAGAGGCATATGCGATCGGGGACGTGATTGCTCGATACTGGGTTCTTAAAGGATTCAATGTTTTGCACCCGATTGGTTGGGATGCATTTGGGTTACCTGCTGAAAATGCCGCGATTAAAAACAATGTTGATCCGGGCACTTGGACCTATACAAATATTGAACAACAAAAATTATCAATGCGGAACTATGCCTGTTCATTTGATTGGGATCGAGTTCTCTACACCTGCGATCCCACCTATTACCGCTGGAATCAGTGGTTTTTTTTACAGATGTTTAAGCGCGGCTTGGCGTACCGCAAATACAGCGCTGTTAACTGGTGCACCCAATGTCAAACAGTGCTCGCTAACGAACAAGTTGTTGCTGGACTTTGTGAACGTTGTGACTCACAAGTCACCAAGAAAAAACTTGCTCAGTGGTACTTGCGGATCACCGATTACGCAGATCGCCTGCTGGCGGACATGGATCAGCTCGAGGGAAAGTGGCCGGAGAAAGTTTTGCTCATGCAGCGGAACTGGATTGGTCGCTCCCAGGGCGCTCACGTCGAATTCGCCGTTGAAGGCAGAGACGAGCCGGTAAGTGTGTACACCACGCGCCCTGACACACTGTTCGGTGCAACTTTTTTCGTGGTCGCAGTTGACTCAGGATTAGCGGCCGAATTGGCCGCGGGGACGCCAGCCGAAGCGGAGTTCAACACCTACTTGGAAAAAGTCAAGGCAACATCGGAAATGGATCGACTGGAATCTGGTCGCGAAAAAACCGGGGTGTTTCTGCAACGTTATGCAATCAATCCGGTTAATGGCGAAAAGATTCCGGTATATGCGGCGGATTATGTTCTCGCGGATTACGGCACGGGCGCGATCATGGCGGTACCGGCTCATGACCAGCGTGACCTTGACTTCGCGCGTACATTTGAGTTACCGGTGACAGTAGTTGTGGCAAGTGAGCAAGATCCGCTCGTGACGGGAATAGCAACTGGTGATGACGGACCTCACATTAACTCTGGTCCACTTGATGGATTGGGTAAGACTGAGGCAATTGATCAAATGATTGACTTGCTGCGCGAACGCGGTACCGGCGACTCGGCAACGAACTACCGATTGCGTGATTGGTTGATTTCGCGTCAGCGTTACTGGGGGACACCGATCCCGATCATTCACTGTGAAAAGTGCGGTGAAATTCCGGTACCCGAGGATCAGCTTCCCGTCGAACTTCCCAGCACCGAAGGGCTTGACCTCAGCCCCAAAGGGGTGTCTCCCCTTGCAACCGCGCAAGAGTGGGTGAACGTTCCGTGCCCAAATTGTGGCGCTCCGGCATTGCGCGATACCGACACCATGGACACCTTCGTTGACTCGTCGTGGTACTTCCTGCGGTATGCAGATTCACAAAACTCCGAGGCTGCGTTTGATCCGAAGAAAGTGGCTGAGTGGCTACCGGTTGACCAGTATGTCGGGGGAGTAACGCACGCAATCCTGCATTTGCTGTACGCAAGATTCTGGGTGAAGGTCGCTCACGACATGGGCCTGGTCGATTTTGTGGAGCCATTTACTCGTCTGCTGAATCAAGGCATGGTGCTCAAAGATGGTAGTGCGATGAGCAAGTCGCGCGGTAACTTGGTCCGTTTGACTGACGAACTCGAAATCAACGGTGTTGATGCAATTCGGTTGTCCATGGTGTTTGCCGGGCCACCCGAAGACGATGTCGATTGGGCCGAAGTGTCACCGTCAGGGTCCAAGAAATTCTTGGCCCGGGCGTGGCGTCTCGCCGGTGACGTGAGCAGTCCAGTGGGAGCGGACGTGACAGCCGGAGATCTGTCTTTGCGCAAGGCAACGCACAAAGCCATTCGTGATGCCGAACTGAGTGTGGAGTCCATGCGGTTTAACGTGTTGGTTGCCCGGGTGATGGAACTGGTCAACGCAACCCGGAAAGCGATTGATTCAGGTTGTGGACCCACCGATCCGGCCGTGCGTGAAGCGGTCGAAACTGTTGCGATCATGCTTTCGGTGGTCTGTCCGTATACCGCTGAGGACATCTGGATGCGGCTGGGACATGCCCCTACCGTGGCTCGGGCTGCTTGGCCCAGTGTTGACCCAACGTTGTTAGTGGAAGATTTGGTCACCTGCGTTGTTCAGGTAGCTGGAAAGATAAAGGACAAGCTTGAGGTGAGCCCGGATATTTCCCAGACTGATTTAGAGGCACTGGCATTGGCGTCACCGGAGGTTGTGAATGCGCTCGAGGGCCTGGAGATCCGGATGGTAGTTGTCCGGGCGCCCAAACTCGTCAACATTGTTCTCGAATAGTTGGGTTCCGCGCTTATGGGTGGTGTAGCCGTTGTTACGGATAGCAGTGCTGGAATCCCCAGTGACCTGGTCGACGAATTGGGAATCCGCGTCGTGCCCGTGGATGTACTGGTTGATGGCGTGGTTCTGCCTCCGGGTGGATCGATAGATCTCGCCCAAGCCGTAACGGACGGGGTAAAGGTCACTACTTCTCGCTCCACACCTGAGGCGTTCGAGAGAGTTTTTGCGGCTTTAGCTGATGAGGGCTTTGATCAGGTAGTGGTTGCTACTTTGTCCTCGAAATTGTCGGGGACTTTTGAATCGGCCGTGCTGGCTGGCCGGACCAGTGCCATTGAAGTGAGTGTCTGCGATTCACTCAGTGTTGGACTTGCACTTGGATTCCCGGTGATCAACGCGGCACGAGTCGCGCGAGCGGGCGCCAGTGCACCAGAGGTTCTCCTAGTGGTGGAAAGCGGTGTTCGCCAGTCGCAAGTATTTTTCTATGTGCACAGTTTGGAGTACCTCAAGCGTGGTGGGCGCATCAGCCCGACCAGTGCCCGTCTGGGAACCGCACTCTCGGTGAAGCCAATCATGAGCATCACGAATGGTGAGGTGGTGTTAAAAGAAAAAGTGCGCACCAAAGCTAAGGCATTAGCTGAATTGGTGCGACTTGCTGTGGAATCTGCCCAAGCCCGTGAGCACGCACTGATCGGACTCCAGTACTTTGGAGATCGAATTCTGGTCGACCAGTGCGCCGGGATGCTCGGTGAACAACTGCCGGACGCACGGCTACTGGTCAGCGAAGTGAGCCCGGTTATCGGCGTCCATGCGGGTCCTGGTTTGGTTGGCATCAGTATTTCGTCGAGTGCCGGGGATTGATTCGGATTAACTTGTTGTTGTGAAGTATTAGTGCGAATCGTGCCCAAAGGCGTGTGCTGGCAACATGCAACATGCAACATGGACCTCGAGCGGTCTTGTACATGTACAGACACGAGGTGGTTTTTAACAACCTTTCGTGGGTAATTAATCCATGAGGCCCGTACGCACTCGTTACGGGTGGGCCCATGCTTGGACGCCTTTTGTATTGACCCTTTCAACAGTCCGCGCGGCAATCCCCAGCCTCAATGCGTGTTGTACGTGGCAAGCCAGTTCGCGACTCGGTGTTAGGTAATCCACAGGAGAAGATGCCCCCTTCCTATTGAGGGCAACTGACCTTAGTTTCATTACATGTTGGGAACTCGGAAAACGACGAGCACTAAAGCATCAGATCGATTGAAGCTTGCGCTAGAAGACTGGAAAATCGGTCCTGAACCACAAGAGTTCATGGCCCCCGACGCCAGGCGCCGAGGCACCCGGGAGAAAGGCACTGAACCAGAGCCTCGTTTTCGGATAGGCCGTTGGGAGGGCCGCAGCATTCGTCCACTATTTTTTATAGTGGGGGTAGTACTCAGCGTGGTTCTCGCACTATGGTTTTTTGGCCGCCCGGGTGCTGCAAATCCCACCACTTTGGTGGTCGAATCAGAACTCGTCCTAGACACACCAGCATCAACAGTTGAGGTTATTGTTCATGTGGCCGGCTCAGTTAAGAAGCCAGGACTTTACCGGCTTTTTGCCGGTGCGCGGGTGGCGGACGCAGTTGAGGCTGCTGGGGGAGTGACTAAGAAAAAGGCTGCCAACTCTGTGAACTTGGCGCGCGAAGTGGTCGATGGTGAGCAGATTCTGGTCAGTGAAAGTAACGGGTCCGGTGGCGAGGCTGCTGGGATCAGGATTAACAGTGCATCAAAAAATGAACTGGAAGGACTGCCTGGTGTAGGTCCGGCCATTGCGGCGCGAATCGTGAGTTACCGCCAGACCAATGGACCGTTCACGTCAATTGATTCACTCGGAGATGTTTCTGGAATTGGTGAGGCGATCCTGGGCAGCATCCGCGATATCGCACGACTTTAAAGAGTATCGTGAATGGATTTGCGACTGGTATTTCCGGCGGCGGGTCTGTGGCTGGGTGTGGCAACCACTTTCTTTGTCACAGGTCAAGACCCTGACCCGCTCAGTCGCCATTCGGAGTCACAACGTGTATTGCTGGTCCTGGCTTTTGTAGTTGCGTTCACAGTGACAGTTGCAATTTATTATTGGCGGTTACGACCCAGTGAATTTGGGTCCCAACTATTTATCGCCTGCGTAATCTTTACAACCTTCGTTATTTTGGGCTGTTTTTCTGCAGCGTTACACGTACATGCCCACACTAGTGAACCTCTTGCAACTTGGATCAATCAAAAACCTAATGCCCAAATTCGGGGAGTGATCAGTAATGAAGTGCAAAGGCGAGTGACATCGACAGCGGCAGTGTGGAAGTCCCCTGAGATTTCGGTAGTAACGGTTGCCACTGACCTCATCACGGTTAAGAATGTGAGTTATCACATTGAAATTCCGATGACTGTGGAGAGTGAATTAGAAATCACGGTACCTCCACCAGGGACATTAGTTGTGATCACGGGCAAGTTGGGACGGTCCTATCGCTATGGAAATTTTGCCGCTGGGGTGAGCTCAGTCACCCAAATCGAAATCCTCGCCGCACCCGGATTCTTGGACTCGCTGGCCCACACAATGCGCATTGGGCTGGATAACGCATTATCAGGTGTTGACAAACGCGCAGGTTCTTTGGTTGCGGGACTGGCGATTGGGGACGAGTCAGCGATGCCAGGTGAACTCAAAGATCAAATGCGTGTGAGCGGATTAGCCCACCTCACCGCTGTGTCCGGCGGAAATGTGGCGATCGTGCTGGCCTTGGTTGTGTTGATCTGCACGCTGGTGGGCATAAAACTTTGGGGTCGTGTTGCACTCTGCCTCGGTGCTTTAGGCTTCTACGTGATCTTGGTGCAACCACAACCAAGCGTGGTTCGCGCCGCAACCATGGGTGCGATTGTGGTCGTTGCGTTTCTGGTTGGGGGACGTACGGCCGGGCCATCGATTCTTTCCACCGCCATAATCATACTGTTAATTTCTGACCCAAGTTTGGGAATCTCGTGGGGATTCGCGCTCTCGGCTTGCGCCACAGGCGGGTTGGTTGTGTTCACTCCGATCTTGATTGAGCAAGCCAAGCGAACACCAGTCCTGGCTCGAATTCCACCCATCATTCTTGCTGCTGCGATGTTGACCATTGCCGCGCAAATCGCCACCTTGCCGGTGCTGATCGCCATGGGAACACCAATTGGTCTCGGATCGGTGCCCGCAAATATTTTGGCAATGCCCATGGTTGTGTTCATCACGGTAGGAGGCCTGTTGAGTTCTCTCGCATCGCTGGTGAGCCCTGAACTTGCCCATGGATTAGCGCTGGTGAGTTCCTGGCCGGCAACATGGATCGCATTGCTGGCGGAGTTCTTTGCCCAGTGGCCCACTTCTCGTGGCGCAGGGGTCCTGCTTGCAATAATTCCTGTGGTGGCTGCTGTCGCCTTGGCCTGGTATTTCTCACAACCTTTGATTGCGATTGGTTCTGGCGTGGCCTTATTGTCATTTTTGTTGATTCAAGGGATGAATTTTGCCCCGTGGAATACCTGGCCGGGTGAATCCTGGTCACTAGTTATGTGTGACGTCGGACAGGGTGACGCACTGGTGTTGCGGGATCGGGGTGGTGGGGTGATCGTGTTTGATGTGGGTGGGGACGCCGAGTTGATTGATAGGTGCCTAGCTGATTTAGCGGTCACGCAGATCACGGCAATCGTGTTCACCCATTATCACCGAGACCATGTGGGAGGAATCTCCGGGGCGCTTCGTGGGCGCAACGTGCAGAGAATCATTGCAACGGGTTACCACGAACCTAAAGAGCAATTTGAATATGTGTTGCGCGAGATCCCCGCCGGTATTCCACAATCAGAAGTGAGCGCGGGTCAGCAGTTCTCACTGGGTAGCATGAGTTTGCAAGTGCTCTGGCCGGCACGCTACATCCGGGCAGGATCGATGCCAAATAACGCCAGTGTTGTGGTCCTGGCATCACTCGAGGGTCGCGGGATTTTGCTCACAGGAGATATTGAGCGCGAAGCACAATCGGAGATCATGCGCGAGGTGACATCAGTTGACGTAGATGTATTAAAGGTGCCGCACCATGGTTCGGCAAACCTAGATCCGGGTTTCTCCGAATGGGCAGAACCTGAAATTGCTTTGATCAGCGTGGGTGAAGACAACGAATACGGCCACCCGGCTCGTGCGGCAATTGACCAGTGGGGTGGGGCGCGGATCTACCGCACCGACCAAGATGGCGCGGTCGCACTTTCACTTTCTCCCGATGGCGTGTGGAGCGCTGTTACCCAAGACTGAGGTGCTTATGCAATGCTTGGGTGTGCCTAATCGGATCACCATCGCGGTCGGAAGTGAAACGGCGCTCGTTGATCGCGTAAAAGCCAGCACCATCGCTGCGGTCACTAGGGAAGTGCCCGATATCACCCGGATTGTTGTTGACCCATCAGATGATGAAGCCGCCGCGAATATTGCACAAGCATGTGCACCGACGTTATTCGGAGAAGACGTCCTGATGGTGATTGAGGGAATAGACGACCTCGACGACGACGGGGTCGATTCACTCAAAGAAATTTTTGATCAGTTACCTGAAAACGTATGGCTGCTGCTCACCCACCCGGGTGGCAACAAGCGTAAGCCACTAATTGATGCAGCGGTTAAAGCCGGCGCTGAAAAAATAGAATGTAAAGATATCAAACGCGGCCCAGAGACGATCGCTTTCCTGACCAAAGAAGTGACCCGCCGCAAACGCAAGATGACCCCGGCGGCGCTTAATCTTTTAGTTGAGTCATTCGGGCAAGATTTCCCGGCGCTGATCAGCGCAATTGGCCAACTCTGTAGTGATGTTGAAGTCGACCCAATTGACGAAGTTCACGTGCGTGCATATTTTGAAGGAACCGCGCCGATTAGTGGGTACAAGATCTCAGATGCGATCTGGGAAAAACGAACGGCTGATGCCATGAAACTACTGCGGCAGACTGCTTTGGAATCAGACCCAGGTCGAGTGGGAGTGACCACAGTCACCGCGATGGCGAGTGGCTTGCGATCTATGATTTTGGTGGGCGGCTCTGCACCAGGCGCGAGCGATAACGAGGTGGCCCGTGAAGCCGGGGTGCCTCCGTGGAAAGTAAAGACCCTTCGCACACAGTGGTCCCGTTGGAGCGGTGATCAACGCAAGTTGGCCTCACTTGTAGTCGCGATTGCAGAGGCTGATCCTGCGATGAAAGGCGGGATTGAGACTGGCACTGCACTTGACCTCGAACAAAAACTATTTGAGCTAGAAAAACTTGTGACCCGCACTCGCTAGTGCGGGTCACAAAAAGTTATGTGGACTGATTTAGAGGGCTGCGGCTTGCTTTGAGATTGAACTCTTGCGGTTAGCGGCTTGATTCTCGTGAATGACACCCTTACGAACTGCCAGGTCCAGCTCGCGGTTGGCTGCACGTGCGGCTTCAACGGTTGCGGCCTTGTCACCGGTTGCCAGGGTCTCGCGGAACTTGCGCACGGCGGACTTGAGGGTTGACTTGACCGACTTATTGCGAAGGCGCGCTTTCTCATTCGTGAGAATTCGCTTCTTCTGTGACTTGATATTTGCCATATTAGTTCTATGCTCTCAGTTCTGGTTGTGATCGCCTAGCTGTGAATGCCGGACGATGTGGTTAGTACAGCCGTCACAGACTACCCCTAGGCTAGGCCCCCTAAGCCACTGGCCCTGACTCCGCCGGATAATTGATCGAGAACGCTGTCCCACCCATTCTTTCGCCCGTCCAATTTACTGTGAGGAAAAACGTGAGCAGTCCGCGCCCAGGGTCCACCGATCCCGCGGTAGTGCGAAATTTTTGCATTATTGCCCATATTGACCACGGCAAATCCACCCTCGCAGACCGGATGCTGCAGCACACGGGCCTAGTTGACGCCCGATCCATGCGGGCTCAATACCTCGACCGCATGGATATTGAGCGGGAACGAGGGATCACTATCAAGTCACAAGCCGTCCGTTTGCCCTATCAGGCTCCCGACGGCAACGAATATGTGCTGAACCTGATCGACACCCCAGGTCACGTTGACTTCACCTATGAAGTTTCCCGGTCGTTGGCCGCCTGTGAAGGTGCCATCCTGTTGGTTGATGCGGCTCAAGGGATTGAGGCTCAAACCTTGGCGAACTTGTACCTCGCCATGGAGAATGACTTGGAGATTATCCCCGTGCTCAACAAGATTGACCTCCCGGCCGCTCAACCCGAGAAATATGCAGCAGAGCTCGCGCACATTATCGGCTGTGACCCGGCTGATATTTTGAAAGTATCTGCCAAAACGGGTGCTGGAGTGTCCGAGCTACTGGAACGGGTTATTGAAAGAATCCCAGCGCCAAAAGGTGACGCAGATGCACCAGCGCGGGCGCTAATCTTTGACTCCGTCTACGACACCTATCGCGGTGTCGTCACATACGTGCGTGTGGTGGACGGTCGAATTGGAACGCGAGAAAAGATCGAAATGATGTCATTGGGGACAACCCATGAGCTCTTGGAAGTGGGAGTGACTTCCCCCGAGCCAATTGCAACCGACGGAATCGGTGTCGGCGAAGTTGGATACCTGATTACCGGTGTGAAAGATGTACGACAGTCACGGGTGGGTGACACGGTCACTAGCGCCGTGCGAGGTGCAACCGAGTCATTAGGCGGCTATAAAGACCCGAAGTCCATGGTTTTCTCAGGCCTCTATCCACTTGATGGCTCGGACTACCCAGAACTCCGCGACGCACTGGACAAATTGAAGCTCAATGACGCCTCGCTGACTTACGAACCGGAAACTTCACTTGCACTCGGATTCGGATTCCGTTGTGGATTCCTTGGCCTGTTGCACTTGGAAATCGTGCGCGAGCGTCTTGAACGCGAGTTCAACCTGGAGTTAATCTCCACCGCACCAAACGTGGTGTACCGGGTAATCACCGACGCAGGTACAGAAATTATTGTAACCAATCCAAGCGAGTTCCCTGAATCTAAGTTGGCGCAAATTTGTGAACCGGTCGTTCGGGCCACGGTTCTTTTGCCTACGGAATTTGTTGGGGCAGTAATGGAACTTTGTCAGCAACGCCGTGGCGTACTCCTGGGGATGGACTACCTCTCCGAAGAACGTGTGGAATTGCGGTACACACTTCCGCTGGCGGAAATCGTTTTTGATTTCTTCGATCAACTTAAATCAAGAACCCGGGGGTACGCATCTCTGGATTACGAGCCAACAGGTGAGCAGGAAGCTGATCTGGTGAAAGTCGACATCCTTTTGCACGGAGACGCGGTCGATGCTTTCAGCGCTGTTGTTCACCGTGAAAAGTCCTATGCCTATGGGGTCCTGATGGTGCAAAAGCTCAAGGAGTTGATCCCGCGGCAGCAATTCGAAGTTCCAATTCAGGCTGCTATTGGGTCGCGCATTATTACTCGTGAAACGATCCGGGCAATTCGCAAAGATGTCTTGGCGAAGTGTTACGGAGGCGACATTTCGCGCAAGCGCAAGCTGCTTGAAAAGCAAAAAGAAGGAAAGAAGCGAATGAAAATGGTTGGCCGAGTCGAGGTCCCACAGGAGGCGTTCATCGCTGCTCTGTCGACATCTGATGCACCCCCGAAGAAATGATCGAGACAAGCCACGCACCTTTTTCAATATATGTTCACATTCCCTTTTGCGCTAGCCGCTGCGGCTATTGCGACTTCAACACGTACACCGCCCAAGAACTGGGCGGCGGGGTTTCCCAAGCCAGTTTCCATGAATTATTGATTTGCGAGCTGGCACTGGCATCGAGGGAGCTCGGTGCACCTACCGTCTCGAGCGTGTTCGTTGGCGGGGGAACGCCGACACTAATTGGCTCCCACGCCCTGACCCAAATTCTTAGCGGGGTTAAAAAATATTTCCCCCTGTCAGACGGTGTGGAAATCACAACGGAGGCAAACCCGGATTCAGTTGACGCACGGATGCTTGCAGAGTTACGCGAAGGAGGGTTCAACCGAATTTCATTTGGCATGCAAAGTGTGGCTCCGGGCGTACTTGCTACTTTGCAGCGGACTCATACTGCTGGTGCCAGCGAAGAGGCGGCGAAGCTTGCACGCCAGGCTGGTTTTGATCATGTGAATCTCGATTTGATTTATGGTACTCCTGGCGAGACGGATTCTGACGTTCGTGCTTCGGTGAATGCGTGTATTGACGCGGGTGTTGATCACGTTTCCGCGTATTCACTCATTGTTGAACCTGGCACTCCCATGTCACGGGCAGTAAAATCAGGTGTGCTGCCCCCGCCGGACGAGGACGCTTGCGCTGATCGCTACAACATCATTGACGTGATGCTGCAGGGCGCGGACTTCAACTGGTATGAAGTCTCTAATTGGGCGAAGCCTGGTGGCGAATGCGAACACAACCAGGCCTATTGGACCAATGCGAATTGGTGGGGAATTGGACCGGGTGCACACAGTCATCTGGATGGTCGGCGTTGGGTAAACCACAAGCACCCGGCAACGTATGCTCAAGCGTTGTCAGCAGGAGAGAGTGTGCAGGCTGATTTTGAGGAACTGACTCTGGAACAAATCCATGTGGAAACTGTGATGTTGGCCCTGCGGACTCGATCGGGGCTGGACATGAGTGAACTTAATTCTGAGGAAGTCAATCGAGCCAAGGAATTGGCAGGACAAGGACTGATCCGCGCGCAAGGCCTAGAGCAAGGGGTGATTCAGATCACTGATGCAGGAAGATTATTCGCGGATCGGGTGATTCGGGAACTCCTCGGCTGACGGATTCACCGTTTGGGCGTAGACTGGCACTCTGACGGCCAGAGTGCCAGCAGGAACCAAAATGCTCAGGCAAATTGCTTCAAAACCCGTCGAATATGTGGAGGCGCAGATGCTGGAGGAACGCAGGCTTGCGGTGCTTCAAGCGATTGTGTCGGACTACGTTGCCACCCACGAGGCAGTGGGTTCAAAAGCGTTAGTGGATCGGCACCAGCTCGGCGTTTCCCCTGCCACGATTCGCAATGACATGGCGGCTCTGGAAGAAGAGGGGTACATCACGGCCCCGCACACTTCGGCTGGGCGCATTCCCACGGATCTTGGTTACCGCATGTTTGTTGACCAAATCTCACAGGTAAAACCATTAAGTGCTGCTGAGCGCAAAGGAATTGACCGTTTCCTTTCCGACGCGGTGGATCTTGACGACATTATGACTCGAACAGTTCGGCTGCTTGCCCAGCTCACAAAGCAGGTCGCGGTGGTTCAATACCCGTCACTCTCACGCAGCCAGGTGCGCCGGATTGAACTTATTCCCCTCAATGAACACCGACTGATGATCATGTTGATTGTGGACAGTGGTCGGGTGGAACAACGCATTGTGGAGTGCTCGGTTCCGATCGACGAAGTTCTGCTGGCCGACCTTCGAGCCCGACTCTCCGTAGCGATTTCTGATCAACCTTTTTCATCAGTCCCGCAACGCATAGAGGACCTCGAACAATCATTCAATACTGAAAACCGCCCACTTGTGAGGGCGGTAATCGTGGAAATTCTGGAAACCGTTACCGCAAAACTAGACGAACGGGTGGTGTTGGGTGGGGCATCCAATTTAGCCCGCTACAACGAAGATTTCCCCATGACAATTCAACCGGTGCTCGAGGCGCTCGAAGAGCAGGTAGTACTCCTTCGGCTGCTGGGGGAGGTCGGTACCGAAACAAAGCTCTCCGTCCGGATCGGTCACGAAAATCAAGTGGAAGGCTTAAATTCGACGTCAATCGTCACGTCACACTACGCGAAAGAAAGCACGCCGGTGGCTTCACTCGGAGTGATCGGACCAACCAATATGGATTATGTAAACTCAATGAGCACAGTTCAAGCAGTAGCCCAATACGTGAGTCGATTCCTTTCCGACGAGTAAAAAACGAACATGTTTCCCCTAAACCCTGTCCGCCTAAAACGTTAGCGAGTTAAGTGAGCTAGATGAGTACAGCTGCAACTGATTACTACGAACTCCTTGGGGTGGGCCGTACTGCGTCCCCCGAGGAGATTAAAAAGGCTTACCGCAGGCTTGCCCGCGAGTTACACCCCGACGTCAACCCTGACTTGGAACACCAAGAAAAATTCAAAATGGTGACGGCAGCATACGAAGTGTTGAGTGATCCTGAAAAGCGTCAAATGTATGACCTCGGCGGGGATCCACTGAGCAATCGGGGCGGAGCCTCTTCCGGCGGTTTTGATTTCGGTGACGTGATGGATGCATTCTTTGGTGGCCGTGGGCAGCGTCGCGGGCCACGCGGTCGGGCTCGTAGAGGCCAGGATGCGCTGATCAGTATCACCATTGATTTAACGGCCGCAGTTTTTGGTGAGAAAAAAGAAATTGCCGTGGATACTGCAATTTCTTGCGAAAAGTGCACCGGAACCGGTATGACCGCAGGTACCGAGGCCGCGACCTGCGTCATGTGCAAAGGGCACGGCGAGATCCAATCGGTGCAGCAAAGTTTCTTGGGACAAGTCATGACCTCACGCCCATGCCCTACTTGCCAGGGGCACGGAAGTACCATCCCGCACCCATGCGTTGAGTGCTCCGGACAGGGACGGGTTCGCCACCGCCGAAACCTGACAATTGAAATTCCGCCCGGCGTTGACACGGGAACCAGAATTCAATTACAGGGTCAAGGTGAAGCTGGCCCCAACGCGGGCCCGGCTGGCGATCTCTACGTCGAGATTGTGGTGCGCGGCCATGATCTCTTCGAGCGTCAAGGCGATCAGCTGCATTGTGTAGTTACAATCCCGATGACTTCAGCCGCCCTGGGAACATCCATCAATATCGAAACGCTGGATGGTCCCGAAGACATTACGATTGCTGCCAGTACGCAATCTGGTGCGGTGATAACTGTGAAGAATAAAGGAGCAGCCCGGCTTCGAAGCAATACCCGCGGCGACCTTTTTGTCCACATAAATGTTGAGACACCTCGTAAACTCACAACAGAACAGCAGGAACTCCTCGAGAAACTTGCGCAAATCCGTGATGAGAAACCCAACACGGTTGTGACTCGATCTGATTCAACCGGTGTTTTCTCCCGACTCAAAGAGGCGTTCACTAACAAGTGAGCGCACCAGTTTTTTTAGTTGACCCGGAATTCGTGAGTGATGCTGCCCTCGAGTCAATTTTGGAGCTACCCAAGGCGGTGTCCCATCACATGTCGGTCATGCGGATCGAACCTAATGAA
>Ga0115564_10000366_pt1 | contig 45201 bp, 48 predicted proteins | sample COGITO_mtgs_1105_7_FD_88680 | JGI IMG/M metagenome (GOLD analysis project Ga0115564, IMG submission 88680) | Pelagic marine microbial communities from North Sea - COGITO_mtgs_110523 | ecosystem: Environmental > Aquatic > Marine > Epipelagic | place: Germany:Helgoland, sampling site Kabeltonne...
CCAAAATCATCCGAACCGCGCGGGCGCGCACCTCGGTTGAAAACCGGTTTGCTCTGTTACTTTTTTCCATAGGCTCCATCCATACTTACTTTGGAGCCTCCGGCAAACTGGGGGCGGTTCAATCGACAGTGCGCGGCCCTTGCTGTTGCGGATTGATCATGCAGCAATTTATTTCAAGATTGCCGGGACTTACGCACCGGTAGTGGCCGTCATCGGCACCGGGTTCGCCTATGGCATCTTTGCTGTGGTCTGGACACTGGCAATGGTTGGTGCGGTCGCAAAACTGTGGTTCTGGCGAACCGATGGCAAGGGATCGCTGGCCCTCTATCTTGGGATGGGCTGGCTGTCGGCCCTACTGATCTGGCCTATGTGGCAGACACTGCCAAAAGGCGTTGTGGCGCTGATTGTGTGTGGCGGGTTGATCTATTCTGTCGGCACACGGGTCTATGCGCACCCCGGCATGCGGTTTCAAAACGCGATCTGGCACACTGTCGTTCTGGCGGCGAGCACGTGTTTCTTCGCAGCCATCGCGCTGAGCCTGTGATCACTTCAGATCAGCGCATCAAGATAGTCCTTTACGCAGGTTTGCACATGCCGGAACCTATCACCCCCCAGATGTTTGCCGCCGTACCAACGGGTGACGATGATCACGTGATCGCAGATTTCAGCCCGCTCTAACATGCGCAAGATCACCATCCCTGCGCCCGCCTCACCATCGTCGCCCTTAAGCGGCGTGCCATCCGAGAGTTGCACGCCCCATGTGTTGTGCGTCGCCTTGGCGTAAGATTTTTCGCGTTTGAGTGTTTTAAGGACCGCATCCACAGCTGCCCGGTTGTGAACCGGCGCGCCTGAAACGGCATATTTGGACCCCCGGTCGGTAAGGACGATGCCAAGTTTGCGGATCATATCAATGCTGCACGACTTGAATGCAACCTTTGAGGGGCAGTCTCACAAACCGGCAGCGGTACGGCGCACCACGTCAATGCGGGATGCATTCGGCGGATGGGTTCCCAAAAACTTGTCTCCCGGATCGGGAATGCGCGTGAAAAACACCGCTCCACGCAAAGGATCATAGCCCGCGCGCTTTGTAATAATCGTACCCAAAGCGTCGGCTTCCAGTTCAAATTCCTTGGAATAGCTGCGCGCGCCGACCTGTGCGCCAAGCTGCTGCGCCTCGCGCACCGCAGAGGCGCTGCCCCCGCTGAGCGTTGCGAGCCCTGCAAAAATCACCGCCCCTGCCACGGCATTTTGCTGCTGTCGCCCGATGTGACCGGCAATATGATGCGCCGCCTCATGACCCAGCACAAAGGCAAGCTCGTCCTCGTTGCGGGCATCCGCGATCAGCGCGAGGGTAAACGCAACAACCGGGCGCCCCTGTTTGTCCAGCGTTTGAAAGGCATTTGCCGGCTGTCCGGGCCTATCGTCGATGACGATGTTGAAATCACAATTCACACCAGAGGTGCGCGCGCGGCATTCCCGCTCTGCCACCGGCTCGACCGTTTGGACAACCTGCACAAAACTGCGCGCCGCTTGTGATGCGCTCAAAATCGGTGCCGCGGCGGTCGGTTGCACTTGCGGAGCCGATGCAGAGGTCTGCACAGGCACAACCTCGCATGCCGTCAAAGCGACAAATGCCAGCGTGGCAAAGAGGGTCTTGTTGAGCATGCAAACGGTCCTTTCGGGCGGTGTTCCAATCGTAATTTAGCACAGCCACCGACAGGGGCCAGCCCGATCACATGACTTGTGATCCCCCCCTTGCAATGATCCGCCGAAAGCCCCAGAGTCATTCCATGTTTACCATTGAACACGAATTTGACGCCAGCGTGATTACCCTCGTGGATGAAGGTGAAAGCCCTCTGCGCGAAGACGTTACAGTGCAGGCATTTGACAATGAAATCACGTTTGAGCAATGGGATCCGCGCACAGATCGTGTATCCAAGATCACCCTGTCGCCAGAGCAGTTGCGTGATTTGACGGCGGCCCTGAACCTGCCTGAAGGCATTTACCGCAGCGCGCCCTGAATTGCACGCGACGGTCTTAAACCCAAATCCCACCATAGAAAATGAGGATCTCCCATGGCGACCGGCACCAACATTAAAACCTATTCAAATGGCACTTGGTACGATGGCGACCGGATGATCATGAACGCCGCAGACCATGGCGCTTGGTTGGGCACGACCGTTTTTGACGGTGCGCGGTTGTTTGACGGATATTCCCCCGACCTCGACAAGCATTGCGCGCGCATCAACCGCTCTGCCGAGGCGCTGATGATCACGCCGACAGTGGACGCGACAGAGATGGTCGAAATCATCCGAGAGGGCCTGAAAAGCTATCCCAAAGAAGCATCCGTCTATATTCGCCCGATGTATTGGGCGCTGGAAGGGGATGAACTGGGTATTGTGCCGCGCCCCGGTGCGACCGGTTTTGCCATTTCGCTGGAACAGATCCCGATGGCCCCACCCGAGGCCGCAACCACGCTGACCCGCACGCGATTCCGCCGCCCGGTGCTGGAGGACAATGTGGTCAACGCCAAGGCGGGCTGCCTTTATCCCAACAACGCGCGCATGATGGCAGAGGCGCGTTCAAAAGGGTTCGGCAATGCGCTGGTCGCGGATGTCGTCGGCAATGTGGCCGAAACCGCGTCGGCAAATGTGTTCATGGTCAAGGACGGAGAGGTGTTTACCCCCATTCCAAACGGCACATTTCTATCCGGCATCACGCGGGCGCGTCACATGGCCAACATGGCGCAGGACGGTCTGAAAGTGCATGAAACAGTCCTGTCTTTTGATGATTTCCATGCCGCCGACGAGGTGTTTTTATCTGGCAATATGATGAAAGTCACACCGGTTGCGGCCTTTGATGACACACAATACGAGACCGGTCCGAATGCCAATCCTGTCACCCGCAGGGTGCGTGAAATGTATTGGGACTGGGCCGCATCAAACGGCTGACCGGCTGCGCAACTTGGTCCCCAAAAACCGTAAGGCCAAGACCGCCCATAGCGCATGCCAGCCCCAGTTAGCGATTGCCCTGCCCGTGATCTAACGCCATGATCCTGTCCACAAGGGAGACACTATAATGCGCAAGTTCCTCGTCGTTCTCGATGACAGTACAGAATGCCTTAATGCGATGCGCTTTGCGGCGCTGCGCGCAAATCACACGGGCGGCGGTGTCGAAGTTCTGGCCGTGATCCCTCCCGACGAATTCAATCACTGGATCGGTGTCGGTGACATTATGCGCGAAGAGGCCCGCGAGCGGATCGAAGTGCATTTCGAGGTGTTTGCAAAGTGGATGCGCGACAAGCAGGGCGTTGACCCCGAACTGGTGATCCGCGAAGGCGTGCCCGCCGACGAGATCATCGCGCAAATTGCCGCTGATCCCGACATTGGCGTTCTTGTATTGGGAGCCAGTTCAGACAAGAAAAAGGGCCCCGGCCCGCTGGTCACGCAATTGACCCGCAGTTCGGGCACCTTGCCTGTGCCTGTCACGATCGTGCCGGGCGATCTCAGCAAGGAACGGCTTGAGGCGATCACCTAACGGTGTCGCCCCCTTTATCAATTCACATCCGGGACCGGTATTGGCTTTAGGCCGCGACATCGTCCAAGGCGTGGGTTGGTGCCACATTGCGGTTTACCGCCTGTTGCAGCGCAGACTTCTCGCGAAGCGCTGGTCTGATCAGAACAGGGCACAGAACCAAAGCTGCGACAGTTGCGCCGGCGATGATCAACCAACCACTCAGATCAAGCGCGATGATTTCAGCAACCGGATGCAGTGCTGCCTTGATCAACAATCCAATACTCAGCGGAAACAACAGGGTCATCGCAACGCAAACCAGCATGCTGGCGCCCGGCCACCGGGTCCAGCCCGCAGGCACAGGCTTGCGGTGCGCACCATATACCCAACAAAACATGATCGCAGTCACCGAAGCAGTGCCCACGCCCAACAAAATATCCATTCCATTCTCCAAGGAATAAAGGCAGCGAAGTCGGTTCGGGTTTCTGTTCCGGGCGACTCATGCCTCAGTAACTCGGCGTATACGCCTGAACCGGTGCGGTCCTAAGCGAAATCTTTGCATCGTCTCGAAATATTTGCAGAGGTGACAAGCAAGGGGTGCTCCCGAGTTTAGAAAGAGTCTAAACCTTGACTTGGCCACCCTGCGACCGCATATCAAAGCAAGGCCCATTGCGAGGACAAAACATGTTTATCCAGACTGAAACGACCCCCAACCCTGCCACTTTGAAATTCCTGCCCGGCCAGACCGTGCTGGAAATTGGCACCGCAGATTTCCCCACGGCAGAGACCGCTGGCGCATCCCCCCTGGCGACGCGGCTTTTTGCGGTTGAAGGCGTGACAGGCGTGTTCTTTGGCATTGATTTTGTCACCGTTACAAAAACCGACGCGGTGGCATGGGATCACATTAAACCCGCATTGCTGGGTGCGATTATGGAGCATTACCAGTCCGGTGACAGTGTCATGGGCGCGGATCACAAGGCGACCTCCGGCCATGCCGAGCATACCGGCGAAGACGGCGAGATTGTCACCCAGATCAAGGAATTGCTGGACAGCCGGGTGCGCCCCGCAGTTGCGCAAGACGGCGGCGACATCACGTTCCACGGCTTTGAGCGCGGCGTTGTCTATCTGCACATGCAAGGTGCCTGCGCAGGTTGCCCATCGTCTACATTGACGTTGAAAATGGGTATCGAAAACCTGCTGCGCCACTACATCCCTGAAGTGACCGAAGTCCGGCCTGTCGCCTGATACGCGACAGTGACGTGATCCTCGGTTTCAGCACCTCTGGCCCCTATTGCGGCGCCGCCCTCTTGCAGGATGGCGGCATTATCGCTTCTCGGCACGAAGACCTTGCCAAAGGTCAGGCAGAGCGGTTGATGCCGATGCTCAACGAGGTGCTGGCAGACGCCGGGGCCACATTTGCAGACCTTGACGCGCTTGGGGTCGGCATTGGTCCCGGTAATTTTACAGGCATTCGCATTTCAGTTGCTGCTGCGCGGGGGCTGGCCCTTGGGCTTGGGATCCCCGCAGTGGGTATATCTTTGCTTGAAGCGCTGGCGCTTGGTCAGGACGGCACCGTTCTGACCAGCGTTTCCGCAGGCCGTGGCCACGCGTTTTTTCAGCGTTTTGGTGCGGACGCGGCACGCGGTCCGGAATTGGTAGCCTTGGACACGATCAGTGATTGGCACCATAAGGATATGATATGCATCGGCAATCACGAGGCGGAGATTGCTGAGGCGCTTGGGCTGTCCTATGGACCTGCGCTCTTCTACCCGGCCTCTGCCGTGGCGCGTATTGCTGCATTGCGGTGGCAAGACAATCCGCCCCGCCCTGCGCCGCTCTATCTGCGCCCTGCCGATGCGGCCCCCGCCCGCGATGCACAGCCTGCAATTTTGCCGTGACCCATGACGATCTTGCCCGGCTTCATGCGGCTGCCTTTCGTGTCGATAGACCGTGGCGCGCGGAAGAATTTTCCGGATTGTTAGACAACCGCTTTACCGCGCTTATCACACACCCCCACGGCTTTGCGTTGATACGGACCCTCGCGGGGGAAAGCGAACTTTTGACCCTTGCCGTAGATCCCGCGCACCACCGCGAGGGAATCGCCCTGTCCTTGCTCACCCAATGGATGGAGCGGCTGAAGGGCCACGCATCGCGGGCGTATCTTGAGGTGGCGTCAGACAATTATGCGGCCATCGCGCTCTATCAAAAGTTTGGGTTTGAACCCCACAGCACCCGCAAAGCATATTACATGCGTAAAAATGCGCCCCCCGCGGATGCATTGCTGATGGAACGCGCCTTGACCTGTGGTCAGATGCCCGATTAGGCGCGCGTCTGCGTAGAAAGCGGTTGACCCTGCCCCCCTGCTACGCCCTACATTAAGATGATCTTTCGATCTCGGGCGCGCACCTGCTGTGGACCGCCCCAAAATGAAAAACCTGGGAGAAACAAATGACCCTTATGACAAAACTCATGAGCGCCGCTGCAGGCCTCGCCTTGACCGCTGGTGCCGCATTGGCGGAACCTGCGCTGATCTTTGATCTGGGCGGCAAATTCGACAAATCATTCAACGAGGCGGCTTTCAACGGTGCGCAGCGTTGGGCCGAAGAAACCGGTGGTACATTCCGCGACATCGAACTGCAGTCCGAGGCCCAGCGTGAGCAGGCCCTGCGCCGATTTGCTGAATCCGGTGCCAACCCGATCGTGATGACCGGCTTTGCCTTTGCTGACGCGCTCAGCCAGGTTGCAGCCGACTATCCAGACACAAAATTCGCCGTGATCGACGTAAACTGGTTGGATTTCCCGAACGTGCGCGGCATCGGCTTTGCCGAGCATGAAGGGTCTTACCTTGTTGGCATGATGGCGGCTCAAGCCTCTAAGACCGGCACCGTTTCCTTTATCGGTGGCATGGACATCCCGCTGATCCGCAAGTTCGCCTGTGGCTTTGCCCAAGGCGCCAAGGCCGCGAATGCCGACATCAATGTCGTGGCCAACATGACCGGCACGACCCCTGCAGCATGGAACGATCCCGTTAAAGGGTCCGAACTGACCAAAGCGCAAATCTCTCAAGGCTCTGACGTGGTGTTTGCTGCGGCTGGCGGCACAGGCGTTGGTGTTTTGCAGACAGCAGCAGACGAAGGCATATTGTCCATCGGTGTGGACAGCAACCAGAACTACCTGCATCCGGGCAAAGTCCTGACATCCATGCTCAAGCGCGTCGACAACGCCGTATTTGACGCGATGACGCAAGGTACTGACCTAGAAACCGGCAACTTTACCATGACGCTTGCCAATGGTGGTGTCGGCTATGCGATGGACGAACACAACGCGTCCCTCGTCACCGCAGACATGCAGGCCATGGTTGATGCTGCTGCCGCGAAAATCGGTGATGGTTCGCTTTCGGTCCATGACTATACCACTGACGATAGCTGCCCTGCGCTGAGCTTCTAAGTGACGCATGATACGGGTATGGAGCGGCAGGTAACTGCCGCTCCAGCGATTGAGCTGAAGGGCATTTCCAAAGCCTTCGGCCCGGTGCAGGCCAATAAAGATATTTCCATCCGGGTCATGCCCGGCACGATCCATGGGATCATCGGCGAGAATGGCGCAGGGAAATCGACACTGATGTCGATCCTCTACGGCTTTTACAAAGCCGACGCAGGCGAGATTTACATCGCAGGCAAGAAAACCAACATTACCGACAGCCAAGCCGCGATTGCCGCAGGCATCGGTATGGTGTTCCAGCACTTTAAACTGGTTGAGAATTTTACCGTGCTCGAGAATATCATTCTGGGCGCGGAAGACGGTTGGAAGCTTTCGACGTCGCTGGCCAAAGCGCGCCGCACGTTGGTTGAGCTTGCCGCCGATTACGGATTGAACGTGGACCCCGACGCCGTGGTGCAAGACATCGGTGTCGGCATGCAGCAGCGTGTTGAAATCCTGAAAGCGCTGTACCGGCAGGCCGACATTCTGATTTTGGATGAACCCACCGGTGTGTTGACCCCCGCCGAGGCGGATCAGCTGTTTCGCATTCTGCACCGGCTGCGGTCCGAAGGCAAAACCATCATCCTGATCACACACAAACTGCGCGAGATCATGGACACCACCGATACCGTTTCCGTCATGCGACGCGGTGAGATGACTGCGACAGTCAAGACGTCAGAGACGTCTCCGGCAGAGTTGGCCGAATTAATGGTGGGCCGTAAAGTCCTGTTACGCGTGGATAAAACACCTGCAAAACCGAAAGATGTGGTTCTGGACATCAAGGGCCTGCGCGTCGTTGATGACAAGGGCGTGGAGCGGCTGCGCGGCATTGATCTGAACGTGCGGGCTGGCGAAATCCTGGGCATTGCCGGGGTCGCGGGCAACGGACAGTCGGAACTGCTTGAGGTTTTGGGCGGCTACCGCGACGGCACCGGAACCGTGACATTGAACGGCGCACCGCTTGATCTGAGCGGTAAGCTATCAGACGGCAAAACCCGCCGTGCACGCGGTGTGGCGCATGTGCCCGAAGACCGGCAGCGTGAAGGTTTGATCATGGATTATCAGGCGTGGGAAAATACCGCATTCGGTTATCACGACGATCCTGCGTATCGGTCTGGCATCCTGATGAACAATGCAGCCATTCGCGCAGATACAGCGGGAAAGATGGAGCGTTTCGACGTGCGCCCGCCCAACCCGAAACTGGCCGCCAAGAATTTTTCAGGCGGCAACCAGCAGAAAATCGTTCTGGCCCGAGAGATCGAGCGTAACCCCGACCTTTTGCTGATCGGTCAGCCGACACGTGGCGTCGATATCGGGGCGATTGAATTCATCCATCAGCAAATCGTCGCCCTGCGCGATCAGGGCAAGGCAATCTTGCTGGTGTCGGTCGAGCTTGAGGAAATCCTTGCACTGTCGGACCGTATCGCGGTGATGTTTGACGGGCAAATCATGGGCGAACGCCTGCCGTCAGAAACGGACGAGAAAGAGCTGGGGCTGATGATGGCCGGCATCACCGATACCGCCGCCGCTTTGGCCGACACACCTGCGGAGGCGCTTTAGATGGACGTGATGCCCAAATGGGCCGAGGTTGTTCTCGTCCCGCTTATCTCATTGATTTTAGCGGCGCTTATCTCTGCCCTTGTGATCCTTGCCATTGGCGAAGACCCGATTGCCGCGACCAAATTGATGGTCGAGGGCGCCGTCGGTTCCGTGCGCGGCTGGGGCTATACGCTTTATTACGCAACCAACTTTATCTTTACCGGTCTCGCGGTATCGGTCGCGTTTCATGCCCGACTTTTCAACATCGGCGGCGAAGGTCAGGCGATGCTGGGTGGGCTTGGTGTGGCGATGATGCTCTTGTTCGTTGACTGGCCGCATTGGTCCATCGGCTTGATGGCAGCCACCCTTGGTGCGGCGGCTTTCGGCGCGTTTTGGGCCCTGATCCCTGCCTATCTGCAAGCCAAACGCGGCAGTCATATCGTGATCACGACGATCATGTTCAATTTCATTGCCTCTGCCCTGTTGATCTATGCGATCAACGAGTTCCTTAAACCTGTGGGCCAATCAGACCCTGCCAGCGCGCGATTTGCCGCCAGTATGGACCTGCCGACGCTGAATTCGATGCTAAACGCGATGGGGATCAAGGCGTCGAAAGACGACAGTGTGAACGTAACCTTCCTGATCTCGCTCGTCTGTGCCGTGGGTGTTTGGGTGCTGATGTGGCGGACGCGTCTTGGGTATGAAATCCGCGCCTTTGGCAATTCGGAATCAGCGGCCAGATACGCTGGCATCAACCCTGTCAAAATCACCATCATCACCATGCTGATTTCGGGCGGTTTGGCGGGCTTGATGGCTACAAACACCGTCATGGGCGAAAGCGAGAAACTGATCCTGAACTCCACCGAAGGGGCAGGTTTCATCGGTATTGCTGTGGCGCTGATGGGGCGCAGCCATCCGGTGGGCGTAGTCATCGCCGCGATCCTGTTTGGCTTTTTGTACCAAGGTGGTGCAGAACTTGCCCTTTGGACCTCGATCCCGCGTGAATTGATTGTCGTGATCCAGGCTCTTGTGATCCTCTTCACCGGCGCGCTCGACAACATGGTGCGCATGCCGCTTGAACGTATCTTTCTTGCCGCCAAGCTGCGCAAATCGGCGGGGCCAGCGGAATAATGGATTACATCACACTCATCCAACTTCTTGACAGTTCTGTGCGGTTTGCAACCCCGCTGCTGTTGGCGTGTCTTGCGGGTCTGTTCAGCGAACGCGCAGGCATTTTTGACATCGGGCTTGAGGGCAAGATGCTGGCGGCGGCATTCTTTTCTGCTGCCTTTGCGGCGATGTCCGGCTCTGTGTGGATCGGTCTTTTGGCAGGTATTCTCGCGTCTATGGCGCTCAGCTTGCTGCACGGTTTGGCATCCATCACATTTCGCGGGAACCAATTGATTTCCGGTGTGGCGATAAACTTTCTAGCTGCCGGTCTGACCGTTCTGATTGCCCAGGACTGGTTTCGCCAAGGCGGGCGGACGCCGCAACTGTCAGGCGATGCGCGGTTTGAGGGTGTGACCCTGCCCGGCGCGGATGCGATTGCTGATGTGCCCTTCATCGGGCCGCTTTATGCAGAACTAATATCCGGTCATAGCGTGTTGGTATATATGGCTTTTTTAGCTGTCCCGCTGACATGGTGGATCCTCTACCGGACCCGCTTTGGTCTGCGCTTGCGCGCCGTGGGGGAAAACCCGGCGGCCGTCGATACGGCGGGCGTTTCAGTGGTAGGTCTACGCTATGCGGCGGTGATGATCTGCGGCGTACTCTGCGGGATTGCCGGCGCGTACCTAAGCACCGCGTTGCAGGCCGGTTTTGTAAAAGACATGTCCGCAGGGCGCGGATTCATTGCGCTGGCTGCACTGATCTTTGCGAAATGGCGGCCTTGGTACGCACTTTGGGCAACGCTCTTGTTCGGCCTGTTCGGTGCGCTTGAAACCCGTCCCGATGTGATCGAAGCCGTGATTGGTATGAAAGTCCAAGGCCAGTTGTTGGGCGCATTGCCTTACGTAATGACGGTAATCATCCTTGCCGGATTTGTCGGCAAGGCGATCCCGCCACGCGCGGGTGGCGAGCCTTACGTAAAAGAGCGCTGAGGCATAAGGCCAGTTTTGCGCCTTGTATGGAGCCTTGATGCGGCAACGCAGCAAGAGACGTTGATTTTGATAGGGCTGCGCGCTAAGGGACTTTATGCAAATCTACCTCCCCATCGCCGAAGTTTCAGTTAACGCCTTCCTCCTTTTGGGGCTGGGAGGCATGGTCGGCGTGTTGTCAGGTATGTTCGGTGTCGGCGGCGGTTTCTTGATGACCCCCTTGCTGTTTTTTATCGGCATCCCGCCTGCGGTTGCCGTTGCGACCGAAGCGAACCAGATTGTCGCCTCTTCTTTCTCCGGCGTGCTTGCGCATTTCAAACGAAAGACGGTGGATCTCAGGATGGGCACCGTGCTGCTTATCGGGGGTTTGATCGGTGCGGCAGTCGGCGTGATGGTCTTTAACTACCTCAAGGCACAGGGTCAGGTCGATCTGCTGGTCAAGCTGTGTTACGTGGTGTTTCTGGGCATCATCGGCGGTCTGATGTTCTTTGAATCGCTGAATGCGATCCGCAATGTGAAAAAGGGAAAGCCGCCCGCCCGCAAGAAACACAACTGGATTCATGGCCTGCCCTTCAAGATGCGCTTTCGCGTGTCGGGTCTGTATATCTCAGTGATCCCGCCTGTGATTGTCGGCATTTCTGTTGGTGTGCTGGCCGCGATCATGGGCGTCGGTGGCGGCTTTATCATGGTGCCTGCGATGATTTACCTGTTGGGCATGCCTACCAAGGTGGTTGTTGGCACCTCGCTGTTCCAGATTATTTTCGTCACCGCCTTTACCACAATGCTGCACGCCACGACCAACTTTACCGTTGATATTGTTCTGGCGGTTTTGCTGCTGGTCGGTGGCGTCATCGGCGCGCAGGTCGGCACGCGGATCGGCGTCAAGATGAAGGCAGAGCAACTGCGTATCCTGCTGGCGATAATGGTGCTTGCGGTCTGCGGTAAACTCGCCTTCGATCTTCTGGTTCAGCCGGCCGAGCTTTATTCAATCGCGACGGGCGGTCATTGATGCGCATTCTGACATCCTTGTGCGCCGCATTGCTGCTGGTGGTCACCGCCGCGCAGGCGAAAGAAGAAATCGTTCTGGGCCTCAGCAAAGACACGGTTTCGATCAACACCAATTTCGACGGCTCCGAGATTTTGGTCTTTGGTGCGGTCAAACGGACAGGTCCCATTCCGGAAAACCCGCCCCTGCAAGTCATTGTCACGGTCGCGGGCCCGTCCGAGGCCAAGACGATCCGCCGCAAGGAAAAACGCTTTGGCATCTGGGTCAACGTCGATGCCGTAGAGATCGACCAAGCCCCCAGTTTTTATGCCGTGGCGACCTCTACCCTTTTGGGTCTCTCGCTGACAGAGACCGAAGACCAGCGGCACAAGGTTTCGATCCCCCGCGCGATCCGGTCTGTTGGTGCGCCCGATAACATCACCGACAGCGAGACATTTACCGAAGCGCTGATCCGCATCAAATCCGCCAGCAATCAATACCAGTTGAACGAAGGCACCGTCAGCCTTGACGAACAGACCTTGTTCCGCACGTCGATCAAACTGCCTGCGGCCTTGACCGAAGGTGAATACGACACTCGCATTTTCCTGACCCGTGGCGGCGAAGTGATCTCCAAATACGAGACCAGCATCTATGTTCGCAAAGTCGGCATGGAACGGTGGCTTTTTGCCCTCTCGCGCGAGAATGCGTTTCTCTATGGCCTGATGTCGCTTGCGATTGCGATTGCAGCCGGTTGGGGCGCGTCAGCGATCTTTACGGTCCTGCGCAGATAGACGGTATCAGGTGCGGCGTTAGCGCCTGCCTTGAACAGGTCCCGAAAGGCTATCCCCCAACTTCCTCTTCAGTCGCATCCAGTGTCAGGGGTGCTGCAGGCAACGCGCGCAGATCATCCACGATCAGCGGTCCTGACGGCTTTGACAGCCGGTTGCGCACGACCCAGATCAGCCGTTCCTGCGCACGCGTGATCGCAACATAGGCCAGACGTTTCCACAACGGTTGCCCCGCCTCCATGCGCCCCATACGCGCTGCGGCATAAAGATCGGGGGCAAAGACCTGCACTGTCTCCCATTGCGAGCCTTGCGCCTTGTGGATCGTGACGGCGGCCCCGTGCAGGAACGTGGCCCCCATGCGCGCAGCAAAGGGGATGAACGGCTCTTCTTCATCCGGTTTTTCGATCTTGACGATGGATGCGGCAGACACCTGTGGGTCCTCTGCCCCCATCACATGCAACCGGCTGAAACCGGGCTTGCGCCCCTCTCCCAGAAACACCACCTGCGCGCCTTTGATCAGCCCGCGCGCCTCCAGATCGAGGCGCTTCTTGCGGTGTTTCAGCGGCAATTCAATGCCGTCACAAATCAGCGGCTCTCCGGCCAACAACGCATCCTCTGGCGCGCCGTGTACCGCGCGAAAGGCATTGATCAAACGAATGCGCGTAGCATTGCGCCAGACCAGCACAGGCGAGCGGGCCATCAGATCAACCTCGACCCGTTGCCCCCAGACGACGCGATCGTCTGTCTTGGACGCATCCTCGATCATCCGCTCGAATTGCTCAAAGCTTAGCTCGGGGTCCGCCAACGCATGTGCCAAATCCAAAATCGGATTACCTGCGTCCTGCCGGAAAATCCGGTTCAGGTTCAACACGCGTTTTTCGGGCAGTTTCTCAAAAACCATCGTGCCGGACTGGTTCACAGGCGCCAGCTGTGCAGGATCGCCAAACAACAGCAAGGTTGGAAAAATCTCTTTCAAGTCTTCGAATTGCTTGTCATCCAGCATCGAGGATTCGTCGATAAACCCGATATCCAGCGGTTCCTCCCGGCGTTTCCACCCCGTGATAAAATCGCTGCCGCGCAATCCTGCGGCGGCCAGTGCACCGGGGATCGACTTGTTGTTGGCGTAAAACGCCGCCGCACGGTCCAGCGATATCTCGGTCAAGCCATCAACATCAGGCCGTTCGCCGTTTCCAGCAAGCCATTCTGCAATCCGCTCATATTCAGGATCATAAACCGGCGTATACAGAATGCGGTGGATCGTGGTCGCGGGCACCCCGCGCAACCGCAATACACTGGCCGCCTTGTTGGTCGGCGCAAGGATCGCCAGCGTTCGTTTGTCCTTGCGTTTGCGGCTCTCGTAATCGCCTGAAATGACCTCGACGCCCACGGCCTGCAGCGCCTTGTAAAGCTCCGCCAACAACAGCGTTTTGCCAGAGCCAGCTTTGCCGGTCACCGCCATCACTTGATCTGCCCCACCAGGGGATGGCATCAGCAGATTGTCAGACAAATCAACGCCCGCACTGCGCAGCATCACTGCGACAGCATCATAGGCTTCGGCCTGATCATCAGAGTAAATAAGCGCGGGTTCGGTCATGGCGCCAACCTACGTCAGCGCCACCCGAGGGACCAGCGCGATTAAGCGCTTTTGGCCCACACAGTACGAGACATCGCGCCAAACGACTGATCGAACCAGAACCGTGATTGCTGCGGTGTGATCCCGGCGCGCGCAGCAACTTTCGCCTGTGCGCCCCGGTCAAACCGCCAAAGCCCGACAGAAATCCGGTCGCGCCCCTCGCCCTCGCTGCCCAATACCTCTGGCGATGACCCGATCATCCGGTAAATCCGGACCATCCGCGCGTCAAAAACACCTACAAAATGCTCCACACCAAAGCCCTGCATAATCTCGCCTCCACCCAGCATAAGCGCGGCCGCGACATGCGCACCTGCCCCCCGCGCCAGACAAAAACGGGTGCATTCCCAAATCAACGGGCTGGTTACCGGACCAGATATCAGATGGCCAAAGTGATCATTCACCATGACCGGCCCCGTCGTTGGCAAAAACCGCATAGAGCCCCCGTGTGATCCGTCCGGCTCCTCCCAGATCACATAAAGCGGGTTCATCGCATCATAGCTGTCGCGCTCTGCACCCTCCCCATCGACCTCGACTTCCCATCCCAACCGGGTCTTAAACTGATCCGCACGGTCCTTGAACATGGATGTGGCCAGCTCAGGAAAAGCAGCAAGATCATTGGCATACACATATCGCAACATCGCAGGGTTCCTTGTCCTAAATCTGGACAAAGAGCTACCGCACGCTGCATTAACACCTCGGGAACAGACCGCGCGGCCAAAAGGCACAAACGCAACACCGCTTTCTTTTTGGCCTTAAATAATTCGGGGGACGTGACCCCTTGGGGTCGCGGGGGGCTGGCCCCCTTAACCACATCAGCAACACGGACCGATCTAGACGACGATCAACCCCCGGCTCAGCGCCCGCGCAACCGCATGAGTGGTGTTCATCGCGCCCAGCTTGAACCGCGCACTTTCAATATAAACCCGCAAAGTATGCTCGGAAATGGACAGCGTATCAGCGGCCTGCGCACGGTTGTATCCAATCGCCAGCAGCGTTATCGCGTCTACTTCGCGTGGCGATAGGGGCTGCACCGGATCGGCCACGCGGTCGGGCTCAAAATAAAGCGCTTTTTCATTGAAATAATGCGCAACCAGGATCAGCTCGCGCCGGTGCTTTTCCGTGAAATGCACCCATGCCGGATCGTCGCATGAATCGTTCACCGTAAACAAGGCGAACTGCCCGTTGGGTCCCCGGATCGGCACCGAAAACCCCTGATTGCCGATCCCGTATTCAATCGCTTCCTTTTGGAACGCCCGCGCTGCCTTGGAGGACCAGTCGAGCTGCTTCCAGTCTACTGGATGAAAGCGCTGGTAACACCCGATGATTACCGGGTCCAAACGCTGATAGTTTTGCGCCATATAGCGCTGCTGCCACTCAATCGAATAGGTCCCGCACCCATATTGGTCCCCGGCTGAATCGACCCAATGATAGGCTATATGCCAAACATCCAGATGATCGCGCAGCGCCACGCTCGCGGTCTGCATACCTTCAAGCGTATCAGCTTGTTCCAACGCCTCCAGTATGTGTTCCAGCGTTGGTTTCTTTAGCATAAGCCTGCCCTCGTTTACCCTCCTCAACGGAGGCGATCTCGGCCAATGCTATCAGGGCGGTGTCATCAAGCTGCTCTGCAAGGTTGGGCAGATCAGCTGATAACGCAAACTCTTTTAGGTCAGCAAGAACATCCAGTATCCAGTCATGTCGCGCCATCAAAATCGCCCCTAAATGGTTAATGAAGTATTAACACAACCATAACATGTATCCTATCCTCAAAAAAATTCGCTGATTTCTACTCCCCAATAATAGTGAGGTCAGTGTTAGTAAGGTGTTGATGGGATTGTCTGCCTTTTTCTGAACGCAAAAGCCCGCGAACCAATACCTGATTCGCGGGCTGATTGTTTCCTAACTGGAAACGATGAACGGTTAGCGGCGCGCCTCCAGCGCATCCTCCAGTGTCCGAAGACCTGTTGTAGGCGATTGGACCAACACGGACATGTTGCCGGGCTTATGCTCATTGCGCTGCATTTTCATGTGCGCCTCTGGCAAATCGTTCCACGCAAACACTTCGGACATGCAAGGGTCCAGACGCCGCTCAAGCATCAGCTTGTTGGCTGAGGACGCCTGTTTGAGGTGGGCAAAGTGGCTGCCTTGCAAACGCTTTTGGTGCATCCACATGTAACGCACGTCGAACGTAAGGTTGAAGCCGGTGGTGCCGGCACAGATCACCACCATGCCGCCCTTTTTCACCACGAATGTGGACACCGGGAACGTCGCCTCACCGGGGTGTTCAAACACCATGTCGACATTCACACCCTTGCCTGTAATGTCCCAGATGGCCTTGCCGAATTTACGCGTTTCGGCGAACCAGGCTGCGTATTCTTCGCTGCCGACCTTTGGCAATTGACCCCAGCAGTTGAAATCCTTGCGGTTCAACACGCCCTTTGCGCCCAGATCCATGACAAAATCACGTTTGCTTTCGTCAGAAATCACACCAATCGCATTGGCACCAGCCGTATTGATCAACTGGATCGCATAAGACCCAAGGCCCCCCGAGGCGCCCCAGACCAGAACGTTCTGGCCCGGCTTCAGATCATGTGGCTCATGGCCGAACAGCATCCGGTACGCAGTGGCCAGCGTCAGCGTATAGCACGCCGCCTCTTCCCATGTCAGGTGCTTGGGGCGTGGCATCAACTGCTGTGACTGTACGCGGGTAAACTGGCTGAACGACCCATCAGGTGTCTCATAGCCCCAGATGCGCTGCGTCGGGGAATACATCGGATCACCGCCGTTACATTCCTCATCGTCGCCGTCGTCTTGGTTGCAATGGATCACGACCTCATCGCCGACCTTCCAACGTGTGACCCGGTCGCCCACGGCCCACACGATGCCCGCCGCATCAGAACCTGCAATGTGATAGGGCTGCTTGTGACCATCAAACGGGCTGATCGGCTGACCAAGAGCGGCCCATACGCCGTTATAATTCACGCCGGCCGCCATCACGAGGACAAGAACGTCCTGACTGTCCAACACGGGCACATCGACCACTTCCTGCAGCATCGCCTTGTCGGGATCACCGTGGCGTTCGCGGCGGATCGCCCAAGCATACATCTGCTTTGGCACGTACCCCATCGGAGGGATTTCGCCGACCTCGTAGAGGTCTTTTTCAGGTGCTTCGTACTGCGCAATGGTCGTGTCGAGTGCCATGCGGGCCTCCTTTGACGTGGTCAATCAGTTACATTTCGTGCCGCAATGCAGAATCGCAGCCTCTCGCACTGGAATATGGGGCTGTGCGCAACAATGCAACCTCCCAAGCGCTGTTTTTGTAATTTTATGACCCAGCAGTTGCAGAAATTATGATGCAGTCGCAGCATCCGCGTGGATGAATTGAGATATCGAGTTCGCGTAGAATTGCACAACAGGCGTTTCACCCTCTGCAATGGTCCAAGCATCGTTTTTCAGAACAACAATATCGCGGTCCGCGAGCGATTGCACGCCGCGGGTGACTTCCATCTCAAGCGCGTCCATATCAAAAATATGGTTGGCCTGCGGGATCTGCCCCATCATTTTGCCAACTGCATCCATCAAAGCCTCTTGCGACAGACCGTCCTTTTGCAACAACGCTTGGCAAACCAACGGCACCGTCAGAACCGGCATCGCCGTTTCGATCCGCGCCATCAACTCTACCGAAAGCGCGTTGATCTCGGCACCCTGACCGGACGCACGCAACGACAACGGCGTTCCGAAAGCAACCGCTGCGGTCCCGAACCGGGTTTCCTGAAACGTCAGCCCCTGCCATAGTTTGCGCAGGATAAAACCCACAACCACCGAGATGCGCGCGCCAAACCGGCGATCCCCCCGTTGATCCGCGGCAATCAATACCCGATCCTCCAGCACGCGGTCGTAGTTTATCGCAACGGGTACAAACACGACGTCTCGCCCTTCTTCAGGGTCAAACCCTTCGACAAGATAGGACAACAGACCCATTTTCGGGGGCCGCAATTTTCCCGTCAGGCTCAACCCGCCTTCGGGATAGAACGCCTGGTTCACGCCGCCCACGGTCGCCATTTGCACATACCGCGCCAGCACCTTGCGATAAAGCGCGGTGCGCGCCGTGCGCCGGATAAAATACGCACCAAGGGATTTGATCAGCCAACTCAGCGGCCAAACCCGCGCCCATTCGCCCACAGCATAAGATAGCGATGTATCGCGCGCCGCCAGATACGTGACCAAAACATAGTCCATGTTCGAGCGGTGGTTCATCACAAAGACCACTGTTGCATCTTTGGGAATGGAATCAAAAACCGCGTCGTTCCCCTCCGCCGTGCGGATGCGGTAAACCGAATTGGCAAGCAACCGCGCCAAACGGATGGCAAAGCTGAAATAGGCAAAAGCAGAAAAGCTGGGAACTATTTCACGCGCGTAATGGCGGGCTTTTTCAAACGCCACGTTTTCCGGAACGTTATTGTTCTTGGCGTAAGCGACGATTTCGCGCGTAACTTCCGGATCATAGATCAAGCGCTGGATCATGTCGTACCGACGGGCCAGTTTGAAAGGCTCAATAGGCCGTTTCAGCCGCGTGTTAAGCCGCTTGACCGCCCTTTCCAACCTCAAGCGGAAAAACCACCGCACTGATGGCAGCAGAAAATGGCTCAGCGCGGTCACTGCGGCAAAAATCAGGATGAGTATGAAGAGCCACAGGGGCAATTGAACCGTTTGCGTCATGCGCCGCACCCTTGCAGGCAGCCGCGTCCGCGACAATATCTAAGTGATAGCAAAAGAGGATCGTGCGGTGGAATTTACGATCAGCGAAGGGTTTGAAGACCACGAAAGCCCTGTCATCGCAGCCCTGTATTGGGAGGCGTTCTCGGCCAAGCTGGGCCGTGTGATGGGGCCTGAACACAAGGCATTGCGTTTCATTGCAACGCAGTTGGACCCGAAATTTGCGCTGGTCGCGCGCAATGCGGACGGCGATGTATTGGGCGTGGCAGGTTACAAAACCTCCCAAGGCGCGCTGATCGGTGGCGGGCTGGCGGATCTGGCGCGCGCCTATGGATGGCTGTCGATGCTCTGGCGTGCGCCTCTGTTAGCGCTGGTGGAACGTGATCTGGCGGACGATATTTTATTGATGGACGGCATCTGCGTGGGGTCTGCGGCACGCGGGATGGGCCTTGGATCAGCACTGCTGGACGCAATCAAGGATACTGCCCGCGCACTTGGTCTGGGTGCGGTGCGGCTGGATGTGATTGACACCAACCCCCGCGCCAAGGCGCTTTATGAACGCAAAGGTTTTGTTGGCATCGGCGAAGAGGATATTGGACCTTTGCGTTGGGTATTCGGTTTCAGTGCGTCTACGAAAATGCGGTGTGACGTGACGCCGGACGCGCCCACCGCTCATGGACACAGCCGCTTGAATTCCGCATAATGCCGCAATGCGGCGAATTGACATGGCCACAATATGTCCCATATGAAGCACGCAACGCAATATTATTACCGAAGCGATTCAAGGAGCCGCGCAGATGTCCGAGCAAACAAAAGACCGCCCCTGGCTAATCCGGACCTATGCAGGCCATTCCACCGCCGAGGCGTCAAACGAACTCTATCGGTCTAACCTTGCCAAAGGGCAGACCGGCCTGTCGGTTGCTTTCGATCTGCCCACACAGACCGGCTATGACAGCGACCACATCCTGTCGCGCGGCGAGGTCGGCAAGGTCGGTGTGCCGGTCAGCCATCTGGGCGATATGCGGATGCTGTTCAGGGACATCCCGCTGGACCAGATGAACACATCGATGACAATCAACGCGACGGCACCTTGGCTCTTGTCACTCTATATCGCGGTCGCCGAAGAACAGGGCGCGGATATTTCCCAGCTTCAAGGCACGGTACAAAACGACCTGATCAAAGAATACCTCAGCCGCGGCACCTATATCTGCCCCCCTGCCCCGTCCTTGAAAATGATCGCGGATGTGGCGGAGTATTGCTATACATCCGTTCCGAAATGGAACCCGATGAACGTGTGTTCCTACCACTTGCAAGAAGCCGGTGCGACGCCTGAGCAGGAATTAGCATTTGCCTTGGCCACGGCCACCGCCGTTCTGGACCAATTGCGCCCGCGCGTGGACGAAAAAGATTTTCCCGCCCTGGTGGGCCGTATTTCATTCTTTGTGAATGCCGGTATTCGGTTCGTGACCGAGATGTGCAAAATGCGTGCCTTTGTTGATCTGTGGGACGAGATTTGTCTGGAACGCTACGGCGTGCAGGATGCAAAATACCGCCGCTTCCGGTACGGCGTTCAGGTCAATTCGCTTGGATTGACCGAACAGCAGCCCGAAAATAACGTCTACCGTATTCTTATCGAAATGCTGGCCGTGACCCTATCGAAAAAGGCGCGTGCACGTGCGGTTCAATTGCCCGCGTGGAATGAGGCGCTTGGCCTGCCGCGCCCATGGGACCAGCAATGGTCGATGCGAATGCAGCAAATTCTGGCGTATGAAACCGACCTTTTGGAATTCGATGATCTGTTTGACGGCAACCCTGCCGTGGACGCGAAAGTAGAAATGCTAAAAGAAGGCGCGCGCGCCGAATTGGCCCTGCTTGATGGCATGGGCGGCGCGATTTCCGCGATTGATTATATGAAAGGCCGTTTGGTCGAAAGCAATTCAGACCGGTTGGGCCGAATTGAGGCTGGCGAAACCATCGTTGTCGGCGTGAACAAATGGCAGCAAGGCGAACCCTCTCCGTTGATGACGGGTGATGGCGGCATCATGGTTGTGGACCCGGCGGTTGAGGCCGAACAGATCGACCGATTGAACGCTTGGCGCGATGCCCGTGATCAAGGGGCTGTGGATGCGGCCCTTGCAGACCTGCGCGCTGCCGCCGCCGAAGGCCGCAATGTCATGCCAGCCTCTGTTGCGGCCGCAAAGGCGGGTGTGACGACTGGCGAATGGGCAGCCCAAATGCGCGCTGTGCATGGAGAATACCGCGGCCCAACGGGTGTGGCAAAAGGACAATCCAACAAGACCGAAGGGTTGGACGACCTGCGCGCTGCCGTCGACGCGGTCAGCGACAAACTGGGACGTCGATTGAAATTCCTTGTCGGCAAACCCGGCCTTGATGGTCATTCAAACGGTGCGGAACAGATCGCCGTGCGCGCCCGTGATTGCGGCATGGATATTGCATACGAGGGTATCCGACTCACTCCCTCGGAGATTGTAGATGCCGCCAAGAACGACGAAGCCCATGTGGTCGGGTTGTCGATCTTGTCGGGATCACACATTCCCCTTGTCGAAGACCTGATGAAACAAATGCGCGATGCTGGGCTGGGCCATGTTCCGGTGATTGTTGGCGGGATCATTCCTGATGATGATGCGGCCCGCCTCAAGGCCATGGGTGTTGCACGGGTATATACGCCAAAAGACTTCGAATTGAATACAATCATGGGGGATATCGTGACGCTGGCTGATCCCGCAGCAGTTGCAGCAGAATAATATGGCAAAATTCTTAGTTTTACTGAAAGATCATTTCGGTTATCTCCACTCAGTTACATAAAGTAGCAAAGGGAATGAGCTATGAAAACCGACCTCAAAACGATGACCCGCAAGGAATTGGAGAAACTCCTTAAAGATGTAAAAACTGCTTTGCAGAATGCAAAAGCGCGGGATCTGAGAGACGCGAAAAAGGCAGCGCAGAAGGCGGCTGCAGAGTTTGGTTTTTCGCTTGATGAGCTGGAAAAAGACGAAAAACCAAAATTGAAATCAACTAAAACGCCTAAAGCAAAGGCGAAAAAGACTGGCACCAAAACTGCACCCAAATACGCCGATCCCACAGATCCAACGCGCACATGGACCGGTAAAGGCCGACAGCCGAATTGGTTTCGTGCAGCGGTAGAAAACGGCGCCGCGCCAGAAACAATGCTGATCTAAGCTGCCCTTCAGCTTTTGATTGAAATGAGCCGCTCAATTCTGGGCGGCTTTTTTTTGTTGTCTGCTACGGGATTGATTCGAATCTGACGCTGAAACTCTGCACCCACCCCTTGAACCAGCACTTCCGCCTTGCCCCGCCTGCACGATTTGGGCACTTTGTCGCCTAAAAAGGGGAAAGAAATAATGACAATTCATATCGGCGCAAAGCCTGGCGAAATCGCTGAAACGATCCTTATGCCCGGTGATCCATACCGCGCCAAATGGGCCACCGAAACGTTTCTGAAAGACGCGGTATTGGTCAATGAAGTGCGCGGCATGCTGGGCTTTACCGGCACATGGAAAGGCAACCGTGTGACCATCCAAGGTTCCGGGATGGGCATGCCGTCCCTGTCGATTTACGTGAATGAATTGATCCGGGATCACAACGCCCAGACGCTTATCCGAATTGGATCGTGCGGCGGTATGCAACCGCATGTTGGTATTCGTGATGTTATTATCGCGATGACCGCCAGCACCATTACCTCCCCTTCCTCGGCTATTTTCCGCGAAGTGAACTATGCCCCCGTAGCAGATTGGCCGCTACTCCGCGCAGCCGTTGCCGCAGCCGAGAATAGAGGCGCCAAGACACATGTCGGCGGTATCTATTCATCAGATGTATTCTATGCCGAACGCGATGATCTGGATGCGCAAATGGTCCGCCACGGTATTCTGGCCGTCGAGATGGAAGCAGCCGAACTTTATACCCTTGCTGCGCGGCACGGTCGTCGGGCCTTGGCCGTGCTTACCGTATCGGACCATCTCCAAACGGGCGAAGCATTGCCCGCCGAGGATCGCGAAAAGACGTTCGGCGATATGGTCGAAATCGCGCTAGAGGCGGCATTCGCCTGAATGTACCCCGCCCGATTACCGGCCATGGCTTCTGTCGTATCCATTTACGGCAGGAGCAAGCCAACCGTCCAATGCACCCGCAGCAGGCTGAAACGTTTCAACCAAAAGCGGATGGCACGCGGCCGTATCTGATGAATGCTCAGCCGAACAATCCCCTCCGGGACAGGCGCTGAGCGCGCCAAGCAGATCAATCTCGGCAAAGAATTCCAGCGTGTCACCGGGCCTAACGGGGCTGGCCTTCATGAAGTACTGCCCCGTATCGCGGGTAAACCCAGTGCACATAAAGACGTTCAACACATCATGCACATGCGCTTCGGCCTCAACCGGCGACACGCCCAGATCAGCCGCCAGCGCGCGTGTCAGATTGGAGTGGCAACAATGGTGGTACTGCCCGCCCTTCAACAGATTATGCGTATAGGGATCACACCGCGTCCCGATGACATCATGGACAGAACCGCCAAACGGGTCCATCCCGTACCAGCCCAGACTGTCATAAGTGATCGTCGCCATTGGACGCAGTCCGGGAAACGACGACCACATGCGGTCACCGGTCGTGATATGCGTCCCATGTAACGCGCGGGTTTTGCCAGAATAGAACCGTTCGTTCAGGTCATTGGCGTTCCACAAATTCAGGTCGCCAACCTGCGATCCCTCTACGGAGGTAATGCGAAAGAAATGGCCCGCAGGCACTTTGAATGTGGCAGCATCGCGTGGCGGGACCAGCACCTCTCCCGTTTTGGTCAAAGTCTCCCGCGCCTTTGCATAAATCGCCATGTCAGGCTGCGGCAGCGTTTCAACGGGATAGCAGATCACCGGCGCAATGGCCCGCCGTGCGTCAGCATCTGAGGGGATCCTATTCATGCGTTTTGCCCCGCCATACGGCCCGAAAACAGGCACCCGCCCAGAAATGTCCCCTCCAGCGCATTATATCCGTGATAGCCACCGCCGCCAAAGCCGCAAACCTCGCCCGCTGCAAACAATCCCGGCAACACGTCACCCTTTGGCGTGAGAACACGCCCTCCAATATCGGTATGCAGCCCACCCAACGATTTTCGCGTCACGATGTTCAACCTGACGGCAATCAGCGGCCCGTTCGCCTTATCCAGAATGGCATGGGGTTTTGCCGTGCGGATCAGCTTGTCCCCCTTGTAGTTCCACGCGCCGTTGATCGCCGTGATCTGCGCGTCCTTGCAGAACGGGTTGTTGATCTGCAAATCCCGCGCGCGGATTTGCGTGCGAATGTAATCCAGATCGACAGGCGCTTCTGGCGTGATCTTGTTCATCCCGGCTACCAGCGTTTCGAGATTATCCGCCACAACGAAATCGTCACCATGTTTTTTGAACGCCTCGACCGCAGGTGTCGCGCCTTTGCCCAGACGCGCCTTGAGGACATCGCGCCAGCCGCCATCAGTTAAATCAGGGTTCTGCTCTGATCCCGAAAGGGCAAATTCCTTTTCGATGATCTTTTGGGTCAGGATGAACCACGAATGTTCCCCCGCCTGCAAAATGCGTTTCAGCGTCCCCAGCGTGTCGAAACCCGGATAATAGGGGGCCTCCATTCGGTCGCCTTTAGCATCGAACCACATAGAGGACGGGCCGGGCAAAATGCGAATACCGTGGTTGGGCCAGATGGAGTTCCAGTTCTGCACCCCCTCGCAATAGTGCCACATCCGGTCTTCGTTAATCAGACCGGCCCCCGCATCTGCGGCAAACCCGTGCATTTTTCCGTCGACATAATCAGGCACACCTGCAACCATTCTGCTTGGCGGTTTTCCCAACCGGTCCACCGGCCAATGCGCGCGCACCGTATCGTGGTTGCCGCCAATGCCCCCTGTGGTCAGGATCGTCGCCTCTGCGTGATGTTCAAACGTGCCGGTGACAACACGGGACGTGCTTTGCCCCCGCGCGGCAAGGCTGTCTTCCAAAACATCGCCACGCACGCCTGTCACAGCGCCATTTGTGGTGATCAGTTCTGTCGCCCGGTTACGAAATGCAATGCGCAGACTGCCCGCCGCCGCATAGTCGGTCATCAGCTTTACGAAAGGCGCGACAACACCTGTGCCGGTGCCCCATGTAATGTGAAAGCGCGGCACGGAATTGCCATGCCCTTGCGCATCTGCACCGCCCCGCTCTGCCCACCCGACCACCGGGAACCAGCGCATACCCAGCGCAAAGCACCAGCGCCGCATGCCCCCGGCGGACCATTCAATGAACTTTTCGGCATACAGTTTAGGGTTGGCATCCTCGGGGCGGTCAAACTGGGCGGAACCCATCCAGTCATTATACGCCAATTCAACTGAATCGCGAATGCCAAGACGGCGTTGTTCGGGTGAGTTCACCATGAACAGCCCGCCCAGCGACCAAAACGCCTGCCCGCCAAGGGACTGCGGCGCCTCTTGGTCCAGCATCAAGACTTTGCGCCCCCGCAAGATCGCCTCATGCGCCGCAACCATGCCAGAAAGGCCCGCGCCGACAACAATGATATCCGGCTTGAATGTGTGATCTGTCATGGCGTCCCCCGTGTTCAGGGGAACGTACCGCTACAACCCGACATATGTCGAGCGAAAGGCGCGGCGGGTCCGCAAGGTTATCGCGCATCGCCCCTCAGTCAGCCTTTGGTCGTCCTCGTCCGGTCAGGACGAAGACAAACCGCAGGTGAACGATAAGGATCAAACGGTGCGTTCGATCATCAGTTTCTTGATCTTGGAAATCGCCGCCGCCGGGTTCAGACCTTTGGGGCATGTTTTCGCGCAGTTCATGATCGTGTGGCAACGATAAAGCTTGAACGGGTCTTCCAACTCGTCCAACCGCTCTCCGGTCGCCTCATCCCGGCTGTCGATGATCCAGCGGTAAGCATGCAGCAATGCTGCTGGTCCAAGATACCGGTCGCCGTTCCACCAGTAGCTGGGGCAAGACGTGGAACAACACGCGCACATGATACACTCGTATAGGCCGTCCAGTTTTTGACGATCGTCGATCGACTGCTTCCATTCTTTTGCCGGTGCGGGAGTTTCCGTTTCCAACCACGGCTGGATACTGGCGTGTTGTGCATAAAAATGCGTCAGATCAGGGATCAAATCCTTGATCACCGGCATGTGCGGCAGCGGATAGATTTTGACTGTGCCTTTGACCTCTTCCACACCGTAAGTGCAGGCCAGCGTGTTGATCCCGTCGATGTTCATCGCACAAGAGCCACAAATCCCCTCGCGGCAGGACCGGCGGAATGTCAGCGTCGGGTCAATCTCATTCTTGATCTTGATCAGCGCGTCCAAAATCATCGGGCCACAGGTATCAAGATCGACGAAATAGGTATCCACGGCAGGGTTTTTACCGTCATCGGGGTTCCAACGGTAGATGTGGAATTCCTTGACGTTGGTCGCCCCTTGGGGGCGCGGCCATGTTTTGCCCGTCGTCATGCGGGAGTTCTTGGGGAGTGTGAGCTGAACCATGTCGCTTCTCCTGATCAAGGGCAGAGGCTTGCCCGTTTCATGCTATGCAGCCAAAAGGCTGCGTTTCCAAAGTGCTGCGCCCTTACCGGACGAACAGCGTGTTTCCGTCGGCTTCCAAGGTTATCGCAAACCCCAGAGCCGTTATTTTCCCAACCAGATCGACGTCCCACGCATCTGCATGCCGCGTCTCGATCAGCATGGCATCAGGCAGCCAGCCACCAGCCTCCAGTATCGGGTTCAGAACATCGACTTCTGCCCCCTCAACATCCACCTTTAGCACTGAATAATCATGCTTTGCGGCTTGCGCGACAAAGTCCATCAACGGTCTGATCGGCACCAGCGTACCACCCTCGCGCGCGCGCCCCACGATGGGCTTTAGCGAGGCCTGACCGTGGTTGCCCACCCGCAAGTTCAACAGCGCTTCACCCGGTGCATCCCCCAGTGCGCAGCTCTCAATCCTGACCTTTTCACGCAGTCCATTCAGCCCGACGTTACGGCCAAGACGCCCGATCATCACCGGATTAGGCTCAAACGCGATGATCCTGCTGTCGGACCCTGCGGCCAATGCCAGCGGGACCGTGAAGGCACCCGAATTTGCACCCACATCCAGAACAAAGGCGTTTCTTCCCTCAACCAGCTCGGTCAATGCCATCAGCGACTGCATTTCAGGCGGCTGTCCATGCAGCCAGATCATCCGGTCCGTATAGTTATCGCGCGGATCAACATACATGCGAATGCCCGCAAACGTCACCTCGGCAGGTGGTAAAACCGGCACCAGACGTTGGCGCGTCGCCTTGTCAGAGCCCAGAAAAACATCACGCAAAGCGTTGCGCTGCACGTCTTTGCCGACCGGGTTCACAACAGGATAGCTGGCCATATTCATCGGTCAGACAAGTCCCAACGAAAACGCAGATTTCTGCAAGCATTGAGCTGTCTCAGGCCGCGCAAGAACGCCCCGAATTGTAGCAACCGTTGTATCATCGACACCTCCGATAGAGGCCCGCACGTATTCGCGGATCTCTACAGCGTTGGAATTGTCGACGATACAATCTGTGAACGGCGTGATGAGTTCCTTGGGCACCTGCGGAAACCGGGTGGCAAGGGTTTCTGTCACGACGCGTTTGGCCCCCTGGCGCGCAGTGTTGTCGACGGCCTGCTGCACAGGGGCGCAGGCCGTCAATGCCACCAACAATCCAAGAGCCGCTAAACGCATCTGCTTAATAAACCCGTGCTTTTGGTGCGATCTTTTTCAGGTCGATACCGCCTTCATTATGGCTGGTCAGTGGTTGCGTATGCACACCGCGGAAGCCCAATGATGCCTCGTTGCCCTTAAACCAGATCAGCGAGTGCTTGCGCCAGTTCACGTCATCACGATCCGGATAATCCTCATGCGCATGCGCACCACGGCTTTCTTTACGAGCAGCCGCAGCCGTAATCGTCGCCACCGCATTGGGCATCAGGTTGGTCAGCTCAAGCGTTTCCATGAGGTCAGAGTTCCAGACCAGCGAGGTGTCGGTGACTTTGAGGTCCTCCAGCTTGCCTGCCACGCCTTTCATCTTTTCTTCACCCTCGGCCAGCGTCTTGTCGGTGCGGAACACCGCTGCGTCGTCCTGCATGGTTTTCTGCATCTCAAGGCGCAATTCCGCCGTGGGCACATGACCCTTGGCATAGCGCAACCCGTCAAAGCGGCTGAACGCGGCTTCGATAGACCGCTTGCTCGGCGTTGGCACAGCCGTCGTAGGATCAACGATATCCTTGGCACGGATCGCAGCCGCACGACCGAACACCACAAGGTCGATCAATGAGTTGGACCCGAGACGGTTCGCACCGTGCACAGAGGCACAGCCCGCCTCGCCCACAGCCATCAAGCCGGGGGATACGTTGTCAGGATTGTCTTTGGTCGGCGCGAGGACTTCGCCCCAATAGTTCGTCGGAATGCCACCCATATTGTAGTGCACCGTCGGCAGCACCGGGATCGGCTCTTTCGTGAGATCCACACCGGCAAAAATGCGCGCAGATTCCGAGATACCAGGCAAACGCAAGTCCAGCGTTTCTGGTGGCAGGTGGTTGAGGTGCAGGTGGATATGATCCCCCTTCTCGCCCACACCGCGCCCTTCGCGGATTTCCATCGTCATGCAACGGCTGACCACGTCACGAGACGCAAGGTCTTTGTAGGTCGGCGCATAGCGTTCCATGAAACGCTCGCCCTCGGAGTTGGTCAGATAGCCACCCTCACCGCGTGCGCCTTCAGTGATCAAACAGCCTGCACCGTAAATACCTGTCGGGTGGAACTGAACGAACTCCATGTCCTGCAATGGCAGACCAGCGCGTGCGGTCATGCCACCACCGTCGCCAGTACATGTGTGCGCCGATGTGGCAGAGAAATACGCACGGCCGTAGCCGCCCGTCGCCAGCACAACCATCTTGGCCGAGAACAGGTGCATCGTGCCATCGTCCAGTTTCCAGCACAGCACACCTTGGCAGACGCCATCGTCAGACATGATTAGGTCGATGGCGAAGTATTCGATAAAGAACTCGGCCTTCTGCTTCAGCGACTGACCATACAGCGTGTGCAGGATCGCGTGACCGGTGCGGTCAGCTGCAGCGCAGGTGCGTTGCACAGGTGGGCCTTCGCCGAACTCGGTTGTGTGACCGCCAAAGGGGCGCTGGTAAATCTTGCCCTCTTCGGTGCGCGAGAACGGCACACCGTAGTGCTCCAACTCGTAAACCGCCTTGGGGGCCTCACGCGCGAGGTATTCCATCGCGTCGGTGTCGCCCAGCCAATCAGAACCCTTGACCGTGTCGTACATGTGCCACTGCCAGTTATCGGGGCCCATGTTGGACAGCGACGCAGCGATACCGCCTTGCGCGGCAACAGTGTGCGACCGTGTCGGGAAAACCTTGGAAATACACGCCGTGCGCAGCCCCTGCTCGGCCATGCCGAGCGTGGCGCGCAAACCGGCGCCCCCTGCCCCTACAACAACAACGTCGTATTCGTGTGTTTCGTACTCATATGCGGCCATGGTGTTTCTCCGTATTGAGAGTGATGTCTTGAGAATAACGGTTCAAAGGGCCAGCCTTGCAATGGCGAAAACGCCAACTGCGGCAGCCCCGTAGCTGAGGCAAGTGACCAGAATGATCGTGACCTTCTGTGCACTGCCATGCACATAATCCTCGATCAGGGTCTGCGCGCCATCGTTGAAGTGTTTAAAGCCCACTGCAATCGTCAGCGCCGCGATGATCGCGGGAAACGGACGGCTATAGTAAGCGAGGATTTCCTCGTAGGTGCCGCCCAGCGCGGGACCAAAGGTAAAGACAAACATCGGGATCAGGATCAGCAGCGCGACCGAACTGAGGGTCATGGACCAGTGATGTGCCGTGCCGGATTTCGCGGAGCCGAGGCCCATCGCGCGTTTGCGGTCTGTGAGAAATGCCATTTCAGCCTCCTTAAACGATCAGGGCGGTGAGCAAGGTCAGAACAACCGATCCACCGATACAGGCCCAACCCAGCTTTTCAGCCGTCGGGAGATCAAGGCCATACCCGTTGTCCCAGATCAGATGCCGGACACCCGCCAGCGTGTGATACCACAAACCTAGAACGGAAAAGAACATGATCAAATCGCCAAACCAGCTGGTGACAAACCCGTTCACAGCCTCGAAATAACCAGGCGACGTCGCAGCGGCCAAAAACCACCAGACGATCAACAAAGCGGCGACAAGCATCGCGTTGCCGGTGATCCGCGTCAGGATCGAGGTCATGGAGGTCAGTTGGGGGCGATAAATCGACAGGTGTGGCGACAGGGGGCGATTGCCCCGATTTACATCGGCCATGGCACGGTCCTTTGGATAGCTGCATTTTATGTCGTTGGCTGACACTACTGATACTGTATTCTAACGGCATGTCACGGGTCCAGCTTGTAAAAAAGCGCGGTTTGTTGGCGCAGTTGACATCTAATTGCATCAAATCCACCCGACAGATGCAATTTGTGATCACAGCAAATAATCAAGTGATCACAAAACCCTGTTACTTGGCTACAGAGAGCCGTTTGGTCGTCTCCCGTTGGAGTTTCCGGCGGATTTGTTCGGGATAATCCTCAAATCCGTTGGCGGTGATCACAAAGGCCCCCTCGCCCATGATCAGATGCTCAAAGAAATATGCCGTCAAATCCGTGTCATCGGTTTCAATCGCCAGCGCATTCACCACAATTCCTTGCGCACCCAATGCCGCGTGATGGGTCGCAGGTTCCACGCCTTCATTCGACAAACCGTCCCCTGATACGTCAATCACCTTGCGCCGGCATGCCGCTACATCGCCGAATGACCGGATGCTCAAACCAAGTGCCTCACCAATGGCCGTGGAATAATTGCGCCACAGTCGGGGATCATCGGCGATCCGTACCGCCAGCGCGGCAACATCGGCATGCGAGGTGAGCGCCGTCCAAGGCACCGTCTGCTCTTGGCGTGAGGAGCCGGACCATTGGACCAAACTGACGCGCGCCTGCGCATCCACCAGCGCATCCGCCACAATCCCGTCTTGCAGCGCCAGCGCAAGGCCATCCATCTGAACGCGGTATTCGTCCGCATCCACAGAGCCTGACACATCCACCGCCAGTACCAACGCCAGATCACACGCAAACAGGCTGCGTGGCAGACAGATCAACAGGGCAAGGACAAAGCGCATGGGCGTAGCCTACCGCGCAGGACGCATTTGCGCATCTCACAAATCAGCGACGGCTGCGGGGCGGACGGGCTGGACAAGAAAAGCGCACCGAACCGATGCGCTTTTCCCTTTAATTATCAACGATTGGCTTAGACGAGGCTTTCGTCGATGCCTTTGCAGGCTTCAACCAACCCTTTGACCGCATTGACGGAATTGTCGAACATTGCCTGCTCGTCCTTGTCCATCGTGATCTCGACCACACGCTCGATCCCGCCGGCACCAATTACCGTTGGCACACCAACGTAGAATCCTTTGAGACCATAGGCGCCATCAACATAAGCCGCACAAGGCAAGACGCGCTTTTGGTCTTTCAAATAGCTTTCTGCCATTTCGATCGCGGAAGTTGCGGGCGCGTAGAAAGCAGAACCCGTCTTGAGCAGGCCAACAATCTCGGCACCGCCATCACGTGTGCGCTGAACGATTGAATCCAGTTTTTCCTGTGACGTCCAACCCATTTTCACCAGATCCGGCAGCGGAATACCGGCAACAGTGGAGTAACGCACCAGCGGCACCATCGTGTCACCGTGGCCACCCAGAACAAACGCTGTAACGTCGCGCATGGAGACGTTGAATTCAGACGCAAGGAAGTGACGGAAACGGGCAGAATCCAGAACACCCGCCATGCCGCAGACCATGTGGTGTGGCAGACCGGAAAATTCGCGCAGTGCCCAAACCATCGCATCCAGCGGGTTGGTGATGCAGATGACAAAGGCGTCTGGTGCGTGGGCGGCGATGCCCTCACCCACAGATTTCATAACTTTCAGGTTGATGCCCAACAGGTCATCGCGGCTCATGCCCGGCTTGCGTGCAACACCGGCCGTCACGATGCAAACGTCCGCGCCTGCGATGTCGGCATACGACTGCGTGCCTGACATGTTCGCATCAAACTTTGCCGATGGGCCTGATTCGGCGATGTCGAGCGCTTTGCCCTCGGGCGTGCCTTCGGAAATGTCGAACATGACAACATCGCCAAGCTCTTTGATTGCTGCAAGGTGCGCAAGTGTGCCGCCGATTTGCCCCGCGCCGATCAGCGCGATTTTGGGTCTGGCCATGGTATAAACTCCGAATGGGTTGCGTTGGCGCTCAGATAACGAAATGCGCTGCCCCGCGCAAGTTGTGTACGCTGCACTGCAACATTCTAGTGTTTCCTCCCCCGCAAAACATGGACAGAAGGGTGCAATTGCGGTGTGTTACACCGAACCATGAAAGGTGCAGCGATGCTGACCCTCGACCTCTTTTTCTTTTGCGTGGCAGGCCCCGCTGTTCTGTTTGCAGGCATTTCAAAGGCCGGATTCGGGTCAGGCGCCGCTTTTGCGGCCGCCACGATACTGGCTTTGGTGGTGGAACCGGGGCTGGCATTGGGTGTGATGCTGCCCTTGTTGATGCTGATTGATGCAAGTTCGCTCAAACCCTATTGGCGCAAATGGAGCGCGCCTGACGTGCGCCTGTTGGTTATTGGCGGCGTGCCGGGGGTCGTGCTGGGTGCAGCACTCTACCGCGTGGCGTCACCTGACCTGCTGCGCTTGTTGATCGGCGGGGTGTCTGTTGGGTTTGTGCTGTGGCAACTCAGCCTTGCGTCAGGCTTGGTGAAACTGGCCCGGACACGTCTGCCCGATTGGGCCGGGTTGGTTGCGGGGGTCGCTGTCGGATTTACCACGTTCATCAGCCACGCGGGCGGCCCGCCGGCAGCTGTATTTCTACTCAGCCGCGGGTTGGGCAAGACACAGTATCAGGCGACAACAGTGCTGTTGTTCTGGATACTGAATATCGTGAAATTTGTGCCTTATGCCGCGTTGGGCATGTTCACGGCACAGACGTTTCTCGCCAATGTCGCCCTTGCGCCCTTTGCGTTGCTGGGCACGTGGCTGGGGGTCAAAGCCCACCATCTGGTGCCTGAACGCGCGTTTTTTGCGCTGACTTACGTGCTGCTGATGGTGACAGGCAGCAAACTGATCTGGGATGGACTGACATAAAAAAAGGCCGCCAGATAATTGCCTTACACCTCATTCTTCGGGCAACACTTTAATTTAAGTATCGCTGTCTTTGGTAGGAACCATGTCAGCAACCTCCTCGAACGCGCGGCCAGATGCCACCAGACAGGTCAACCCGCCGGGTGCCGTCACGGTGATGCTCCACGTACCCGTTTCATCCGAGGCGAAGACCTCGACTACTGCGTTGTTGGAGCCAAGCCCGATGGATTGCCGTGTCTCGCCGTATTTTGTGGCAAGCTGGGCCAGCACCACATCGCGCGGGGCGCAATTGCGTCCTTGGGCCGCGATATCGGTTGTTGATACCAGATAGGTCACAGCCCCCAAGGTGAGGACCGTCAAATTGAACATCTTGCGTAGGTTTTTCATTGTGATTGCCTTCATTTAAACGGCGGCACCTCACTCACTGATCAGCCGTTTCTAGCTGGCAAGATCACGAGGCCGCGACACCGATAAATCTGCTTCAAAGGGCTGAAATATTGGTTAAGCCAAAGTTCGCGCCCCGGCTGCAGTCGGTTTTTGCTGCGTCGCGGCACAAAGCCTCTTGAACTTTTCAGTCAAAAATGCGCCTTTGCGCGCAACAAATGTACCCTGCCACTGTGCGAATTGATGGAGCCTGTCCAATGTCGAAACTCACCCGCCCGCTGCGTTCCGTGCTCTATATTCCAGGCTCAAAGCCCCGTGCGTTGGACAAGGCGCGCGGTTTGGCCTGCGATGCGATCATCTTTGATCTTGAAGACGCAGTCAGCCCAGACGAGAAAACCGCAGCCCGCGTCACATTGGCCCACGCGTTGCAGACAGGCGGTTATGGCACGCGCTACAAAGTAATCCGTATCAACGGGTTGGACACCGAATGGGGCGCTGATGACGCCCGCGCTGCGGCCAAAATGGACGCCGATGCGATCCTCTTACCCAAGGTCGGCAGCCCCGCAGATTTGGACGCACTTGCTGAAATCGTCGGCGACATCCCTTTGTGGGCCATGATGGAAACCCCTGGCGCGATGCTGAACGCGGCCGCAATAGCCGCGCATGGCCAGTTACAAGCATTGGTTATGGGCACCAATGATCTGGCGAAAGACCTGCAAACCCGATTCCGCGCCGACCGCTTGCCGCTGATGGCCGGGCTGGGCCTATGCGTTTTGGCAGCAAAAGCCCACGACTGCGCGATCATCGACGGCGTTTTCAACGCATTCAAGGACGATGAGGGCCACAAATTCGAATGCGATCAAGGACGTGACATGGGGTTTGACGGCAAAACGCTGATCCATCCCGCGCAGCTTGATGTGGCAAATGCCGCGTTTTCGCCATCTGACGCCGAAGTCGATCTGGCCCGTCGCCAGATCGAAGCTTACGACGCAGTCATCGCGTCCGGTCAAAGCGTCGCAGTGGTCGATGGCAAGATCGTCGAGAACCTGCATGTTGCAACTGCGCGTGAAACACTGGCAAAGGTAGACGCCATAGCAGCCCTCAACGCGGAGTAACCCCATGACGCTTCTGATCCTCGGCCTGATCCTTTGGACCCTGACCCATTATTTCAAGCGGTTGGCCCCTGATGCCCGCGCCAAACTGGGCAATCCCGGCAAAGGCATTGTGGCCGTGTTGATCGTCCTGTCGGTCGTGCTGATGATCATCGGCTACCGCGGTGCGGATTTCATCCCTGTCTGGTCGCCACCGTCGTTCTTTGTCCATATCAACAACCTGTTGATGGTTCTTGCCCTCTGGGTTTACGGATCTTCTGCGGCCAAGGGAGCCAAAGCATGGCCGGCCTACAAGACCCGCCACCCGCAATTGCTGGCCGTCAAGATCTGGGCAGCCGCGCACCTGCTGGTGAACGGTGATCTGGCGTCGATCCTTCTGTTCGGTGGGTTGCTTGCATGGGCCGTTGGTTCGGTCATCCTGATCAACCGGGCAGAGCCGAACTGGACCGCACCTGCGCCCGCAGGTCGCCCCACTTATATCCGCCTTGCTGTGATCAGCTTGGTCATGTTGGCGCTGATCTCGGCGATCCACATATGGCTCGGCGTCTGGCCCTTCGCGTCTTAAGGAAATACCATGAAACTCTACCGTTTCCTGTCCGAAGAGGACACATCCGCCTTTTGCCATAAAGTCACCGACGCCTTGAACAAGGGCTGGGAGCTTTATGGCTCGCCCACACAAACGTGGGACCATGTGGCAGGCGTGATGCGCTGCGGCCAATCGGTCGTCAAGGAAGTTGAAGGCACCTATACACCTGACACCAAGCTGGGGGCGCACTGATGGCCAAGACGAACGCCGGGCGCTTTTTCGAGGATTACACCGTTGGCGAGGTTTTGCACCACGCCGTACCGCGTACCGTGTCGGGCGGAGAGCGGGCGCTCTACCATATGCTTTATCCTGCGCGGCATGCGCTCTATTCATCGGATCAATTCGCGCAGAACTGCGGGCTGGATCAAAGCCCGCTGGACGATATGATCGCGTTCCACATTATCTTTGGCAAAACCGTGCCGGATGTATCGCTGAACGCAGTGGCGAACTTGGGCTATGCACAGGGGCGTTGGCTGGCCCCCGTCTGGCCCGGCGATACATTGCGCAGCCAATCCGAAGTGATCGGCCTCAAGCAAAACTCCAACGGCAAGACCGGTGTGGTTTACGTGCGCACAACCGGTTTCAACCAAGACGACACACCTGTGTTGGAATACGTGCGCTGGGTGATGGTGCGCAAATCCAACCTTGATGCCCCTGCCCCCGAAACTCTCGTGCCCGAATTGCCAAAGGCGCTAGGCGCGGATGAACTTGTCATCCCCAAGGGCCTTGATTTCAGCAAATATGACTTCGCCCTCGCGGGTGAGGCACACCGCTGGAGCGACTATGAGATCGGCGAACAGTTCGACCACGTCGATGGTGTGACGATTGAAGAAGCCGAACACATGATGGCCACCCGCCTATGGCAAAATACGGCCAAGGTCCACTTTGACACCTCCGCGCGCCCTGACGGGTCACGCCTGATCTATGGCGGCCATGTGATTTCGATGGCGCGGGCGCTGTCGTTCAACGGTCTTGCCAATGCGCAGATGGTTGTTGGTCTGAACGGCGGCGCACATGCGAACCCCTGCCTGTCCGGAGACACAATCCGCGCCTGGTCGCAGGTGCTGGACAAAGCCCCTACGAACGCGCCCGGTGTCGGCGCGATCCGTTTGCGATTGGTTGCCACAAAGGGTGGCGATGCGTTCAAACTGAAAGGCGAGGACGGCAAGTATCTGCCTGATGTTCTGCTGGATCTGGATTACTGGGCGTTGATGCCGCTGTAGTCCCGGACGCTGCGTATAGCACCTGACGGGTCGCGTCGGCACTCTCCCCATGGGTTGGATGTGCGCGCACTGATGTTGCGCATTGCCAGGACACACGCTGCGCAGTTGCGCGAAACGGCCTGTTTCATTGAGCTTTCATTAACTTTCGGCCCGCAAAAGGCAATTTGTGATCACACGATTTTGGCGCGTGATCACAAATGTCACTTTTGACTCGCTTTCCGATTCGATCTGCGAAACAGTCCACGCGACCATAAGACTCACAGGCCTAGGGCTGACGTGACTTGAACAAAACCGGGACTGCATTTCCATGAACATCCACGAATATCAGGCCAAGGCCCTTTTGCGCAGCTATGGCGCACCCGTGTCCGATGGCCGCGTTGTGTTGAAAGCCGAAGACGCCAAATCCGCAGCAGGCGAGATGGACGGACCCCTATGGGTCGTCAAAGCGCAGATCCACGCAGGGGGTCGCGGCAAGGGCAAGTTCAAGGAAGCCGACGCGGGCGACGCGGGTGGTGTGCGCCTGACGAAATCCGTGGCTGACGCTGCAGAGCAAGCCAAAAAGATGCTGGGACGCACGCTGGTCACGCACCAGACGGGTCCGGCAGGCAAGCAGGTTAACCGCATCTACATCGAAGACGGCTCCGGCATCGAGACCGAACTTTATCTTGCGCTCTTGGTAGACCGCCAGACCAGCCGAGTTTCTTTCGTCTGCTCCACCGAGGGCGGCATGGACATCGAAGAAGTGGCCGCAAGCACGCCCGAGAAAATCCTATCTTTCTCCGTTGATCCGGCAACCGGTTATCAAGCGTTCCACGGCCGTCGCATCGCGTTCTCGCTGGGCCTTGAAGGCAAGCAGGTAAAGCAGTGCGTTGGTCTGATGGGCCTTCTGTACAAAGCGTTCATGGAAAAAGACATGGAGATGCTTGAGATCAACCCGCTGATCGTCACGGACAGCGGTGATCTGAAAGTGCTCGACGCCAAGGTCGCGTTCGACGGCAACGCCATCTACCGCCACGCCGACATCGCAGAATTGCGCGACACCACCGAAGAAGACCCCAAAGAGTTGGAAGCGTCCAAGTACGACCTTAACTACATCGCTCTGGACGGCGAAATCGGCTGTATGGTCAACGGTGCGGGTCTGGCGATGGCCACAATGGACATCATCAAGCTTTACGGTGCCGAACCTGCCAACTTCCTTGACGTGGGCGGTGGTGCGACGAAAGAGAAAGTCACCGAAGCGTTCAAAATCATCACCTCCGACCCTCAGGTCAAAGGCATCCTTGTGAACATCTTTGGCGGTATTATGCGCTGCGATGTGATCGCAGAGGGCGTTGTGGCTGCGGTGAAAGAAGTCGGTTTGAAAGTACCGTTGGTTGTGCGTCTTGAAGGCACCAATGTCGCAGAAGGCAAAGCCATCATCAACAACTCCGGCCTTGATGTGATCGCCGCCGAAGACCTGAAAGACGGCGCGCAAAAGATCGTGAAAGCGGTCAAAGGCTAAGCAGATGCGTGTGACGTTCCCTGCCTTTGCACTGTCGCTGGCTGCCCTTTGCGGGGCAGGCAGTGGTGCGTGGGCGGGGGACATCGCACGCAATGCCATCACGGCCTTCAACACATGGTGTTTCAAGGCATACCAGACAGAGACCCAGGCGCGGCGGAACATGGGCGCGGACGTCTCCCCCTTTGTGCTGACCTTTTGGGACGACAGTCTTGAGCCGCGCCCCGCAGACGCCCCGCCCGGCATTGAGCGACGTTGCGAAGTGGCGTTCGACGGGGATCACGCGGACCGCGCGATCGAAGAATTGCGCATTCAGATGCAGACGCCGCCCGTATTCGGCACATTGATCGCATTGCCGGACACCCATCGCGTTCTGGACGAAACGGTGCTGATTGAAGGTCGCGAACTATTGCGCGGCCGTGTTGCCGTTGTTCATGTCGGGACCCGCGACACCGCATCCGGGCGCCAGACCTTCATGGCTGTTGATCGGCTTTATGACGGGCTGCGACTGGAGGATGCGGGATGAAAGACACCGTATCCTTGCGCAATTGCCCGGCCTGTGATGGCACCAATGCAGCACCAATTGCGGCCTATTCGCCCGACCCGTGGCAAATCGCGACCTGTGACACCTGTGCATTCACCTACCTGCGCAATCCCCCAGCCTATGAAGCCTTGGAAGAGGATTTTGCATGGGAGAAGACCTACGTCAAAAAGAAGAAGGCTTCCAAAGGGTCCACTCCTCTCAGCCCTGCCATCCGCCGCCTACGCACTGCATTTGGCATGACCCGTGACAAGACCAGCAGCTTCAGGCGCTGGTTCAATGATGGTCATGGCTGTGGCGCAGGTGACAGGATCACCGCGCCAATGACGCCTTACGGGATTGAACTATCGACGGCGTTGCATGCGCACGCCGACAAAGTCATGCGCGCCGCCGGTGGATATTGCCTGCATGGCGCAGGCGCTGAGGCGATCCATGACTTTGAGCCGGGCCAGTTCGATGGCATCGTGATGTTCTCTTATCTGGAACATGAAACAGACGTCATGGGCGTGCTGCGCGGCGCGCACCGCGCGCTCAAGGACACCGGCGCTTTGTTCATTCGCGTGCCAAACTACGGCTCCCTGAACCGCAAGGTCATCGGACCCAAATGGTGCGGTTTCCGCTATCCCGATCACGTCAATTATTTCACGCTTGGAACCTTGCACGATACTATTGCGCGCGCAGGCTTTAGCGCGCAATTGGTCAACACGGTGACGCAGCCCATTGACGACAACATCTCGGTTCTTTTGAGAAAATTGCCGACGGGGGCATCTGCATGACACACGTCACGCGCACCCAACACTCACCGCTGACGATGGATCACTCCATTGCCGGCTTCCTTTTTTGTGGACATGCATCGCCTTTGTCCACGCCACTTAAGACCGAATAACACAAGGAAAAGCCTCACATGGCCGTACTCGTAGACGAAAACACCAAAGTCATCTGTCAGGGCCTCACCGGCTCGCAGGGCACGTTCCACACCGAACAGGCGATTGCTTATGGCACCAAGATGGTCGGCGGTGTGACCCCCGGCAAAGGCGGCCAGACACATCTGGACCTGCCGGTCTTCAACTCCGTCCACGAGGCGCGTCATACCACGGGTGCAAATGCCTCCGTGATCTATGTGCCGCCGCCCTTTGCCGCCGATTCAATCCTTGAGGCGATCGACGCCGAAATGGAGCTGATTGTGTGCATCACCGAAGGTATTCCGGTGCTGGATATGATGCGCGTCAAGCGTGCGCTAGAGGGTTCCAAATCCCGCCTGATCGGCCCCAACTGCCCCGGCGTGATCACACCCGATGCCTGCAAGATCGGCATCATGCCCGGCCACATTCACAAGCGCGGCTCTTGCGGCGTTGTCTCGCGCTCAGGCACGCTGACTTACGAGGCGGTCAAACAGACCACCGATCTGGGTTACGGCCAGTCCACTGCTGTGGGCATCGGCGGCGACCCGATTAAGGGAACCGAACACATCGATGTATTGGAAATGTTCCTTGCCGACCCGGAAACACAATCCATCATCATGATCGGTGAAATCGGTGGCTCCGCCGAAGAAGAAGCCGCACAGTTCCTTGCCGACGAGCGCAAGAAAGGCCGCTGGAAACCCACCGCAGGTTTCATCGCGGGCCGCACAGCCCCTCCCGGCCGCCGCATGGGCCACGCAGGCGCGATTGTCGCAGGCGGCAAAGGGGGTGCCGAGGACAAGATCGAAGCGATGAAAGCCGCAGGTATCACGGTCGCCGAAAGCCCCGCCACACTGGGCGAAGCTGTCAAAGAAGCGATTGCAAAGGGGTGATACCGTAGGGCGGAGTTTTACCCCGTCTTTCCCCAAGCGGCGGGCTAAACCCCGCCCTACGGCCAACAGCACGTGATCTCAGCCAAACGAGGCCTCACCATGACCGAACAACCTGCCAACGACCATTTCCACGCATCTTCCTTTATGGAAGGCGACAATGCTGCCTACCTCGAACAGATGTATGCGCGCTATGCCTCTGATCCCAGTTCCGTCGATGAGGCGTGGCATTTGTTTTTCAAGGCAATGGGCGATGACCGCAAAACGGTTGAGGCAGAGGCCACCGGCCCGTCTTGGGCGCGCAGTGATTGGCCGCCCTCGCCCGAAAGCGATGTCATGGGCGCGCTGACAGGCATGTGGCCCGAACCCGCTGAGGCCAAGGCCGCTGGCGACAAGATCAAAGCAAAAGCCGCCGAGAAAGGCGCAGAGATTACCGACGCGCAAGTCAAACAGGCCGTGCTGGACAGCCTGCGCGCGCTGATGCTGATCCGGGCCTACCGCATCCGGGGCCATTTGGCCGCTGATCTGGACCCGCTTGGCATGCGCGATATGGGCAACCATCCTGAACTGGACGCCAAAGCCTACGGATTTACCGATGCCGACATGGATCGCCCGATCTTTATCGACAATGTGCTTGGCCTCGAAATCGCGACGATGAAGCAGATTTTGGACATCGTAAAGTCCACATACTGCGGAACCTTTGCGCTGCAATACATGCATATTTCCAACCCCGAAGAAGCAGGTTGGCTGAAGGAACGTATCGAAGGTTACGGCAAGGAAATCGCCTTTACCAAAAACGGGCGCAAGGCGATCCTGAACAAGCTGGTCGAGGCCGAAGGGTTCGAGAAATTCCTGCACGTCAAATACATGGGCACCAAGCGTTTCGGTCTGGATGGTGGCGAAAGCCTGATCCCAGCGATGGAACAGATCATCAAGCGCGGCGGCCAGTTGGGTGTGCGCGAAATCGTTATTGGCATGCCGCACCGAGGTCGGCTGTCGGTTCTCGCCAATGTGATGCAAAAGCCCTACCGCGCGATTTTCAACGAATTTCAGGGCGGCAGTTTCAAGCCCGAAGATGTAGACGGCTCTGGCGATGTGAAATATCACCTCGGCGCGTCCTCTGACCGCGAGTTTGACGACAATATCGTGCACCTCAGCCTGACTGCAAACCCGTCCCACCTTGAGGCCGTGAACCCAGTGGTCATTGGCAAAGTCCGCGCCAAGCAAGACCAGTTGAACGATTCCCGGCGTATCGCCGTTATGCCACTGCTTTTACACGGGGATGCGGCCTTTGCGGGTCAAGGTGTCGTGGCCGAATGCTTTGCGCTCTCGGGCCTCAAGGGTCACAAGACAGGCGGCACCATGCACATCGTTGTCAACAACCAGATCGGTTTCACCACAGCGCCGCACTTTTCACGGTCATCCCCCTATCCCACCGACAATGCGTTGGTGGTCGAAGCGCCGATTTTCCACGTAAACGGTGACGATCCCGAAGCCGTCGTACACGCCGCGCGGGTCGCGACAGAATTCCGCCAGAAGTTCCACAAAGACGTGGTGATCGACATCATCTGCTACCGCCGCTTTGGTCACAACGAGGGCGATGAGCCGATGTTCACCAACCCGGTGATGTACAAAAAGATCAAAGGCCAGAAAACCACGCTTAGCCTCTATTCAGAGCGTCTGGTGAAGGACGGGCTTGTCCCAGAGGGCGAAATCGAAGACCTCAAGGCCGATTTCCAAAAGCGCATGAACGATGAGTTCGAGGCAGGCAAGGAATACCGCCCCAACAAAGCCGACTGGCTGGATGGCAAGTGGTCCCACCTCGACAAGCGCGGCAAGAAATACCAGCGCGGCAAGACTGCGATTGCGCCCGAAACGCTCGCGGATGTTGGTAAGTCACTTTCCACCGCGCCCGACAATTTCCCGCTGCACAAGACTGTCGGCAGGTTGCTGGAAGCCAAGGCCGCAATGTTCGAGAACGGAACCGGGTTTGACTGGGCAACAGCCGAGGCACTGGCCTTTGGTTCTCTTTTGACCGAAGGCTACAAAGTACGCCTTGCAGGTCAAGACAGCGCGCGCGGCACATTCAGCCAACGCCATTCCGCCTTGATAAATCAGGAAAACGAGGACCGCTATTACCCGCTGAACCACATCCGCGAGGGTCAGGCAGAGTACGAAGTCATCGACTCGATGCTGTCGGAATATGCAGTTTTGGGGTTTGAATACGGCTATTCGCTGGCCGAACCCAACGCACTGACCTTGTGGGAGGCGCAGTTTGGCGACTTTGCCAATGGCGCTCAGATCATGTTCGACCAGTTCATCAGTTCAGGAGAGAGCAAATGGCTCCGCATGTCCGGCCTCGTCTGCCTGATGCCGCATGGGTACGAAGGCCAAGGACCCGAACACTCCAGCGCGCGACTGGAACGGTTCCTGACCATGTGCGGCGGTGACAACTGGATCGTGGCCAATTGCACAACACCAGCGAACTACTTCCACATCCTGCGCCGCCAATTGCACCGTAGCTACCGCAAACCGTTGATGTTGATGACCCCGAAATCCCTGCTGCGCCACAAGATGGCTGTCAGCACGGCGGAGGAGTTCACAACCGGCAGCTCTTTCCACCGCGTGTTGTGGGACGACGCCCAGCACGGCAATTCAGACACCAAACTGGTCGCCGACGACAAGATCAAGCGCGTCGTAATGTGTTCCGGCAAGGTCTATTATGATCTGCTGGAAGAGCGTGACGCACGCGGCATCGACGACATCTATCTGCTGCGGTTCGAACAATTCTACCCCTTCCCCGCGCAATCCGCAGTCAAAGAGCTGGAGCGTTTCAAACACGCCGACATGATCTGGTGTCAGGAAGAGCCAAAAAACCAGGGCGCCTGGACCTTCATTGAGCCGAATATCGAATGGGTCCTTGGCCGGATTAAAGCCAAGAACACACGGCCCGTCTATGCCGGCCGCGCCACCGCTGCCTCGCCCGCCACAGGTCTGGCGTCGATGCACAAGCAACAACAGGCGGACCTCATCAATGAGGCGCTGACACTTGAGAAAGAATGAACCATGACTGATGTACGCGTACCCACACTAGGTGAATCCGTGACCGAGGCGACAGTGGCCACATGGTTCAAGAAACCCGGCGATACCGTTGCGGTCGATGAAATGCTCTGTGAGCTAGAGACCGATAAAGTCACCGTCGAAGTGCCCAGCCCCGTTGCAGGCACATTGTCCGAGATTATTGCTGCCGAAGGCGAAACCGTTGGCGTGGACGCCCTGCTTGCCAATATCTCCGAAGGCGACGCAGCGTCAGCGACCAAGGAAGAGCCAAGCCCTGCCCCCAAGTCCATCGACGCAGGCGCGTCAGACGTGAAACTGCGCGAGGAGGACAGTGGTGGCGCATCTGTTGATGTGATGGTTCCCACATTGGGCGAAAGCGTCACGGAGGCCACCGTTTCAACATGGTTCAAAAAGGTCGGTGATACCGTTGCGCAGGATGAAATGCTCTGCGAGTTGGAAACCGATAAAGTCAGCGTCGAAGTACCATCCCCGACGGCAGGCACCCTGACAGAAATCCTCGCCGAAGAAGGCAGCACGGTTGAGGCATCCGCCAAGCTGGCGGTGATTTCATCCGGCGCAGGTGCCGCTGCATCCGCCTCTGCTCAAGAAACAGCGCCTGCCACGGCAGCCGCCCCAGCATCTGGCGGCAAAGACATTGAAGACGCCCCGTCCGCCAAGAAAGCCATGGCCGAGGCTGGCATTGACCGCGACGCCGTCACAGGCTCTGGCCGAGATGGCCGTGTGATGAAAGAGGACGTCGCCAAGGCGCTTGCCGCTGGCACAACATCATCCGCGCCCGCAGCCGCTCCTGCCAAAGCGCGCGCGCCGTCTGCCGCTGACGATGCCTCCCGTGAGGAGCGCGTCAAGATGACCCGCCTCAAGCAGACCATGGCCCGCCGCCTGAAAGAAGCCCAGAATACCGCCGCGATCCTGACCACCTTCAACGAGGTCGACATGACCGAGGTAATGGCGATCCGGAACATCTATAAAGCTGATTTCGAAAAGAAACACGGCGTGCGGATGGGTTTTATGTCTTTCTTCACCAAAGCATGCTGCCATGCGCTGAAAGAGATCCCCGAGGTCAATGCAGAGATCGACGGCACCGACGTGATCTATAAAAACTACGTCCACATGGGTGTCGCTGCAGGCACGCCCACGGGCTTGGTGGTGCCGGTAATCCGCGACGTGGATACCATGTCATTTGCCGAAATCGAAAAAGGCATCAACGTCATGGGCAAAAAGGCCCGTGATGGCAAACTGACCATGGCCGACATGACCGGCGGCACCTTCACCATCTCCAACGGCGGCGTCTACGGCTCGCTGATGACCGCCCCGATCCTGAACCCGCCACAGTCCGGTATCCTTGGCATGGCGAAAATCCAGGACCGCGCAATGGTTGTGGGCGGTGAAATCGTGATCCGCCCGATGATGTACATCTCGCTCAGCTATGACCACCGGATCATCGACGGCAAAGGCGCGGTCACGTTCCTTGTACGCGTCAAAGAGATGTTGGAAGACCCACGCCGATTGTTGATGGATTTGTAGAGATGAGTGATGGCGATGCCGACCTCAAGGCGCTTCTGGCTTCGCTGCTCGGTGCGATGCCATTCGCACCAGCGCTGGGGGTTGAGATCGTGTCTGCAACAAAAGGATCAGTGATCCTGGAAGTTCCTCTCAGCCCTGCGTTGGAGGCCCCTCCGGGGTCGTTCGCCGCCAGTTCCGTTGGCGTGCTAGGGGATATGGCTGCCATGCTTGCAGTGACGTCGGCGATGCCAACAGGCAATGCCATGTCGACATTGGATTTCACGATCAAGATGCTTGGAAAATCGGTTGGCACCCGCTTAAGGGCGATTGGGGAGGCCAAACAGATTGGCAAAACAACCTGCGTAGGTGCATCCGAAATCATGGTCAGAGAGTGTCTGATCTTCTGTGTATGAGTAATTCGGTCCATGCTTCATTAACGAAGGAGCATGAAGACAATGACGATTACGAAGGAAGTATTAGATGAGCTGCTGAGCGGCGTTGAGAACG
>Ga0115564_10000368_pt1 | contig 45125 bp, 42 predicted proteins | sample COGITO_mtgs_1105_7_FD_88680 | JGI IMG/M metagenome (GOLD analysis project Ga0115564, IMG submission 88680) | Pelagic marine microbial communities from North Sea - COGITO_mtgs_110523 | ecosystem: Environmental > Aquatic > Marine > Epipelagic | place: Germany:Helgoland, sampling site Kabeltonne...
GCTTCTGGCGCATATCTCACCCCTTGGATGGGCACACATCCTCCTCACAGGCGAATATAGATGGAAAAATCCGTGAATGGGGCGCTTATCGTACTATCCTGCACCCAGCCGGAATCTACCCCTCAAACAGTTTTTCAGCCGCGCTGAAGTCTTCGAAATGCAGGCTGTGTTCCGGCCAATTCGCTAATCGAACCGTGCCCGCAAGCGGCAAAAGCCCAAGTTTGATCGTGATGTCAGCATCCTATTCAGGCCCCCTGCGCGGGACAGTGCATGGTCAAAAGGTTCCGTCAAGAACCTGAACAAACGGGCACTGCGTTATCTGCCTCGCGACGCACCCCAACTGAAGCATTCAGAGAAACTGATACCGCGAAAACCGTCGCAACGACACTTGGGAATCCACCGGGTGCACGCTTACTTTTGCCAACCGCTTCCGGTCAAAAGGATTTTCCCGCCGCGTTCTTCTTTTGCGGCGTGCTGGATCGCCGTTTCGAAATCACCGATGTCATAAGTTGCTGCGACCGGAGCGCCGATTGTGCCTTCGGACAGCCATTTGGTGAGCTCGCCGTAGGTGTCACTGATTACTTTGGGGTGGGTCTGGCCAAACCATGAGGCAAGCCAAAAACCGCGCAGGAACAAGCCGCGAAAGACAAGATCATGCGACGACAAGCGCGGAGCCTGACCCGACAATAAACCGTAGGTGACGACGGTGCCGCCATCTTCGACGCGCGCACCCAACCGTTCGGTCGCGGTGCCACCAATCGCATCAAAAGCCAGCTTGGCAAGCGGGGCGTCTGACTGGATAGATGCTTTGGAACCATCGTCGATCACGACGTGCGTCGCTCCGGCCGCACGGGCCTGTGCGGCTGCGGCATCGCTGCGAACAATGCTGAGAACATTTATACCCCGTTTAGCCGCGATCCGAATGACATTCTGGCCGACAGCAGAATTCGCCGCGTTCAGTACAACCCAATCTCCTGACTGCAGATCACATATATCCCTGAGCATAACTGAAGCCGTTGCAGGATTGGCTTTGAGCATGGCTGCTTGTTCCAGATCCGCATCTTTGGGCAGTTTGATGACCTGCTTTGCCGGAAGGGTCATGGTCTCGACCCAGCAACTGCCCGGCATCGGAATAACCAGATCTCCGACGTCAAACCCTTCAACGTCCGCACCTATCTCGGCGACACGGGCAACCGCCTCCGCGCCCGGAATAAATGCGTTTCGGGGTTTTACGCCATATTTGCTTTCCAACATTAACAAATCGGCGGGGTTTATGGTCATGGCGAGCAGATCAAGCCTCAATTGCCCCGCTTCAGGCGATTTTGGCTCTATCTTGATAAGCTTGGCATCCGTAAGTCCGTTTCCATTTGCTTGCACGGCTCTCATGGCGATATCCTCTTGGTTCAGGCTGTGATTGCCAACTGACAAACAACTGTTTGTTAAAATGCCCAGAATCTGTGTTATTCAAAAGACCTAATTTTGAGTATACTGGGTAAAATTGCTGAAAATCGCTCTTGAGGCGTGTTCCCGAAACGAGGAAATGACTGTTGCAGACAGAACTAGCTGGCAAGAAAAAGACCAAACCCGTCAAAAAGGGAAAGGTGAACCGCCGCGCAGAATTACTGCAGAAGGCAGGCGAGTTGATGGCCGACAAAGGCTATGAAGGCGCGTCAATGCGCAACATCGCTGATGCCGTCGGTATTTTACCGGGGTCTGTATATTATCATTTTGAGTCCAAAGAGGCGCTCTTTGAAGAATTGCATCGCAACATTGTTGCTGCGATGACCCAGCGTGTAAAAGACGCGGTTGCTGAATTCACCGACCCTTGGGACCGGCTGGAAGCCGCCGCATGCGCCCATATCGAAGGTTTGCTGGAAACCGGCAATCAGGTTGCGATCGTGTCCCCCGGATTTGCACGCCAACCCGAAGGTATCGAGAGTGTCGTGCGTGAAGAACGGCGGACCTATGAGGATATTTTCCGCATGTTACTTGACGCTTTGGATCTGCCCGAGGGGACAGATCGCACGCTGATGCGGCTGTCCTTGTTCGGTACGTTGAACTGGGCACCAGTCTGGTTCCAGCCGGGCGGCACATACAAGCCTTCGGACATCGCGCATCAGCATATCGGTGTGCTGCGCCGCGCCTATTCGGGCTGATACTGCCCTTTACGGCGTTTTTGAAGTAGCTTGAGACCCGATTTATCACCCAATGCGTTGAGATTCTGTGTTTCGGGCAGCGTCAGGTGACTCAGGTTTTTCCAAAACTGCATTAGGGTCACGGATATCACCCTGACCCGTATTCATCGCGTGCATTAATTCCGGTGCCTCATCCTGCACCATCAGATCGCAGAACAACGTCCGCTCATCGGCCATGATGCCCGCAGGATCAAAGCTGCGCCGCACCAGTCTTTTTGAATGTGCCACAGCACGTTCCGGCAAGGCAACCAGACGTGCGGCCATGTCATGCGCAGCCTCCAGAACCGGCCCCGGCGTGCAGACATTCACCATCCCGTTGGCAGCGGCTTCTTGCGGGGTAAATGTCGCACCAAGCAAGATGTATTCCAATGCTCTGGCGCGACCGACAAGGTCCGTTAGCCGTTGCGTTCCGCCCGCGCCCGGCAGCAAACCGATTTTGACTTCGGGCAAACCGATAGGGTAATCGCCCTGTTGTGCGAACCGCAGATCACAGGCCAGCGCCAGTTCGTATCCACCGCCCATCGCCGCACCATTGATCGCCGCGATGTATATTTTTCCGCTTGTCTCGATCTGGCGGAAACAGCGATGTAGATCAGGCTCGGGGACGGCGCGATCTGTGGAAAAGGCCAACCCGCGTTTGCGCATGGCATTCGATTGGTTTTCCAGCACGCGGGTGTCGTAGTGGCGAATGAAAAAACCCTCCTGCCCGCCTGTCATGATCACGACACGGCATGTATCATCGGCCTCAATCGCTGCCAGATGCTGCGTCAATGCGGTTTCGGTGCCTTGGTCCATGTACCCTTCGGGCGGGTTTTCAAAGGTCAGTGTGACCACCGGACCTTTTTGGCTGCGTGTGATTGTACCTGTGTCTGGCCCGCTCATGTTGAACCCTTTCTCAGTTCGGATTTACTGTCCCGCAAATCCAGAACCCCATCCGCTGTGCGCGGGTCTTGGCCCGTTTCAAACAGGCGGTGTTTCTGAATTTTCTGCGTCCCCGTGACCGGCAAATCTGCGCGGAACTGTAGCCATGCCGGGACTTTGTAATAGGCAACGCGTTCGCTGCAAAACGTCAGAATGTACTGCGCTGTCTTGGCAGTCGGGGCATAGCCTTCCGCCAGCACAAGACAGGCCATCACCTCTTCGTCGCGCATCTCATCTCGGACGGATAGAACCGCGACCTGATCCACGCCGGGGTGGTCAATCAATGCATCCTCGACCTCGGCTGCCGAGATGTTTTCACCAGACCGCCGGATCATATTCTTGGAGCGTTCGCAGAAATGGAACATGCCGCTTGCGTCGCGCATCACCACATCGCCCGTATGGAACCACCCACTGCGCCAAGCCTCGCGGGTCGCATCCTCGTTCTTGAGGTATTCCTTGAAAAACCCCGCGCGCGGATCGTCACCGGGTGCGCGCACAACCAACTCGCCTTGCGTCCCATCGGGGACAGGCAGTCCTGCGTCATCAACGACACGCGCGTCCAAATGACCCTCCATCGCGCGGCCAAATGCGCGGGTATCGACAAGCCGAGGCTCAGCGCAGGCAGCAAGGAAACGACCGGTTTCCGTCATACCCCAAACCTCGATCATCGGCACGCCAAACCGCTTTTCAAACGCGGCATGCAAGGCAGGGTCAATCCCCGCACCCAGCCCAAAGCGCAGCTCTGACTTAATATCCTGCGTTGATTTGGGCGCTGCCATCAGTACAGGGGGAATAATGCCAAGATAATGAAACGCAGTTGCGCGGGTTTGTGCCAGATCATCCCACCACGTAGAGGCATGAAACCGGTCGGGTACAATCAGGCAGACCCCTGTCAACAGCGCGGTCGTCACTGTGTTTATCCCTGCGTTTACATGGAAAAACGGCAAAGGCAGGTAAATCCGTTCAACGCCTTCTCTCAATGTCAGCGCGCCACCGTGGGCGGCATAACAACGCCCCACTGCAAAAGCGTACGCGTTGTCGATCACGGCCCCCTTGGGACGCGCGGTTGTGCCCGATGTATAAATCAACGCGATTTCGCTCTTGAGCGACGGATGCGTGCGCCCTGCCGGACGCGATGCAGACGGGGGTGAAAACTGCGCAGGATCGCTGGTGTCATCCCACGCCGCCTGTGCCAGATCCGGTTTCACCTCGGACAGTTTCGCGCTGTTCCAAGGCAAGGCAACCGCCATGTCCACTTCGGAATGGTCCAGCAGATATTCCAGTTCATGGCTCAGGTAGTAAGGATTCACCGGCACCTGCGACACGCCAAGCGCGTTCAGCGCCAGAAAATGCAGGATATGACCCGGATGATTGTCGAGCGCGAGGGCAATCCTGTGCCCCGGCCCCCAACCCGCAGAACGATAGCGGTCCGACAATACCTCTACATCGGACAGCATCTGACCAAAGGTAATCTCGTGGCCCTCCGGCAGATAGGGCCTGTCGGCGCGCGGCGGGATGCACAAAAATGCACCACCCGGAAACCGCGCTGCCGCATGTTTCAAGGCGTCAAAGACGGTGTCCATCACACCCGCTCCACCAACATGGCCATGCCTTGGCCCGCGCCAAGACACATCGACAGAATGGCGCGCTTGCCACCCGTTTCCTCAAGATGCTGCAAAGCGGTAATGCACATGCGCACCCCCGTAACACCCGGCGGATGGCCAAGGCTGATGCCGCCGCCATAGGCATTGTGCAGATCACGCGGAATACCAAGCTGCGTCTCCGCATGAACGTTCACCGCGGCAAAAGCTTCGTTGATTTCAAAGTAGTCGATATCCGTGAGCGACAGGCCGGTCTTGTCCAACAGCGCCTTGATCGCGGGCACCGGACCATGGCCCATGATGCGGGCAGGCACGCCTACAACGGTCCAATCAACAATCCTAGCCCTTGGCTGCGCTCCCGCCTTTTCCAGCGCCGACCGCTCGCCGACCAGAACGAAACCAGCGGCGTCGTTGACGGTCGATGCGTTGCCAGCGGTGACACGGCCCCCTTCGCGGAAACTTGGCCGCAGCCGCGCCAGCTTTTCTGCTGTGGCATCACTGCGCGGGCATTCGTCAGTATCAAAAACTGTCACACCCGTCTTTTGCCTGATTTCAACCGGCATGATCTGTTTGGCCAGAAAACCAGACTTTTGCGCCGCAATCGCGCGGCTCTGGCTCATCACGCCCCAGGCATCCATTGAATCCCGGGTTAACTGATAGTCATCGGCAAGGTTTTCTGCCGTCTCGCCCATGTACTCGTTTGAGAACGGGCAACGATAGGCCCAATCCAGCATATCTTGCAACTCTGTCGGGCCGCGTTTGACCCCGCCCCGCAAGGTGGTGACGACATGTGGCGCGCGCGAATAGCTTTCGGCCCCCCCCGCCAGCGAGATTGACGAATGGCCCGAATCAACCTGCTGATGCGCCGACAGGATCGCCTGCAATCCCGACGCGCAGGCCCGCACAACATTCAACGCACCCGCGCTTTCCGGTATGCCTGATTTGATACCGACCACGCGTGCCGAAAACAGGCTGTCACGGTCAGAAGGCACCGTTGTGGTAAAGACAAGGTGATCGACCTTGTCGGGCTGAACACCCGCACTGCGCAAACAGCCAGCGGCGGTTTGCCCCGCCAGTTCTGTCATTTCTATGCCGGAAAGGGCGCCGCCAAACGCGCCCAATGGTGTCCGCAGACCACCGGCAATCACGATATCTTTCATCTGTATTCCTCCCTGCCCGCCCCCGTTGGAAGGGGCCGTTCCACGTCTCGACGCTAACACCAAACAACTGTTTGCTCAATACAACATTCTGGCATAGAATTAGTTGCATAGGTGGACCCGAACAGCCAAGGAGACGCGCCATGCAAACGGATAATTCTGACCCTCCTATTGTCTATGATCCCGGCGATCCTGCGACCATGGCCAACCCTTTCGAGATATACGACCAACTGCGCAAACATGATCCTGTGCACTGGAGCCCTGCGTTGAACTCATGGGTGATCACGCGCTATCAGGACGTGCGCGCGGTGCTGACCGGACAGGACATGACCGTCGACCGCCTGACGCCCTTTTATGAAAAGCTGCCCCCCAAAGAGGCCGAAGTCCTGCGCGAGATCGTTCACTATCTCAACCTGTGGCTCGCGTTTCAGGATCCGCCCAGCCACACACGGCTGCGCCGCATGATGCGCACCGCATTTGCAACACCGCTGATCCACGAGATGCGCCCCGATATCGAGGCCATCGTCGATCATGTCATCGACACATTGGACGGGCGCGACGATATCGACTTTATCGCCGATTTTGCGCTTTTGGTGCCTGCCTACGTCATCATGGACATGCTGAACGTACCCCGCGACATGCTGGGCGATTTCAAACGCTGGTCTGATGATATGGCAACTTTCATTGGCGGCGCGCGCAACGTTGGCGACAAATACAATCGCGCCGCGCGCGGTTGTAATGCCATGGCCGGCTACTTCCGGACCATTCTGGAAAATCACCGCGCCAACCCTGTGCCGGGGTTCCTGAACGATATGGTCAACAGCGGCGAAGGCGATGACAAGCTAAGCGATGACGAGTTGATCGCCACTTTTATCCTGATCCTTTTTGCAGGCCACGAGACAACGACCAACCTGATCGGCACTTCGCTGCTGGGGCTGTTGCAACATCCCGATCAAATGGCCCTGTTCAAATCCGACCCGAATGTCACCGACAGCGCGGTTGAGGAATTTTTGCGCTATGACGGGCCCACCAATGCCTTGGTGCGCAATGTTGCCAAGGAACATACCCTGCACGGACGCACATTGAAAAAGGGCCAGCGGGTGTTTTTGATGATGAATTCGGCCAACCGCGATCCGGCGGTGTTTGACGCGCCGAACCGCTTTGACATTACCCGCAGTCCGAACCGCCATCTGACGTTCGGCCAAGGGGTCCACACCTGTCTTGGCCTGCAACTGGCCCGCGAAGAGGGTCGCATCGCAGTCCGACGGTTTATCGAGCGTTATCCGGATGTGACCTTCGCAGGACCGGACAGTTTTGACTATATTGACGCAATGGTGCCGCGCGGGCTCAAACGGTTCGACGTGCGCCTGCGCCCCTGACACCCTCAATACAAAGGAAACCAGATGAAAGATGTATATATCATCGGCACCGGCTGTACCGCCTTTGGCAAACGCCCCGGCGACAGTTTCAAAGACCTGACCCGCGAGGTCTATCTGGATGTGCTGCGCGATGCAGGGCTGGAAAACGGTAACGACATCGACATGGCGTGGTTCGGCAATTGCGGCATGGGCACCTTTGGCCAGCGCAATATTCGTGGGCAGGTCTGCTTCACGCCTTTGGTGCGCGAGGGATTATTTCCCGAACGTGTCGGTATGATCAATGTCGAAGGCGGCTGTGCCACCGCATCCATGGCGCTGAATGGCGCGTGGAAAGACGTGCTTTCGGGGCAGGCACAAGTATCATTGGCCATTGGCGTGGAAAAGACCTTCGTCCAAGGCGATGCGGCGGGCACCCAAGAGATTTTCGACGGTGGGATTGACCAGCTTGATCCCGAAGAATGGCACGCCTATTACGCCAAGCGCGGCGAAGAAGCGGGCAAGCCGTTCGATGCCAAAGCAGGCGGTGGCACGGTGTTCATGGACACCTACGCAATGCAGGCGGCATGGCACATGAAAACCCACGGCACGACCCAGCGCCAGATCGCGATTGCAGCATCCAAAAACCACCACCACGGATCGCTGAACCCCAAGGCGCAGTACCAATTCGAATGTTCCGTGGATGAGGTGCTGGCCGACCGCCCCGTGTCCTTCCCGCTCACCCGCGCAATGTGCGCGCCCATCGGGGATGGTGCGGCGGCGGCACTGGTCTGTTCTGAGGATTATCTGCGCGCGCAGCCCAAAGCCGTACAGGAACGCGCGGTCAAAATACGCGCCTCTGCCCTTTCGGGCGGCAAATACCGCGAACCCTCAGAGCCGAGCCTGTCGCGCATTGCCGCGCAAAAGGCATATGCGGCGGCGGGGCTGTCCCCGGACGACATCGACATTGTCGAAGTACATGACGCCAGCGCGTTCAGCGAAATCTATCAAGCCGAGATGCTGGGCTTTGCCCAAGACGGCAAGGGCGGTGCCTATATCGAAAGCGGCGCTACCGCGCTTGGTGGCGCCCGGCCCATCAACCTGTCGGGCGGTCTGGTGTCCAAAGGGCACCCCGTTGGTGCCACCGGTCTGTCAATGATCCACGAACTGGCCGTGCAACTGCGCGGTGAGGCAGGTCCGCGTCAGGCCAAAAACGCACGCATTGCCATGGCCGAAAACGGTGGCGGTGTCATTGGTTTTGATGAGGCCGCATGTTCTGTTGTGATCCTTGAAGGCGCGGGATAATCCCCGCGCCCCAGATTTTACCTGAACAGATAGTCCGGCAGGCCCGTTGCCAAAATTGGGAACGCAGCCACCAGCCCAAGACCCAGCAGTTGCAACCCGATAAACGGGATCACCCCTTGATAGATCTGCGTCGTCTGGACCTCGGGCGGCGCGACACCGCGTAGGAAAAACAGCGCAAATCCAAAGGGTGGCGTCAGGAACGAGGTCTGCAAATTGATCCCGATCATCACGCCCAACCACACCGGGTCCGCGCCCATGCCAATCAGCACAGGGCCGACAATCGGCACCATGATAAAAATGATCTCGAGGAAATCGAGAAAGAACCCCATCACGAACATCATCAGCATGACAAAGATCATTGCCCCTGTCAGACCACCGGGCAGGCTGTTCAGAAACCGGTGCACTGTCTCTTCCCCGCCCAATCCACGGAACGTCAGCGCAAACAGGCTGGCCCCGACGAGGATGGCAAAAATCATGCCCGAAATGCGCGTGGTGCTATGCACAACCTGCGTCAGGACGCCCTGCCGCCATGTGAAAAATACCGACATGACCACCGCAATAGTGACCATCCCGACCAACACATAAGAGACCCAAAGGACCACCTGCTCGGTTCCAGAAAAATCGGTGCGGGCGACCAGCAAATCGAAATATCCGTTTATCACGATCAGCGCGATGGCCGACGCGCCCCCCAGCAAAAGCCAGGTCCGTTGGTCGGGGCGGGCGCGCAAACCGGCCAGCACAGTGGCGCCAACCGCACCCACGCCGGCGGCTTCGGTCGGCGTTGCAATCCCTGCAAGGATCGACCCCAACACCGCCACAATCAGCACAACCGGTGCCATCAAGCCATTGATCAACAGCTGCCGGCGCTCTGCCGCGCTCATCTGCAATTCTTCAATGTCGGTTTCAATCGCGGGTGCGGCACTTGGCTGCCACCACGCGATCAGCATCACATAACAAAGATAAAGCCCGACCAACATCAGTCCCGGGATAAGGGAGCCCGCGAACAAGTCGCCCACGCCCACAGATTTACCCGCAAAATTGCCCGCCGCCAGATTGGCCTGCTGGTTGGCATAGGTCAGAATGTCGCCCAGAAACACCAAAACAATAGAGGGCGGGATCACCTGCCCCAACGTGCCCGAGGCACAGATGACCCCGGTCGCCAGCTTGGGATCATAGCCCGCGCGCAACATCACCGGCAGCGCGATCAGGCCCATCGTCACAACCGTCGCCCCCACAATACCGGTTGCCGCGGCCATCAACATGCCCACCATAACAACCGAAATCGCAAGCCCGCCGCGCACTTTGTAAAACAGCTTGGCCATCGACAGCAGCAGGTCTTCGGCCACCTTGGATTTCTCCAGCATCAAGCCCATGAAGATAAACAAAGGTGCCGCCATAAGCACCTCGTTCGACATGACCGAGAACATCCGCTGCGGCAGGAAATTCAACTGCCTGAGCTGAAAAATACCGACCATGTCGCCAATGACCGCAAAGGCCAGCGCTACACCGGCCAGCGTGAAGGCAACCGGAAAACCGAACAGGATCAAGCCAAAGGCCGCGACGAACATCAACAGTTCGACATACTCGTTAAGAAACATCAGGCTTGTTCCCTTTGGGGACCGAATTTTGTCTGCATCGGGGTACCGTGGATCAGGATGTGAACCTTGCGCAGAACGAATGAAACGCCCTGCACCGCCAGCACCACCGCGAACACCAGAATGAAGGTTTTCAGCAAATACAGATAATCGAGCCCCGCGACCTCGTTTGAGGTTTCGCGCAGCTTCCACGACCGCGACACATAAGGCAACCCCTTGCTCCATATGATGAACAGAACGGGAAACATGAAAAACACAGCGCCGAACAGATCAACCAGCGCCTTGTTACGTTCCGACATCGCGCCATAGAAAATATCAACGCGCACGTGTTCGTTATGCAGCAATGTCCATCCGGCAGACCCTGCCAGCAGGATTGCAAAGGCATACACAATGGTTTCGATCATCGCGACATTGCTGATCCCGTAAACATAGCGCAGCACGACCGTTGTGAACGACATCAACACCATGAACAGGGCAAGCCACGAGATCATCCTGCCGAAATACTCCGTCAGACCGTCCAGAAAATCGACGACGATGCGCATACCTGCCTCCCTTCAAATCGCGACGTTCCCGTCGCAGGATCGGCGGCCATCGCAACAGCCGCCGACATTCTTTTTTCAATGGATTTAGTGCCCTGCGTCAAAGGCAATCTTGCGCGCGTGGTACAAAGGCAGGTCAACCAGCACCGAATATTCAACCGCCTCGTCACGGTAGGCTTTCCAGCTTGCGTAAATCTCGGCTGCGTCATCATCAATGTCCGCCAGTTCCGCAACGACGATCTCGGATTGCTCTGCAAGCGCCTTGATCACATCATCCGGGTAATTGCGCACTTCGACACCGTCCGCGCGCAATTTCTGCATGGCTTTGGCATTGTAGAAAGGCCATTCACCGATGTTGATGGAATTGGCCGATTGCACCGCGTGCTGCATGATCTTTTTCTGATGTGGCGTCAGTTCGTCGAACAGGTCGGCGTTGATCCCGATCTCGCCCGCGCTGTTCACTTCCTGCCAACCCGGCGTGTAGTAATACTTGGCGTGCTGCTGGAAACCATTGGCACTGTCGAGCCATGCACAACACAGCTCTGTTGCGTCAATCGCGCCCGATTGCAACGACGTGAAAATCTCCTGCGGGGGGATCATCACGGCACTGGCACCGACGCGGCGCATCACTTCGCCCGCAATGCCGGAACTGCGCATCTTGATGCCCTGGAAATCATTCAATGAGTTGATTTCCTTGTTGAACCAACCGGCCATCTGCGCGCCCGTGTGACCGCATGTGAAAGCCTGCAAGTTGAACTTGTCGCGGTAGACCCGGTTCTGCAATTCCTGACCGCCACCAAAATACATCCATGCACAATGCTCAGCCGGGTTCAGGCCGAACGGCACAAGGCCAAAAAACGTAACGGCCTGCCATTTACCTGCCAAAAACATCGGTGACGCGTGATAGCAATCAGCGGTGCCTTGACCCACGGCATCGAACACCTCGAACGCACCAACAAGCTCGCCTGCGGCATTCACCTTTACGGTGATTTGCCCATCGGTCAGTTCCTCGACATATTTGCCAAAGTTGTACGCGATGGACGCAAGACCCGGAAAATTGTGCGGCCATGCCATGACCATAGAAAGCTCGCGCTTGCCTTGTGCATAAGCGGGTGCTGCCAACATGGCCCCGCCTGCAACTGCCACACCTGTTTTAGCTGTTTCCTTAAAAAACCCACGGCGATTGATCTTCATGATTTCTTCTCCCCTGATAAATGTCAGCCCCTTTGAAAAGGCCGTGCCGGCAGCAAGGTCACCCTCCCGAATGCCTCTGACCCTTCAAGCAAGCCCATCAAACGGGCCCGGATGGAGACGTCAGAATTTACCAACCAAACACTTGTTTAAATTGACGCAGAAAAATCGCTATGGCAATAGTTATTACAAGCCGCGTGCCGGCAGGGGGTCCATCATGCCCCACACAGGCGCGCATGAAACGAGGCCAGTTGAAGAGGATCGCGCCATGCCAGACACCCGTCCCGCAGATGAAAAAGCCCCACCCGCAGGCATGAGCGAAGCGGAATGGCGCACCCGCATTGATCTGGCCGCCTGCTACCGGCTGATTGCGCATTTTGGCATGGATGATCTGATCTATAACCATGCCTCCGCCCGTGTGCCGGGACCGGACGAACATTTCCTTTTGAATCCCTTTGGCCTTCTCTACGAAGAGATCACGGCCTCCAACCTCGTCAAAGTCGATCTGGACGGCAATATTGTCTGTGACAGCGACGCGCGGATCAATCCCGCGGGTTTTGTGATCCATTCCTGCATCCACCGCGAACGCCCCGATATGGCCTGCGTGATCCACACCCACACAACGGCGGGCGCGGGCGTGTCAGCGCAAAAGGACGGGCTGCTACCGCTTAGCCAAACCGCTCTGCTTTACAAGGATTTGATCGGCTATCACGCTTTTGAAGGGCTTGCCCTGAACACCGAAGAGCAACAGCGCTTGCTGGCCGATCTAGGCTCCGAAAAGCAATTGCTGATCTTGCGCAACCACGGTTTGTTGTCCTGTGGGCGATCCATTCCCGAGGCGTTCATCATGTTGTTCTACCTTGAACAGGCTTGCCGCATTCAGATCGCCGCACAAGCATCGGGGCAAGTCAGCGCACCGCCAGCGGACGTACAGACCCTGACCCACCAACAAGCCATGCGCGGTTTTGGTGCGGCTTTGGGCAGCATGGAATTTACGGCCCTGAAACGCAGGCTTGACCGCCTTGGGGCCGATTACGCGACTTAAGCCCCGACCTCTTGATCCAAAGCGCCGACATGCGGCTTGAGCATCGCATAACCGATGTCATGGATTGGCGTTTCGATGCTCAAACGGCGCGCCGTCTTGATCAGCCACCCAACGGTTGCATCCAACTCTAGCGGGCGACCGCGTTCAAGATCATCCAACATCGACGCGCGCGTACCCCGGTCCGCCGTTTCAGTCGAAAACAACAGGTTTCGCGCAACCAGATCATCTGCAAGCGCCACACCGCAAGCAGCAGCAACATCCGCAACCTCTTGCATCGCGCGACGGTACATTTCGCGGGTCTCCACCACGTCGATCCACCCGCCCAAAGACAGCCGTGTCATGCACGACACCAAATGAAACGGCGTGAGCATGACAAACTTGGCCCAAATCTCTGGCATTGGCTGGTCCAACAACACCATATCCAATCCCGCATCACGCCCCTTGGCCGCAAACGCCACACTCACGGGACATGGTGTTTCAGCGCCATCGAACGGGCCGAAAACAAACCGGTTTACCGCACCGGTATGGCGCACAATGCCGCGTTCCTGAACCACGGCAGGCACATATGTTACCCCTGCAAGGATACGGCTTGCGCCGAACATCTGCGCCAGCATTTCAACACCGAATAAACCGTTCTGAAAGCTCAGGATTTTGGTGTCATCCCCGACCATCGGCCGCATCATCTCAGCCGCCGCCGCAGTGTCCTGTCCTTTGACCGTGAACAGGATCAGATCAACTGGCCCGATCTCACTCGCATCATCTGATACAACCGCTGGCCGCGCGATAATCTGGCGTCCTTTGGTGAACAGATGCAGACCGTTTTTGCGGATCGCATCGCGCGTTTGCGCGCGCGCAAGCACCCGTATATCGCACCCGGCCTCTGACAAATATGCCGTCAGGAATCCCCCGATTGCACCCGCGCCGACCACACCAATCTTTAATGTCACGAAGCGCTGCCTTGTGACTTCGTCCAATCCCGTTTGATCTTTTTGGCCAGACTCCATTTGTGAACTTCGGTCGGCCCGTCATAAATGCGGAACGCACGGATTTCGCGGAACACTTGTTCGACAATCGTATCTCCGGTCACACCCTGCCCGCCCATGCATTGCACACAGCGGTCTGCCACACGCATCAAAGCCTCTGACACCGCGACCTTGGCCATTGAGCTTTCAACAGTGCCGCGCGCGCCGGTGTCCAGAACATCAGCACACCAATAGACCATCAATTCAGCCTGTTTCAGGTCCATCATGTTCTCGGCCAACATGAACCCGACACCCTCGTGATCCACCAAAGGCTTGCCAAACGCATGCCGCCGGTTGGTGTAATCCACGGCGATTTCATGCGCGCGAATGCAGGCGCCCAGCCAGCGCATACAATGGCTTAGCCGCGCAGGTGCAAGACGCACTTGCGCGTATTTGAACCCCTCACCCGCCGCGCCCAGCATCTGATCGGCAGGCAGACGCAGGTTGTCGATGTTCACAACCGCATGACCACCCGGCATTGAACTGTCGATAGTATCCATCACCCGTTCAATGCGCACCGCCGGGTGGGGCAGATCGACAAGGAACATGCAGGCTCCCTCATCCGCTTTCGCCATGATGATACCCATGCCAGCACCGTCTGCGCCGGTGATGTAAGTCTTGCGCCCGTTGATCACCCAGTGATTGCCATCAAGCTGACAAGTGGTCTGCATCATCGACGGATCAGACCCCGCGCCCCCGTCTTCGGCAGGTTCGGTCATAAAAAACGCGGACCGGATTTCGCCCGTGGTCATCCTTGGCAAGAACCGTTCTTTCAACTCTGGTGAAGCAACCTTACCCAACAAGAACATGTTGCCCTCATCAGGGGCGCAGGTGTGAACCGCAAGCGGGCCAAGCGGCGACAGGCCCGAGCGGATCAGCACCGCTGCCGTCTCGCGTTGGGTCAGGTGGCCGCCATCCTCCAGTATATGTGGTGTCATCAAATCAGCGGCACGCGCCAGCACTTTCAACTCCAGCGACAAGGCTTCCGATGGGCCATGCGCCCCTTGGCGCGGATCACGCTCGAATGGCACGACTTTGTCGCGCACAAAGGTTTCGACCCGATCCGCAATATCAAGCGCGCGGTCGGAAATACCGCGCCGTTCCATCTGAAAACTCATTCTAACACCATCCTGTTTGTGCCGCAGGTCTCGCGACGTTCACCCTGCCATATCTTTCCAATAAGGCGCGCGCAGGTCTTTCTTGATAACTTTGCCCAATGCATTGCGCGGAAATGCATCGCGCAACTCTACACCGACCAACCGCTGCGTCTTGGCCAGTCGCGCATTCGCCCATTCCTTGATCTCATCTGCATCCGCATTGCGCCCGCTTGCAGGGATTACCAACGCCAAACAGCTTTCGCCCCATTTTTCATGCGGAACGCCAATGACAGTCACGTCCATCACGTCAGGATGCTCGCCCACGATCGCTTCGACATCTGCCGGAAAAACATTGAACCCGCCTGATATGACCATGTCCTTCTTGCGGTCCAGAATCTTGAGGAAACCATCCGCGTCCAGCATGCCGATGTCGCCTGATCGAATAAAGGTCCGGCCCCGCTCGTCGCGCCAGATCGTCTCGGCCGTCTGTGCCGCCCGTTTGTGATATTGTTGCATGATGCCTGCCCCATAGCCCGCGATCTCGCCCGCCTCGCCTGCTGGCATCTCGTTGCCTGCATCGTCCAGAATGCGCACTTCAAAACCAATCACAGGCGTGCCGACCGTATCAAACTTTTCTGCGTGCTGGTGGGGCTTCAACATCGCAGCAAACCCTTCAGAGTATCCGTAAAGCTCATACAGATCCGGCGAAATCCGCTCAATCACCTCGCGCTTGGTCGCCCGCCTCAGCGGAGAGCCCGCAGAAAGCACCGCGCGCAGGCTTGTCAGATCGGCGGCGTCCAGTTCTGGCCGTTCCAGCACCATCAGATATTGTGCAGGCACCATGAAAGTATGGGTGATTTTATGGTCCTCGACGATCTTGAGAAACCCGACCGCATCAAAAGCAGGCATGACATGCAATGTGCCGCCCGCAAACAATACCGGCAACATCATCAACCATGTGCCATTTGAATACAGCGGCGTGGTGGCCAATGCCCGACTGTCTGACCCGAACCCCATTTCGACCGCATTGGAAAACGCCCAGTGCAGCCGCGCGCGGTGGGTTTGGACAATCCCCTTTGGCAAGCCCGTCGTGCCTGATGAATAGATGATGTTGAACGTGTCCGTCAGCGCATGGCGCACGTCGGGGACAACGGGCGATCCATCGCGCTGAATTGTACTTAATGGATGCCAACCATCTCCCTCAAACCCATGCGCGACCCAGTTGGTAATGGACGGCAGTGCGGGACGTACGGGATCGACCCGCGCCCGAAAGTCATCCGACACAAAAGCCGCAACCGCATCACAATCCGCCAGCAGGCTTTCCAGCTGCTCTGCCGTCAAAAGCCCCGACAGCGGCACAACACAGCCCCCTGCCCTAACAGCACCAAAAACGGCCTCCAGCATGTCGGCAGAATTACCCATCATCACCGCAACCTTGTCGCCCTTTTGCAGGCCCGCCGCGATCAGGTGGTTCGCAATCCGGTTGATGTTGCCGACAAAATCGCCCCAGCTGCGCGATTGATCGCCGCAAACCACTGCATCCTTTGCAGGAAAGTGCCGCGCATGCGTCGCAAAAAGGTCCGGCAAATAGACCTGCGGATCGTCAAGTTCATCCATTATTGCGGTGTTGGCCATAGCGGCATCCTCCGTTCCCGTTGATCATATTCCGTCACACTCAAAACACTGCAATCCAACGGGTTACGGCCCCTTCCATCTCCTCTGCTTTCGGTCGGTAGAGCGCCAATCAGCACCACTATTGCCCGCAAGATATCAACGCACAGGAACACATTTGCCAGTTTTTTGAACAACTGTTTGTTTGATACAATAGCATGCGTATTTTTTGTGGCAAACAGGTTTCACACCGGTCAAGTGATCGCACGCAAGGGGCTACGTCCTTACATGTCGGCATCACTCACGTCCCGCAAAAAGCACGCGCCTGATCGTTCGACCCACAAACGCCCAACACCCCAAGCGACACTCAGCCGGTGCCGCGCACCGGGCGGTCGTTCTCGATGTTGAATTTCATCCCGTCCAGCAGTTCCTCCAGATCAGGGCGCGCGGCGGGACCATTGGAAATATCCACCAACATCAATTCCCCGTTCGGCCTGATCGCGAACATGCCCGGCTCCGCGAACCGCGCGGTGGTCTCGGCCTCCGACAGCGGATCAGAGACATAAAGGCCAAGCGCATGCATCTGGTGCTCGGTCATGCCGTAGCACAGATCAAAATCCCAACCGAATTCCGCCATATCGGCCTGCGCTTTCTCAAGCGGATCGGCGGACACCACGGTCACATCCATCACCTCTGTCCACGCAGGCAAGACCGCATTCAGCTTGTTCAGGAACCGCTTGCAGCGCGGGCAATGACGGCCCCGATAGACAAACAACACCGACCACCGATCGCGCGCGCCGCCAATGCTGCGGTGTCCGCCCTTTATATGGGGGAATTGAGTGGGCTCGACGGGCACGCCGACGCGGGGTTTTGCAGATGTCATAATACTGGGCCTTTTTGTGTGTGGTTGCGCCTACGCTAGGCCCTGATCACGCAAATGGAAACCATGCGCAGACCACGCAAACGTGAACCCCTTTTTTCAGCCGGCAAAAACCAACTGCACCTTCATCGCTGCACTGCGGTCGCCCGCGGTCTCGAACGCGGTCTGTGCCTCGGTAATGTCAAAACTATGGGTAATCAGCGGATCGACCTTGATCAACCCCGCCTGCATCAACTGCACCGCTGTCGCAAATTCGGGATGAAACCTGAACGATCCCTTTAGCGTGATTTCCTTGGCCGTCATTGCCTGCATCGGCACGGTCATGTCGCCGCCCAGACCCAGTTGCACCAATATCCCGCCGGGCCGCAACACTGTCACGCCAGAGGCCAAGGCCGCCGCCGCACCAGAACATTCCAGATGCACATCGACCTGCCCCTTGCCCACCTGATAGGGCTTTAGCGCCTCTGCATCCGATCCTGTGTTCAACCCCACATCCGCACCGCAGGTCCGCGCCATCGCCAACGTATAATCCGACAGGTCGGTCGCAATGATCTGCGCGGCCCCTGCCCTGCGCGCGGCCAGAATACCAAGACAGCCAATCGGGCCACACCCCGTTACCAAAACCGTCTTGCCGACCAGGTCACCGGCCTGCCGCACCGCGTGCAAACACACTGCCAGCGGTTCGGCCATCGCCGCCTGCCCTGCCGTCAAACCGTCGGCGGGCACACATTGGCTGGCATCCGCGACCAGCACCTGTTGAAATGCGCCCTGAATATGGGGAAACGGCATCGCACTGCCGTAAAACCGCATGTTCAGACAATGGTTCTGCTGGCCGCGCAAACAGTATTCACAATTCTGACAAGGCCGCGAGGGCGATACCGCGACCAATTGCCCAACGATCAAACCTTCGACCCCCTGCCCCAAGGCGGTCACCTTGCCCGACACCTCATGGCCCAGAACCATCGGTTCTTTCAGTTGGATCGGACCAAACCCGCCATGGTTAAAATAGTGCAAATCTGACCCGCAAATTCCACCCGCCTGCATCTGCAACAGAACCTGTCCGGGACCGGGCTGCGGCACCGCGTGGTCTTCGATCCGCAAATCGCGGGCGGCGTGAATGACGATAGATCTATTTGGCGCGTTCATGGGGTTTCTCCGCTGTGCAACTGGGCGTATGATACCGGTAACATCATAACGCCGACAAAGGAATTCCGCCATGACCCTGCAAATGTTTGACCTCACAGGCCTGCGCGCCCTGATCACCGGATCAAGCCAGGGCATCGGCTTTGCGCTGGCGCGTGGTTTGGCAGGTGCTGGTGCTGAAATCGTGCTGAACGGCCGCGATGCGGGCAAATTGTCTGCGGCTGCCAAAGTGCTTGAGGATGAAGGCGCGACCGTTCACCAGCTGCCCTTTGACGCCACAGACCACCACGGCGTGCGCAAAGCCGTCGATGATTTCGAAGCCACCACAGGCCCCATCGACATCCTGATCAACAACGCTGGCATGCAGCACCGCACCGAACTGCAAGATTTTCCCCCTGAGGCGTTCGAGCGCCTGCTACAAACCAACGTCGCGTCGGTGTTTCACGTGGGCCAAGCCGTCGCGCGTCATATGATCGAACGCAAGCGCGGCAAGATCATCAACATCGCAAGCGTGCAAACCGCCCTCGCCCGCCCCGGCATCGCGCCCTATACGGCAACCAAAGGGGCCGTTGGCAACCTGACCAAGGGCATGGCAACCGATTGGGCGAAATACGGGTTGAACTGCAACGCCATCGCGCCGGGGTATTTTGATACGCCCCTGAACGCGGCCCTTGTCGCGGATCCTGAATTCAGCGGATGGTTGGCCAAACGCACCCCAGCGGGCCGCTGGGGCGAGGTCGACGAACTGGTGGGCGCCGCCGTGTTCCTAAGCTCGGCTGCGGCCAGTTTCGTCAATGGTCACATATTGTATGTGGACGGTGGCATCACTGCGTCGCTTTGACCCCTGCGGCGGGGTGAACCCCGCCCTACGGCTGCGCGAGCATCTTGGGGATGTTCTCGACAGCCGCTTGGCTGAGCGGACCAAAGCGCATCAGCATCTCGGTCTGATCGCTGTCGCTGGGGTCAAACCCAGCCATCAGATGGTTCACTGCATTCAAGCGACACGTTTCCATCCACGCCTTAAGCGGTGGCACTTTTGACCATGTCCCCTGATTGATGATCGCACGGCGCATCTGCGCCACGTATTCTGCGGGCGTATGGTGGAAATCCACAACCCGCGTACAGGCGCGGCGCACATCCTCATCCGGCACATTCGCTTCGAGAAACGCGATGACAGCAGCACTGAACAAAGGCTGGAAACATCGGATCATAAACAGGTTGATCGTATCCCCGTCAAAGATCGGGGGCGCGTCACACCCCAGCACAGCACCCCCACTCGCCGTGCAATCAATATAGAGCCTATTTGGCGTTGTAGAGACTGATCCGTTCTCCAAAACCAGCCTGTCCGCCTCAATCCCGGTCACACGCCCCTGACGCACAACGTCCCTCACAGAGCGCAGCAATTCCATCTCTGCCATCGAAGACGTCGCTGCGTGAAACTTGGTCGGCAGCACATCGCCGTCGGTACGGTGCCAGATTCCGACCTTTTCCATCTTGGCACAAAATTCATCAACCGTGGCACTGGTTGCCAGCGCTTCCAGTTCCCCTTGGAAAGACCCCATCGTCGTCATGAACTGCGACGGGTGGTTCAAGATGTTGTCACGGTTGAACAGCCAATAATCCGATGGCTTTACCCAAGAAATCTGATCTGCATCCGCCCCCTGACGCAGCAGCCAGACCACCGCATCCATCGCGGTTTTGCCGGCCCCGATGACGGTATAGGCTTCATGATCCGGAGCATGTCGCGGCAGATCGTTCGGCGGCACGCAAACCACACCGTCAGCTACCGCAAAGGGTCGCTTGTGCAGGGCTGGAATGCTTGCCAGATCACTTAGGGTGCCAGTGTTAACAAACTTTTTGGTAGTCTCGATCTCGGTCTCTTTACCGCTGATCAAGGACCGCACACGCCCTGCGCCTACGACCTCTGACATGGGCAGATATGTGACCCTGCCAGTGGGCAAATAGGTGTTTTCCATTAAGTCATGAAAATAATGCAGCACTTCGGATTTAGACGCCAATTCAAACGTCCCGGCGTCAACATTGTCGGCGGCAGTGCGTGGCCTGTTCATGGGCCGCGAGTTCACGCCGTAGAACGACGACGACTGGTGCAACCTCACAAATGAATAGGCGTCGTTCCAATGTCCGCCCGGTGCATCGCGGCGGTCCACAATTGCAACGGTTGCATCCGTCTCGCTTAGGATCACATCCAGAAACGACAGACCCGTCGCCCCTGCCCCACAAATCAGATAATCAACTTTCACGCCCAATGCTCCCCGCTGTTTGACCTCAACTTAGGTCAACGCAGGGCAAAACACATCAAGGTATTCACATCCCATCCAAAGTTACGCCCGTCACCCCATCGACGCATGCGCGCGCCGCAGCTTGTCCCAGTCAAACGTGACCCCGATACCCGGATCATCTGGCGCCACCGCACGCGCATTTTCAACGACCAAAGGTCGCGTGGTATATTCATCAATCGGGAAGCTATGCACCTCGATCAGGCCCGCATTGGGTTGCCCCGCCACAAGGCTGACGTGCAGTTCTTGCATCCCGTGACTACACACCGGCAGCCCGTGTTCGCGGGCCAGCGCCGCCACTTGCAGCCAACCGGTAATGCCCCCGCAGTTGGAGGCGTCGGGCTGAATGAACGAAAGCCCCGCATCGGCAAACGCGTATTCAAATTCGTGGATGGTGTGCAGGTTTTCGCCCATCGCCAGCGGCATGCCCGTGGCGGCGGCGATCTCACCATAGCCTTTGTAATTGTCGGGGATCGTCGGCTCTTCGAACCACAGCAGATCGAACGGTTCAAACGCGCGCGCCGCCGTGATGGCCTGCGGCACCGTCATCGAATAATTCGCATCCACCATAAACGCAACGTCCGGGCCGATCACCTCGCGGATCGTCTTGATCCGCGTCACATCATCGGCCAATTCAGGCTGTCCAATCTTGATCTTTACGCCATCAAAACCGCGCGCCAGATACCCTTCGGTCTGGCGGATCAGCTTGGGCAGCGAAAAGTTCAGATCAATCCCGCCGCAATACGCACCACAGGTATTCGACGCGCCCCCGGCCATCTGCCACAGCGCCCTGCCCTCGCTTTTGCCGCGCAAATCCCACAGCGCAATATCCACTGCAGAGATCGCAAAAGACGCGACACCGCCACGCGCCACGTAATGCACATGCCACTGCATCGCATCATACAGCGCCTCGACGTCTGTAGAATTCTGTCCAGTGATAAAGGGAGCTAGATCATAGTCGACCATCGCCAAAATCGCGCGCCCGCCCTTGCCGCCGGTATAGGTGTATCCCGTGCCCTCAGACCCGTCGTTCAGGCGGATGTTAACAGTGATCAATTCGAAATGCGTATGATCGCCGTGCTTGGCATCGGTCAGCACCTCGGCCAAGGGCACCTGAAAGAGTTGGGCGGTGACAGATTGGATTGTTGTATCGGTTGCGGGGGTCATAAGAACACTTTCGTTGGGTTCCAAATTGGTAACCGCAATCAGAAACCCTCACAAGAGGTTCAACAATAGTGTTTTTTATCAATTACTTGAAAGATTATATGCTTGAGGGAGGTGCCCCCAATGAAACAGGGGTTACCCATGGGTAACCCCTAACTTGTCCCGACACCGGTTACCCATGGGTAACCATGGCGACCTACAGATCGCGCACACGAGGTCCTGCCTCGCTGCGCAAAATCTCTTCAAATGCTTTGATCGCTTGTTCTAGCTGTCGCTTTGGAACCGACGCATAATCCACACCAGACACGATCCGGCACTCCCCTTGGCGCGCTGTAATCTTTGTGTCGCCTACGTGGAATTCAAACTTTTGCTTGGGTGCCTTCACCGGCTTCTTTGGTGCGGCGGATGGCGCTGCCACAAAAGACCGCAGCACTTCATTCTGCGCATCTGGTGTTGCGGCCGCACGCAACCGCTGTTTCAAATCTGTCGCGGCCCCCTCCTCTGCTTTCAACCGCCGCGCCGCGTCAACGCCGACATTGCGCGGCACGGATTTTGGCCATTGCAGATCATCACCCAAATACATCAGCAGGCTGACAAAACTGCGAATGTAAGACTTTTTGACCTTGTGCAGCGCCGCATAAAGCACCCCGACCAAAGCCTGCGGATCGCGTTCATCTACGCCCAGATCATCGGCGGCAGTGATTGCGACCTGCGCCATTTCGGCAAAGGTCAGATCCTCGCGCACGACGTTCTCTTCGACCATGTCGATGTACCGGCTCAGGCGGCGTTCCTCTGAACGTTCAACCCGCGCGATGATCGTGGCGAATGCATCATCCTGCGTTTCGGCAAACAATTGGGAAAGCGCTGTGAACCGCCGCCAGCCTTTCTTGACCTGCAAGCGGCCATCAGCCCCTTCATACAGTTCAACCGGCTCCTTCTGGCCGCGCGCGCGAATGGATGATTTCAGCTCTTCCATCTCGTCGGCGGCCGCAACGGCTTCTAGCTCCATCCGGTCGCGGGGCAGATCATCGGTGTGCACCTCGCTCAAAGACACGCGCGACAACACCAGACCGTCAGCTTGCGCAGAGCGATAGGTTTTTGCATCCTCAGCGTTCTGGCGGCGCTGCTCTACTTTGGCCTCGGTGCTCTCGGTCAGGCTTTCTGCGGTGTCGCGGATCGCGGCACCCATCGGGCCGACACTGCGGTTGCGCTGCGTCGGTGTGTCTGTCTCTACGGGGGCAAATCCGAACTTGTTTTTGTTGCTCATATCACTGCTCCTTTTTCGCGGCGTTTTCACGCCATGCGGTCAGCAAGGTTTCCTTGAACTCGCCGTAAGCCCGGTCAAAACTCTGGCGCGCACGTTTCCAGGTTTCGCGGGTCATCTGGCGGTAGTCCTGTTCATAGACGCTCATCTGAAAGCGCCCCGATTGTTCAACCGCGCGGGTCATTTCAATCGGATGGGCGCATACATCTGCGCCGAAAACGTTACGGAATGCGTCCATCATCGCACTGTGCAGCGGGTTGTTCACCTCAAACCGGGTCATCAGCAGTCGCACGTCAAGGAACTGTTTGGGCAAGCTGATACCGGCGTCAGCAGCGAGGGTCGCAAACCCGTCAGAGATATCCTCCATCGCGTCGCCAAGTTGGCCGAGATAGGAGGTGGTGCTGTCGTATTCCCAATAGCCGGGGCCGGAAGGGACATAGAGGATGTCAGCGGCAAAGGCCGCGTTCAGGGATTGGTAGCCGATGGCGGGCGGGCAGTCGAAAATGATCAGGTCGTATTGGTCGTCAGGCAATTCATCCAAGTAGCGCGCGACGCAGCCAAAGAACGTCCACGCCTTGTGCAGACCGCGATATTGCGCACTGGCGAATTCGACAAACGCCGCGTTGGCACAAGACGGGATAATGTCGATCGTGGGCCAACAGGTGGGTTGGATGAAATCCTGAATGCGCTGCGCTCCGATGCTTTGCACGTCATCGGGCAGTTCATCAGCGGCGGGGTAGGGGCAATCATCGGGATCGTCGTAGGTCGACATGATCCGGTCCGCCTCGCGACACAGATCGCGGCACATGATGCCCCAGACGGTGTTGCCCTCTTTGACGTCGTTCAGGCCCATCGAATGGGTCAGCGTCGCCTGCGGGTCAAAGTCGATACAAAGCACACGGTAGCCATCAAGGGCGGCGGCGTTTGCCAGATGTTGCGCCACGACAGTTTTGCCGACGCCACCTTTGAAGTTGCTAACTGCCACCCGCATCGCACGGCCCTTCGGGCGCTCGGGGGCCAACTTTTTGCCACGCAATTTCACACGGCGGCGCAACTCGTTTATCTCGGCAAGCGAGAACCAGCGCTGGCGGCCATCATCTTCGGTCTCGCCTTGGGGCAGGGATGGGTCGTCGGCCAGTTTGCGGCGCAGTGTGTCGGCGGGCACATCAAACATGAACTGACTGATTTCCCAGATAGAGAAGGGACGCAGCGCCTTGACCTCACCGGGGGAAAAGGTTGCTTTTCGCACTGCGGCCTGTTGCGTCAGGGAGCGGTCGTTCATGGCTTGCAGGTCGGAATGATCACGCATGTTTATACTCTTGTTTTATAGCCTCAGGTCTTGAATAACGGGATTTGACCATTTTCGCAAATTGCAACTTTGCATTATCACGTATTTGGTGTGATTCGACCCAAGAGCAGGAAATTGAGAGGAAGCGGCACAAAATCTGGGATCGCAAAGCAACGTCAGGCTCTGATATAGTGACGCCAAAGACCAGATATGGTGACAGCATTGGTGTCACCCCTCACCATTAAACCTCAAATATCTTTGAATTTCAGTATAAAAGACCAAATCCCGTTCTTTGATACTCGTTGACAAATTACGGGAACTCGCCTCAGATAAGAGCATCAACAGAATCGAACCCAATGCAGGTTTGGTCGCAGGATTGATGATCGAGGCAGGCTGAACCTTTTCAGCATACAAAGCAGGGCAGCAGTGGAACAGATAAAACACGTCGGTCCCCGTGCGGGTGCGTTGAAGTATGATTTGCTGACCGCACTCAGCGTCGCAGGGCTGCATGGACATCCAACAACACAGACCAGCCTGATGCGGCTGACGGCGCTGATCACGGCGCGGTACAATTGGCGCGTAGAAGAGGTGAGCATTGGCCATGCAGAGCTTGCGCGGCTTTGGGCAGTTAATGACCGCACGGTCAAGCGCGAGATGAAGCGGTTGTTGGAAATGGGCGTTTTGACCTGTGTTAGACCCGGTGTGCGGGGCAGGGTAGGGGCCTACAGGCTGAACTACCGCCGCATTTACGAGATGTCACAACCGGTGTGGGCGGCTGTCGGTCCCGATTTTGAGGACCGTATGATGGAAATGTCAGGTGCGCGCACGGTGGTGCAGGTAAATTTTCAGACGCCTGTGCCAAAACCTGCGTTGGTGACGGAAACGCCTGCGGGCACATGGGGTGCGGTGAGGCGGCGGCTGAAGGCCGAACATCCCGCCATATTCGAGAGCTGGTTTGCCAAGCTGGTGCAGGAGGCTTGCGGCGATCATACGCTGACATTACGCGCGCCCAATGGCTTTGTTTCGCGTTATATAGAGACACATTTCGCCACAAAGCTGGCCATGGCGGTAGATGCAGAGATGCCGACGCCAGACGGGGCACCGCGACACATTTCGCTGATCAGCACGCAACCATAACGCCGCGCGGTTTTCCCCGCTGCCTATGTATCCGATGAGCGAGGCGCATTCGGATATGTGGATTGTATGGCCAAGACCGCGCAGGGCAGGGGGCCAAGTGATCCTAAAGCGAGTTACGGCGTAGGCGGAATTCTCACAGCCATTGGCGGCTGATCTGGCACCGCTTATTCGGGGATGATGGCGCCACGATGTTGAACGACTTTGGCGGCTAATGTGTGACCTGCCATCAACGCCTGTGCTTGGGTTTGTCCCGACAGGAGCGCGGCAAGATAGCCGCCGTTAAAGCTGTCACCGGCGGCGGTGGTGTCGATAACCTTGGGCGCAGCGGGATAGCTTTGTGGGGTGGGCGTGCCGATGGAAATCGGGCCTTCGGATCCGCGTTTCAGCGCACCTTGGCCGCTGTGCATCTGGAAACGGGCGGTGACGGCACTGGCGGTTTCATCAAAAAGCACCATCTCGTCATCTATCGACGGCAGTGCGATGTCAGCGCGGGTCCACATCGCGCTGGTGATACTGCGCGCATGGTCTACGCTATTCCACAAGCGCGGGCGGTAGTTGCTGTCGTAGATCACCTGCAAGGGCGCGCTTTCAAGGTAGGCGATCAAGGCAAGCCGCACATCATGGGGCAGGATCGCCATTGAAATGCCAGAGATGTAGACCGCATCATAGTCCGCCAAGACGCTGAAATCATGGTCGGCAAAAAGTTGGCGTGCGGCGGCGGTCTCACGCCAATAGGTAAAGCTGCGCTCGCCCTCTGGGGTGGTTGTGATGGCGTACAGACCGGGGGAAGCGCCGACAATTTCGCGGATGGCGCGGGTGCCGACCCCTTGCGCCGCGATAAAGCTGCGGATGCGGGCAGAGAAGGGATCATCACCAAGACAGGTCAGGTAATCAACCTGCATATCCGGGGCGCTGCGGTGCAGGTAGATCGCGGTGTTCAGCGTGTCACCGGCAACGCCGACCTGGGCGTCGTCGTCCACAAGCGATAGTTCAATCATGGCCTCACCGATGCAGGCAATGCGGGTCATGCTTGTTCTCTTTTCCAGATGATAAGACCGGCGCACATGATGACGGCAGCACCCATGATGGTCCAGAAATCAGGCACTGTGCCGAACAGCAGATAGCCCCAGATCGTTACATAAATCAGGAAGGAATAGGTGAAGGGCATGAGCTGATTGGCGGTGCCAAAACGGTGTGCATTGGTCAATAATTGGTGGCCACCCCAGCCAAGAACGCCAAGCGAGATCAGGACTGCCACGCCCAGCGAGGATTCCGGTGGCACCCATGTCCACAGGGCAAAGGGCAGCAACAGAAACGTGCCGACAAGGCCCATATAGAACTGCATGGTTTCAACCGCTACGATGCCGGACAATTTGCGTGTCATCAGCGAATAGAACGCCAATGCGGTGGCGTTGTAGACGATCAACAGGACCGCCGGGTGGAAGGCGTTGCCGAAGGGGCGCACCACGATCAGAACACCGATGAATCCGAGGATGATAGCGCCCCACCGCCAGGGACCGACGCGTTCTTTTAGCAGGTAGATTGACAGGAAACAGACGATCACCGGGCTGGAAAACACGATGGCAGAGACGACCGTCAGCGGCAGGAAGCGCAGGGCGTAAAAGTTGCACAAAGTGGCTGAAATCAGCAGGACAGAGCGGCTGACCACTGCCCAGAGGTGATCGGTTTTGAAACGGTCTGCTGTGATGCCGCCGCGTGCGATCATGGCGGTCGAAATGATGAAATGACCAGCGTAGCGCATGAACGCCAGTTGGAACGCGCCGATGCCGGCCACCGCCAGCCATTTCGCGCCGGTGTCCACCATGGAAAACAGCAGCCACGCGCCCAGCATCATCAAAATGCCGAGGCGGGGCAGATCAGCGTTGGCTTGGGCGGTGACGGCCATTGGCTATTTCGCGAACCGTTTGACGTAGTAATCAACCATTTGGCCGACCATATCTTCGGCTTGGCCATTGTCGCGGGCTTCTGACAATGCGGTCAGGGTGCCTTTGCTCATCAAGCTGTCGACGCCGGCGTCTTCGGCCATTTTTGCGTAATATCCGACGTCTTTGGCTGCGTTCTTGATGGCGAATGCGATGGCGGTCGGGTCGTTGTCCACACCGTAGGCTTTGACGAAATCCATCATGCCCGAATGCAGGGGGCCTGCGGCCATGACTTTGTGCAATTCGGCGCGGTCGACGCCTGCGACGTCGGCCATTGCAAAGGCTTCGGCCATCGCGTTGGCGACGGTCATGCCAAAGAAGTTGTTGATCAGTTTGATGGTGTGGCCAGAGCCGATGTCACCGAGGTGAAAGACGTTTTCGCCCAAGTCTTTGAGCACCGGTTCGACCTTGTCGAAGGCGGCCTTGTCGCCGGATGCCATGATGTTCAGCAAACCGTCGACCGCATGCTGTGGCGTGCGGCCCAAAGGCGCGTCTAGGAAGGTGCCGCCGGCGGCTGCGACTTCTTTGGCCAATGTGCGCGATGAACCGGGCAGGGAAGTGCCAAAGTCGATCACCACCGCGCCGGGGCGCAGGCCCGCGATGACGCCATCGTCGCCGCGCATGCGGGCTTCAACGTGATCGGATGTGCCCATGCACAGCATCACGATGTCGCTGGCTTCAGCCACTGCCTTGGCGTTTGGTGCTTCTGTCGCACCGCGGGCGATGGCCTTGTCCAGATAGGTGCGGTCGCGGTTGCCAAGGACGGTCAACGGATAGTCGAGGTCCTGAAGACGGCCAACCATTGCGCCGCCCATGAGGCCAAGGCCGATAAATCCGATTGCTGGTTTGGTCATGATATGTGTCCTTTAATGTGGGTCTGTTGGGCGGTTTAGGGTCTAAGTTGTTGTTCAATTTTCCCCGCAACAGCGACGGTGCGCGCGGCGTCGGCGACGTCGATCAGAGGGCTGGCACCGTCCATAACGTCGATGAAATGATCCAGCTGCGCCTCTAGCGGGGTTCGGGTGTTTTGTGCTTTCTCAAGCGGGATCTGTGTCGCGGGTTTGCCCCATTCGGCGCCCTGCCACAAGGTCATGGACGGAAAACTGATCGCCCCTTTGGTGCCGGTGATCCACATCATGTCTTGGTATGTGGTGCCGATATTGGGGTTCTCGCCGGTGGCAGCCTCGAACCCCCAAGGGGAGGGGGCGGTGTCGGCAAAGCTGATCGTGCCGGTTGCGCCATTCTCGAACATCAGGGCGATGGCGCCGCTTTCAATCCGGTTGGTATCGCGCAGGGAGGCACCGCGCAGGGCGGTTGTTTGAGTGATTTCGCCGATGACGAAACGCAAAAGGTCGATGTCGTGGACAAGGTTGATCATCACGGGGCTGCCGCCGGCGGTGCGCCAGTTGCCGTCAAAATAGGCGTCAGGTTTGCGCATCGCCCAGATCAGGCTGGCGTTTACAATGGTCCCGATGATGCCGTCCGCGATGAGGGTTTTGAGCTGTTGAACACAAGCGTGGTAGCGGCGGTGATGGCCGACGAGGGAGGCGGTTTTCGTGCCTGTTAGGGTCTGTTGCAGACGGTTTGCATCCTCGAGCGTGCCCGCGACAGGTTTTTCGATGAGGATGTGCCAGCCGTTTTGGGCGGCCTCGATCCCGTGGTCGGCATGCAAGTGTGTGGGGGTGGCGATGATGGCCCCGTCTACGTGGTCCGTCACTTCGTTCAATCCAGCATATCGGGGGCCGTCGGTCTGGATGTCGGGGTTCGGGTCAACCAATCCGGCAAAGGTGCATCCCGTATGTGCCTGCACCGCCGCCACATGCCGGATGCCGATCAGGCCGCCACCAATGACGAGGATGCGTTTCACATCACTGCCCCGATTTGCCATGGGACGAATTCGTAATCGCCAAGGCCTTGGGCTTCGGATTTTGTTTGTTCGCCTGAGGCGACGCGCAGGAACATTTCGTAAATCTCGCGGCCTTTTTCTTCGACGCTCATGCCTTTTGACAGGATTTCACCGGCGTCGATGTCCATGTCTTCGTTCATGCGCAGCGCCATCTCTGTGTTGGTCGCGATTTTGACCGTGGGCGCTGGTTTAGAGCCGAAAGCAGAGCCGCGTCCGGTGGTGAAACACACCAGATTGCAGCCGCCCGCGATTTGGCCAGTGACGGAGGCGGGATCGTAGCCGGGGCTGTCCATGAAGGTGAAACCGGATGCGGTGACTTGCTCAGCGTATTTGTAGACGCCGGTAAGGGGGGATGTGCCGCCTTTGGCCGCAGCACCCAGCGATTTTTCCAAGATTGTGGTCAGGCCGCCCTGCTTGTTTCCCGGTGAAGGGTTGTTGTCCATCGAACCCTTGTTGCGGGCGGTGTAATCTGCCCACCATTTGATCAGGCCGATCAGTTTGTCGCCGGTGGCGCGGTTGACGGCGCGGCGGGTCAGCAGGTGTTCGGCACCGTAGATTTCGGGGGTTTCAGCGAGAACACCAGTGGCCCCTTGAGCGGTCAACAGATCGCAGGCGTAGCCAAGCGCAGGATTAGCTGTGACGCCGGACCATGCGTCCGACCCACCGCATTGCAGCGCGACCATCAATTCGGACGCGGGGCATGTCGTGCGAGTGGCCTGATTTGCGATGGGCAACATGGCGGAGATTTTGGCGATACCCATCTCTACAGTGCGGCGTAGACCCGCAACATTCTGGATGTTCATCGTTTGAAAGGTGGGGGATTGCTTGAGGCCGTATGCTTCGAGAAGCCAGTCGATCTGGTTCATTTCGCAGCCAAGGCCCACCATCAAAACGCCCGCGTGGTTGGGGTGTTTGGCATAGCCCCACATGACGCGCTGGAGGGCCTCGAAACCGTCACCATCACCGGCCATGCCGCAGCCTGTTCCGTGGACAAAAGCGGCAACGCCGTCGACGTTGGGATAGTCGGCAAGGATGGCGGGTGTGAAGTGGTCCGCGATCATCCGGGCGGCCGTGGCAGAGCAATTTACGGATGTCACGATTGCGATGTAGTTGCGCGTGCCGACGCGGCCGTTTTCGCGGCGGTAGCCCATGAATGTGTCGCGGGTTGTCGCAGGGGTAACGGGGCGCAGGTCGGTGCCGAATTCGTAAGCCATATCGGTATTGCGGAATTCGACGTTGTGGGTGTGGACATGATCACCGGGTGCGATGTCGGTCGCGGCATACCCGATAAGTTGCGCGTATTTGCGGACCTCGGCACCTTTGGGCATCGCGATGGTTGCGATTTTGTGGCCCGAAGGGATCAGCGCGGTGGTTATCACGTCCTCGATCGCAACGCCGACCTCTAGGGCACGGGTGGCAGTGACCACAGTATCAGCGCGGTCTAATCGTACGAAATCCATATCGGTCGCTTTCGGTATGTGGCTCTGTCAGGCGCAATAGGGTGCGTCAGAGGTCCAGCGGTGGATGTCTGTATGTGGTGCCGTTGCAAGACGCGTGCGGGTGTCTTCCCACATGGTTTTCCAGACGCGCCAGTCGCGCAGTTCGGTCTGGGGTTGGGCGCGGGATCGGGCGACGAAATCGGGGAAATGGCTGCGGCCCGTGGGTTGGCCGGTTTTGTTAAAGCGGATGTCAAATGACCAGCGGAACCCGTCGGTGGTGTTGGCCAGCGAGGCATGTGGTGTCAGCGGGTGGAAGAGCACCGCGCCGCCTGCCTTGACGGGCAAAGGGATCGCGTCGTCTGCGGTGATGAAACCGTCTGCAATGCCGGTTTGCTTGCGCGGGCAATGGGGCAGGATGGTCTGATCGGGTGTTTTTGGCTGCACCTGAAGGCAGCCGTTCTGGATGGTGGCATCGGTCACGGCGATCCAGCAGGTTACCATGTCGGTCTGGTCTGCGTCTTCCAAGGCGACAGCGCGGTCCTGATGCCAATCCGTCGCGGTGATATGGGCGCGGACCTCGTCCGAGGTCAAGACATTGGATGGGGGTTTCAGGCGGACATGCTGGATCGGATTGCTGGTCAGTTCCGGCCCAATAAGCTGTTCGACCACATCCAGCAACGGCTCTGCTGTCAACATATCGAATACCGCAGGTCCGAAATGGAACGGGGTGTCAGCCGTGATCTGATCGCCGGGCAAGGAGATGTCCATCGGCTGGAAATAGTCGCACCCTGCCTGATAGGCGGCCAGCAGTTTGCCCCAGAAATCCAGCCGGTCGGGATGGATTCGGACTCGTCCATCGGCGAACCAATCCGCATAAAGCGTGTTGATCACTGTGGCATATTCCATCCGCACGCGGCCCAGAATGGCAGCGGGGATCATGTCAGGCACCACAAGGTAGCCCTGGGTGTTGAACTGGTCGATCTGTTCTTGGGTCAGCATGGTCGGGGGTCTCTATAGTAGGATTGCGATGATATTCGGCCAGATCAGTAGCACGGAGAGCGCGATAAGTTGAATACCGATGAAGGGCAGGAAGCCTTTGAAGATATCCGTGAGGCTGATGTGGGGTGGTGCCACTGATTTGAGGTAGAAGGCAGCGGGGCCAAAAGGCGGCGACAGGAAGCTGACCTGCATGTTCATACAGAACACCACACCGAACCAGATCGCCACATGTGACGGATCAAGCTGACCGATGAAGCCGATTTCCTCGATCGGGAGGCGCAACACGATCGGCAGGAAGACGGGGATGATCAGCAGCACGATCCCGACCCAGTCCATGAAGGCGCCCATGAACAGCAGAATCAGCATCATGGTGAGGATCACGGCCATGGTTGGCAGGTCTTTGCCCACGATCAGGTCGGCCACGTACTGCGGGCCGCCCGCGATGGTATAGGCACCGGCGAGCGAGGCTGCACCGATGGTCACCCAGATGATCGTGCCGGTGGAGCGCAGGGTGCGCATCAGGCTTCCCCAGACCAATGCAAACGACCCTTCGCCGCGCATGATGGCGATGATCAGGACGGCAAATGCGCCCATGCCTGCGGCCTCGGTAATGCCGGTGATGCCGCCATAGATGGAGCCCATGACGACGCCGATGACGACGATGGGCGCGACAAGGCCCTTGCCCATGTCCCAACCGGTTTTGGAACGCTCTTTGCCGAAGACAAAGAAGATCAGGAGCAGGGCGACGACAACGATACCCGCAAGCCACGGCATGTGGGCCGCGGTGCCGAGGCGGGCGGGATCACCGTCACTGGCAGCATTAGAGCCGGAGAGTTCGAAGAACATCGCGCGAGCAAAGAGGAAGGTACAGAAACCAGCCGTGACGATAGACAGGAACGCGAGGAACAGCAGACGTTTCTCGCCGCGTGGCGGATCATTGGGGTCTTCTGGTGGCAGCGGCGCATCCTCTGGCCGGATGGCGGTGCGGATGATGATGTAGATGATGAAGAACGACGCCAGCATGAAACCGGGGACAAAGGACGCGGTAAAGAGGGCCTTGATCGAGGTTTCCGTGATCAGGCCGTAGATGATCAGAACGATGGACGGTGGGATCATCGTGCCCAGTGAACCGGAGGCACAGATCACACCGATGGCGAGGTTCTGGTTGTAGCCAAGGCGCAGCATCTGGGGCAGGGCGATCAGGCCCAAAAGGACGACTTCACCGCCGATGATGCCAGACATTGCGGCCATAATTACAGCCATGATTGAGGTCACGATGGCGATGCCGCCGCGTGTGCGCGAGAGCCAGACGTTGAGCGAGGAATACATGTCTTTGGCAATGCCGGAGCGTTCCAGCAAGGACGCCATGAAGATGAACAGCGGTATTGATATGAGGACGTAGTCCGTTAAGAGCCCGAATATTTTCTGTGCTAGAATATAGAGGGGTCCGGTGCCGGGCCTGCCCGTTAGAATACCGTCGCCAAAGGTGAAGGGGTTTGACAGGAGCGCAGGCTCGAACTTCATCACCAACACCAGAACGGCGAGGGAGGCGGAGGCAAAACCGAGCGGCATGCCGATGGCCAGAAGTGCGATTAACGCGAGCATCAAGACCAGTGAGATTGTTCCAATATCCATCAGTCTTGTCCTACTGCGCGTCTAAGGGCTGCAATTTCTTCTTCATCGGGTTCATCGGTGTGAATTTCGGGTTCCTTGTTCCAGTCCTCGATCAGGTTCAGCACGGCTTGGGCTGCGACAAGGCTGATCATGATAAGGACCATGGGCTGCAAGGTTGCCGGGATTGGCGGGTTAAAAGCGGAGCCATAAAGTTCCCATTTGTAGAGCTTGTTCACGAACACCTGTTTGTAGCTGCCGTAGACCAGCGCAAAGGCAAAGATCACAATGAGCAGCGTCGAAAAGCTGTCAAACGTGCGCTGCAGCCAGCGCGGCGCCATATCGTAGATCAGGAAGATGCGAATGTGACAGCGTTGCTGCATCGCGTAAAAACCGGAGACGAGAAAGACAAAGCTGGCGAACCAGAGGGTCATTTCATTGGCCCATTCGGTCGGACGCTCCATGATGTAGCGCATGAATACTTCATACAGCATCACGCAGGTCATGATGGCGATCATCATCATCGTGACACGGCCCATAAACATGGCGATGCGGTCGATGCGACTGTGATCGTCGTACTCCATGCCAGCCAGTTTGACGCCGCGCGCGCCCAAGACGGCAAGGATGGGCGTCAGGATCAGGGCCGCCATGTCAAGAATGTCGATGTGGCCGCCGAATATGCCACCCATGTTGGGGGTGACATCGGCGCGGATATAAATCGCTTCGACCTGACCGCGCAGGCTGTCGGATGTGTAAGGGATCCAGTCGAGCATAAAGGCTGGCAAGTGCCAGATCAGCCAAGCGGTTGTGCCGACAAAGGCGGTCGGGATCAGCCATTCAGCGATGCTGCCTTGGGTCTTTTGCATGATCGTCCCCTTTGCTTACGCGTCGATTGCGTAGTGTTTGATGAAGTCACGGTCAGGTTCTACGCCGATCCCCGGACCTGTCGGGATGGTAACGCGACCATTGTTGGTTTTGACCTGCGCTTGGATGTTGAGCGGGTCGGCCAGCAGGTTGTCGCGGAATTTGTTGTCTGTGGTGTCGAATTCCAGCATCGGCTCCCACGGGTGCAGACCACCGGGCAGGGGCGGCATCGCAGCAAGCAGTTGCAAGTTTGTGGCGACTGCAATCGCGCTGCCCCAGACGTGGTTAATCACGGGGGTGAAATGCGCGTGGCACAGGGCCAGAACGCGCAGGTATTCGGATATGCCACCCAGCGCGCAGACCTCTGGTTGGGCGATGTCGAGCCCGCGGTTCTCAAGAATGTTGCGCCAGCCCCAGCGGTTGAATTCAGCCTCGCCACCCGAGATGTTGACGCGCAAACCTGCGCGGAGTTCGCGGTAACCGTCGAGGTCTTCGGGCGCGATGGGTTCTTCGAACCAATAGGCGTCGAGTTCGTCCAATGCGCGGCCCACATAAAAGGCGTCTGAAGTGGTGTAGCAATGGTTGGCATCTACCATGAATTTGAAATCATCACCGACGCCGCGCCGGACTGCTTCGCAGAGCCTAACATCAGGTTTAGGGCCGAAACCGACCTTCATTTTCGTGGCCGTAAATCCCATGCCTTTGATCGCGACGGCTTCATCTTCGAACCTTGCGGCCAAATCCTCAACCGGTTCATCGCGCAGCATCATACCGTAGCCGTAACAGGGAACATCCGTGCGGTGCGCGCCGCCGATCAGTTTGTGCAGGGGCAGGTTTGCGACCTTGCCCGCAATATCCCACAGCGCGATATCCACGCCGGAAAGGGACTGCATCGGCATGCCTTTTTGTCCATGATCTCGCAGAAGGTTATAGACCTTGTGCCAAATCACGTCGCGGTCCATCGGGTCCATGCCCAGAACCAGTGGCTGTATGACTTTTTCAACGATACCTTTGTTGGCAAGCGCCACATTGCCGGGACCGAAACACTCACCCCAGCCGGTCACGCCCTCATCTGTCTGCACCTCGACCAGATGCGCGGAACGCTTGGCGTAATATTGCTGCGAATAGCCCAGAACCTCGGGCATGTCGTATTGCAATACGTGGCTTATGATGCGGGTGATTTTCATTTGGGTCCGGTTGTCAGAGGTGAAAACGGCAAGGCCATCGTGAAACAGCCTTGCCGGTATTCAGTCAGTCAAATGAGCGGGGCGATGCCCGCTCATTCAAGTCACATTACTCCATGGAGCCCATGTCTTTGAGGAACGCGATGTGGCTTGCCAGCAGCGCTTGTGCTTCTGGTGTTGTCGCGAACTCGGTCCAGCCTTTTTGTACAGCAGCACGGTACTTGGCCAGATCCTCTGGGGACCACTCATACAATGTCACGCCTTTGGCACGCAGGTCTTTTGCGGTCTGGGCGTTCTGTACTTCGTTGATGGTGGCGTTGTGCAGCGCGAGGCTGTCCATAGACACCTGCATGATGCGTTTGTGGTGCTCTGGCATGCCGTCCCAGACGTCCTTGCGGCACGCAAGGTGGTCGGCAGGCATGGAGTGGAAGCCCGGATAGTTGGTGTGCGTCGCGATGTCATAAAGACCCAAGCCCACGTTGTTGGTCAGGTTCGCGGCGTCTGCACCGTCGATGATACCTGTCTCAAGCGCGGTAAAGATTTCGTTGAAATCCATCACGATCGGGGATGCGCCCATGGCTGCGAATACTTTGGTCGCGAGGCCGGGGGGAGAGCGGAATTTCCAGTCCTTGAAGTCTTCTGCGTTGCGGATTGGTTTTGTCGAGGCCAGCGATTCAGGGCCGGGGATCCACCAACCGACGAATTCCATGTCGTAGGTGTTATAGAGTGCGTTCACCGCGGCGCGGCCATCACCGTGCAGGAGCCACGCCATCTGTTCATAAGGGGTGCCGTAGCCGCCCATCAGGTCGCCGACAAACTGGAACGCCGGGTTTTTGCCGGTTTGGTACGCGCCGCCGGTCATGTCACAATCGAGGATACCCGTTGCTGCGGCATCAAATGTCTCCACCGACTTAACCACGGATGAGGAATAGAACATCTCAACAGCGATTTCGCCGTTCGACATGGTTTGAATGTCGTCGATGTATTTCGCGGCCATTTTGCCGGACAGTGTTTCAGGCGAGAAGTGCGTCTGAATGCGCAGGGTTGTGGTCGCGTGGCCGTCGGCCATTGCTGTGGTTGCCGCAAGCGCAGCAGTGACGGCCAGAGTGGCCGCTGTTTTCATCAGTTTCATGTTGTCCTCCCAGACGTTACGCGTTGCGGTTTCAGAGGTCTCAATGCCCCGGTTCGTTTACGCTGACGTCAGGTTAGGACGGCGAATCGCGTATCACAAGAATAAAATGAAATTTACAGGAATTTCGAGATTTTGGTATATTTTCGAGATTTTTAGGCCTAGGTTATTTAGTGTAACCAAGAAAGCCTGATCCCTATGCAACATGAGACAGATATTTATGACAGCTTGCAAGTGCGGCTTATCTCTGCCGGATTTGAGCATGGTGCAAAGCTGCGCGCCGAGGTTCTGCGCGAGGAATTTGGCTGTTCCGCCAGCACGGTGCGCGAAGCGTTGTTTCGTCTATCGACAGTGGGATTGGTGGTTTTCCAGGAACAACGCGGGTTTCGGGTGCCGCGTCGGTCGCCGGAAAAACTGATTGAACTCACACACCTACGGGTTCTATTGGAGGGGGAAGGCGCGGTGCTGTCGATCCGCAATGGCGGGATCGCCTGGGAGGCGAAAATGACCGCCGCGCATCACCAGCTAAGCCATATCGAAAAGCGGATACATGGCGCGGATGACCCTTCTGAATACGTGGGTATCTGGTTCAGGGCAGAGCGTGAATTTCACGAAACGCTGATCGCGGCCTGCGGGTCCGAGACGCTGAAAGAGATGCACGCGCGGATATATGCGCAGTTCCGGCAGCAGTTGATGGTGGCGGATCGGCGATTCGATTTCATATCGGAGAACATCCAGCACCATTCCGAAATACTGGCCGCAGCGGTGTCCGGGGACGAGGAATTGACGCGCCAAAAGGTGCATGACCATTTGGCGCGCCATCTGACGGGAAAGACGATTGAGCCTTAAGCGGTGAGGTCGTCGTCGATGTAGACGCGAATGATCTCGTCAAAGCTGCTTTCGGCCTCAAACCCAAGCGCGATGGCCCGTTCGGGCGCGAAATCACGCGGCCAGCCATCAACGATCTTCATGATGACCTCATCGGGCTGGTGTTTGATCAGATCGACCGCCTTTTGCCCGGCGGCACTGCGCAGCGCCTCGATCTGTTCACCGACGGTGCAACTGATCCCCGGCAGGTTTAACGCGCGGCGCCCTTGCAACAGGTCGGTGTCCAACATGGCGGCATGTGTCAGGAACGTGGCGGCTGCGCGCGGGCTGGCATGCCAGTGGCGCACGGTGTCTGCAACGGGCAGGATCGCCTCAACCCCGTTCAAAGGTTCGCGAATGATACCCGAAAAGAACGAGGAGGCAGCAGCATTCGCCTTACCCGGTCGCACGCAGATGGTGGGCAGACGCAAGGAAAGACCGTCGATAAATCCCTTGCGACTGAAATCGCTTAGCATCAGTTCGCAGGCGGCCTTTTGTGCGCCATAGCTGGTCTGGGGCGCCGACAGAAACGTATCGTCGATTTTGTCGGGGTAGGGGCCGCCATAGACCGCGATGGACGAGGTGAACACAACGCGCGGGCGGTAGGTGCCGCTTGAGGCGTCATGTTCATCCTTGAGCGCAGTCAGCAAATGCCACATCGCCATCATGTTCACGTCCCAGCCAAGGTCGAATTCGGCCTCTGCCTGACCCGACACAATCGCCGCAAGGTGAAAGATCACGTCAGGGCGCGCGGCGATCAAGCCTTGGGCAGTGGCGGGGTTTGCGATGTTGCCTATGACCGATCTGGCCTGCACCCCGTCTGACGGAAACGCGCGGTCGAACAGGGTCAGATCGGCGTCTGGAAAGATATTGGTGGTTGTAATGCGGTGGGCCAGCTTTTGACCGACCATGCCGCCACCGCCAAGGATCAGGATTTTTGTCATGTCAGGTTGTTCCGCTTTTTCAGTTCCAGATACAGGCCGGAATGATCCAGATCGGCCCCGTTCATGTCGTTGCAGAAATCGGCGAACCGGTCGCGGACTTGTTGCGTTGCGGGCAAGGACAACCCGACGCCCGCGGCCTCGGCCAATGTATTGTCCAGGTCTTTGAGCTGGAATTTCGAGAGACCACCGGGGGCGAAATTTCCGGTCGACATGCGTTCCCCGTGCTGTTGCAGGATGACGCTGTCGGCGAACCCGCCCTTGAGTGCGGCGCGCAGGGCCGCAGGATCAGCGCCGCCTTTTTCAGCGAGCAATGTCGCCTCTGCCACTGCCGCAATAGTCACCGCGACGATCGTCTGGTTGGCCAGTTTGCACAGCATCCCGGACCCTGATGGCCCGACGTGAACCGGACGGCCCATCGCGGTCAGCACCGGCTTCATCGCCTCGACGACTGCTGCATCACCGCCTGCCATGATGGCAAGGCTGCCCGCCTCTGCGCCCTTTGTGCCGCCGGATACGGGCGCGTCGATGTGGTCCACGCCAAGTTCTGCCAGTAGTGCCGATTGTTCGCGGGCGTGCTCTGGCTTGGCGCTCGACATGTCGATCCAGACCATGCCTTTGTGAAACGCGGCTTGCACATCGGGGTCCGCCAGCAACGCGCCTGTGGCGAACCCGTCAGAGAGCATGGAGATCACGACTTCGGCGTTCTTGATTGCATCGGCCACGGTCGGGGCGGTTTTTGCGCCTTCCTTGATCAACGGTGCCGCGCGGTCGGGGCTGCGGTTCCAGACGGTCAGGTCGTGGCCTGCCGCCATCAGGTTGCGCGACATTGGCAGGCCCATGAGGCCGGTGCCGATCAGCGTGATTTTGCGGGGGTGGCTCATTGTTGGGGGTCCTTTCGCGAGGGTGCGGGCAAGGGGGTTATGGTCAAATCGAAAACTCTGTCATACGCTAACTGATAAGATCCAAAGGGCCAGAGCGCCCTTTAGGTCACGGTATATTTTTTGCGTCCGGGAGGCCCGATCAAGCGGTTGTTTGAAGGGAGGGATGCATAGCGACAGGGTGGATTTAAAGTGTCAGGTCAAAGACTTAATGGAAAGCGCGCGCTGGTCACAGCCGCCGGGCAAGGCATCGGACGCGCCAGTGCGATTGCGATGGCGCGGGAGGGGGCACAGGTGTTCGCAACCGATGTGAACATGGATGCACTTTCCACGATTCGGGGTGAGAATCTCGAAAATATCGAAATTTTCGAACTTAATGCGTTGGACGTAGACAGTGTAAAAGCAGGTGTTGCACGGGCCAATCCGGACGTGTTGTTCAACTGCGCGGGCTTTGTGCATCACGGCACGATTTTGGACGCAACAGATGATGAATTTGCCTTTGCGATGAATCTGAATGTGCGTTCCATGATGCGCACGATCAGCGCTGCATTGCCGGGGATGATCGAACGCGGGGGCGGGTCGATTATCAACATGTCATCGGCCTGCAGTTCTGTCATCGGCGCGCCGAACCGGATGATTTACGGCACCACCAAAGCGGCCGTGATCGGCCTGACCAAATCGGTCGCTGTTGATTTCATCAAGCAAGGCATTCGCTGCAATTGCATTTGCCCCGGCACGGTAGAAAGCCCAAGCTGGCACGACCGCGTCAAAGCGCTAGGCGAGGAATTGGGCAGCTATGACAAGGCGATGGAGCAATTCGTATCGCGCCAGCCCATGGGCCGCGTCGCCACCGCCGAAGAGATTGCCGCCCTTGTCGTTTACCTTGCCAGTGACGAGAGCGGATTTACCACAGGGCATCCCCACATCATCGACGGAGGCTGGTCAGGCCAATGACAAAACGTATCAAAATAGACGATCTACGGTCCCGCAAATGGTTCATGAACCCTGACAATCTGGAGATGACCGCGCTGTATCTGGAGCGGTATCTGAACTACGGGCTGACCCGCGAAGAGCTGCAGTCAGGCAAGCCGATCATCGGGATTGCGCAGACCGGCAGCGACCTGTCGCCTTGTAACCGGCATCATATTGAGCTGACCAAGCGGGTGCGTGACGGGATCATTGCGGCGGGGGGTACCTGCATCGAAATCCCGGTGCATCCGATTCAGGAGACGGGCAAGCGGCCCACCGCGTCGCTGGACCGGAACCTTGCGTATCTGTCGCTGGTCGAGACGCTGTTTGGTTATCCGCTGGATGGTGTGGTGCTGAACATCGGCTGTGACAAGACGACGCCTGCGCTGTTGATGGCCGCCGCGACTGTCAACATTCCCGCGATTGCATTGAGCGTCGGTCCCATGCTGAATGGCTGGTGGAAGGGCGAACGTGCAGGTTCTGGCACAGTCATCTGGAAAGCGCGCGAAAAGCTGGCAGCGGGCGAGATTGATACTGACGAGTTCATGGAAATTGCCGCAGCGTCGGCCCCGTCGGTCGGGTATTGCAACACGATGGGCACCGCGACGACGATGAATTCGCTTGCCGAGGGGTTGGGCATGCAATTGCCCGGATCGGCGGCCATTCCTGCACCTTACCGTGAGCGCGGGCAGATCAGTTACCAGACAGGCAAACGCATTGTTGATATGGTGTGGGAAGATTTGCGCCCCACCGACATTATGACGCGTGAAGCGTTCGAGAACGCGATTGTGTTGAATTCCGCCATCGGTGGATCGACCAACGCGCCGGTGCATTTGAACGCGATTGCGCGGCATCTGGGCGTGCCATTGGACAACGACGATTGGCAAAAACACGGACACCACATTCCGCTTTTGGTGAACATGCAGCCTGCGGGTAAATATCTGGGGGAAGATTACCAGCAAGCGGGTGGTGTGCCTGCCGTGTTGGGGGAATTGATTGCAGGGGGTCTGCTGCCGCATCCGGATGCGCTGACTGTGAATGGTTCAAGTATCGGTGACAATTGTGCCGCCCTGCGGTCCAAGAACGCGGATGTGATCAAAGCGACAAGTGATCCGATGGTGGAACATGCCGGGTTCCTGAACCTGTCGGGCAATCTGTTTGAATCTGCGATTATGAAGACGAGCGTTATCTCGCCCGCGTTCCGCAAAAGATATCTGTCCAACCCCGACGATCGGGAGGCGTTTGAAGGGCGCGCCGTTGTGTTCGACGGGCCAGAGGACTTTCACCACCGCATTGATGATCCGGCGGAAAATATCGACGAGAATTGCGTGCTGTTCATGCGCGGGGCAGGGCCCAAAGGCTATCCCGGTGCCGCCGAAGTCGTGAATATGCGCCCCCCCTCTTACCTGATCAAACAGGGTGTCGAGGCGTTGCCGTGCATTGGCGATGGACGACAGTCCGGCACATCCGGCTCCCCCTCGATCCTTAATGCCTCACCTGAGGCCGCCGATGGCGGTGGCCTTGCGCTGTTGCAAACCGGTGATCCGGTGCGGATTGATCTGGGCAAAGGCACCGTCGATATGCTGGTCCCGCTGGATGAATTGAATGACCGTGCGCGCGCCTTGGCGGCGAATGGCGGCTATGACATGCCCGCCAGCCAATCGCCGTGGCAAGAGCTGTTCCGAGAGAAAGTAGGCCGTCTGGACCAAGGCATGACGCTGCAAGGTGCCGACAAATATCAAGACATCGCACGCCGGTTCATGCCGCGTGATAATCACTAAGAAGGACAAGACATGAAATTACTTCGCTACGGCCCCATCGGTGCCGAGAAACCCGGTTTGCTGGACAATGCAGGACTGCTGCGCGATCTGTCGGCGCATGTCGGCGATATTGATGGTGCGGCACTGGATGATGCAACGCTGGACCGTTTGCGCGCCCTTGATCCCAACGATCTGCCGGTTGTTGAAGGCGAGCAGCGCATCGGTGCCTGCGTCGGGAACATCGGCAAATTTTTGTGCATCGGGTTGAATTATTCTGACCATGCTGCCGAAACTGGTGCAGCGATCCCCGAACATCCGATCCTGTTTTTCAAGGCAAATTCCGCCATCGTCGGTCCCTATGATGATGTTGTCATGCCGCGCGGATCGACCCACACCGATTGGGAAGTCGAGCTGGGCGTCGTGATTGGCACCACCGCGAAATACGTCAGCAAGGAAAACGCGCTGAACCATGTCGCGGGCTATTGCATCATCAACGACGTGTCAGAGCGGCATTTTCAAACCCAACTGACCGGTCAATGGACCAAGGGTAAATCCTGCGACACCTTCGGGCCGACAGGTCCGTGGCTGGTAACACGCGATGAGGTGCCTGATCCGCAGAACCTTGGTATGTCGCTGGATGTGAACGGCACGCGCATGCAAACCGGAAACACCTCTACGATGATCTTTACCGTGGCCGAGATCATTGAGCATTTGAGCCAATTGATGACGCTGCATCCTGGTGACGTGATCACCACGGGCACACCGCCCGGTGTTGGCATGGGGATGAAACCCGAACCGGTTTACCTGAAAGTCGGCGACACGATGGACCTGAAAATCGACGGCCTTGGCCACCAGCAACAAAAGGTAGGACAAGATGCCTGATCTTCTGCAAATAGGTGGTATCACCGACGCGATGAAAGCCCGTCTTGAGGCTGCGTTTACCATCCACCAGCTTGATAATTTCGATCATGAAAAGATCACTCATGTCGTGACCAATGGCCATGACGGGGTAAAGCCGGAGTTGATGGCGTCGCTGCCGAACCTGCAAGTGATCAGCGGATATGGGGTGGGCTATGACGCCGTTGATGCCCCTGCTGCTGCGGCGCGCGGGATCAAGGTGACACACACGCCAAATGTCCTGAACCAAGAGGTTGCGACGACCGCCGTTCTGCTGATGCTGGCGGCCTACCGCGAATTGCTGCGCGATGACGCCTATGTGCGGTCAGGCGATTGGGAGGCGAAGGGGGGCTCTGCCCTGACCCGTTCGGCGGACAGCCAGACCGTCGGGATTCTGGGCCTGGGCCGGATCGGTCAGGCGATCGCGGATAAACTGGCACCGTGGAACCCCACAATCGTCTACCATACGCGCACAAAGAAAGATGTGCCTTACAAGCATTACGACAACCTGACCGCGATGGCGAAAGATTGCGATGTGCTGATCTGCATCACGCCCGGTGGTCCGGCGACCAACAAGATCGTCAACGCCGACGTGATGGCCGCGCTCGGGCCGAAAGGCACATTGATCAACGTCTCGCGTGGTTCTGTTGTGGATGAGGCGGCGATGATCGACGCGCTGTCTTCGGGCAAGTTGGGCTGGGCGGGCCTGGATGTGTTCGAAGGAGAGCCGCATGTGCCGCAAGCTTTGCGCGATCTACCGAACACGGTGTTGTTGCCCCATGTCGGCAGTGCCACCCATGAGACGCGTGCGGCAATGGGCGATCTGACGGTTGATAATCTGTTGCAGCATTTGAAAGACGGTACGGTCATCACTGCTGTTCCTGAATGCGCGCATTTGTGAGGGTGCAGGCGGTGGCAGATGCTTGAGTTTGCCATCGCTGTTTTCTTTTTGCTGATCACGCCGGGGCCGGGGGTTTTGTCCACCGCCGGTGTCGGTGCGGCGTTCGGGTTTCGCGCGGGGCTGTCTTATGTGGCAGGTCTGTGCGTGGGCGGCGCCTGCACGATGTTGCTGGTGATTTCGGGCCTCGCGGCGGTTGTTCTGGCTGTGCCGTGGTTGCGGGATGCGCTGCTGTTTATGTCAGTGGCCTATCTGTGTTATCTGGCGTGGCGCATCGCCAGTGCAGGCGCGCGCATCGGGTTCACGGCGGCGCAAAGACCGCTTGGATTTCGCAATGCTTTCACGTTGCAGTTCATCAACCCGAAGGCGTATGTGGTCGCAACGACGCTGTTTTCCGGGTTCGCATTTATGCCGGATGCACCGCTGTCAGAGACTGTGATCAAGCTGGTATTGTTCAACATAATTTGGGTTCCTGTACATCTGATCTGGCTTGGTGCCGGGGTCAGGTTGGGCAGTCTGGATTTACCGCAGCGCACCCAGCGCGCCATAAACATCGGTATGGCAGCTGCGATGCTGATCGTGGTGGCGATTGCGGTACTGGGACTGCGAGCGTGAAACCTGAATCGCGGGAGTCCCATTTGGTCTGATGTGTGATTCATCCTGATTGGGGGGATGTTTCATGTCATAAGCACCATCATCAAAACTGCGCACGCGATACCTGTAATGCAATTTATGTTAAATACACTGCGGCGTAACATAACGCTGAACCGCCTCGCATAATCCGCACAGACTTTCCTTGCCGTCACAGGCAATATCTCTATCGGTGTAGATCAAGGCCTGATGCAGGGTTTGGGCTGGGCGGGCGGAAAGCATAAGCCCGGAATCCGTCAATTCGACCTCGAACCCGTGTTCGTTCTTTGGGTCAAAGGGGTAGATTCCGGCTGGGTGCAGAATAGTACGTTAGGCACCGAGGACGCGCTTTCCGTAGTCTCGCAGATTGCCGTTCGGGTCGACGTAGCGATAGAGGGTA